>OGZV01000467.1_pt1 | contig 43240 bp, 55 predicted proteins | sample 1576861 | NCBI WGS metagenome assembly OGZV01 (sample SAMEA3541501, study PRJEB24748) | human gut metagenome | biome: human gut; feature: human-associated habitat; material: faeces | place: China | collected 2012
TGAACTGGTAGTGGATTATCTTGCTAATCCCACCGGCTGGGCTGAACGGACGATGGAGAAAATCAAAAAGGAAAATTCCGGGCGGTCTGGACGCCTATACGGGATTACATTGGCTGTGGTGGAAGAGTTGACGGAAGAGTATATGAGAAAGTACAATAGTCCGAACACTCAGGAAATCATGTTCAGGCTTCTTGTGGAACTTGCTAAGCAATACAAAACCGTTCGCCTTGTCCTGAACATCAACGGTAAAACGACCGAAGTAAAGTATCCGGTCAAAGGTATGATGAACAGTGATATCCTGTACGGTGGAGGTTTCTCGACTTGCAACATCACCCCGCGCAGTGAAGAAAATCGCATCGAGGAGTTTATCGCGAACAACGATTCGCAACTCGAAGACAATCGCAGAATTCCCATCAAGTACATTCCCGAAGTCTATTACGGGAATAAGTTGATTTGGAAGAATCCGAATTTTGCAAACACCTGATTCCCAAAAAGGAGGAAATCGAAAATATGATTGCCAAAATCGGTAAAATGATGACCAAAAGGGAAGATAAATCGTTTTCCTATGAAGAGCTTGCCACAATGTTGAAAACCAGCCCTGATGCCCTCAAAATATTCGAGGACGCCTATAAGAAACAGGTGCTGGACAGCGGGGCATTATCCGAGAACTTCTTACAGTGGGATACCGCTACTGTCAAGGCTATGCTCGACAAGAGGGTGCCGTTTACACGGGACCTCGAAGCGCTTATCGACCGTATCGTAGGTGAGTTAACAGATGGTACTCGCCTGTACATCTACAACGAAAAACGCGGCGGATACTATGTGAACTATGCGGCATCTCGATACGCTGTAACGGTAACGAACGATGACCTGAAAAAATACCCGGAAGAACTCAGACCTCAGCTGACAGGAAATCTTGCGAAGGTCGATATTTCGGAGCCATCGTATAAGATTCTGCTTCAGAATTACGCCGAGTACAAGGATGCACGCGATGACCGCATGAAGAAGTTCTACTACAACCAGTTCCGTCAGGGTCTTGATATTCTTGACCTCGACGACTTCACCTACCAGATGCTCGAAATGAATCCCAACACGATGGGATTCTGGCTTCCGCCGCTGGCAAAAGCGTTGTGCGGGAACAAGTTCTTCAGGATTCCTGATACCAAGATTTTGCGTGTTCCGCTGCCGATGCTGCAGCTCACTCGCCTTGGCTTTGAAACCCTGAATCCAGTGACCAAGGAAATCGTGAACCGCTATTGTAAGCGGATATTCAAGCTGGATGAGCACGAGGATTACTTCATCAAGACCGGAACTTATTCTTCCAAGTATGAGTTCCGCAACGCTCATATCCATGACCCGAAGGAAATCAATGAGATGGGCGAGTATTTCCTGTTCCTGAATCATCTGACCTGTTCTATGGCTTCGCCGTTGAACAATACCTGCTTCTATGGTGCCAATACAACGAACGAGTGGGTGCTCAGAGAGTATATCAAGGACAAGGAACACAACCCGACCATCTACAACGGTTTGCCGCTGCATACTGAGTACCGCGTATTCGTTGATTTCGACGCTGATGAGGTGCTGGGTATCAGTCCTTATTGGCGTGCCGATGTGATGAAGGGTAAGTTCAAGAATGCAAGTACGCCGCAGGAACGCCACGACTATGTCATCTATCAGATGCACGAGGATATCCTGCAATCTCGATATGATGACAGTGCTCGGATGATTCTGGAAGAAATCAAGAAGATTCTTCCCGCCGTGGAACTGGTAGGGCAGTGGAGTATTGATGTGATGCGTAATGGTGATGATTATTACATCATCGACATGGCGCTCGCTGAAAACTCCGCTCTGAACGATTGCGTGCCTAGGGAGAAACTTCGTCCCTACCCGCAGCAGTGGTTGCCTATGGCTGCGAACAGCTGAAAAAGGAGTCTACCCTATGGATGCTATAAAACATTTGGATGCTGATACGATTCTTGACTATCTGCACAATTCAAGTGAAACCTATCTCGAGGGACTTATCCCTCAAAGCCACGGTTTTCCACCAGAAACGGATAGGAGTGTATATGTTCGATTGCTGAAGGTTCCCGTTAGAGATAAAGCGTCCGAAGTATACATGCAAGCTATCCCATACAAAATGTTTGAAGGTGACAGCAACCGTCCGATAGAGGAGTTTGGGAAAGATACCAAATTTGAAAAGGTCGGGGTTGTCATTGATTCGTCTCGTCTTTGGCTTATGGAGCCACTTTGGCGAATTTGCACTCAAAGTAGGCAGAAGTTCGATGATGCTGATTTTGTGTCTGAATTCTGGGATGCGTTTACCAGAAAGGTTTTGAAGGAATACGCAGTTGACGCTGGCGTAGAAAAGAGCGAGGCCGTTAAGAATCTGGCAAAGCAGTACGCGATTTTGGATATGCTCTCTAAGCGTGAGAAGCCGGTGTATTTCGGCTGTATCGAGAACGCCTTGCAAACTTTATATCCAGTCAGTGTACTTGGCTGCTACGAGTTGGGTCTCAACTATGCTTGTGACCCTGAAGGATTCACAACTTCTTTGTTGACAAGTCTCAGCAGAAGGAACTTTAAAACGACATCAAAGGAAACGCCAACCGGTGCATATATTCCCAAAAAGGTTGCGGCAGCGAGGCTTGCAAGTAAGATGACCAACATGTTCGTTCCGACCAAAAACGAATCCCAGAAAGCAGCGAGACATCTTCTGAATTCCCATAAGGGAACTATTTGCAAAAAGAACATTGTCGATGTAACGCTGTGCAACAAAAGCGCCGGAAATATGCAGATTAAGATTCCTCTAGATAACTTCCTCTACTATGAGCCGGAGACAAAAGAAATCTTCGTAAACATCTGCGATATTTGCGAGGGTGAACGTAAAAAAGTAAATCGCTATGTCAAAGATTGCGGTTTCCTTGTGCGCGAAAACCTCGTCCCTATGATGCTTGTACAAAGGTTTGAAGCATAAATCCGCAGCGATGGTTGCCGGGAGCAACGACTGTTTCCTGATTTTTCTCGCTGTTCTGTTGCCAAAATGTGCGAACAGCATAGAATAGATATTGTACGATAGATACCAGCAATCGACAAAGGCATTTCGCCTTTCGTATCATTTACAATCCGCAATCAGAGTGGACTTTCCCAAAAAGGGAAGGCCCACTCTTTTTTTGCGTATAAAAGCACTTTCTATCCAACATAGTAGTGCATTTTTCTTGCGAACATGGTATAATAAAGGAGGTAAGAGACATTGGAAGGTCTTAATACCGTCGGACATGCCATCAACAACGAAAAATCTTATTTGGATGCCGGATGCAAGGCTTTGCTTGGTTGTACTGCTGTTGCAGCTTTTATCGTAAAGAACTGCATCCCTGAATTCCGCGATATGTCCCTTGAAGAAATTCAGGAATATATCATTTACAAGAAAGCAAAAAGCCAAATGACGCCGGAGGAATTGGCTGAAATTCAAGCAAACAATACTTCGCCGGTTGAAATTGGATGTCACATTGTTGATGACTTGCCGGATAAACTGAACGAAAAGAATGTCGAGTCAAAAAGCACAAACGAGGGAACAATATACTATGATGTTCTGTTCGACATCGGTATGCCGGGTGGAGAATCACCTCCAAGCCGTGTCATTGTAGATATTGAAGCTCAGAATCACTTCAATCCCGGATACTCAATGCTGAAGCGCGGTAGCTTTTATTGCGGCAGAATGATTTCTGCACAAAAAGAAACTGTCTTTCGTAATTCGGACTACAATAAACTACAAAAAGTATACAGTATTTGGTTGTGCATTGCGCCAGATGAAAAAGTTCGCGGAGTATGTAATACATATTCCATGAGCGAAACCTGCTTAGCCAAAGAACATCATTTCCCCAAAAAGCAATATGACAACTTCTGCATCATCATCACGTGTTTGCAGGACAAACAATCAGCGAATAACATGGTACGTTTCTTTTCTTCGGTATTCGATAACGATATGCCTGTAGAAGAAAAGCTCGACCTTGCACGTGAATGCGGTTTGCAAGTAACAGCCGATGTTAAGGAGGGTATCAACCAAATGTGCAATTACAGCGACTATGTCGAACAAAAAGGAATTGAGAAAGGCCGTATTGAAACGCTTTCCGAAAGTGTTGTAAAACTTGTTCGCTCCGGCACTCTGACGCTTGATGCAGCTTTGGATGTGCTGCAGGTATCTGACGATATCCGTGCTACCGTCAAAGAAAACGCCGAAAAGGCTCTCAATCAATAACATATAATTTTGTCGCTGCCTATGCTGGGGGCAGCGACTTTTTTCTTGCCAAAAAATGCGAACGGCATAGAATAGGTATTGTACGATAGATAACATCCATATCGAAAGGGTTTTGTGCCTTTCGTACATTCACAATTTCGCTTGAAGAGCGGACTTCTCAATTCTGAGAAGCCCGCTCTTTTTGCGTCCAATACGAAAAAGGAGCGTAATGACATGTTTGAAATTTGCAATGACAAGACCAATTTTCTTTTCTGGCCGAAACGACCGCCAAGAACAAAACAATCGAAATCACCCTTGCAAGGGATAGGCTTTGTGCTTACACGCAGCACCGGGAGGCAGATGCCACTGCGTTTGTCCGTACTATGTACGACGAAATGCAAATCCACGATAAGGGGTTTAGCTGGTTTCACCAGTGTGGCAGCAATCGGGAACAGGACGGAAACTACTACGGCTACCAATTTTTTGAGGTTTGGTCTGTGACCGATGAAAGCAATGCGAAACGCATGGCTGAAATCATTGCCAAGAAAATTGGTACAAATATTGAAAACGGAGGATAATTATGGCAGCAATAAAAAACGTGAAATACTTGAACGAAGAAAGTATTTATCAATATTTTCACAATCCAAACGAAAATTTTCTCGAAGGCTTTATTGTAGATAAAAACCCCATTTTCCGCCTTCAAAATTGCGAAAGTGGGGTGTATATCAAGATTTTTAAGGTGCCGGTCAACAGTAGAGTAAACGAGATATTTATGCAGGAGTTTCGGTGGAAAGCGTGGAAAAACGGTTACAACACACCGCTTCCCAGTAATTACTCGAACGGTTTCAAAGAAGTCGGTTACAGCATTGACTCTACTCGGTTTTGGAGTTTACCCAATTATCTCATCAGCGTGTGTCCCAAGCTAAAAGAAGAACTGATAGATTATCATCAGCAATTCGAGCAGGCATACTGCAAAAAAATCATTGAAGAATTAAGCTTCTGTCATGCTTTAAGCGATGGCAAGGAAACGAATGAGCGGGCGGAACAATATGCTATTTATACCATGCTAGAAGGCAGACCGGTTCACTATAACTTTCTTCTTCTAAACGCGCAAAGTATTGTGCGTAATATCAGTGATAAGAGCATTGTGAATTACATCATTGACAAGGATGGTTATCTTGAAGGTGCAATGGGAACGCTCAAAGATTATGTGCTAAGAAGCTTTACGCTTCAGGGAGTCTGGTATAGCAGACGAGCAAATGAGTTTCCCAAAAGAGTTGCAGCAGCAAGAATGGCTGATAAAATGAGCCCTGCGTTTGTTTTCGATGATAATGAGTCACAACGCATTGCAAAAAGCGTGTCTGTATACTGCGCACGGACGCTTGACGCAAGAAAAAATATAACTATCGTAATCGGAAACGGCAACGGTGAGGGCATCACTGTCAAGATTTCTTGCAGCAGCTTTTTCTTCTATGAGCCGACCACAAAAGAGGTTTTCATCAATGTTGAGTCCGCAGGTGAAGAGGAGCGCAAAAAAATAAATCAATATGTAAAAAACAACGGTGCCTCGGTCAGCGAGAATCTTGTTCCGATAAAGTTTTTGCAATCCATTGTTTCCTATGGCTGTGAAAAATGGAATCCTAATTATATCTAACAGCATTATAATTTTGTAGCTGCCTATGCTGAGGGCAGCGACTTTTTTCTTGCCAAAATGTGCGAACGGCATAGAATTGGTATTGTACGATAGATAACATTCCATATCGAAAGGGGTTTATGCCTTTCGTACATTCACAATTTCGCTTGAAGGGCGGACTTCTCGATTCTGAGAGGTCCGCTCTTTTTGCGTCCAACACAAAAAGGAGCGTAATGACATGTTTGAAATTTGCAATGACAAGACCTATTTTCTGGCCGAAACGACCGCCAAGAACAAAACAATCGAAATCACCCTCGTGAAAGACAGCCACGGTAATCTTCTGAATGAGCACGAGATTAAGCTTGACCTCTGCCGTGCAGTTCTCGAATTGCAGCGCGGCGGCTATATCGTCACGAAGGTCCGTGCCCTTGACTACGACATCGAGAATGTCGTGGATGTGTTCCATCTGCCGGAGTTTGAGGAGGCTCGCGAGAACCCGATGCCCGATATTGTATCCGGCGTTATCACCTCAAACTTTGATTCCGGTGCATCGTTCTATCTGCCGTGCAAGGTAAACAAGAAAACCCGCGAGGTGTTTGCTGTGGAAGTTCCTGCACAGCCCTGCGACGATGACTCGTTCAACAACGGAACCGTGAAGGTCGATGGCGTTGACCGCCGTCTGCTCAATCTCACCGACATCGTGAGCGAGTATGACAGCGATGACTACGACGGCGTTCTCGATGCTCTGTATCATGTTCAGGCAAAGAACGATTACTGGGAGAACGACGGCGAATCTCTGACGGAGCTCATCCACAAATACCGTTGGTATATCCTGAAAGATGCCCTGATGCAGCGTGGCCGCGATGCCGTCACGGATTTCATCGGCACCGACATCAGCAGCAGCGAGTTCAGCCGTGTCCTCGATGAAACGGAAATGGTGATGCCGGACGAAACCTTCGAGAAATTCTGGGAAAAGTACATCTGACCAATACCAATGCGGTGGGGCAAGACACTCCACCGCATTTTTTCGCAAAAATACGCAAACAAACCCACTGTCTAAATCAGACAAGAAGGAGAACCATATGAGCATTTCACCGAAAAACGAAGCATCTCAGAACAACACCGCCAAACGCCGCGACTATATCTCGTGGGACGAGTATTTCATGGGCATTGCGATGCTGTCCGCGATGCGCAGCAAAGACCCGAACAGTCAGGTAGGCGCATGCATCGTGCGAGACAACAAAATCCTGTCTCTTGGATACAACGGTATGCCGATTGGCTGCGATGACGATATCATGCCTTGGGGCAGGGAAGGAAACGAACTCGAAACCAAGTATATGTATGTCTGTCACTCGGAGTTGAACGCTATCCTCAACGCCGGGAAAGACCTGCACGGGTCCACGATGTATGTCACGCTTTTCCCGTGCAATGAGTGTGCGAAAGCAATCATTCAGAGCGGTATAAAGCGTATCGTGTATCTCGATGACAAGTACCGGGATGCGAACAACAATGTCGCTGCACGACACATGTTCAAGATTACCGGGGTAGAGACTAAGAAATACGAGCCCAGTGCCCGCAACATCTCGCTGAACCTGTAATCATCACAATCGGTCTAAAGACCGCCATAAAAATAAGGAGTACCATCATGAAAATCGTTCATACTGCGCTTGGCGTATGCGATACCTACGAAGTCGTAACGGAACCGCCTCTCGGCTATATCATTTGGAATATCGGCGATAATGCACCGGAAGGCTACCTCCCGTTCTGCAGACTCAAATTTATGCAGCCGTTTGAGGGCGGACGCGAAATTGAGTCGGATACCCTGAAAGCCATGAAGTGTGACGGTGCAAGGGAAATCTTAGCCGCCACCGGACTGGGTGCCGAAACCTCCGCCGAGATGAAGAAGTTCATCAAGAAGCACGAACGCAACCCCCGCAAGAGTTGGGAGTGCGAAAGAATGCGTGCCGCTATCCCGTATCTTGAGAGAATCGGAATGTAATACCATCGAGCCGTCTCCGTCTTGGAGGCGGCTTTTCTTTGTTTATCGTCAATTCCTGTGTCCGGTAATTTCTCTCTCAATGTTGCATAATCGTGCGAACCGGATACAATAGAAAATGACGAGACAACGCAAAGAGGTGAGAACACTTTGGAACAGCTAGAAATAATCATTCCGGGCGGTCAGAAACTCTCCGTCCGTGATTTTGTTGAATGGGAGTATAACGGCGGTAAGGCAGATTTTCAGCCGGATGAACATTATCCTTTATGGGGGACTGTTCCTATTGAGGATAAGTTGCGATATATTGCAATCAGTGTGTTTGGTGATTTGGCGAGTTACGGAAAATACGACAACCGAATCGGCGTTACGGACGGTGAGTCGGAGCACTACTTCTACTTCACGGTTCAGGGCAAGGATGAAGATATTCTTCTTGCCTTGAATGTCATGCTGAATGTGATATATACGAGCGCAGAGGGGAAATGCCGCAAGGAAACCGGCACATCTTTCGCGGAACTGCCACTGATGCAGAGATTCGATGCCATCACCCGATACATCGAAGACGAGTTTGAGACATGCCTTATGATGCTTTCCGATATCCCGTACATGCAGTGGACCTGAATTCGTAAAAAGTTGTTGCACATTCGTGCGAATTGGGTAAAATGAAGACTGTAAGGTGAATCAGTGGGTGAGTTTTTTGCCCGCATCACGCGAAAAAAAGTGAATACTTATTATAAGAAGCAAGTTCTTTCGGGGACTTGCTTCTTTTATTTTGGGGGTTTCTATGATGCACAAGAAGTTGCCGGAACGCAACCGTAAAATCACCGATGCACTGCAAAATGGCGCAAAGGTCACGGACCTCGCGCAGGAGCACGGACTCAGCCCGCAAACCGTCTACCATATCGCACAGGCTGAGATGGAGAAGAGGCGGAAAGTGACTTTTACGGAGTCAACAACCCCGCCTAAACCGGTTCGCCGGTTATAGACGGGGCTTGCGGGGTAACTCGTAAGCCCAGTTGATTAGCCTCGGTGAACAGCAACTTCGGTTGCTGCGAACTCTGTTATGCATTTGATGAGCAATCATCTTCATAATATAGGCACCCCGATTATGCTCCACAAGTGTCGGGCTCTGCGGGCAGCGTATGCGTTAGCGGTGCAAGCCGTTGATACATATTACGTTAAACATCTCTAAGGGTAGGAGAAGTGCGTAAGCTACGCCGAAAGGCTAAAACAATGCATAACATTGGCGAAGTGGACCACAGGGCGCAAGCCCTGACTTATAGTTTCATTACTATTTTACGAAAGGAGTATCTTGCATGAACACTTGCGTTTGTGTTCTCAGCAACAATGGTGAACGCTTAATGCCTACCTTCCGTCTCGGCAAGGTACGCCATCTTCTAAAAGACGGAAAAGCAAAAATCGTTAAGCATCACCCCTTTACTATTCAACTGCTGTATGACAGCAAAACGAACACTCAGCCCATCGAAATCTGCGAAGATGTAGGTTACAACTATATCGGCATCAGCGTAAAAAGCGAATCTCACGAATACGTATCCGCTCAGTATGATACGCTGCAAGATGAGAAAGAACATCACGATGACTGTCGCAAGTATCGCCGTACACGCAGAAATAGACTGCGCTACCGTAAACCGCGCTTCGATAATCGCAAGTGCAGCGAAGGTTGGCTTGCTCCTTCTTTGAAACATAAGAAAGAACTCAACGTCAATGTTGTCAAAATGTATTGTGCGGTAATGCCCATTACTCATGCAACTGTTGAGGTTGGTTCCTTTGACACGATGCTGCTGCAAGCAATCCAGAAAGGTGAAGCAAAGCCGGAAGGCGCAGACTACCAGAAAGGCCCGCACTACAATTTAGCCACGCTGCGCGAGGCAGTATTCTATCGCGACAATTACACTTGCCAAGTTTGTGGACATTCACCTATGAAAGATGGGGCAATCTTGCATATGCACCATATGTTCTACTGGAAAGGCAGACACGGCTATCAGCTTGATGAATTGGTTACAGCGTGTGAAAAATGCCATACACCTGCTAACCACCAAAAAGATGGCAAGCTCTTCGGCTTTGGTGAAGATAAAAAATTTGCCGACCTTTCAGGTGCAGCATTTATGAACGCCGTTCGCTGGCAAATTGTCAATGAACTCTATGCTGCTTTTGGCAAGCCGTTTGTCACAATCACTTATGGCGCAATGACAAAAGAAAAGCGTATCGTGCTTCAACTTGAGAAAAGTCACAGCAACGATGCGTATGCAATGGGGGAGTTTCATCCGAGCCGCCGTTGTACGTTTGAACATTATGAAAAGGTAAGGCGTAACAATCGCATCCTTGAAAAGTTTTATGACTCTCTCTACATTGACATTCGTACAGGAAAGGAAGCTGCCGGAAAAGAACTCTTTAACGGCAGGATTAGCCGCAATCACAAAAAAGATTCGGAAAACCTGCACAAATACCGTGGTAAAAGAGTATACAAAGGGCACCGCGCTCTATTACGCAAGAAAGTAAACCTCAATCCGGGTGATTTAGTCTCCCTCAACGGAGAAGTTCTCATTGTACATGGCACTCATACCGATAAAAAGGGTGCTGTAAATGTAGAATTCAAAACACCCGCAAAAAACGGTCGAAAATCCGCAAGCCTTAAAAAACTTAAAATTGTAAAAGCGGCGGGTTCCATACATCCCGCATGGGAAAAAGTATCTTAATCATTTAAAGAAAGGAGTAGCAGGGTATTTGCGTTAACTAAGTTTACCTCAAATCAACTCTTGGTTAGCGCGTTCCTCACCGCCTAAGTCGCAAACGACTGTAGACGGTGTACCCTGCGCACATAATTTGAAAGAATTGTCAGAGCGCAACCGTAAAATTACCGATGCACTGCATAGTGGTGTTAAGGTCACGGAGCTTGCAAAGGAATACGGACTCACCCCGCAAAGTATCTATCACATCGCACAAGCCGAGATGATGAAACGCCGAAAGGCAACTTTTTCGGAATGGAAGAAGAGCCGCAACGATGAGATTCGCAACCAGTATCAGGAAGGCGTTTCCGCCGAGGAACTGGCAAAAGCTTTTAATCTTAACCGCGCCACGATTTTTCGTATTCTGAAAGGAGGCGGGGATTCCTACCACCGGCACCTTGACACGAAAATCGAGACCTCTACTTCGCGCCGCATTAAAGATTTCAAGCAGGGGTTTGTGGACTGCGCGAAGAAGAACCCCAACACGCCGGTCGAGAACCTTGCTCGGGAATACGGTATCAGTCCCTCTTCCGGATTCAAGTATCTTCATGAGGCCGGTATCTATCGCGGCAAGGGACGCAAAAAGAAGGCAGCAAAGCCTAAGGGGTGAACCAGTATGGGGAAAAGGAAAGCAACCCGCAGCGAAATCATCGAGCGAAACAGGAAGATTGTCAAAGACTATGAGGACGGGCTATCGTTTGAGCAGCTGTCCGAGAAATACGGGCTTTGCGTCAGGACCTGCTATCGTGCTCTCGATGAAGAACAACAGGCGCAGCGCATTGCAGAAGAGCAGGACCATACCAATCTGGTCGATAAAATCGTGGCGGAGTATCAGAAGAATACAGCTGTCCGCGACATTGCCGAAAAGTACGGCGTTTCCATATCGTATTGTAGTGCTATCGCGGTTCGGGCCGGAATCAGCAACAAAGAACTCAGTCATCGGCGCATCACCCGCCGTCAACAAAAGCGCAACGATGAAATCTTCGAGAAATACCAGAATGGTATCGACGCCAAAGACCTCGCTAAGGCATACCATTATTCCTTGCCGGGTATTTACAGTATCATCCGGCGTGTCCGTAAACAGAAATGTAAAAGAGACTGAGTCCCTTGCATGATGCTGCAGGGGGCTTTTTCTTTTTATGAGGGAGGAAAATCTAGTGAACGATAATGAACAGGCATTGCTTCGGTATGTGGTGGAAGGGGACATTCGGAAATCTCAGCAGCAGGCGAAAATCGTGTTGGAGGGGCTTACTGCTGTCAAGGACAAGGCATTCAAGGAAACCTGTCTGCGAACTCTGGCAAGTAAAAGTCCTACACTCATCGAACTGCCATATAACCTGCAGGGGCTTTTGGTAGCGGAGGATTCGAGCGCTTTCCGAGAAGACCGGTTCCTTATCCGAGACGACGAGAAAGCGGTCATAGAAAAGATGTGCAAGACGCGCCGTGCTGCGCTGCGGTTGCAGGAGATGGGGATTCACTATACGAGTTCTCTTTTACTCATGGGCGAGCCGGGAACCGGAAAGACTGAGTTGGCGCGGTATATCGCTTATACGACAAACCTTCCTTTCGTGTACACGAATTTCTCCGGTCTGGTGAATTCCGCTCTGGGCAAAACACAGAAGAATATCGGTATGATATTCGACTATGCGAGAAAAAGTCCGTGCGTGCTCTGCCTCGATGAGATTGACGCTATCGGGACACGGCGCGGCGGCAAGGACGATGTTGCGGAAATGAACCGTGTGACGATTGCCTTGATGCAGGAACTCGACCGACTCGGCAACGACATCATCCTTATCGGGACCACGAACCGTCCCGAAACGCTGGACGATGCTCTGTTCCGGCGTTTTACCTTCGGGCATGCAGTAAGACCTCTGTGCCGGGACGATGCGCGTACCCTCGCAAGGCTGTTCTTTGCATCAGTAGGGTATTCGGCATCCGAAACGGAAATTGAATCGCTGCTCGATGACACTTCACAGTATTATACCGCAAGCAAAATCACGAATCTTTGCATCGACCATATCATCGACTGGGTTGCAAATCAGGAGGATACACCATGCATCGGAAAAGTTTAACCGGAGATGCAAAGCTGAACCGCGATAAGGCAATGCTGAACGATTACATCGCCGGAATGCATATCGTGGAATTGGCTGAAAAATACAGTATCGGCTGCACGAATGTTCGGAAAAGCCTTGAAAAGTTAGAGGGATTTGCTGCTGTGCGCCGCAATGACCGCAAAAGCCCGAATCGGAAACCCAACAACCAGAAACGATTGTCGAAAGCCGACATGGAGCAGCGGAATATTGAGATTGCGCAAGACTACAAAAACGGGGCCTGGACCTTTGAAATCGCAGAGGAATACAATCTTTCGAGGCAACAGGTTTATCATATCTTGCGCAGAAGCCCTGACTATACTCCGCATAAAGAGAATATCGGGTCAGTTGTACAGTTCAAGAAACGCCAGCGCAATGCTGAAATCGTTGAGGATGTCAGGGCAAATCCGTACATGACTGTCGGAGAAATCATGGATAAGTATGGGTTATCGGAATCCACCACCTATCAGGTATTTCGTGAAGCGGGGCATCCGATTTCGGGTGGTCTTGTCCGTTTCGGTCCTGAACCGCCCATGAACATCCCGGAATTCAAGCACAGCCCGAAAGTATTGGGGCTGCGGAGTGAAGCTTTGGAAGACACCAAGACCACGGAGGAAATCGAAGCGCGGAACATCGACATCCTGAAAGACTACAAAGCGGGTGTCAAGGTAGAGAATATCGCAGTACGGTATAATGTCACGCCGCGATTCATTGCGAGGCTTATACAGAAATACCGGACACATCATCCCCTCTACCGCAAGAACCTGCGCGGCAACGCTAAAATGAGGAAGAAGCTGCCGGAAGAAGTCTGCGAGGGGATAGCGGTAGAATACCAGAACGGGAAAAGCGTCTCCGACATTGCTAAAGACCATAAGATTGCCGTTGGTCAGACCTATAAGATTCTGCACGACTACGGAAAACTTGCTGAATCGCTGGCAGAAGCCGAAACCCGTAAAACCACGCAAAGCCGTTCTCCTATCACGGATAATGTAAAAGCCCGAAACCGGGAATTTGCGGAATTTGCACGGATGAATACCGGCAAAAATCTGCGTGACCTTGCGGATATATATGGTATCTCCTACAGCACGGCTGTAAATATCGCAAAGTCCGAAAACATCCATAAACGGGCGGGGGTGGTTGTACCGTGAAAGATTTCGAGTGGCGGTATCGCAGGCATCGTGGCACGGTAGCTGAGGAATGTCCTCGCGTTGCTGCTATGTGGCATCCGACGGCCAATTCTGTATCACCGGAGAAAGTCACTTGCGGCAGCAATCGTAAAATCGCTCTTATCTGCCCGAAATGTGGATACGGAAAGAACGGAGAATGGTGTCCCTCTATCGCTGGTGCCTGTCGAACAGGCGGCGGATGCCCGGCGTGTTCCGGAAAAGTCCTTGTCGAAGGCATCAATGATGTAGCTACCGTACATCCCGAAATCGCTGCACAGTGGCATCCGACACTTAATGAGTTCCCGCCCACGCGAGTGACTTCAGGAAGCGCAAAGCATGTATACCTTGTCTGCAAAGACTGCGGGTACGGCGCAAACGGGGAATGGCATCCGATGATTGCTTTTGCCTGCGGGTCCGGGGAAGTACATACCGGATGTCCTGAATGCGCCAGAAACACGCTGAGAAGGACCAGAAGAGGCCATTACGCTACGGCAGCAAAGAAACCTTTGGTATCAGTTGCATGCCCTCAAATCGCCGCTTTGTGGCATCCCGATAACGAATTCGGCCCCGACATGTATACAACCGGCAGCTGCAAAAACATCCTGCTCGTATGCCCCATATGCGGGTACGGCAAAGACAAAGACTGGACGCCTTCGATTGCTGACATTTGCCGGAAAGGCGCAAAGTGCCCGTTTTGCGGTAACATCGTGAGGTAATATCCTTGTACAGACAGAAAAACAAGACTCCCTATAACATGGCGGGTCAGATGAAGGTAGGTCTAATTGGCGAATCTGTAACCATGCACTACCTCGACTACTATTGCGAAACGCACAAGGACAGGATTGTGGGATTTTCGGATGTACGGGATGACAAGAAATATCAGGAAGACGACATTGACTTCGTTGTATACCGGAAGGACGGTTCTTCATTCACGGTGGAAGCCAAGGCTGACACCTACAAAACCGGGAATGTATTCCTTGAAACGGCGGTGAATAGTTTCGCTATCGGGGAAGATGACAAACTGCTGCGGTTTGGAAAATACCAGAAAGCGATAGCCAAGCACTCAAAGGGATGGCTGTACAAGGAAGCTGACTATATCTTTTATTATTTCACAGAGACCAGGCAGATATATGTCTTTGAGCGCATGGCGGCAATGCACTACCTCGATTTCGCTCTATGCTCGGATACGGTGTTCGTCCACGATGAACGAAGACCTTTCGGAAGGGCTGCGGAAAACAAAGAGCAGCGAAGTAACTACATGCAATACTACGGTACAGGCTTTTGCGTAAACGCGGAACAGATGCGCCGTTCTGATGTCATCGACCACCGGATGCACCGCGTCTGCAACAGGAGTCTGCGATTTCCGGAACGCATCGAGTCCGGGAAAATGTTTGAACATTTTGTAAATCATACTTGTATTTGATACACTTTTACGCCAAAATATGGTATACTGAAAGTACAGAAACAGAAAAGTAGCAGGTTGAAGAACACCCTATATATTGCGGTGCTTTCCTGCGTTTCCCGTTATAAACACTATATCTAGTGTTTATAGCATTGACGGAATACCACATTTATGGTATAATGCAATCACTCTCGGGAGATAGCCACTTCTCCCGAATATGCTTCTGTAGCTCAGATGGCAGAGCAGCTGTTTTGTAAGCAGCAGGTTGCAGGTTCGAATCCTGTCGGAAGCTGATGCCGGGAAGATGACCTCCACGCGGTCGGCATCGGGCAACAAGCTTAACCTACATTGGCTTGGCGAACATCTTCGCAGATAATATAAAACTCTTAGAAGATACCAGATACGCTCCGAAACCACATCATAGTTTTACACACACTTACATACACATCCGCTTGCAGCTGGTCGTAGAACGGCAGCAAGCATCGTATCTGGTATCCCATAAGAGTTGCCGCTCATAAAGACAGCCTCCTCGCGGCGAGCGGCGGTAACACGGGTATTGAGCTCCCCGTGGCAAATGTCTTTTCCCTTGGGTCGTTAGCTCAGACGGTAGAGCATCGGACTGTTAATCCGAGCGTCACTGGTTCGAACCCAGTACGACCCGCCATGCGGGGTATAGCAATGGTAGCTTACCAGCCTCATACGCTGGCGGTTGCGGGTTCAACTCCCGCCTCCGCACCCATCGTCCATGCCATGACGTTAAACCGGCTATCCACGTCAATCGGTCAGACGTAAAACGACCGAAATATTCTGGTATCGAATACGAAGGTTGCAATGCACCATGGTTAATTCGCCCGTTGCGCACGGGAAAAGGTGGTTCAACTCCACCTGCCAGAGCCATGACCTGTTGGAAGCGATTCTAGCAGGTCAAATAAAACAGGGAGGGCACTCCGATGCAGAAGTAATTCTCGTCCGAATGCAACATCTGAACAGAAGGGACACTCCAATGCACTAACGCACGTCAATTTGACAAAAAGTGACGAAAGGGTAATTCCGATGTACTGATGAACCTGATGACGGGTAGCTCCCGTCTTAAAACAACATGATAGGTAGCGCCTATCTGAGTACGCCCGTACACCTCGGCGTACTCAGCCACCCGATGGGACAGCCTCCACGCGGCGGGTGGTGGACAGCGACTATGATTGCCGCTGACGAATGTCCTTTCAGGAACCGCATTGCATTCCCTGTGCAAGCGGTATCCTAAACGGTCAGGAAGCTGTGTGGGCGAGTGCTTCCTCTTGTGCTTCGGCACAGAAACAACAAATCTCGTCCCGCTAAGCATGCATCGTACGAGCATCCCCGTTAAGCCGGGGCGCAGCCAGACGCGACATAGCCGAAAAAGGCGAGACTGCTGCGCGGCATCTGGTAAGTTAGCCGCAGTCTTACACAGCCCATAGAATTCCGTTGACCCGAATTGACAGGGAAGTAACGGCAGGGCTCGAATTGAAGTTGACCAGTGTCCAAATGCTTTTCCGGATTCTTTCGCATCGTCCACGCAGAGATTCGCGGAATCGCTAAGAGGCACAAAGATGATGTTTCGGGGATGACGACCTACTAAACGGACATCATGGCGGGGCTAAGAGAGGGTTCACCCGCTTTTTCTCATGCAGGTATCGTATAGGGGTTAATACACCAGCCTTCCAAGCTGGTCACGCGGGTTCGAATCCCGCTGCCCGCTCCATCGTCGCCGTCACCGTACGCCACGACATTAAATTTGGCGAGCATGGTCCACTTGTGGTCCGCTGTCCGAATGCCAATGGACAGCCTCTAAAAGAATAGGCAAACAGGTGCTGCACCTGAAGGTATCCGAAAGTCTCGGCATCAGTCGCGAATGGTGCTGAAAAACATCGGAGAGGATACAGCGCAGAATCCTCCGTGGTTGCTATCGGATGGTGCTGGACGCGAGGTTGGCTTCCTCGCTGAGGGGTGATAACCAGCATAAAACACCCTACCGTGCTTGGTTAGTTCAGTTGGTAGAGCGATGGTATCGTAAACCATAGGTCGGCAGTTCGAGTCTGCCACCAAGCTCCACGGTCCGATTGGGTGACGCGCTCTTTGAGAATCCGCCCAAGAAGCTGTCAGCGGGGGCATGCACTTGCTGACGGTTGGCTAAGTCCTTACGGAAGTCGTCGTAGCCGGAACCGAACACGAATGGGCAACGTAAAGCCCCGCACGGCAGAGTGTTATCTGCTTTAGCGCATGACAATTTTGAGTAGGAAGGAGATGATACCGATGGAGCAGGCAATTATCAACGTCGAAGGCATATCAATGATTGAAACCGCAGCGGCGGCTAAGAAGCTGATTGAGACCTTCGGAAGTCAGAACATCCGCGCCATCTCGGTCAAACGCGTGAACGATAAGAGCGATGAGGTCGTTGTTGAACTTGATTTTGTACCGGGTCTGGCACCGCATCTGCACGGGTTCACCATGAAAATCATGGGTTTGACTGCGGGTTACGACGGCACCGGTCCCTCGAACCTGTATAAAGTGCTGCAAGCAGCTGGCGTCGATGAGCGCCTTCTGACGCGTGAGGATATCACGCAAAAGAGCGCCAAGACCATTCCGCTGCATCTGGAGCGCGAGGTCAAACAGTACGGCGAACTTCACTACGCGTAATTACTGGCGGGTCCTTCCCGCCATCATGGGGGCATAGCTCAGCTGGGAGAGCACCTGCTTTGCAAGCAGGGGGTCGAGGGTTCGAATCCCTTTGCTTCCACCACCAGACACATCTCCATCTTGGAAATCGTCTCTGGGCGTGCATTGTACTGTTACACAAGCGCAGTACGGTCATTTATTTGGTGCGGTACTCCTTAACTACACCACGAAGACGATAATCCTGCCCGCACCGCCCCCACCTGAGGGTCATTTACACAGGGTTACGTCAAGCCGAAAACATCATGCCGAGTGGCGAAAACGGCTGCGGCATGGGCGAGACAAATTCGTCTCGTCAGCCATCTTTTGAGAGCGACCTCCACGCGGTAGATGGCGGGCAACGCAGATTTCTGCGGCTGACACTCTCTGATTCTTGGATAGGTGTCCGAGTGGTTTATGGAACTGGTCTTGAAAACCAGAGATGCATCCGCGTCCGTGGGTTCGAATCCTACCCTATCCGCCATCAGCAGTCGGATACACTCTGTACCCGGCTGCTTTTTTCATATTTTCGCTTCTTTTCATCGTACCAGAATCGTTTTTCTCCCAATAGGAGCCTATCGGATTCTGTTTCGATTTGTGAACATTACGTTAATCATGGTTGTACTCAGTACACTTTCAAGGAAAAATGTGGTATAATGCATATAGAGCGACAGGGAAAACGAAATATCAGAAGTCCTCCGCTCTTAACATCGTTTCGTTGATGTGGGGACTCACCCCACACAGTAAAAAAGGAGAAGTAAAATCATGCGCAAAAAGTCTATGATGAAGAATGTGCTTGCAGTTGCCATGGCTGCTACAGTCGCAATCTCTGTTACCGGGTGTAAGGGCAAGAAGAATCAGGATGCTGCCTCTTCTGCTCCTTCCACCAGCCAGAGCGATTCCGCAAGCACCGCACAGTCCGAACCCCCCGACACTGCCGAGAAGGAAGATACCAGCGCGGCGACGTCCGAGAGCAAGCCCGATTCCGATGCTGCCAGCACCGAGAACAAGACCGCTGAGTCTGAGGCTGCTTCCGACAAGGCTGAGAAGCCCGCTGCCAGCCAGAACACGAATCCCGACAATGTTTCTACTAAGGACGGTCCCGCCAAGGCTCCCGTCTACAACACCCATAAAACCACCACCGGCACCAAGACTCCTGCCCAGAAGCCTGCTGCTGTGACTCCCGCTGCCGCTCCTGCCGAGAAGAAGTCCCAGCCCGTCTACACCTTCACCGTGCGCCATCATGACGCCACCTGCACCACGCAGGGCTATGATGAGCATATCTGCAACGAGTGGGGCGGTATGAACTACAACGACAACTATGTTGCCGCCAAGGGTCATAGCTGGGATAACGGCACCATGACGAAAGCTGCCACCTACACCGAGACCGGCATCAAGACCTTCAAGTGCAAGGATTGCGGTGAGACCCGTACTGAAGAGATTCCTTCTCTGGACAAGACCTACCACATCCTGCAGGTCGTTGCTCCCACCTGCACTTCCGAGGGCTATACCATCTATGAGTGCAATGAGGTTCCGGGTCTTACTTACAAGGGCGATTTCACCGACAAGACCCCGCACACCTATGATGAGGGTGTTGTGACCAAGGAAGCGACCATCTACGAGAAGGGCATCAAGACCTTTACCTGCTCTGCTTGCGGTGATACCTATACCGAGGATATCCCGATGGTGGAGAAGACTTGGCACAAGGGTGATACGGTTGCTCCCACCTGTACTGAGCAGGGCTACACCGTCTACATCTGCGACCAGGACGCTACGCTGACCGAGAACCGCGATTTCGTGGACGCTCTGGACCATGATTGGGGCGAGGGTGTCGTCACCAAGGCTGCTACCTGCACTGAGGATGGCGAGAAGACCTTTACCTGCTCTCGTGACGGCGCGACCAAGACTGAGGTCATCCCGGCTGTGGGTCACAAGTGGGATGATGGTACTGTCACCACGCCCGCTACCTGTGAGGCTTCCGGCGTGAAGACCTACAAGTGCCTGAACGATGGCTGCACCGAGACTAAGACCGAGGGGATTGCCGCGCCGGGTCATAACTACGATGACGGCGTTGTCACCAAGGCTGCTACCTGCACCGAGGATGGCGTCAAGACCTTCACTTGCCAGAACGACAAGAGCCATACCTACACCGAGGTTATTCCCGCAATCGGTCACGATTACGATGACGGCGTTGTGACCACCGAGCCTACCTACACCGAGAACGGCGTCAAGACCTTCACCTGCCACAACTGCGGTGATACTTACACCGAGAGCATTCCGGCTCTGGGCTACACCTACAACGAGACCGTGGTTGCTCCTACCTGCACTGAGGACGGCTATACCATGCACGAGTGCGTGGAAGATGCTACCAAGTCCTTCAAGGACAACATCGTCCCTGCGCTGGGTCACGAGTACAAGGAAGTCACTACTCCCGCCACCTGCAAGGACGCTGGCAGTGTAGACAAGGTCTGTGAGCGCTGCAACGATAAGCAGCATGTCCGCGATATCCCCGTCAATGAGGAGCATCAGTGGGACGAGGGTGTTATCACCAAGGAGCCTACTGCCACCGAGCCGGGCATCAAGACCTATACCTGCACCGTCTGCAACAAGACCAAGACCGAGAGCATTGCCAAGGTCCATGTCCACGAGTACACGGGTCTTGGTGAAATCGTCAAGGAACCCTCTTGTGAGACTGAGGGTGAGCGTTGGATGTACTGCACCAATGATGGCTGCGACAGCAAAATTCTCGCTCCTATGCCTGCTATCGGGAGCCACGACTGGGACTTCGAGCACACCGAATGCCTGAAAAAGGCTACCTGCACCGAGCCGGGCACTATGCTGATGCACTGCAAGCGCGATGCTTCCCATACCATGACCTACTCCTACGGTGGTACTGGTCATATCTGGGATGAGGGTGTCATCACTACCCAGCCCACTCATGACGAGTACGGCGTCAAGACCCTGCATTGCAAGAACTGCGATGCGACCATGACCGAAAAGGTCATGCCTACCAAGTACACCTTCACCGTTACCGTTGTCCCGCCGACTTGCACCGAGGACGGCTACACGATGCACAAGTGCAACGAAGATGACAGCTTCTCTTACAAGGACAACATTGTACACTCCACCGGTCACCATGCCGAGATGCGTGTCATTGAGCCTACCTGCAAGGAAGAGGGTCGCACCGAAATCTACTGCACCGTCTGCGGTGAAGTGAGCACCGTTCTCTCTACCACGCCCAAGAAAGACCATACTTGGGATAACGGTGTCGTTACCACCGAGCCTACCACTGAGCATGAGGGTGTCAAGACCTACACTTGTACTGGCTGCGGCGAGACCAAGACTGAGTCCATCGCTCGTCTGCCCGCAAGTGCCAAGGTGGCTGCAAACCCTATCGTAGCCGGGGCTGAGCCTGTTGTCGAGGTTCCGGCGCAGGAAATGAGCGCCGAGAGCATCAACGCCGAGACCTATGTCGCAGAGACTCCGGTTGAGTCTGCTGTGCCTGCTGAAACTCCTGCCGAGCCCGTTCCTGTTGAGTCTGCTGAGACTGAGAAGTCTGCCGAGACTTCCGAGGACAGCACCTACACCAAGCGGGAAGATGCCGACATGCCTAAGGAGACCGAAGCTGAGGTCGTAATCGTTGAGGGCGCTGCGGAGTAAATCTCCAGTTTCCAACACTACAACATAGGTCCGCAAAGACCTGAATCTATCGAGGCTTGCCGGGAAACTGGCAAGCCTTTTTCATTGCCCGGCAGACCCGCACGGTGCTGCTTACGAACCAAAGAAAGGTGATACGAATGATTGATTATATTGAGAAAGCAAAGGCGGTCGCCATGATGGCGCACAAGGGTCAGACCGACAAGGCAGGGGAAGACTACTTCACGGCGCATGTGGCCGTTGTCGCAGACGGCGTTGAGCCTGACCCGCTGGTGAAAGCTGCCGCCTACCTGCACGACACGGTGGAGGATACCGGCACCACGATAGATACCATCAGAGCGGAATTTCCTCAGGAAGTGGCTGAGGCGGTCTCTGTACTGACTCGGGGAAAAGATATGACCTACGCAGAGTATATCTGGCGTGTTAAGCAAAACGACATTGCCGTCAAGGTAAAACGCGCAGACCTCGTCAGCAATATGGACCTTAACCGAATCCCGTATCCTCTCACAAGCAAAGACCTTGCTCGAGAAGCCAAGTATCTCCGTGCCTACAAGATGCTTGATGGCAGAAAGACAGTCTCTGCCGTAAACCCCTATGCTCTGTATGACTATCTCATTACCTGCGGATGGGAGAATGACCCTACTAAGAATTCAGCATCCGAATCTCCCGTTCTGAAAGCGCCTTCCGGCTCCTACAAGGTGCTGGTTCCCCTTGATATGCAACGTACTGACTACGAGCAGTGCCTCAGAGACGCTCTGGAAACGCTTTGCTTCTTTGAGGCGGCACCGATGTGCGATATCCTCGGAACGCTCTTATACTGGACGCCAGCACCCGCAGAGAGCAAGTCCTGAGTCGAGAAAACGCCATTTTAGAAACTTGCAAAGACTTGCGTTTGTGTTGCTGTTGTTTTTGGCTGCTTTCTGAAAGTGCAGTTTCAGCACTGATTCGCACCAGACGAACACTACAAGCAAACGAACAAAATGCAACTCGCTCAGATGTTAATTGTTTGTGAATCATGCTTGTGCTCGCTACAAATCCGCGTCAAAATATGGTATAATGCAAGCATAAAACAGCGATAGATTGTAATATTCTTTGCAAAACCAAACCTCGCAGCTGTCGTCTGCTTTCGCGGGCGACATCTATGCTCCAGTGGCGGAATTGGCATACGCGGCAGATTCAAACTCTGTTTTCTCCGGGTTCGACTCCCGGCTGGAGTACCAAAAACTTAGAAGCTTTTTCAGGGGTGATTTCGTGAACACTATAAGCGCCGTGACCATCGGAAAACTTATCGCCGCGCATCGTGAAGGCGACGAAAAAAAGTTCCGCGCCTATGTCGAATTTATTGCCAAAGCCTACGAGGAGCAGGGAAACGACCGTGCCGCTAACATCATCCGCAGCAACTATACGGGCAAATTTGGTAATGATGGGAAAGTCGTTCTGGATGAAACAGGCGAGCAGACTGTATACTACGAAACAGGTTGGTACGAGCCTGAAATCTTAGGCTCTGGTGGTTCCTATCGCGGAGTTACAAAAGCAAGCTCAGAAGAAGAAGCGTTGCAGCGGCTGCAAAAACACGCCGCAAACTATGCACAGCGAATCACTGTGTATAAGAAAGACGGCAAAACTGTAAAGCGTGAAGTTGCCGAATATGACCAGTTGGAAAAGAAGTGGAGGACAGCCTGATGAAGTGGAATGTATTTTCTCTCGAAGCCGTTAAAACAGCATTGGAACCCAAGTTTGTGCTGGAGAAGGTCCGTTATGTGACAGACGACAAAGAGTACGGCGAGGGCGAGTCTACGCGCTTTGTTTTCCGCAACGTGGAAAAAATGCCGGAAATCGACCACATTGAACGGACCATCTCCACATTCATTCGGGACACCTATGTTCACTTCAAAGACAAAAACATCAAGCCGATGCGCCTTTGGCAGGATAATCTCAACGAAAGCGAAGACCATATCCGCTATTCCACAAACCATCTTGTTTCACCGCCGCTGGAACTCATTGGCAAAACATACATTTCTGACGAAAGCTACACACACAAGTGGCTGGTAACTCAAGGAGGGACTGAACTTCTTGAGAGAGCGTCCGTCACCATTGATGTTGATGTGATTTACGCCTACGACAATGTCGATAAAGTTGAGGAGAGTTCCGAAAACGGCGAGGTACATGGTGTTCTCATCAACAGTACAATGTATCTGCGCGAATCGGAAATCAAACAGGTTGCTCAGCTTATCAAAGATGAAAAGCTCCGTAACCGCGTATTGACGCTGATGCGCTCTCATCGCCGTATTGTATCGGCTCCCGAAAAAGAAAATCGCAATATTCGGGAAATCGCATCCGCACAGATGCTGGGTCAGGGGTAAAATTGTGAAACACAAAATCTCAGGAATCGGCGCTCAGATGCTCCGATACCAAGAGCAGCTTGCCCGCGAATACAAATACAAGCCTATCCCGCGCACCTTGTTCCTCGATGTGCGAGCCGAGTTTCAAAAGGCATTGCCGGAATGGTGCAATGTGTCCGGTGACACGATTTCGCTCGAAACCGCTGATTGCACAGTCATTACCAACGGGTACAACCGTATTGTGATTGGTGACTATGGTGCATTTGTTGAGTTTTCCCGCGTCCAAGCCTGTATGCGCCGCCTCAAAATCAAAGAAGGGCAAATGTATCGCGCAAAAGACCCTCGCTATGCTGAGCATGTCAAATATCTCTGGCTTACGGCAGATGATGGTTCGAATGTGAAGGTGTACGACCAGAAGCGTCCGGTAGAATATGCTGACTACATGCCGGGGATGCTGTATGTTAGTGTGTATGAGGTTTTCCCGACCAAAACCACCAAATAAGAGAGGCTCTTATGAAAAGCATGCAGCCGAGAATTGGCGACACCCTCTGGGGCGTCTGGGAACATCGGTACTACAACGAAAAGCGGCTCGTTGAACTGGAATATGTTGTATACCCTGTCAAGATTATCAGATTCTTTAAGGGAAAATATGTTGATGCGCATTGCGTCGGTGTGGATGTGGATGGTCACACCACTGTCCACTGGATTGCGGTCAAAAACATCGGTAAAACGGCGTTTTATAATGCTACCGATGCCGCAAGGTATGCCAAGGTAATGTCGGATTATTACGACAAGCATTACTCTTTTGGCAGTACATCAATCAGACGAACGCAATGGGAACATTTTCTTGAGAAGGACTAGGCATGGGCAAGCACAAGAATAAAAATCGCACACCGATAGGTTCACTTCCTCGAATCCTCGCGTCTTTGGAGCAGATAAACCCAAAAAATCTCAACCATAAGTTGGTTCCGGCATGAAAAAGTAAAACAGGAGCGGATATGAGTTTACACGGAGAGCCTTTGTTTGAGGGACTGAATTTCAAAGAATTGTTTGGAAAAGAACTTGTTGTCGATAAAGTGTTTTGGAGTTATGACGGCATTTCGTTGCTCTGCGTATGCAAGGATGAGGACGAAAAATTGTATTTCTGTAACTGCACAGAAGTGCGAAGCGAAGAACGCTGGGTCCTGTATCCGGCGACGAAGCAGCAAATCGAACAAATCGTCAGCAAAAGTAAGACCCCGGCCGAAGTATTCCGGGATAGCCGTGTAGTGTATATATATACCATCGGCTTGGATACAGACCAAGGAACATTGAGGGAACTGACTGTCGATGAACTGTCAGATGCAGACAAACTTCCGGAAGGAGAGTATGTGTAAATGAGCAAGCACGAACTCGGCGCAGACCGCGTTTTCCACGAAGGTGCTGGTTACTGCGAATAAACATCAACCACAAGTTGATTGACCAGAACCACAAAAGTGGTATAATGTAATCAGAACGAAACGAAAGGAGACAACCGAAGATGCTGTGCAACACTGTTAATGCTATGTCGTTTGCCGAGTATAGTTATGAATCTGAATTCGAGTCCTACGAATCCAGCTTTGTTTCTCATACTCCTCGACAGGCAAAAACAGACCATGTACAGATGCGGTGCGTCTCTAAACGATAACTGCATTTTCACACGCTGCTTGTCGAGTCATTTCGGCAGGCAGCGCTTTTTTGTTGCCTGCAATACAGAAAGGCAGCAAGAAAATGAATGTTCCAACTATCGATATCGTGCAAACCGGTGCCAACATCAAGGCACTGCGAAAAGCGGCAGGCATCAAGGTCAAGGATGTGGCGGATACGCTCGGTGTATCCACACAGGCGGTAGCCAAATGGCAGGCGGGCACTGCACTTCCTACCATCGACAACCTCGTGATTCTCGCCGCGATGCTCGATACGAAAATTGATGACATCCTCGTCATCGCATAAAACCCTCGCCGCAGGATTGCGGCTATATATGGCCCGTTCGACGAATTGGTTAAGTCATCTCCCTTTCACGGAGAAGGTTGGGGATTCGAATTCCCCACGGGTCACCATCTGCTTCTGTAGCTCAGTTGGTAGAGCAGTAGGTTGAAGCCCTATGTGTCGCTGGTTCGATTCCAGCCGGGAGCACCACGAGGCTTAATGCCTCCTTATATGTGCCGGTATGCAAGCGGTCAAAGCAAACGGTCTGTAAAACCGCTCCGTTTCGGTTCGTAGGTTCAAATCCTACCCGGCACACCATACGGCCCCTTCGACAAGTTGGTCTAAGTCGCCAGCCTCTCAAGCTGGAGTCGGCAGTTCGAGTCTGCCAGGGGTCACCAACGCACCCATAAACGAGTTAGTAAAGTTTGTTAATTCAGAAAAATGGGTGCAAATCTGCAGAGGTCGCCTAACGGTATGGCAACGGATTGCTAATCCGTCGTCGGGTCAATCCCCGGCTTGTGGGTTCGAATCCCGCTCTCTGCGCCATATGCTCATGTGGCAGAGTGGTCGATGGCAGCGGTCCAGAAAACCGCCGGTGAGAAATTGCCCGAAGGTTCGAATCCTTCCATGAGCGCCACTGCCTCTAAAGTCTCCGATTCCAGTCGAGGATTTTAGGGGCACTTTTTGTTTGTATCTTATTTGTTACGAATCAGCGTTCATGGTTGTACCGAATACATATTTGTGGTATAATGCTAATAAAGTAACGGAGGTGCGTGATGATTTTCGAAATGACCGAAAAGCAGTATCAGCTGTTTTTGCATGTTATGCAGGTAATGCAGACATTCTACAGCAACAACTTTTCTTCCATCTGCAAAGAGGTAGGTGACGCCTACGGTGTGCATGATGCCGATATTGAAAAGGCGCATACAATGTTCACGGATTTCAAGGTCACCGCTCCCGTACCTTCCATGCAAAACGCAGCGAAGGAGATTTATCATACTGCGCTCTCGGCAACGGATATCGCGGTAGGGAACAAGGAAAACCCGTATACTAAGCGCATCGACATGAACGAAAGTGCTTGGGTAAAAGCTACTTCCATCCTCGATGCGTATTCCAGAATCCTTATGGGACAGTTCAGCATCATCTATGAAGTTCTCGATATAGCTGATACCGATAATAAACCGCAGCTGCAGGCGTATCATGACGCTCGTTGGGGCGGCGTTGGTATAGCAGAAGCCCGTGACCTTCTGATTCCGCAGCTGAGAAAACTCAGGGTTGGCTGGAATGGTAATTTCGGTATCTCAAACGCAGGGCTTGCCTACAACAGCAAACTCGCCTATGAGATGCTCAAAGCGATTCTTTATGTGTGCGGACAGGGGGATAGCACGGTTCTGAAGGTAACGGACGAGCCGTTGATGTTTGCGCCCGGGAAATCGAATATCCGAGCGTTGTAAAGTGTTTTTGAAAAGGAGATTCTCATGAAAGCGAACTACAAGGTCGTAAACAGCCGTCAGGCACAGCTGAAAAAGGTCATTCAGGATTTTGAGCCTACGGGTGCTTGTGCGTTCCTCATGTTCCGCTACTATGTCATGCGGATAATGGCCGAGTCGGAAGCTGCCGGTGGGCTGGATAAGACGCTCAGTGACTCCGCCGAGTTTCGAATCAGTGACAGCGTCAACGAATTTTTCGATGACGCGAAAGGAGAAGCCGTTTCGAAATACATGGACCAGGACGAAAAATCAATGGATGTCATCATTTCTTTCGACGGCACGCCGAAAGAATTCGCCAAAGAATTCGAAGCGCTCGTTCTTGTGGAAATGGTTAGCAGCTTTGAGCATGCGTTCCTCGATTTTTCGGATATCACCGGTATCAGCCGCAGTCATTTCGAGTTGGCTGTCGCAAAATTCATGTCCGAATACGAGCAAAAGGAAGGAAAAATCGAAAACTTTTGGAGCGCCGAATTTGAGGATGAGGACTGACTATTTATGACTTCTCTTGAAAATGCTCTTGCGGTAAACGCCGGTAAAGCGGTCGTCATTTCGATTAAGCGTGAATGGCTCTCTAAAATCATGTCGGGTGAAAAGAATCTCGAAGTCCGCAAATCCCGGCCTTGGGAAATCTCGTTTCCGTTCGCAGTATTCTGCTATGAGACGAAGGCAAACGGCGGTGCAGGGGAAATCATCGGGGCCTTTACCTGCGAGGACATCGACCAGCTGAACTGCCTGACAGGATTGTCTCCTTACTATGCAGACGGCGAAAAGCTGTCCGGTATGGCGGATAAGTTTATCCGGGAAAGCTGTATCGATATAGCCGCACTGTTCGAGTATGGCAACAAAACCGGCATGCTGTATGGCTGGAATGTCTCAAATGTCCGCAAACTTTCTCTGCCTCTGCATCAGCTGCACCTGAAACGCGCCCCGCAATCGTGGCAGTACATCAACCTGAACGCAAACGATATCGAAAGCGTAGCTGCCGCCATCCAGTAAGCATGAAGCGTAGCTGCGGGGAAACCGGTAAAAGCGTAGCCGCATCAAAAAAATCTCCTTGCACAGTTGTGCGAATCGAATAGAATAGTAAGTGCATGATAGATACCATCTTCTGATTCCCCATACCGGTAGATTCACAATCTGTTATGTGCTTAGAGCAGACTCTCGAAATGAGGGTCTGCTTTTTTATTTCGATTACAGAAAAGGAGGTAAACCTTGAATACAAAAACATTTACGAAATTTGCAAAAGCAGCAGAAAACTGCCGCTACAAGAACGATTTTCAGTTTGATTTGGTGCAGTGCGAGAAAGCGTATCAAATGGGCGGCGAGATGCGGATTGAAGCCGAATGCTGGCTGAATCTCTTTGAGAACCTTGAAGAAGACGACATCAAATCCTATGTCAAGTCGGTCTATAGGCCAGGAGACCTTGACCCGTTTCGCAAGAAACTGCCGAAGGAGTAAGTCCCATAATGCAGATACTATTCCATCTCATGGCGGATACCGGATGCTTGCCGGACAAGGTCGTTCCGCAAATTCCTACGAATCGAATGAAGGGGGAGGACCAAGAAACACCAAGAATCTGTACCGGATACACGCTTGATGACTGTCTGACCAGCATCGGTATCCCGCATTTTATTTCGAGTTTCCTGCTATCGGAAATTCGGCAGGGGAGAAGCACAAAACACACCGCCGAGACAATGCTTCTGCCGTTCATAGGCAGGGTCTATTGTGTCGAGGATAACAACCCAGCACTGATACTGGACGATAAGACAAAGTATTTCGTGGAAGATTCCGTTGTCACGCACGAATGCTGGCTGACGGAGTACATCGACCCCATCAAAACGGAAAAGCTATGGCTCGTGGATGGTGAAGTTCGGTTCACACCGTTTTCGCATAACGGCAAACAATACAAATACCCTGTTGTTCTCGATTCTCAGTGGTCTTCGATTCCGATGCAGCCCGCTCCTGAATTCCGAAAATGCCTTCTTGACATCACCAAGAAATGGCTTGAGGAAGAATAAGATGCGAGAAATGTGCCGTGAATAACAACACTGAAATGCAAAAAATCGCACACAAAACCATGGCGGAGTCTTTTTTGGAAGACTTCGCCTTTTTTTGTTTTTCTCTTGCGTATCCTTGCGAACGGCATAGAATTGGTATTGTACGATAGATAACATTCTACACAGCCGAATCTTTCGGGCGTACAACATTCACAATTCTGTTTTCAAATTAGGCAGACTTACCATTCGTGGTAGGTCTGCCTTTTTTGTTTTCAGAAATCCGTATCCATCTTTTTGAACGCGACTGCAAGGAGGTCCGCTATGTTTCATCGCAATTCCAAGAAAAACACACGCTTCGCCATCTATGCCGGTAACCCAGGCTTTTCCGGTATGGTTATCTGCTCCGATTTTATCGGGTATGTGGATGCCCCGACACTTGGAGATGCTTACGAGGCTGCGCATCGGTATCTTGCCAACAGCGGATATACCGGCATCGTGGTCCGTGAAGCTTGATGTTTTTCTGACAACCGAACATTTATCACATCCCGCCAGACAGCTATTGTCGGCGGGAACTTTGATTCAAAGGAGTAATCACAAATGAAAATGAACGACAAACAGAAATTCTATGCCGGAACCACCGCTTTTATGCTCAGCGTCATCACCATCATAGGCTGCTTAGCCTGCTTTTTCTCGACGCCTGCGTATGCCGCGCCGGTAAAGTCATCTGATGATGATTCCGATATCGAGTATGTCACGCCGTTGGAGGTTCATCTTCGTGAACTTGACGCTCAGCCGCCTTTCACGCCGGTACTGCCTGTACCTGAGCAGGAGGTGACCGAGACAGAGCCTGAATCTGAGCCTTCTGTCGAGACGGCAGAGACTGCTCAGGAACCGGCAGAAGAACCTGTGACTGACACGGTTCCTCAGAACCTTTCTGACAATGAGTACGCCATCTATACAGCGTTGCGGGATGCAGGTCTTTCTAAGGCCGGCACTGCAGCTGTGATGGGGTGCATGGCAATGGAGAGCGGGCTTCGTGTTACTGCCGAGAATCCGAACGATGGAGGCTATGGGCTTCTGCAATGGACACACGGTCGTAAGACGAATCTCTTGAACTGGTGCTATGCATCGGGTCTGGATGCAAGTTCCGTGTCCGGTCAGGTCCAATTCTTTGTCCATGAGCTCAATACCACCTACAGTCAGGCAGCGGGGTACTCGTATCCGGTATACGAGACACTCACCACGAACGACAGTGTAGAAGATTGTCTTGCGATGTTCTTCTCGCACATGGAAGCTGGTGTGAATGTTCCTATCTCGTCCAGCAAGGTCTATTGCGGGAATCTGACCACCTTACAACTCTACAACAAGCGGCTGAACGCTGCTTACAAGTATTTCTAAGAAGCGAGGCGATTTACTATGACAAACACTGCGTATAAGACCCGAAAACTACTGTCTATGCTCTCCAGCGCTGAGAAGGAAAACGACGGTCTGATGCTGACGCATAACCTGCAAAACATGCAGCGCAACGGCAAGCAGACGGGCTGTTACGGACACATCATGAATATCCTGAACGGAAAATGCGTGTATGTGACCACAGAACGGTCCTGCTATCAGCCGATTGCCGACAAGAATATGGTTCGCTATGCCGCCGATATGAAGGATTACTCCTCTGTATCGCTCGGTGCCAAGGGCCGCAACCAGTTCGTTACCAATGATGAGTTGGTCGGAAAAATCGTTGACATGCTTCGCTAACCGGAGCAAGAAAAGGAGTATCGCCATGAACAGAATCATCTATACCATCTTCAAAACCTTAGCCGCCCTGTTTGTTCTCTTCATCTTCCTGAGCATCAGTGCTTTGGCACAGTCCTTCACGCTGCACAATATCGCGCTGCTCGTGGTCAGTGTCATTTGCCTGAACAAATGCTGCAGGATGATGCTTGCGGCAAAAGCTGAAAGAAAGTGAGGAAAAATCATGAATACCAATATTCGCTGGCTCGCCGCTTATACTGCGGACATCTTTGACGATTATCTCGCCGAGATAAAACTTCCTATCGTTTGCAGTGATGCAAGCGAGGAAGAAGACCGGCATAGCAACGAAAACAGTGCGATGCTGTATGGCATGGAATACTGGAATCTCGTGGAAGATATCGAAGCCTATCTTCGTGCCTCTGCCGAGAAGCCGGTCAATCCGAATGAAATTCTTGCCATGTTCGACACGCTTCTCACGGATAAGGGTCACAGTGACTCGATTCCGAGCGGAGAGAAGCGCGATGAAATCATTGCAAGAATCGATAAACTCCTGAAACCAGCGGAGGTAACGAGATGACACTTACACGAAAAGGCTGGAATAGCCTGAAACCCATCACAGCACCCGAGCAGATGTCTACGCCGATTCACTGGAATCCAATGAGTGATGACTGGAAACAATGGATGGACAGCCATCAGGTATATAACGGCGAATCGAGATTCTCCAAAGAGATGCTCGATGCCATGAAAGCACTGCATGACAAGATTCTCAGCTTCGGCGGAGACGAGGTCTGTATGACTGCCTACGACGAAGACGCCGTAAAAACACTCAGTCGGGGGCAGTTCTTCTATGGCAGCAGCTATATGCGCAAAGGTCAGCCCAGTCAATGTCACGCGAATTCCGCTTATCTTTGGGATGCAAACCGTGGTCACTGCTCTATTGCGACCGGGTACGCTCTTTCTGAGGACGGGCTTTGGCGTTGTCATTCCTGGGTCGTACAGCCCCGGAGTCGCACGATGCGCGTCTGGGAAACGACCGTTAAGCGTGTAGCGTATTTCGGATTCGTGATGAACGATACCGAATGCCAGGCGTTTTTGGACAACAACACCTGACTACAGAGGGGTCATTTGCGTGAACGAATCTAACAATATCCAGAAGTTATCTGAATACGGCATGATTGCTCCGGACGGAACGTGGTATCCCTGTGAGTTCGGAGAACATGCGGCTCTTGCGGGGCGAATCATCATGCAAAACAGAATACGCCTGAACCTCTCTGATAAGGAAGTCTTGGACATGGCCAATGATTGGAGTGGGAAGGGTCTTGATTACCTGTACCGGCGCGGCTGGATTGCGGTTCGTAATCCGTCTTTGGGTAAGACATTCCTCGATATGGACGCCACCAAAACCGCAACTCAGGCACAGGTGAACACCGTTTTCGATTACATCCACAAATATGAACGCTATGACATGGATATTTCCAAACTCACAGCGTTCTAAAAGGGGAATTGAAATGAATAATACTATGATTCCGATTTTACCGCAACTGAAATCTGCGATGAAGCAGGTAACAAAACAATATCAGTCGGACTTTGACCTCGACACAAAGGTCATTCAGAAAGCCGCAAAGGAAGCGAAAGCCGACGGTAAACCTCAGACATTTCTGTGGTTTTGCCGGGAAAGCGGGACCTACATTGCGCGGGAATCTAACGCGTATTTGAAGGAATCGCCGATGTACATCTCCTACCACTACTACGCGGACCAGCAGAGACGGGAAGCGAAAGGCATCAAGGCGTACGTCGTCACCGTTACGGGACTTGATGGCAGAAAACCCTTGGGGTTCGCAACGCCCATCGACTATTTCAAGGAATGCGAGCGGCAGAAACGGTATGCCGTTCCTGCCAATCGGATTGCTTTGCATTTCGAGAAGGAGACGGTCGTTACGGAAAGACCCAAGACTATCCCGCGCCATCACAGCGAGTACGGAGGACTTAAATCCGTCACCTATCTGCCGGATGATGATGCTGCGCTCGACTATGCGCTTTCCATGGCGCATCAGAGCCGTGAGAAGTCCAGCCGAAAGGTAGGTGCCTGAATATGGGTAAGATTATCGAGTTGACCCATGACGATGTTCAGAACGAACTTGCCTATGCTCTTATCTGCGAGACTATGGAGGGTGCATACTGGAATTCCGGGCGCAGACGCCGCATGTTCAGCAAAGCCTTTACGCGCAGTGAACAGCAGCGCATCTCGAACATCAAGGCTAAGGCACATAAGTGGTATCTCGTTACAGGCGTGCCGGAAAAGGTACGCATGAGTTACGATAACTACTTGCTATGGCAACGCCTTGCGAACTTCTGTGCAGCTATCTGAGTATCAGCAATGCCAATACAATGGGCTTTCCTTTTGGGAAGGCCCATTTTTACTTGCATGTTTGTGCGAACCGAATAGAATGGAAGTGTACGATAGATAACATTCCACTTAGCAGCATTTGCCACCGTACAATTCACAACCTGTAAACAATGAGCAGACTCACCGTCTTGGTGAGCCTGCTTTTTGTTTTAATCAGAAAGGAGCACTGTTTAGGACCAGTATCAAAGACATTACAACAAAGGATTACGGCAGGGAGGAATAACAGACGTCAACACCCCCGCCTAAACCGGCTCGCCGGTTATAGACGGGAGGAGTGTTTTATCTCTGGGCGTCGTACATCGGGAAGCTTTGCTCTCAAAAGACTAGACGGCACAAGTATTTCCGAAAGTGTAACATTCAAAAAATTGCGGCTGTTGGAGCCTGCAACAAATTATTTGATTGAAAGGATGTGAGTAGGCAATTTCTCCCACGACTAAAGTCGTGGGTTTCCTTGCCACAATTTATGACAGCTATTTCTCCTATTAGAATTCACAAGCCAGATTCTTGCCACGGTTGGGGCATTGAGTTCAATTACGAGCGGCCCTTCTGGGATGCTAATGCGACGAACTTTGTGGTCGCTGTGCGGCAGGCAATGCAAGATAAAAAAGGTTCAGCTATCTGGTTCCACCAAAGCGGGAGTGATTCCGAAATTCATGGTTGCTATCATGGTTACCAGTATTTTGAGGTCTGGGACGCATGTGCGGAAAAAGAGGCAAAGCGTATGGCAACTATGATTGCCGAGAAAATTCAAACGGTTGTATCTACAACTTGACAAAAAGTGAAGTGAGGTAAGATTCATGAATATGAACGATACTATTGACCTGAGCGGAATCAGCGCAGATAATGTCTACCGTATCCGGAGGTCAAAAAAGAATGGTAAGCTCATTTCCCATAACGAGTACGGGAAGGTCATTATCATCAAAAATTGGAAGAATCTTCATGTAGGATATGGCAAAGTGGTTTCCTTTGAAAACAGAGAAAACTGCATTCTCGCCACGATGAAGAATGTTTCTTATGACTTCTACGAGGAATACAACGAAAAAACTGGCGAAGTAGAGGCTGTTCCGTATGAGGAACTGACTCGTATTTTACAGGAGCTCGGTTTTGCACATGAATACAAAGAAGACATTGATAAAGACAATATCTTTGATGTATGGGCAAATCTGAATTCCGGCGTACTTATTACCATCGAAACTTGGAATCAAGACGGAGAACGAGGTTACAACTCAGTTAAATGTTATGTGCCGGTGAATGGTGCTTTTACGATGCGCGAATCGACCGGTTTTTCCTATGGCAGCAGTTATTTAAGCTGCTTTAATATCGTGCATAATACGCGTGATTTCCCTTTGCACGAGTGTATGGAATTCAACAACGGCTCTATGGATTGGCATGGAAGTCATCCCGCTTTGTGGCACTATGGAGAGGGGCATGACATCAATTACGCCAAAGCTCTCGCCAAAATCCGTAAATTCAAGGACGCTGACATCGGCGAGCGTTTTAATATGCAGTTGGATGATGCGTTCAAGCAATTCGCTAAAAATGGCCACTTAGTAGATTGAAGGGTGCAACATGAAACTTTGCGAAATCTTTTCGTTAACGCGCTACGACCAAAAGATGTACATCTACGTCACAAACGCCTATGACCAGAACGTTAGTCTGGGTCGCGGGACACGGTATGACATTATCTGCGACGCAGAAAACTGTGATGATATCCTTCCTCATATGCTTGATGAGGTGGATATGATTTCCGTCACACCGGATGGAGGTTTGCAGGTTCTTGTTCGGGATAGGATGTACGAAAAGCCGCTTGAAGAGCAGTACGACAAAGATTATGTGGCTACGTGGAAAAATCACGATAAAAGTACGCGGCCATTTCGGTTTAGTGCTGAACTCGAAGATATGCAACCCGTCAAATAAGAAGAAAAGAGGAAAAATATGATGTTTCCAAGTAAAGAAATCGTAGAAAACCTTCGGAAGCAGTTTCCAGCAGGTTGCCGTGTTCGACTTGTCAAAATGGACGATATTTAGGCTCCGACCATTGGAACTCCTGGAACTGTATACGGCGTCAATGATACGGCGTCGTTGCTGGTTCGTTGGGACAACGGTTCCGGTCTGAATGTAATTTACGGCGAGGATATCGCCGAGAAAGTTTGAGGTGAAATTATGATGTATCTGAAACAGTTCCCGGATATTTGCCGGGAAATGGGGTTCGATGTCGAAGAAAAAGCAAAAACCGTAACCTTGCGCGTTACCGACATCAACGTTAATTACTCCATCAACAAGAAACTCTTTTTGGAGGACCTTGAGTTGATGCTTGATTCGTACAGTGAAGAGTGTGAAGCAATCGCCATTTCTGAGGCTGATGACACCGGTATGTTCCATACAGAAGTGGATGCCTGCCATCAGCACGCCGAATATCTCAAGGCTGTTCTTGAAAAGCTGCTGGATAAGCTGAGAAAGGAAGTCGAAAAGGCGCGTCTTTACTCCGCATCCCGCTATGATTTTCCGATTGTTATGAAGCAAATTGATGCTTCCTGCTATAAGGCGTATGCGCTTGCAAAATCCAATAATGGGTTCCTTGTTCAGGAATACATCATCGATTTGGATGACATTGGAAAAAACGATGAGAAGAAAATTCGCGCTCAGTTCGATGAACTTTTCCAGAGGACGAACACTGCTGACAGCTACCGTCTTTTGGCAGAGCTTTCCATCGAGATTGGATACTTTGCCCCGGTCTGCGGAATTTTTTTCAAAACGATGGGCGATGCTGTGTCGTACATCAAGACGAAAACCGACGTTGACATGACAATCGTGCAGTCTGATAAGACAAATCTCGAAATGATTCGGACATTGGATAAGTTTAACTTGGCAATGCTGCTGAATCATATCTGCGCGGACAGCAAAAATCGTCCCTCCTCCACCACAGGCTGGTATGAATGGTTGGGCAATAACTGGAATTCTATGACTTGAACCATTTTTTAGAAAATCGAAAATGTGGAAAATACCTATGCAATCGTCACCAATCAGGGACCGTTGGATATCGACGGTATCGAAGTGGATGATGCTTGTGTCTCGTATGACGCTGAGAATGTGGTTTATTCCGCTGTCAAGAAAAGCGGAGAAGTCGTCGAGTCGCTTGTGGAGCCGCAAAAAGTTCTTTACCCGAAAAAATAAAAACTCGGCAGAGAAGCTGCGAACTTTCTCGACTTTTTGGTAGGCAACTTTTCTTTTTGTCTTGCTAAAATGTGCGAATCGGATAAAATGGGTATTGTACGATAGATATCATTCCAAATCGAAAAGGCTTTCTGCCTTTTGTACATTCACAATTTCGCTTGAAGAGCGGACTTCTCAATTCTGAGAGGTCCGCTCTTTTTGCATCCAAAACACAAAAAAAGGAGTTTGTATCATGAACAAAACTGTACCAACTATCGAAATGAACCCCCTCGACGACATCCAGCATCTGCTCGAGGAATCCGGCTGCTATGAATCGGAAATCGAGATGATGAAAACCGCTGGCACCTACGATGCATTTGTCCGCAGGGTTCACGATGCCATCGACTGGGGTTATCTCTGCACGCAGATGACTGAACTGGAGAACAACACGATTTCCGCCGCCATCGACAAAGTCCATGGCATGACTACCAAGACGGAGGATGATGCGTGATGTTTAAGAATCTGGTGCGTTCGGAAAAATACCTCATTACAGCTGTGCTTTACCTGCCTAAAAACATGGACACCAAGATGGTTTCGTTCCTGTCTTCGGGCGCTGGCACCGCAATGCTCGATGACTTGGATAAGCGCGGATACCGTGTTTTCTGTGTTTCGCTCAATTTCGAGCTAAACGCCGAATTGACCAATACTTACAGCTGCAAGCCCGCCAATTCACTGCTCGAATTGATGAAGCGTGACCTGCGCCTTATCTCCGAGCCGCACATCTACATTGCTGGGTACTGTGACCGGAACGCATCCGAGTGGCAGATGGTCAAGAACTCGACCACAGGTCTTCCTCTCGTATCGCTGGTAGACCATCCTACCGATGCACGGACAAAGGAAGCATTCCTCTATCGGCTCAATGAGAACGGAGAAGCCTGCATGGTGTTCGATTCCGCTTACTTTGGCTCCGAGCACACGCCGATTGGTAGCTACCAACTCACCGAAAAGGAAATCCGCGCCGTTCAGGCAGCGCTTCGCAGCGAGAACTATATTTACTAATCACAGAAAAGAGTATGTAACCATGAATCTTATCATTAACACGGTCGGCGGTCAGCTTCTGACTCTCACCCCGGAAATGCTTCAGGAAAAGCTCGGTCTCAAATCCGACATTCTTTCACTCGGCATTGAGGTATCTGACGACAATACCGCAATTACCGCTCAATCCTATACCAAGTGGGAGTGTGCAGGCGATACGATTTGCCCTCTCATTGATGTGAATGTGAAGAATGACGGCAAGGAAATGCAGGCAGCAATGTTCCAGCTTCCGACACCCGAAATCCCCGCTCCGTTCTGCCGTCTGTATGACGAGCAGGGCAGCGATGAGGAAGACTGGTTCGCAGCCGCAAGCTTCTCGCCCCGTTCTGACAATGATGACAGCAAGCATCCTGTGTTTGTGGACGACAGTTTCGGAAAGCCTGTCCCGGCATCTGATGTCATCCAAAACCGTGACGGAGAGTTTTCTTCCCGGTGCTCGACCAGCAAGGAACTGTTTGATTTCAATGTCGAGGTCGCACAGAATCGCTGAGTTCGCTTTTGCTACAGCAAATTTATGTATGACAGGGAGTTGCCTTCTGGCAGCTCCTTTTTTGTGCCTTTTTTTCGTTGCACATTCTTGCGAACCGCATAGACTGGTGTTTAGGGAGGTGTTTTCATCCTTGAAAATCAAAAGAGAAATGCCTGTTTCAGTATCACCTACACTCAAATCCGCGTTTTCACTCGGGACAATCGTTAAGGTTCGGCAGGACGCCGACCAGAAATATATAATTATCGGCTATGCGACCGATATCGCGCCCTACGCCTACTATGCTGCGCCATGGCCGCAAGGATTCATTGACGGTGACAGCGTTTTCCGCGTCGAGCCGAACGAGATTTCCGGTATCGTTGCAGCTGGGACGCAGAACACCGAATCCGTCCTGTTCCTAGAGGCGCTGGATGAGGTCATGCAAAAAGGAGACAATCTATGACCGTTAAAGAACTGAAAATGATGCTCAACGATATGCCGGACGATGCTATTCTGTTGACCCGGAGTACTTTGGGCGCATCGGAATTCGAACAAGCCACGGCGCGGGAGATGACCGTTGTGAGCGTTCGCGGGCGCATTATGCTTCCGCGTTGGGCTTATGCGTGTGACCTTACGCCGGACGGACCCGCAAAGAAGGCAGTCTTGTTCGACTGAAAGGAGATGACAAAATGCAGCCCATCAACCAAACACCTCGAAGCGCCGACGGTGCCTACGAGCGCGAGACCATCATCAATTTCTGCGATGCAGAGAAAACCTGTTCGTACTATACGCGAAATTATTCCCGGATGAACGAGTTGCGAAAACTTGCAACAGAGCATCCCGATGAGGTGAAGCTGACCATCGACAAGGAAGATTGCGTAGAAGCGGAATTTCCGAAAAAGTGGGTAAAAATTCGTCCTCCCATGTTTATCTCTGAAGAACGCCGAGCAATCCTGGTCGAAAGCGGCAAGAAACTCGCAGCACTGTCGAAAGAAAAAGCGGCACGCAAAGCCGTGCAGGAAAAGAAATAAGGCCGATTGGCTTTATAATATAAAGTATTTTTAGGAGGAATCATTATGTCTTACGGTTCAGAGGCGGCGGCCCTCAATGCACTTCTCAGCATCTTTGCTGGATTTTGGCTCATCATCCTGGCATTCTTCGTTCTCAACATTGTGGCTGGCTGGAAAATCTTCGAAAAGGCCGGTCAACCCGGATGGGCGTCCATCGTCCCGTTTTACAACAGCTACATCCGGTACAAAATCTTCTGGGGCAACGGCTGGCTGTTCTTTGTCCCCATCGTCTGCACTGTACTTGGCGGCATCCCGCTACTCGGCACGCTGCTGGTCATCGTTGGCGTCATCATTAGCATCGTAACCCTGTACAAACAGAGTGTCGCGTTTGGGCAGGGGATTGGCTTCACCATTGGCCTGTTCTTCCTGAACCCCATCTTCAACATGATTCTGGCGTTCGGTCAGTATCGGTACTTCGGTATCCCGCAGGATGGCTATTCTTATGACCAGATGAAGCAGAAGTACGATGTCTACAAAGCTTCTCATCCGGCTCAGTATCAGCAGCCGACTCAGGAACAAACCCAAAATCCTAACATGACCTATCAGGCACCTGCACAGCCTCAGCAGCCTACCGCGCCTGTTCAGCCTCAACAGCCCGCTGAACCGCAGCAGCCGACTGAGAATCAGGGTCAATAATTACGGCTTTAGCGGACTCTCCGAAGCGGGAGGTCCGCTTTTTTACGGTCATTTTCCGCTATAATTTCAGCCCCTTGAACATAATTGTTGACGCGATATGCGAACCGAATAAAATAAGAATTGTACGATAGATACCATCTACTAAGGCGCTAACTGCGTTCGTACAATTCACAATTTTGCTTTAAGGCGGACTTCCCGATTTTGGGAGGCCCGCCTTTTTGCGCTCAAAAAAGGAGAACGAAAATGAAAGTAGCTTTTCTCAACTGTACCGATGAACTCAACCCGAAAGCCGGTTCCGAACTCACCTGCGTGTTTCTTGACAAGATACCGGGAACCCTCGAGTTTTGCAAAAGACTCAAATTGAAGGACCCCAACCTGTATTTCGATGCGTATGTCCACAATGGGCAGCATGTGAATGCGTCTTACGGGTATCTGAAAGCAGGCGTTCCTGCGACGGTCGAGGAGTATACACCGCTGCTCAAAGAACTGTACGCTGTCGGCTATGACAAAAACAGCATCGAAGTGTGTCAGGACTTCAAATTCTGATGGGAAAACGCATAGAAAGGAAATAAAACATGGATAGTAGTTGGAAGAATCTGCAGATTCGTATGGAGGCTGCTTGGAACATGCGCACGACCCCAAAAACCAAGCGCCCTAAAACCGGTGATATCATCAGCAGCGCACATTCTCTCGATTGGAACAAAAAGAAGGTGCGGCAGCTTCAGCAAGCGTGGAACGACGAGGTAGCAAAACTGGTAGCTGACCGCAACGAAGCTGTCTCGGATGTCATGGTTGACATTCTTGCCCTTATTCAGATGGATGTAAAAAGCGCTTCCTCTGTTCTTATCAGTGAAGAGACGGCAGAAATGGTCTGGGAAAAGGCGTATGAGCGTGGTCACGCGAATGGATTTTCTGAAATCTATTACGCCATTGAGGACTACGAAGAAGTTGTCATCGAAGCTTTGAAAGGGAAAGAAAAGTAACACAGGGGTATTTGCGAAAATTGGTGGTTTACGTAAAACATCCAATTTTGCAAGTATCACAGGCAGATGGACGATTTGCCCATCAGGATAGTACAAAGCAGCGGCGGTCTTGCCGGATGAACTTATCCGCAAATGGTACGCCGAAATGCAAAATAAAAGTACCAACAAAGCCAAAGCTTTGCCAACCGAATTTGTAAAGGAATGAGAAAAATTTATGGATTTATACGAAGTTGAAAGTAAAATCAAAGAGTTGGAAGCATCCTACAATAAAGAGGCAGACAATCTTATGCAGGAGCTCAATGCCTACAAAAAGAAGAACCCGATTCTTCCTCTTTATGGAGATGACCCGAATGTCGACAAGATGATTGCGAATAAAAATCGAATCATCCGCAGCCAGTACACTCGCCGCGAAAACAAAGTCCACAAGCTGTGGGAAAAGTTCTACGATGATGTCACGGACATTGTCACAGCAGAATATAATCTTCCCACAGATGTAGCCAAACTCGTTGTACAACAAGTGCGTGACCGGGATATAGGACGCAGCGAACTCGCTTCTTATCTGGACCATTATGCAATCTTTGCCGAAACGGTTCTGGACGCTGTGTTTTGACGTACTTCCACCCCTTACGCAATGGGCTTCCTTGGTGCCGATTCTGTGAACCTCTTGCGAATCTGCGCGAAGTGGCTAAAATTATAAATGTACAAATCAAATAAGAAAGGATAAAAAATAGTAGAATTTTTCTCTCTGCCGCAAGATGATTTTAGGTCGGTTGAGGGATTAGAAAACGCCGGAAACCCGCATAAACTCTATGTTTTTGCGGGTTCTCGGCGTTTCTTTTATCGCCTGTATTAGTGGTGCTTTTTCGGTAAATGGTGCCCAAATGGTGCCCAAATCCCACGCGGGGCTATAAAACGATATAAGAAGCGGTAAAGAGATACAGCGGTTAAAGCTCTAAATCGCTGCTCTTTTTCTTTGCCGCGCTCTTTGCTTTCTTCGGCTCGGCTTTCTCTGCCTTTGCCGGGTCAGACTGTTTGACCGCCCCATGATAAGCGTCTAAGACTTCTTTCTTGCGTTCAAGCCGCACGTCCACATAACGGGCGGTAACAGCTTCAAAGTTCATAGACAGTCCAAGCGATACGCCGATACCCGCAAGCGTATGTCCTAACACTTCGCCTACGGTGTAGAAGTCGCCTGTCAGTTGGTGCATATTCGTAGCCGCCGTATGGCGTAAATCGTGAAAGCGGATATGCGGCATATCCAAATCTTCAAGCAGTTTTCCAAACTGGGAAGATACCCACGACGCGGAGATAGGGGAACCGTCCGGCTTCGCTACAACAAGGTCATTGTCATAGTATGGTTTTCCGTCTTTTTCTGCCTGTTCGCGCTGCGCTTCCTGCATAGCAAACTGTTTGAGGAAGAACGGGCGGGCAAGCTCTGTGATAGGCAGCTTTCGCCCGTTGGATTTCGGCGGTGCCATTTCCTCAATGACTTTTGTTTTCGACGGCACCTTAAAGGGTAGCTGCTCGGAAACGTCAAAGGTGTTGTTTTCCAAATCCACATTACGCCAGCGCAAGCCCAGGATTTCAGAACGGCGCATACCGTAAAGCCCGCCTAAGATAACGGGCATTTCCCAAACGGTACCCTCGACGCGCTGCATAAGGGCTTTTACCTGTTCCGGCGTATAAGGGTCGGGGGTCTTGTCGCTCTTTCCAAACTTCGTAAGCGTGTCCTTTGCTGCGTTTGTTTCGATATAGCGGTATTTCCGGGCATGGCTCAACGCCACGCTCAAAACACGCTTTGCCCCGGCTGCGGTGGACGGTTTCAAGCCTTTGTCAATAATCTGCTGAAACATTTTGTCTACCATAGCGGGGGTAAGCTGATTAAGGGCAACGCCGCCGATATAGGGATTGATATAGTTTGCAATCGTCTTTTTGTACCCGTCGTAAGTAGAGGGGCGCAAGTTCACTCTTGCATAGCTTTCCACCCATTCATTCAGATAGCTTGCAACGGTCTGTTTCCGCTGTGAAGCGATAGACGCAATCTGCCCCGGATTATGGAGCTTTGCTTTCATCTCTGCTTCATGCTGCGTTGCTTCCTTTTTTGTCGGAAAGCCCTTTTTGGAATAGGTTTTCTTTTCCCCATTCGGGGCGGTGTACTTGATATTCACGTCGTAAACTGTTCCCGGTCGCCCGGTCAGTACGCCGTTGCTGTCGCGTTTATTCTTAACCTGCCTTGTTGATATAGCCATAGCTTAACCTCCCTGTCGTGCCGGGGGCTTCGCTGTCGTCTTTGCC
>OGZV01000476.1_pt1 | contig 42592 bp, 40 predicted proteins | sample 1576861 | NCBI WGS metagenome assembly OGZV01 (sample SAMEA3541501, study PRJEB24748) | human gut metagenome | biome: human gut; feature: human-associated habitat; material: faeces | place: China | collected 2012
AGTGACTTGTCGCCAGTTTCCTAACTTGACATTCGCTCCACGGAAAACCTGCCATCAGGGCAGCAACCTCACGCTTCACAGCTATCAATGTCACAGCAGTTGCTATTATACACCGACTCAAAAGGTTTTGCAAGCCTTTTTTCAGTTTTTCACAACTTTTTTCATTTTTCTACAAAATGCACAAAAAGCATCGTTTTTATACGATGCTTTTAGCAATTTTTACCTTATACCATTTTTGTATTTTCTGATTTTACAGTATCACATACTAACTGCTGCCGCATATTATTCCTCTGCAGTTTCATTTTCCCTGATTTCTTTAACAGCTTCTTCATACTTTGCAAGTATCTCACTCTGAAGCCTGTCACGCATATCTGAATTTATAGGATGTGCTATATCACGATATTCACCGTCTCCCGCACGTCTGCTTGGCATTGCAATAAACAGTCCTTTGTCGCCATCTATGACTTTTATGTCATGAACAACAAATACATCATCAAACGTAACCGATACAACAGCTTTCATCTTTCCTTCTTTTGTAAGCTTTCGTACTCTTATATCTGTTATCTGCACAGCTTAACCCCCTTTTTTCCTTTATCACCACAACACATCATGACAAACTGCCATGATGTGCTAATGCTTTATATATTCTTTTTTAAATGTATTTCTTCCTATTATAGTGCATATCTTTCATTCTTTTCGATAACAATCTTTATCTGACCATTTTCTCCTACATAACTTGTATTTGCCCTGATAGTATCACGGCTCTCAACTATGCAGTTTTCAATGTGAGTATTATCTCCTATATATACATCATTTAAAATGATGGAATTTTTGATAGTACAGTTATTTCCAACATACACCTTTTTAAACAGAATAGAATTTTCTACCGAACCGTTTATTATACAACCGCTCGAAACAAGACTGTTCTTCACATTTGAACCGAGATTATATTTAACCGGTGGAAGATCTTCAACCTTTGAATATATATCAGGATACTGTCTAAAGAAGTAATCTCTCACATCTTTCTTAAGAAAATCCATATTTGTATTGTAATAAGAATCAACTGATGCGATATTGCTCCAATATGTATCCATCTTATAAGCATATATCTTCTTGACATTTTTATATCTTATAAGAATATCTGTTACAAAGTCATGTCTTTCTTCCTCAGCAGCTTTTTCTATAAGTTCTATAAGCTGGCGTCTTCTTATTATATATATACCCGTTGAAACCTGACGACCGTCTGTCGTGATAGGCTTCTCCTCGAAGTCAGTAACTCTGCCGTCAGCATCGGTATTTATAACACCAAATCTACTTGGATCATCTCTCTCATCAACCGTCGATGTAACTATAGTAATGTCTGCTTTTTTTGCAATATGGTATTCGAGCACTTTTGCGTAGTCCATTTTATAAACGCCATCACCTGAAGCGATTACAACATATGGTTCATGGCTTGATTTGAGAAAATCAAGGTTCTGTGCTATGGCATCGGCAGTTCCTCTGTACCAATAACTGTTTTCCGGTGTAGTCGTAGGTGTAAACACATACAGACCTCCCTGCTTTCTTCCAAAATCCCACCACTTTGATGAATTGAGATGTTCATTAAGTGATTTTGCATTGTACTGTGTAAATACAGCTACTTTCTGGATATGCGAATTGCTCATATTGCTAAGAACAAAGTCAATACTCCTGTATCCGCCGGCGATAGGCATAGCTGCCACTGCCCTTTTGTTTGATAACTCTTTCATTCTGCTGCTGTTTCCTCCAGCAAGCACGATTCCTATTGCTCTCATACCTTATCACCTGCCTTAATCAAACTTTCACCACTGTCGAGCAATCCGTTTGGATAATCGCTAAGTTCCGTCACTCCTGATATAGCCGTATTCTTTCCTACACTTACTCCATCCGGGATAACACTATCCTCACCTATAGTCGCAAGTCCGAAAGCATATATATCAGGCTTAAACTTGTTTGGTTTTTCTTCACCGACACCAATCTTGCAATTTTTTCCTATCTTTACACTTTCTGCAATTATAGCCTTGTCTATAACAGTGCCCTCATCAATATATGATGAACTCATAATGATGGAGTCTCTTACTACAGCTCCGGGTGCAATATATACACCGGTACCTATAACAGAATTACTTACATTGCCATATATCTCTGAAGCTTCACCTATAATCGATCTGTCAATAGACGCTTCATCTGATACAAACTGCGGTGGAATCTTATCACTCTTTGTATAAATCTTCCAATACTCCTCATAAAGATTAAATACAGGTATAAGGTCTGTAAGTTCCATGTTTGCTTCCCAGTATGCTCCGAGTGTTCCTACATCTTTCCAGTATCCGTTGTACTCATATGCAAAGATGCGTTTTCCCTGCTCATGGCAATAAGGAATAATATGTTTTCCAAAATCACACGCCGGCTGGTCTTTAAGCTTTATGAGTGCCTCTCTTAAAACAGGCCACGAGAATATGTAAATACCCATTGAAGCAAGATTGCTTCTCGGATGCTCAGGTTTTTCCTCAAACTCCTGAATCTTTCCGCTATCATCAGTTATCACTACACCAAATCTGCTTGCTTCCTCAATAGGAACCGGAATCGTTGCAAGTGTAACATCAGCCTTATTTGCCTTGTGAAAATCAAGCATGACCTCATAATCCATCTTATAAATATGATCTCCGCCAAGTATAAGCACATAGTCAGGATTAAAATATTCCATGTATTTTAAATTCTGATAGATTGCATTTGCCGTTCCCGTGTACCATTCACTGCTTGCACTCTTTTCATATGGTGGCAGTATAGACACACCACCTACATTTCTATCCAAATCCCACGGAATACCTATTCCAATATGTGTATTCAGCCTAAGTGGCTGGTACTGTGTAAGAACACCTACCGTGTCTACTCCTGAATTAATGCAGTTGCTAAGCGGAAAATCAATAATCCTGTACTTTCCTCCGAATGACACTGCCGGTTTTGCAACATCAGCAGTGAGAACTCCAAGTCTTGAGCCCTGTCCGCCTGCCAAAAGCATCGCTATCATTTCTTTTTTAATCACACTATCACCCCTTTTATGTTTTTTCGTTTGAAATTCATATATATACAGTCACCCATTACTTGTCCACCTATAAGTTCAAGGCAATGGAATAAACCATTTATGACCTTTTACGAAATTTCATATTTCACAATTACGGATTTTTTTTGTGACAATATAGTATATTCATTCCCCGTGCAATTTATTATAACACATCATGAACAAAATGTGAACAAATTCGTCATTTTTTTTAAACTATTTTTTGTAATATTTAACAAATTTTTTCATAATTTACCTATTATGTATAAATATTTAGCAAAAATTTCTTTGTTGTTCCTTTAGTTCATCAGCTTTTTCTCTTTAATTCCAATTTTTAATTCGTGCATCCATAATAAGTTTTTTAATCCCTTTTAATTACAAATAATTTATATTTTTATTACATTTTTATTTTGTAATTGTTTTTTTCCATTCATTGTTTTAATATAAGAAGAGATAACTTATAAAAACAGATAGGACGGTGGAATTATGTATCAAATAAATCTTAATAATCCATGCAAAGTATTTTTTATCGGAATCGGGGGTATAAGCATGAGCGGTTTCGCCCAGCTTCTTCAGGAAAACGGCTTCAATGTCTGTGGCTCAGATATGAAAGAAAGCAAGATAACAGATCATCTTGAGAGCTTAGGCATAAATATCATATATGGACAGAAAACCGAAAATATTACAGCAGATATTGACTTTGTGGTTTACACTGCTGCAATTCATCCTGATAATCCTGAATTTGTCAGGGCAAAAGAGCTTGGTATTCCTATGATGGAAAGAGCTGAAATGGTAGGTCAGGTCATGAAAAATTATCCAAATGCCATCGGCATTTCCGGTACTCACGGCAAAACTACTACCACTTCAATGCTGTCACAGATTTTTCTTGCGGCAAAAAAAGACCCTACTATATCAGTAGGCGGTATTCTTGATGCAATAGGCGGAAATATCCGCATCGGCCATTCAGAGAATTTCATCACTGAAGCCTGCGAGTACACAAACAGCTTTTTAAAATTCCATCCTACAGCAGGAATCATCTTAAATGTCGATGCAGACCATCTTGATTTCTTCAAAGACATTGACGACATAAGACATTCATTCCGCAAATACGCAGAACTTATACCAGAAAACGGTGTCCTTGTTATAAATAAGGATATTGACAAATTAAACGAGATAACAGACGGACTCAAATGCAAGGTCATCACTTTCGGTCTTGATGATGGTGCCGATTACTCTGCAGCAGACATCAGCTTTGATGAAAAAGGTCATGGCTGTTACACACTCATAAGAAACGGTCAGAAAACAGATATGCAGATTAAGCTTAATGTAGTTGGCAGGCACAATATATCAAATTCACTTTCGGCAATAGCTTTATCAGAATATTATGGAATAGACGAAGCTTCTATATTAAATGGTCTTTCTGATTTTGTCGGAACTGAACGCCGTTTTGAACTTAAAGGTACATTTAACGGTGTTACTGTCATTGATGATTATGCACACCATCCGACAGAAATCGCAGCTACACTTGCTGCAGCACAGAAATATCCACACAAACACCTCTGGTGCGTTTTCCAGCCGCACACTTACAGCAGAACAAGAGCTCTTTTAAAAGAATTTGCACAGGCTCTTTCACTTGCAGAAAATATTGTTCTTGCTGATATTTATGCTGCCAGAGAACAGGATCCGGGCGATATTTCATCAAAAACACTCCAGGCGGAGCTTGAAAAACTTGGCAAAAAAGCATACTATTTTCCAAGTTTTGATGAAATTGAAAAATTTTTACTTGAAAATTGTATCAACGGTGATTTGTTGATAACTATGGGTGCCGGAAATGTAGTATCCATAGGCGAAGCACTCGTCAACAAATAAGTTATCCACATTATCCACAATAGATTGTTAATAATTCTTCACAATCCATTGTGGATATTTTTATTCCCGGTATAATAGGTATTTCAGGCATTTTGTCCTATTATTAACATTTTCCACATTATCCACATTTTATCAATCCACATAGCTGTTTTACATCAATGACTTGAAACATTTTTAAAACATGATAAAATACAATTCGGTGGACTATGTATATCATAAATTTTATACTACAAAGAAACGAGGTTTATCATGGAAAATGTTTTCTCCTGTACGGGATATATAAAACCGAATACAGTGATAAGCAATGCTTTTATCGAGCATTTTATGCTTGATGCAAACGGCAGTTATGTAAAAGTTTATCTTTACCTGTCAAAATATATCCAGGCTGGAAAAACGGACATATCGGTTTCCGAGCTTGCTGATAAAATGGACAGCACCGAAAGAGATATTATTCGTGCTTTACAGCATTGGGAAAAAAAAGGGCTTATCTGCATCACTGTTGATAATGAAGATAACTTAATTTCCATAGATATGTATAACCCTGATGATGTATATGAATCCATAAAGAAGGATACACAGACTGACGAAGTAATTGATGATATAGCAAGTACTGAACAGATGCCTTTTTCCGGCACTAAAGAAACAGAAAACAGATTTTTAAACAGCAAACCTGTTACTGTCTCTCCTAAACAATTAAAAGAACTTGCCTCAAATCAGGATTTTAAATGGGCATGTCAGGTTATCGAATCGTTTCTTGAAAGACCGTTCAAGCCAAATGAGATAGAACTTATATCATATCTTTATGGTACATTGCACTTTTCTTCCGACTTACTTCTTCATCTTTATGAATATTGTATCTCACTCGGAAAGAGTAATTCAAGCTACATACAGGCTGTTGCATTAGCCTGGCATGAGCGCGGTGTAAAAACACCTGAAGATGCAAAAAAAGAATCTACTGATTACAATACGGCACATACCGCCATATCAAAAGCGTTTGGACTTGGAAGACCTCTCGCAATGATTGAAAAACAGTTTGTTGAAAAGTGGCAGAAAGACTGGAGCATTGACTTAAGCGTAATTCTTGAAGCGTGCAACCGCACAATGTTAAAAATCCAGAAAGCAGACTTCAAATATACAGATGGCATACTCGACAACTGGCATAAATCAGGTATAAAAACATTACTCGATGTTGAAAAAGCTGACGAAATATATGCCAAGAACAAAGCTGATAAAAAATCACAAAAGGATAACTCAAATTCAGGCAGCTACAGATATAACACAACAGGCAGCTCCGTTAATGGTTATGTAAAGAAAAACCAATTTAACACTTTCAGACAGAGAGATACATCTCACGCTGAGATAAGTGAACTCGAAAAAAAACTTTTAAACAGATAATAAAGATTTGCACGCTGAACCAGCAACAGCAAAACTTTCCATCTATGTGCTCCCGGAATTTTCTAAACGAAGAATTTCGAGATGGATTTTTGATACACAATGACATTTTCACAATGCGTACACAGTGTACGAAAAATGAAAACAGTATATCGTAAATCCAGCCAAAACAACTCGTTTTAAGAAGATACCTAGAGTACATATCTTTATAATGGAGGAAATTTATGGGATTATCAAACACTCAATATCGTGATATCATGTATAAGTATGACCAGTTGAGATTAAAAAACAAACGCATTGTTGCAGCAAGATATGAAAAGCTTTTTAACAAAATTCCAAAACTTAAGGAAATTCAAAATGAAATCATCAATCTTTCCACAAATCAGGCACGCATGGAACTTCTTAGTCCCGATGAAAAACTTGATGAACAGACATACCGTGAAAAAAAATCACAGCTTGTCAGCAAAAAGATTGAACTTCTTACAAAAAACGGTTATCCGGCTGATTATCTTTCGCCTATCTATTCATGTAAAGACTGTATGGACACAGGATACATTGATAATAAACCATGCCACTGTCTTAAACAATATGAGATAAATTCTTTATATGCCAATTCAAATTTATCTGATATACTTGAAAAAGAGAATTTTAATACTTTTAACCCGGATTTTTATGATAATAGTCATATTATAGAAAATTTATCATTAACAGCGCGTGAAAATATTCTCAGAGTCAGAGATGTTTGTCTTGACTTTGTTAAACATTTTGACACGGCATATGATAACCTCATCTTTTATGGTGAAACCGGTGTTGGAAAAACTTTTCTTACACACTGCATAGCAAAAGAGCTTTTAGACACCTCGCATACCGTTGTGTACTTGACTTCTTTGCAGCTTTTTGATATTTTAGAAAAAAATAAGTTCTATAAGACTGATGAGTATATTAACAACGAACAAGTCTCATACATTCTAAACTGTGAACTGCTTATCATTGATGATCTGGGCACAGAACTGGCAAACAGTTTTACAACTTCCCAGTTGTATTATTTTATAGAAGAAAGACACATGAAACAAAAATCAACAATTATATCAACAAATCTCTCATTTCAGGAATTGAGAGAACGATACAGTGAGCGTATCTTTTCAAGATTTACCGGATATTATAATTTTTATATGATAGCCGGTGACGATATACGCATTAAGATTGCTATCTCTTAACCTGGGAAAATTATTTATTTTCCTTTATCCAAATACATTATGGAGGACAAACTATTATGAAACGACATGACAAATTAGCTGAAACAATCCCTTATGGTACTCTCGGTATTCTTGCACTTGAGAGCAGCAGGGACATGGGAAAAAGAGTCAATGACTATATTGTTGACTGGAGAAATGACAGAGCACAAAATCATGCTACTGCGGCTTCTTTTGCAGGCTACAACAGAGACTCATTCATCATTGATTCAGCGTGCCCAAGATTTGGTTCCGGCGAAGCAAAAGGTATTATCAGAGAATCAGTCAGAGGTCAGGATCTTTATATCTTAGTAGATGTATGTAACTACAATCTGACTTATACTGTATGTGGTCAGACAAATCATATGTCTCCTGATGACCATTATCAGGATCTTAAGCGTATTATTGCCGCTGTCGGTGGCAAAGCAAGACGAATCACTGTTATTATGCCTTTCTTATATGAGAGCCGCCAGCACAGAAGAAGTGCACGCGAATCACTCGATTGTGCCCTTGCACTTCAGGAACTTACACAGATGGGTGTTGAGAGTATTATCACTTTTGATGCACATGACCCTCGTGTTCAGAATGCCATTCCTTTAAAGAGTTTTGAAACGGTTCAGCCGACATACCAGTTTATAAAAGCTCTCCTTAAAAATGTCGATGACCTCAAGATTGATACTGACCACCTTATGGTTATCAGTCCTGACGAAGGTGCTATGGGACGCGCCGTTTATTATGCAAATGTCCTCGGTATTGATGTAGGAATGTTCTATAAACGCCGTGATTACAGTAAAATTGTCGATGGAAGAAATCCTATCATAGCACATGAATTTTTAGGTTCAGACCTCGAAGGAAAAGATGTTATTATTATTGATGATATGATTTCTTCAGGCGAAAGTATGATAGATGTTGCCACAGAGTTAAAGAGAAGAAAAGCTAACCGTATATTTGTAGCTGCTACATTTGGTCTTTTCACAAACGGAATGGAAAAATTTGATGAAGCTCACGAAAAAGGACTTATCGACAAAGTTCTTACTACAAATCTTGTATATCAGCCTGAAGAAGTTCTAAAAAGAGATTACTATATCAATGTTGATATGAGCAAATATGTTGCTCTTCTTATTGACACGCTCAATCATGACCAGTCAATAAGTGATCTGTTAAACCCTACTGAAAGAATACAGGCTGTTCTTAAGAAATACGGACAGATTTAATCATATTTATATATTTTAAATTTTTAATATACAATACTTATACAAGTACAAATAAATTATTTTATTACTTTAAAATAATACTTTTTAAAAGCACCGACAAAAAACATACCTTCTGTCGGTGTTTTTTTAGATTTTGTTTAGATTTAAGGGCTTATTTTCACAATCACTTCATAAATGAAACACAAAACAAACACAATTAACATATATAATGTACTTATAAACATAAATGAAGCGGGTGAGTAAAACAAAAGTAGGAATTTAAACATACAGTGATTCTTATTTTTGTCACCTGTTTCGACAACAACTAAATTAGCTTATTGACTTATGTTTGAGATAGATTCTTTTTCATTTTTTTCATTTGGGTCTGTGATAGCTCCCTCTATCGCAGACCAACTCCTTTTTGTACCGTACTTAATCAACAATTAAGTACACATTTTTTACATTATTTTTTGAACTATCAGCAAAGACTGATAGTTCAATCCTCTTTTTTCTTTAAAGATAGTAAAAGCCTTATCACTAATGATAAGGCTTTTACTATCTTATATTTGCTTTTTTCTGAATTTTTCAACCGACTGCATCATTTCATTAGCGGCTGTATTGACATTCACGGACATACTACTGACATTCTTCACAACTTTAAGGACTTCCTCACCGGCTTCCATTGTCTCTTTTACATTTTCCATATTCTTGTTTGCTGCCGCATTAAGTCCGTTAATATCCTCAGCTATATATGTAGTCTCGCCTTCCAGTCTCTCCGTGGCTTCCCTAATATTTGCAACACCTTTTGCTACAAGGTTTATGCGGTCTTTTACCTTTTCAAATATCTTTCTGGTATTGTTCATATCATCCGACTGTCTGTTTATCGCATCCTGAACCATTTCCATAGTCTCTACTGTTCTCTCAGAATTTTGTCCGAGATCCATTATCATTTTTTCTATGTCGGCTGATGCCGCATTACTCTGTTCCGCAAGTTTACTTATCTCAACAGCTACAACAGCAAAACCTTTTCCACTCTCCCCGGCTCTCGCCGCTTCTATGGACGCATTTAAACTCAAAAGATTTGTCTCCTCTGCAATGGACGCTATAAGATTTACCGCTTCTTTTATCTTATCAACAGAAATATCCGTCTCGCTCGTCTGCTTTCTTATCCTCTCTATCGCATCAAGAACTTCTTCGTTTGAATTGTAAAGATTTTTAAGACTGTTATCGACCTCTCTGCCCGTTCCAAGCATATCATCCGCTGCATCTGAAAGTCCGTCTGCCTCGTCCCCGGTCTGTTTGAGCATCATGTTGATATTATTGACATTGTCATCAACACTTGCAGTCACTTCTGCCTGATTTTTGGCACTTTCAAGCACACTCTTAAGATTTTCACTTATCGAATCCATAGCGTCACTTGCCTGCCCTGCGATATTACTCATATCCTGAGATGCAACATCAAGACTAAGTGTATTATCCGATATTGCACCTATCATATTGCCAAGACTTTCACGAAGGCTTTTCGTACCGGCTGAAAGTTTACCTACTTCATCTTTTCTGCCGAGATTTTTCCGGTTTATACTTACATTTAAATTTCCCGATGCCATATTTTGTACGACAAGTACACTATCCTCTATCGCCGATGCAATTTCCTTTGATGCAAGTACGCTGACAAGTATCGTTAAAATAAGCACGATACCTAATATCAAAAACAACAGTCCGCTAACGAGATTTATCGTCTTATCAACTTCCCTTACCGGCATACCGGCAAATATCATTCCTATTATGTCATCACTGTTATTTTGCTTTACTGGGATGTAATAGCCATAATACATAATCCCCTCTACGCTGACACGACTTGTAAATACATCCTTTCCTCCCTCAAGAACATTTTTCTTTAGATAATCTCCTGCCTTAGAACCAAGAATGTAATCACCTTTTTTATCTTTTAGGGAAGTTACAAGCCTTTTATCTCCATAAAAAAATGTGAGACTGCTTCCAGTTTTCTCGCTCATTTCCGTAACCAGCTTTTGTGAAAGCGATACATTGTATGTACCTTTCCATATCTCACCGTCATCATTTTTGAAATACTCACCTGAATTTTGATTGTAAGCGGCACTCAAAGCCTCCGCCGTCGCCTTAAGTTCATTTTTTGTCTTGTCAAGTAAAGTATTTTTTATAACCGTATTATTAATCACCATCACGGCTATACATACTACAAGAATTGGCAAAAGTGCCACAAATAAAATCTTATATTTTAATTTCCAGTTTTCAAATCTCCTCATAACGGCATACCCCCTGTCTATTTCCAGTTTATCAGCGATACATTGTGATAATACCAGTTTATCTTTCCTGTTATAGTGGCATCATCAAGTGTCTTTCCCTCTTTTCCTACAGTCTTTCCCGTGTTTGTCTTTAACACTCCGTCAAACACTCCAAACTTTCCTGAAATGATATTTTCCTTTGCTTCTTTTATCTTATCCGCTGTGTCGCTCTCACAAAGCGATGACAATTCTGTAAGACTTACAAGGTTCTCTTTCATTCCACCATAATAATTTTTGCCATCATATGAAGCATTGATGATACTGCTTATATATGATGTGTAATAAGCACTCCAGTTCCAGATAACAGATGTGAGCGTTGCTTTTGGTGTCTCCTTACTCATATCTGAATTGTAACCTATCGACCATGTACCATTGTCCTGTGAAGCTTCCTGTGGTGCTGTCGTATCACAATGCTGTGCCAGCACATCACACCCCGCTGCTATAAGTGCATCTGATGCTTTTTTTTCATCATCCGGTGCGTACCATGAATTTGTCACGGCAACTTTTACCTTTGCAGCCTTGTTTACCGACTCAACACCTATCGCAAATGCGTCAACACCTCCGGTACACTCACTGTTATCCGTACCCATAGCAGAAACATAACCTATCTTATTTGTCTTTGTCTTAAGCCCTGCAACTATACCTGATAAATATCTCGTCTGATAAATTCTGCCGAAATAGTTCGTAAAGTTTTTGCCATTGCTCAGATACCCAGTTGCATTTGCAAAATATATGTCAGGATATTTCTCCGCAAATTCTTCAGTTTGGTTCATATATCCCCAGCTTGTCGTAAAGATTACATTACATTTCTTATCAACACAATCCTGCAAGGCTGCTTTTATAGCTTTCTCATCACTATCACTTACACTTTCTTTTCTTACTATCTGATTATCCGACAGACCGATATTGTTCGCCATACCCTGAATACCTATCTCATGTGCATATGTATAACCTGAAGTCTCCGATGCACTTCCTATATAAAGAACACCTATCTTCAGCTCATCTTTAGAAATAGTCTTCATTCCGGCTTTGTTCGTATCGGCAGCCTTTTTCGCCGTATCTGAGTTCTGTGATACCTCCGTCTTTTCGCCGGTATCATTAGTGACCATGTCGACGACTTTCCCTCCTCTTCCACAGGATGTCAAAGAAAACACCATACAGAATGTCATTAAAAGTGATAATATTTTTCTTTTCATACATACGCCTCATTTCTGCACACATTTTTGCATCTTTAGTGATTACGCCCTCATATAAAGTGTGAACACCAATACATAAAATTTGTGCCAGGTGTGCCCAGACACAAAACTATTCATGATTTTTATTATTCTATACCACTATAATCACGGCATATAACCGCTTATTTTTATACATAAACAAGTATTTTTTGTACATATTTTATCATAATACGACATAAAAACAAATAAAATAATCAAATTTTTTTTAATTTTTCTTTTAGTTGTCGAAAAACGACGATAATTTCGCGAGTAATCAGACTCTTTCAATTTCCTTTGCGGTATATTAGGACATTATCATAAATGAATCATAAGCCGTAACAGTTCCCCCTTACATTTCTTACATTCATAAATCCAATAAATTTTACAAAAATATATTTGCCCTATTGATATCAATGTGCTATTCTTATAAGTAATTTATGAGCAGCTTTTTAAAAAGGAGGTGGAGCAGATATGCGTTTCAATAAAAAACAATGCAGATATACAAGTTTACTTGTTACATTGTGTATAATTCTTTCCTGCCTTGTTTCTTACACATCAACCATATCCACACCTTTTATTGATCAGGCTGCATCTGTTCATTCTGAAGAGGCAATATATAATTTATCCATAACATCTTCCGGCAAAGATATATGTACTCCAGAGATGCTTGGCAGACAGGAGCTTATATCCCGTCCTGAGATTTCTCATAAAATACGAACTTTTTCAAACACCTACAAGTCGCTGCTGTATTTGGCAAACATATCTGATACGATACATATCCCTCTGTATCAAGGTCTTTCTGAATATATTTCAGTCGCTTGTGAGCCGAGGTCAACAGCCTTTATCATCGATTATATACATATGAAGGATGGAAAAAAGAAAATTTAACATAGCTTTTTATCATATGTACGGTTAAAAAAATCACTGTACCAACATATATCAGGAGGGAAAAGTTATGTTACGAATCATTTTGATTATTATCGGTATATTATTCATTGTTGGTCTTACCGCATTTGGATTGTGGTTTTCGGGCAGCGATGTTGATGCTACCGGCGAACATGGCGATGATATGATAAATAAAAGCACTGAAAAGTAAATCGTCTAATCGAAAGGAGCTACTCATCATGAGAAAAACTAAAATTATTTGTACCATTGGTCCGGCAAGTGAAAGCGAAGAGACATTAAAACAAATGTGCTTAGCAGGCATGAATGTTGCGAGACTTAATTTCTCTCACGGAACTCATCCAGAACATCAGCAGAAGATAGACAGAATCAAAAAAGTAAGAGAAGAACTTGGTCTTCCAATAGCGATAATGCTCGACACAAAAGGTCCTGAATACAGGATACGCACATTTGAAAATCATAAAATTACTTTAAAAGATGGTGACACCTTTATATTTACTACTGACGAGGTTGAGGGAAACAATAAGCGTGTATCAGTCAGTTACAAAAATCTTATAAATGAGCTGAAAATCGGTGACACCATCCTTGTAAACAATGGCTTACTTATTTTTGAGGTTGCTAAACTCAAGGGAAATGATGCAATATGTAAAGTAATTGTCGGAGGAGAAATGTCCGACCGAAAGAGCATGAATTTCCCTAATCATGTGATGACTGGTCCTTATCTGAGCGAACAGGATAAAAAAGACTTGCTTTTTGGTATCAAAAATGAGGTCGATTTTGTTGCAGCATCTTTTGTTTCAACAAAGCAGGATTTACTCGACCTTAGAAACTTCTTAAATGAAAACGGCGGTTCAGATATTGATATTATCGCTAAGATTGAAAACCGCTCAGGTGTCGAAAACATTGAAGAACTTTGCGAGATTGCTGACGGAATCATGGTTGCAAGAGGTGACTTAGGTGTGGAAATTCCATTTGTAGAAGTTCCCGCCATCCAGAAATATCTTATCAAAAAATGCAGACTTCTCGGAAAAAGAGTTATAACTGCTACTGAAATGCTTGAATCAATGATACAGAATCCTCGCCCTACGAGAGCGGAAATCTCTGATGTTGCAAACGCAGTCTATGATGGTTCATCGGCAATAATGCTTTCGGGTGAGTCAGCTTCAGGAAAATACCCTGTCGCTGCCGTTAAAAACATGGCAGAAATCGCATTATATACGGAAAAGAATATTGACTATGCAAAACGCTTCAGAACCACTGAATACAGAATAAAGGATAATACTGATGCCATATCGCACGCTACCTGTGCAATGGCTATTGATACAAACGCAAAGGGTATTGTCATAAGTTCACTTTCAGGAAATACAGTTCGTATGGTAAGCCGTTTCCGCTGCCCTGTTGACATAATCGGCATGACAACATCCATAAAAGCATGGAGAAAATTAAATTTGAGTTGGGGGGTAACTCCTGTTCTCAGCGAGGAATTTAACTCTGTTGATGTCATGTTCTATCACGCAATGAATCATGCAAAGAAAATATTTAACTTAAACAAAGGCGACAATGTTGTCCTCACCGGCGGTCAGGTGAGCGGTGTATCAGGAAAAACAAACACTATTCGCGTAGAAGCCGTTTCAAAATAAACCAATGAATAGTATTCATGATGAATAACATTCATCATATGAATATTTATTCATCATGTAAATTATGCTTATATTTTTATATCAAAACCAGTAAAACTTTATCATGTATGGATATTTTGCCTATTGTTCCATGCATGATACAGAACAAAAACATAGAACAGCCGGATTCGATTTTATCGAACCTGGCTGTTTTTATTGCACTTACACATTTATTTTACTTAGCAAGCGTTTTAATCTTTAATGACTTAGACCACGGTGCAATAAGATACTTTGTTCCGGCATCTGTCTTGACCGCTGCCTTGTATCTCTGTCTAAAATAATATGTCGTGTTAGGTTTAAGTCCCTTAATAACAATAGATTTTCCTGTATATTTTTTTACATTTCCACCTGACTTAGTGATAGTTTTAGCATCTTTAAAATTCTTATTTGAAGAATACTGAAGTTCATACTTTGCATAATCTGTATAAAAATTCACTATCTTTACTGTATTTTTCGTAATATTCTTTTTCGTAACATACTTCTTCTTTTTCTTGTTATAAGATAATTTCGTTTCTGCCATCGGTTTTACATCTCTCTCAGGCGGTGCAGAAAGCGTCATATGTGCTGTATCACTTACTTTGCTTGACGGTCCGTAAACAAAAATATCTATCGTTTTTCTCTTATTAAAGCAGGACTTTTTTACCTTATAATAATTTGTTTCAACATCAGCATCTTCTATAAGTTCATAATTTCTGCTGCCCGGTATCTGTTTACTCGCTGCAAGAAGAAATTTATCCCATGAAGTAATAACTCCCACTTTATATCCCGTGCTGTTGTAAAGGTCATCCCAGCCAACGACATATTGATTATTAACAATATCTTTTATGTGCAGATTAGTAACCTTACTTCCACCGCTTACGGCTGTAGACTTTGAAAAGTATGCACTCTTTACATATGCTTTTTTACTGTTAAACCATATAGTTGTCCATGTATCATCTGTCTCATCAGTGAAATATTCGACTGTGACATCGTTTTCCATTGCACCCAGAACCGTACTTGTCGTACTCTTTTCCTCATATACATTAAGTTCTTTACCTGCAGCAAGTTTATAAACCTTGCCTTCCTTAGTTTCCTTTGGAACTTTTGTATCTTTATTATATAGACTCACATACTTCGCATTCACATAATAATATCCGGAACTTTTATATTTCATATAATCTACGGAATTTTTACCGTTGAAATATATCTTATAGTATTTTGACTTGTCACCTTTTGTCTTAGATTCTATCGGCTCTGTAGATACAACCTGAAGCTTTGTGTTAATCGGTACACGGTACGAATCCCCCCATGACGGTATTCCGTTAAAAAGTTTTATACCGACAAATGCCTTCGTTGTCTTGCCCTCTGCCTTAATAGTAACTTTCTCCCCATCCTTAGGGGTGGTGCTTTCATAACGACCCATATCAAGCCATACCTGTTCTCTCTTTACACGGTAAAATCCCGGACGGTGTGCCGTCTGCACAAGATAAGTTTTGCACGACTGAAATTCCGTAAGGTTTTTATATGGTGTATATCCTTCACTCCACACGATAACCCACTGGTCATCATAGGCAAGTACCTTGAATTTTGTGGTTTCATACTCTAAGAAAGCTGCACTGGAGTTATGATCACTTATCCAGTCTATTCCTCCACCGACTACATTTCCACTGCCGTTCCAGATATATTTGACAGTCTGGTTATTATCCTGTGGCAGATATTTGGATTTTATCGTTTTTCCCTGAATCTTCGTACCCTCCGGCACCGAATAAACAGTCTGCGTACTTCCTATCTTTGCAACATTGTCAGTGCCAACAAGATAAGCCTCACCCTTTACCGTAAAAGTGTTTGTATCTAGATACTGTTTGTTAAACTGAGACATTGATGTGTCATAAGCCTTAGCTTCAACCCTCTGTGATGATACATATCCTGCACCAAGTGATACTGCCATGCTGAATATAAGTACCATACTGCACAGCTTTCTCCATCCGTTGATAAATACAACTTTTTTCTTTTTTTCATTCTTTTTTAAATTGCGTTTCATAAGCATTTTCCTCCCTCTTTCAAACGAATATTTGCAATCCGCTGTGATTTTGCTGTAAACATACCAGAACCCTTCTGATACAAGCAAGCCCTCACCAATCATTTATGGCTATGCACAATAAAAGTTGGTGATTTCCTTGATAGTATTTTAAATTATATCAATTTTCATATGCCCATACAAGCAGGTAATCTATCATTTTTCACCTCTTACCATCAAAAATCTACCTCTTGCCAAAATCCTATTTACATAAAATCTCTCATATGTTTTAATCTTATCATGTAAGGGACATCAATATAGGCATTTGCGAAACTATCATATCTATGACTAAAATAAATTCAATTTTATATTGAAAAATGATATTTTGCAATTACCTGAAATACCATAAAAGGGAGAATGAAAAAATTGAAAATACTATTAGAAATGACAGATGAAGGCGAACCTGAAATCATCATCAAATGCCACAAACTTACACCGGATATTATCAAACTACAACAAATGCTTGCCAGCTATGATGCCGGAAACGGCAGTTTAAACCAGATAATTTTTTACAAGGGCGATACCGAATATTATATGAACCTAAATGATATATTATTTTTTCAAACAGAAAGTTCTGTTATATATGCTCATACTGCAACAGATGCGTATGAAACCAAATATAAACTTTATGAACTTGAAGAAATTCTCCCGGCAGCCTTTATCAGGATATCAAAATCAGCCATAGTAAACAGCAGTCTTATCTACTCAATACAGAGAAACCTTGCTGCATCAAGTGTTATATCATTTAATAACACGCACAAAGAAGTTTATGTTTCAAGAGCATATTATAAAATGCTGAAAAATAAAATGGAGGAGAGGCGATTTCACAAATTGTAAAATCATCATACACTAAATTATCATAAATGATAGCATTACATATTACACAGCATTTTAAATCATTTGACATAAACCTGTCATATTACGGTACCGGCAAAATTTCAACAATAACTTTACACATTTTAGTGCCATATCAGGCACGGAAAAGAGGTTAAACATGAACAGAAACAGAAATTCAATTTTTTGGGGGCTTATGCTCATCGCAGTAGCCTGCTATCTTATCTTATGCCAGCTTCACATTGTAACACTTGCGGTAAGCATAACTAAACTTATATTAGGTGTTATCTTTGTCGGAACAGCGATAAATTCAATTATAGAAAGAAGTTTCGCAGGTTTCTTCTTCTCACTTGCCTTTTTATGGATAATATTTGACAACATTTTAGGACTTCCGCATATATCAACAAAAATTGTTATTATTGTTGCTTTACTGCTGACAATAGGTTTTTCAATGTTGTTTCCAAAAAAGAATTTTAACTATAAATATTCAAACCAAAACAAGCACGCAGAATGGGACGATTATGATGACCCTGACAAAGTTGGCAGACATCAGACTGTATTTAATGAAGATACAAACGATACTTTCTATGGAAGTAACCGCTTTGGAGCATCAGCTAAATATATAAACACGGGTGATTTTAAAAAAGCAGACCTCGACTGCTCATTCGGAGAACTCAAAGTTTACTTTGACAGTGCAAAGATAATATCTGAGTCTGCTGAGATCCATGTCAGACAGAGTTTTGGTTCTACACAGCTTTTCATTCCAAAAGAATGGCAGATTATACCGAAAGCTTCAGTCTTTGCAGGTGCTATAGAAGAACGAAATTGCAATAAAAGTACCGGTTCACCTGTTGTTTATCTGACGGGAGAAGTTAAATTCGGAAGTGTGATAATTACTTATGTATAAAATTTATAAAAGAGCAAGTCTTTCGGCTTGCTCTTTATATAAATTTCATTGGAAAATCATAATGCTCTCTCGGAAAAATGCCGTTGGCATAATTTATTAATCTATAATAGTCACCACCCTGAGTTTTATAATACTCTCACTGTAATTTGTCAGTCCATAATAATCTGTACCATAATCTTTAAGATAAAACTTATATGAATTTCCACATTCTATCTTTGTCATATTTTCCACAAGACTTATTAAGGTATCTTTTCTTCCACCAAGTGTTTTTATATAAATAATCTCTGACTTTTCTTTTCCTTTTTCAACTCTGTCAGCTTTTACTTTCCATATAGTATATAAATTATCCTCAATAACTTCATATGAGTAATCTATAACCTCACCTATTACCACAACATCGGATGCTTTTTTTAATTCTTTCTCCGTTCCATATATTTTTTCATCCGCAGTCATACGCCGGACAGATGCCGTATCTGCTAAAGCAAGCACATCCTTTCTGTTGATGCCGCCATATTCATATATAGAAGATTTTTTTAGTGCCATTGCAGACTGTGTTGTATTTACAAAACCATAATCACCATTTCCATAATCTTTCAATGCAAATACATATGACTCTCCTACATTTATGTCAGCCGCACCCGATAATATATTATCTCTGCCATCTATTTTTCCACCAAGTCTTTTTGCATATATCGTACTGCTGCAATCACCCTTATATTTATCCTTAACTTCAATCTTATATATCGTATATGGCATTTTCTCTTTATCTGTACCTGTTTCAAGCATTTTTGTTTCCTTTGCAGCAACAGTTCCCGAAACAAGTATATCCGCCGCCTTTACAAATTTTGAAGCCTGATTGTATTCAGGTTCATCTACACTTATATAATTTACGGTATCGTCAGTCATACTATCTGATATATCATAAACAGCTTTTCTGCTGTATTTTCTTTTTACATTTGAAACATCAAAAACCTGTGGCTCATATATTTTATTTCTGTTTCGTCCATGATTCATAAGAGACACATCATATCCCGCCGGTGACTCAACCGGATTGTCCGCAAGCCAATATAAATGCCCTATTTCATGAAAATCATGTCTAAATGGTCGATTTTAACGCCTAAATGGTTATTTCCATCTTCTAACATCCATCTGTCATAACTTATTACAGTTGAAGAAATATTCCGATTAATTTTTTGTTCTCAAAAAATCGTCCATATCTCTGTTAAGTAACTCAAACTGCTTTACCGTTTCTTTATTATCAGATTTAAAAGAAAGCATCTTTTTAAGATAACCCTGCTCTTTCACTATCTTAAAACTCTCATTGTAAACAAGTTCAAACACAAGTGCCGCATGACCGACAAGATTGTCTATAGGTGTCTTTTTAAGACTTCTAAGTACGGCATGATGCTCCATAAATGCCGTCATAACCTCCTCAGTCACTTTAGAATTTTTAAGAGCTTCCGTTGTTACATCATAAATAACCTCAAGTGTTACATCATAATTCACTTTTAATATATCTATCTTATCAGCATCCCTTATAATATTGCAAAACATCTGTACTTTTTCAGGAAGTCCTTCTTCAATGCGATATGCACTGTGATTAAAAATCGCAGTTTTTAATATATCAAGCTCCGAAAATTCCTTTTTTAACTTATCTTCTAATTTATCATCTTCAATATCTGCCTTTGGTTTAGTTTTATCAACAAATTTCCATATAAGCCCCTCATCAAACAAAAGTTCAACTCCATAGTGTGCATGGTCTATGGAATCGGCATCCGAAAAAGTCCCATAATTTTTTAACTGTTCAAATCTGCCTATATCATGCAGCATACCGATAAGCCACGCAAGGTCTGTATCAGCTTTATCAAGTCCAAGTGATATTGCTATCCTCTCACTAAGAGCCGCTACCCTGTAAGTGTGGTCTACCTTAAGTTTAATCTTCTCATCACTTGTATCATAATTATCAGTATATTTTTTAAAAGTGTCTTCAACATTTTTTCTGTCAATGATCATTAGAAATCTCCTTATTTTACATCGTATTGTTACTTAACTTCTTCCAATTTATTTTCGTTGATATAAATATTATTTATCTTCTTAATATCTAACAATTCATCAAATTCTGCTGCATACTGAACTTTAGTTATATCCTTGTACCTTTTACCGGATTCACTGAGCATATTATCACTATTGCTAAAACTATTAATTGTTTTGTCATTTTCATCTTTTATTGCGATTACAAGCTCATCCATAGTAGTATCTGTCAAAAATCTCAGACCTAATGGTGACAGATATAATACACCATCTTTTGACTTGAATTTTTTACAATTTTCAGCAAATTTTAAATCAAAATTATACTGCTTATATTTCTTATTGATTCTCTTTGCTGTATCTGTAATCTTTATGCATTTGTTTAAGTCTGTATCCTGCCAAATTTCATTATTTATCTCAAAAGAAACATAAATATATAATTTATTCCCTTTATATTCTGCATATTTAGTAAATGTACCTGTTGCTTCATACTCAAATGTAAAACGATTATCTTCTCCAAATGATTTTATTGTATTATTTTTTTTGTCGATATCTGCATCCACTTTATTACCATTTTTATCGGAAACTGAAATCACCAGATATCCAAGCTGTGTTTTCTTTTCACACAGGCTTTCTTTCAGATTAATAATATAATTGTCAATTTCAATTTTTTGATTTTCTCTTGTTAAAAGATTATTTGTTATTTTCTTCTGTACAGCGTTGTTATCAGCAAAGAAAAATTCAAATAAATTTTCATTTGAATATGCGTATGTAACAATATTTGCCACTAAAAATACAATTACGATAATACTTAATGGTATAATTATTTTCTTTTTCATATCTATGTTCCTCCTCATCCTTATATCCTGTAACATAAATGTAGCTTATTTTATTAAACAATTTGTTCAATGATATTATACTTTATTTATTTATCAATTCCATGCAAAGACTTTTAAACTATTATTTAGTATTATTTATAAATGTATTACTCTCAGACACCAGCCTGTCAAATAATCACAAGAAATGGATACTGAAGTAGCAGCTAAAGTGCGAAATCATGGCAAGTATATAGCACTCTACGCTAGACACTGAACTAGAAAATATTCGTACAAATTTGCCGAAAATACGATATAAGTTTTGTTAAAATTTCTATTTTACTTTTAATGAGTACTATATATAATATAAGCAGATGCAATAGCAAACTTACTGCCCACTTGCAAACATGAACATGACATTAGCCATTATCTGTCAGACCATGCATCAATGAGTAAATCTTGTAGGATGTGAACAGATAAAGTCATTTTATAATGCCTGCCACAATTCTTTCCATTCACTGCCACTGCATGAAACAAAATATTTCATCCAGTGACTTGTATTTTTGTTGTAATTTTCACCGATATTAACATCGCGACTCATTTCATCTTTTAATATAATAAGATTTTTATATGATATTTCATCACTTGAAAACCTCTTAACATAATACCTGTATATCATTTGAAGCTGTTCTTTTCCCTGCTCAAAATCTATATTTTCAATGCAAAATTCATTCATGTTTGCTATATGTTTTTTTATGATTTCATCATTAGATTTGTTTATATATGTTTTCATTTTTCCATTTCCTGTCATTTATCTCCTACATCATATCTCATTTTAGGAGATAATTCAATTTTTAGGAGATAAAGTTTACTATATTAAACTTTTAAAGCACATGATCATACGGACAAATATCTTCATAATGCCCATCTTTCATACGAAATCCACCCGGTATTGTTCCGAGCTGCTCAAATCCGAGTCTCTCATAAATATGTCTTGCATGAATATTTGACGCTACAACAGCATTGAACTGTAATACTCTAAAACCATGCTCTTTTCCCTGTGCAAGACAATCTTTAACCAGTTTTTCGTGTATTCTTTTATTTCTATGTTCATGATTTTGTCTCCTTATATTTTTCTCTAATGATTATTATATCACAAATTCGCAATGCAGGAGAACCTGTTCTCCTGTACCGAATTTGTGAACGACAAAATCATATAACACAAAGTGCTACAGATGCGAAACATCTGGATTTTGGAGTTGAGTATATCATAAATTGCAAACCGCATATAATGGAATATTTTCCATCCAGCCCTGATCAATATACTTTTTTGATGAAAATCGTACTGCTTTTTCGGGATGATATTTCTCAAAATATGCTTTCAAACTTTACGACTTTATCATAATATTTTTTTCCAAATTCTTTCATTAACCATGTTTTTCCAACCTGTCTCGCACCCATTAAGAGCAAAGGTTTTCTGTTTTCTTTTTCTTTCCACTGCAAAAGACTTTCTATCGCAAATCTGTACATTCATCATCACCTCTTTAAAAGAGTATATCACATTTTTTCCGTTCTATTCAACATACCGCTCTACATTTTTTCTGACCTAAATCATACTTTATTCTACACTTTTTCCGACCTAAATCACACTTTTTTCTACACTTTTTCCGACCTAAATCACACTTTACTCTGCACTTTTTCTGACCCAAATCATACTTTACTTATACTTTCCACTTTATTTCTTCTTATTCTCTTTAAAAATACATATCCAACTGCACATGCTACTACTTCCGTTATCGGAAATGCCCACCATATCAATGAAATTCCCATCTGACTGTTTCTTACAAAAATTGAAAAAATACCCGCCAATGGTAAAATAATCACAAATTGTCTGAGAAGCGAAATAACCAGTGACTCGATGCCACCGTCCAACGCCTGATATATTCCCTGATATGCTACATTTATTCCTGCAAAAATAAAACTTATGGAAATAATTCTCATTGCTCCAACAAAATATCCTCTTGATTGTCCTGCATTAAATAAAGTTGCAAAAGCCCCCGGAAAAATCTCCGTAATTGCCACACCTACAATCATAAGTACAATCGTATAAACAAGTCCGTATTTGATTCCGTCATTTATCCTCTTTTTACTCCTCATTCCATACCCAAAAGCAATAATTGGTGTAATTGCATCTCTAAGTCCAAAGGCGAGGAACAGTACAAACTGCTGTACCTTATAGAACAATCCATATGCTGTCTGTGCTGACGGACTGAACTTCAAAATCAGATTCATCACATATACCATGATAGACATTAATGCCTGTGCAATAATTGCAGGGAGTCCAATCGCATAGATTTCCCTGATAATTCTGCCATTCGGTTTCATGAATTTTACTCCATGCTCAAATTCCTTATTTAATTTAATATGGAAAATAAACAACAATACAGCAGACATACCGCATAAATAATTACTCCTAAACACAAACTATTCCCGGCAATTTTTGCCGCCTTTTTGTTGTCGCCCTGTCCGAGTGTTCTTGCAAGAAGTGCATTTGTTCCCACACCTGTTCCTATCCCAACTGCTACCATAAGCATCTGAACCGGAAATACCAGTGTAAGTGCATTAAGAGCTGACTCACTCCCAACTCTCATGTTTCCCACAAAAGCACTGTCTACGATATTGTAAACTGCCTGCAATGCCATAGATAAAATCATCGGTATTCCCATCTGAACCATGAGTTTATTTACCGGCATCTCCTTCATTTTGTTACTTTCTGCCATCTTATAATCCTCCTTGTTTTGCGAAGCAAAATCCGAGCTCCAATGCGAGGAGAGGATTTAGCCCCTTTTTTTCTGCATAAAAAAAGTGTGTACTCATCTCATAAGCTGGACTTACGCTGATAGGCTACACACTTTTTTATATCACTATATTATTTTATCAATATGTGTGATAAGACACACATAAAAAACGAGTAACAAAACTGGATTTATGCTAGTCTGCTACTCGTTCGTTAATTATTATATTTGTGTTTTTAAAAAAAGTCAAACAAAAATCTTATTTCAACTTCGTCCCATCCCCACCTAATACGCTCTCATCAACACTTACATTTTTAATTCTGCCAAGATACTTATTGTCATCTATGACTTTGATAAGTTCACATTCAAGAGCTACCGGAAGTTCCTTGATAACAGAACCCGACATTACATTTTTTCCCTAATAGCAGACTTTTATCTGCTGACAAACACGATGCTATAAAGCGTACGAACACTCCTATAAAATATTTTTAAACCGGCTTTATGTTCCCTTTAACAATGTTCTCCTTTATAATTCTGTCAATAACATCATACAGACGCTCAGAGCCAAGTTTTGTTTTGCTCTGTCTGCCGTACACCTGCTCTGCCGTCACACCATGTTCTCTCCAGTCACCGCCACCGTTACTGTTATTTAAGATTAAAGGCTGGAGATTGTCCATCGCATGAGCAAATTTTGACTCCGCTGTCTTAAATTCCTCAAATTCATCAAACAGCTTTATAAGTTCGTCTTTCTGTTCCTCCGGGAGTATTGAAAATATCCTCTCTTTTGCCGCATCTTCTCTTGCTTTCTGTGTCTTAAGATTTTCAGCATCGTACGCATATGTATCTCCTGCATCTATCTCCACTATATCATGTATCAGGCACATAAGCATAACTTTTCCAATATCCACCGGTTCATTTGAATACTCTTTTAACAGATATGCCATGATTGCCATATGCCATGCGTGTTCCGCATCATTTTCATTTCTGCCGTGACCTGACAGATGTGTCTGTCTGAATATATTTTTTTCCTTATCTATCTCCAATGCAAAATCAAGCTGTCTTTTTAATCTTTCATCCATAAAACTCTGCCTCCTAAAAATAAATCAAAGTCTGATAACCCGTGTCATACTTGCAATTATAGTAAAATTAAAACTTTGCTTTTAACAACTCCGCAAAGTATTCAATATAAAATATAATACCTCAAAGTATTCTTATACCTCTGATTGTTACATTATTATTTGATTTCAACCTTTGCATTACATTATAACATTGCTTATTTTTATTTTCTACCTTTGCAAAAAACAAACACAAAATGGTGTCTTCTCTCTTTATTCAGATAAAGCTTTACGCTAATAAAATCTAAATACAAAATAATTTCTTTTTTGTTTATCCAAATAAAATTTTACGCTGACAAAGAAAAAAAGACAGAGGTTTCTGCCTACTATTCACCTATATATCTCCAGACATTTGCAAAACTTTCATATATATACATAAGTCAAGCGAATATTTGCAATCTGCTTTTATACTTGCTCATAACACAATATATGATTAGTTTCTTTATTGCCCGATATATAGTGTAAATGGTAACAGCTCTAAAACCCTCTGTCTGTTTTGTTTTAACGGTAGTCTTTCTTTATTTCCAGACTTCTTCTGCTATCTCTTTCACAAGTGCAAGTTTTGCCCACTGCTGTTCTTCCGTAAGTTTATTTCCAATCTCACACGAAGCAAATCCGCACTGTGGACTTAAACATAAACGGTCAAGCGAAATGTATTTTGCAGCCTGTTCAATTCTTGCCTTTACGGTTTCCTTGTCCTCAAGTTCAGGTTTCTTAGTTGTTATAAGTCCAAGAACAACTTTCTTATCAGGTGAAACTTTTGCAAGCGGTGCAAATCCACCGGATCTCTCATCATCATACTCTAATAAAAGTGCATCAACATTTTCCTGTGCAAATACATAATCTGCAACTGAATCATAAGGTCCGCTTGTAAAGAATGTAGAATGATAATTACCTCTACAGATATGTGATGTTATAACCATATCTTCCGGTTTCTTTTCAAGTGCAAGATTATTTACTTTCAAAAGCTGTGCCTTTACATCTTCAATATCAAGTCCGAGTGATTTATATCTCTGTTTTGCGGCATCCCCTACAATCGCACCCCATGTGCAATCATCAAACTGAAGATTACGGCATCCAGCCTCATAAAACTGTGCGATAACTTCCTGATATGCTGTTCCTATATCCTGTATAAGCTCATCATCCGCCTCATAAAACTCTCTTGTCTTAGCAATATTCTGAGGGACTATCATCTGCTGGTACATCTGTGCAGGTGCAGGAATCGTGTATTTAGCCACTGTATTCTCATCCTCAAACTGCTTAAGAAATTTAAAATATTCCACAAATGGATGTTCTTTTGCCTTAACCCTGCCAACAAGATAAGTGGCTTCAAGGTCTGCCATCTCTCCATTAAACTGAACTCCGCCGCCCTTTTTCTCATGAGCAACACCTTCAAATCCCCACATAAAATCAAGATGCCAGAACTTTCTGCGAAATTCTCCATCTGTTATAGCATGAAAGCCTGCTGCTTTCTGCTTTGCGACAATGTCACGGACGCAGTCATCTGTTATTTTTTCAAGCTCGTCCTGTGTAATCTTACCTGCCGCAAAATCAGCCTTAGCATCTTTTAATTTCTGTGGTCTTAAAAAGCTTCCTACAAAATCATATCTGAATGGTGTTTTTAATGTACTCATCTGTATAACCTCCTGTTTGTTTCTTTGTTCATACTTATGTTAAAGTTTTAAATACTAATTTACGAGTAACAATATGTTAAGCGTATATTTGTAATTCGCTCTGCTGCTTGCTCGTAACAATACTTTTGTTTTTCTGAGGTTATATTATCATTTCACCATTACATATGTATAATATCTTTATTTTGTAGTTTGCCATAGTTTAAAACTATGTCAGGAAGTTTCATTGCTTCACTTTCATAACTTTCAACATACATACCGATATTACCAGAACTATCGGAAATACACATCCTGCAAGCATTCCTGCTTTGAGATTATTACCGGCATTTTGTGTTACAAATCCAACTATTGCAGGTCCTATCGAACCTCCCATATCTCCTGCCATTGCCAGTAATGCAAAAAGAGCTGTTCCTCCTGCTTTTATCCTTACTGATGTTATGCTTATCGTACCAGGCCACATTATGCCGACTGAAAAACCACATATTATGCAGCCTGCAAGACCGGCAATGGGATTTCCGCCAAGTCCCGCCAGCAGATAGCATACAAGACACAACACGCCTGAACCTGTCATAAATTTTATAAGATCAACTTTTTCTCCGTACTTTCCATAAAACAATCGGCTTATCCCCATTGCGACTGCAAACAGACACGGTCCCATAATATCACCGACACTCTTAGGAAGTCCTAGTGCCGATTCTACATAGGCTGATGCCCACTGTGCCATTGAGATTTCGCTTGCACCTGCACAGACCATTAATATTATAGAAATCCAGAATATCGGAAGTTTACACAAATCTCTTATTGCAAGCCCCTCTCCTTCTTCTGTCAGCCGTTCTATAGGACAACTAAGGAAATTAAATACATTATAAATAGGAACTAATGCCCATATGCAGGTGAGTGTCCGCCAGTTTTCTATTCCAAATGCAGCAAAGAATGCTGTCGATAAAAGTATGACTCCTACCGCCCCCCAGCAGTAAAATGAATGAAGCAGGCTCATTACATTGCTTTTATTTTCAAACGGACAGGCTTCTACTATCGGACTTACAAGCACTTCTATAAGACCGCTTCCCATCGCATAAACAATAACGCTTATAATAATTCCTGCGTACGCATTTGGCAAAATCTCCGGCAATATTGCAAGTCCTATAAGTCCTGCTGCCGAAAATATTTCAGATGCAACAACGCACTTTCTATAACCGATGCGGTCAACAAATTTGGCACAGAACAAGTCTATTAAAAGCTGCGTGAAGAAAAATGTTGTTGATATAAATGCTATCTCGCTTATCGGTATTCCATATGTTCTTTTAAAAGTTAAAAACAACAATGGTGCAAAATTCGCCGCTATCGCCTGTGTAATAAAACCAAGATAACACGCAATAAGAGTTTTTCCGTATTTGTCTTTCATTTCTGTTTCCTCCAATTTTTCCTATGTTTTACCGCAAATGTAAATATCAGCAACTAATTATGTATTGTGCTGTTTGAATATTTATACTTTTGCAGTTTTACCATAACCTGTTTATGTATTTATATTTTTTGTATTATATTACATTTTTTTAGGAAATAATTGAAATATACAGTTAATTTCTAACATTATTTTATTATTTATATTTTAACATATGTTATCTTACGCAAACAATATTTTACTAAGACTTCCCATACCTAAAATGGTATTCGCACCTTATTGGTGTGGGAAGTTTTAGTTATTAATATTTCCAGCTTCTCAAACACTTTTTCAGCATACAACAACTTAATCTCATGTCTGTCCATGCCCTTAACATCAGCATCAAACTCAAAAGAATTTACTTTTTCACCTGCAATTATACAAAAATATACTTTTCCCTGAACACTGTCTGCATTATTGGGGTCAACATTTCCTGTCGTTCCCGTTATACCGATTGCTATATCCGTATTCAATTTTTCCTTAACAGTCTGTGCCATTGCCTTAGCACACTCGTTTGAATACACACCGTATTTATTTATTATACCTTCATCCACACCGACAAAAATCTTAGTCTGATTAAGATAAGTCACATATCCGCCCGGAAAGATTGCTGATGCCCCCTCCGTGTCGGTTATCATGGATGCAATAAGACCTGATGTGCAGCTCTCCATCGTTGATATTGTAGTGCCGCTGCTTATCAGTTTTTTTATTAAATTGTCAATTTTATTTTTCATGTTATTCTCACTCGCCCCCTGAAAATCAAACTTAAATACTTTCATGACTTTTTCCATATGGGAAAAATCAAAAACACCCTCCTACGGCTCACAAATGCTCCATGCAGCCTCGGCAATCCTCACAGTATTTATACCTGCTTTTTTCATCATTTCAATATCTTTATCTAAATGCTCATATGGCATATATTCATCATAATATACCGCTACAAAAAGAATTTCTTAATTCAGAAATGAAGATTATTATGTTGAGTAAAATAAAATTAACAAGGCTGTCACATTAAGTATATTTTATAGTACTTCTTGCGACATCCCTGTTAATTTTTTGTGCAGATAAATTATAAATTTTATCTTACATTATCATAATGAGTCCACATTCGGATAATTTTTATTGTTCCTTGATATTTTATATCATGTTCTGTAAACTCATCTTCATATACCTGATAGACCAACCGATGTTGTATATTTATTCTCCTCGAAATAATCCCATCAAGATTTCCTACCAGTTTCTCATATCGTGGCGGAATCTGATAAGGGGCATTTTTAATAATAATATATTATTCTCATCCGTAATTGTAAATCTATATATGTTTTGCTAATAAAACAAATATAGTTATCAATTTCATCAATAGTACACATACTTTTACAAATTGACGAAATCTATTATGTCATTTATATTATAGCGTACGCTTTGCCGTACATCAAGTATTATTTATAAAATTGCAGAAAACCTATTTCGAGTCCGAGAATTTTTCCAAGTGATAATCTCGTAAATACCTCACTAAATGCGTACGGTACACTTGATATTGCCGATATTCCGGAACCTGATTGCAGCATAAGCAATACGCCCATGCTGTTTATTATGATTGCCAAAATAAGTGCTACCTCTCCTCTAAGTATAAGTCTTTTGTCTTTCATGTCTTACATCTCTTTTCTTTTTTATTGGATTTTTCCGCATGAAATTATAGTCCTTTTTTAGGAGATGGCAAGAGATATATTCACCAATGATTCCTAATATTTAAAATGCTTAACAAAATTATTTTCCAATAATTCAGGAGTATAAATATATGCTTCTTTAAAAATATATTTTTCTAGTTTTCTCATGTAATCTGATTGAAACTTTTGACCAGCCAAAAGACATTTACGCATCTTATCAGCATCTACAATATTTTTTTCCTCACTAACCACCAAAATATAAACTACATTTTCTTTTGCAAACGCAATAGGATTATCATAATTAAATGTATTATATTGCATATTATTCTTATCTTTAAGTTCATATAATATATCTACAATCCAATACCAGTTTTGAAACGCTTTTTTTGTTACGCTGTCTTTTGCTTTTGATATTTTTTGATTTTTAAATTCTATAAAATACCATATATCCTCAGAACTGATTGCAAACGCATCTGCTGAAGCAAGTGATTCACTTTCCTTAACAGAATCCGGAAACCGTGCAATACGATATACATTATGTGCAATCTCATCCATATCAATTATTTTCAAATCCTGCCTGTTATTTTCATAAACAAGTTTCTTATCACCCGTTCTTTTTGTTTCTGCCTTATCCTCTGAAGCACTTGAAAGCTCTGTTTCTATACATATTTGTCGTTTATATTTGTCTGCAAATTTCTGAAACAACCCTTTAATCTGCTCATAATTCGTCATCTTCTGTTTCCAGTTCCTCTCTTAACCTGCTTAATAATAAAGTTGGGTCAACCATCTGTTTATATATCTTACTTATATTTTTTGTTACATTTTCAAAAACTGCTCCATTCTCCTGCATATCTGCCAGATAATAATTACATCTTTCGGATATTTCATATTTTTTTGAATATAACTCTAAAGCCTCCATAAAATGAGCACTATGCGTTGTTACAACAATATGAAAATCAAATTTTTTCTGCAACAATACAATTGTTTCTGCATATAACAACTGCCATTCCGGATGTAAATGTATTTCAGGCTCATCTAATACAATAACATCTTTATCGCTCAGATTTCCATTTAATAATAATTGTTTCAAAATCAAAAACGCTTTGACTCCCGTTGACAATGAAGCAACATCCAGTTCCTTAGAAGAATCCTCAGCAAACTGGTACATATATTTTTGTTTTTTTACTACTTTTCCGGCAGCCACTCTGTTAATAATCTTGATAATATCCTCAAGTTTATTTGCTACCAATAAATCAGAAAACGCCTTTTCCTCTACTTCTTTGTCTTCTTTTTGAATCAACTTTCGTAAAATATTTCTCTTATGAAGCGAAAGTTCTGATATTCCAAATGTTAATATATGATTCATTTCGTCTATAACAAAAGGGTCATCTATATAAATGGAGTTATTTAAAATTTCAAATTGATGTTTTTCTTCTATACACTCATCTTTTTTAAAAATTAATCGAATATCTTTTTCTTTTATTGACAAAACTATTTCTGCCAGACCCTCTTTATCATATAAAGAATTTATCTCCCCATGAAATGATTCCTCAAAATAATTAGTATATATCGTCCTGCTAAATACTTCATCCGATATTTTTTTATTTTCCTCTAAATAACCAATTACCTTTTCTACAAAATCTGATTCGTCATCACTTTGTGGAATCATACGCTCTTCATATTTTCTGCAGATTTCTTCCCGTTCTGCTGATTCACATTCTAAAAGGACCTTAGCAAATTCACTATAAGTACGCATGGTATAATGTCTGAATCTTAAATCATGTTTATATCTGTTTTGCTCAATTTCATTGCGTAACATATGTGACAACGAATCAATTCTTGCATTATTCATCTTTTCATCTATATTATATGTTGCATTGAAAACAGCGTCTAAAGTTTTGCCTATCGTACTTTTACCAATATTATTATTTCCCGCAATAATTGTGATTCCATCAATCTCAATATCAGCTCTTAATATTTTTGCAAAGTTTCTAATACTTAATTTCATTATCCTACCTCATTTTTAGCAACATTTTTTATTCAGTTATTATATCCTATATTATCCCAAAAATCCATCCGAAATACAAGTTGTAATTCACTATTTCCTCCCCATCTTAAACCTATGTGACGGACAGTAAGATTAAAAATATCGCACCAGCCGTCACTATCGCATCCTCGATAATACATAAAATAAGCACTTTCTTACATCTTTTTAATTGCCCTGCACCATAATTCTGTACAGTAAATATTGTGCACGCCTGGCTGAACGAATTTAACACATCAGAGGACATTTTATCACTTGTCGAGTCTTCACCGCCGCATCGGTTTGCAGCAGAACATTGCAGACTGGGCAGATACGGATGTAGACCATCTGAATATAACGGCAACTTACAATGTCGTACACGGAAGTCCTGCCACATTTGTTAAAAATAATTACTTTATTTTTTTATATGCATGACTTTCTCTATTTCCTACCCAATATCTCCTTAATCTGCTCAAGGTTTTCTACAAAATATATGCCCTCCTGCCGTTCCTCTGAGGACAATCCCATTTTAATCATATGTTCAAGAAGTTCTTTAAGTCCATTATAATAACCGTTCAGATTATACAATATACATGGTGCATCAAGCTGCTTTAAAGATACTTTTGACATAACCTCTGAAATTTCTTCCAAAGTGCCTGTTCCACCCGGAAATGCAATAAATGCGTCCCCAAGTTCAATCATCTTTGTTTTTCTTTCTTCCATATTTTCTGTGACTATAAGCTTAGTTATCTCATCGTATTGCAATTCGGCATCAACAAAAAACTGTGGTTCTACACCCGTCACATCTCCACCTGCTTCTAATACGCTCTCAGCTATCACCCCCATAAGTCCTGACTTAGAACCACCGTATATAAGGGAATGTCCACTCTCGCCAATCCATGTTCCAAGTTTCTTTACTTCATCTGCTAATGCAGGATCATTTCCCTCAAAAGCCCCAAGATACACTGTAATGTTCATCTTTAATGTTCTCCGTTCTATTTTCTATTTTTTCTAAATACACAAAACCTTTATTCTCTGTTTTTGTTTTCTTAAATCTCACAAAACCTGACTTTTCGTACAACTCAATATTCTGTGAATATCTTTTTATCTCCTTAAATTCATTTGCACACATAAATAAAAAGCAAAAAAGGGACGGTTCATCCTTTGCGAAATGGATATACTCCATATCATAATTTGTCTGCCATCACATCTCCTCAGGATATTTGAAATTTCTGACACCCGTCATAATATCCATAACATCCCATGTATAATCAAGATGCATACATTCATGTTCACCATTTATTGCCCTCTCCATATCTTCGAGTTCATATACAAGGGCATCTGCATTTTCACCTGCAGTTATCTTTTGTGTTTCACCTGACTCGACATAATGTATCGCTGCTTCCCATGCTCTCGGATATTCCATAATCTCGATATATCCTTTCTCGCACGAAATCATTCCTCTTTTCGGCTGCTTTGAATGAAGCGAGAGCATGACCGACGCCATCTGACCTTCATCATTCATAAGCAATAATCCAACCTGTTCATCAACTCCAGTCGGTGCACTTTTTGTCTGTGACGCACATTTATCCGGTTTTGAATCCATAAACCAGCGTATAAATGAAAGGGCATACACTCCTATATCAAGCATTGCTCCTCCTGCAAGATTTGGATTAAAGAAACGGTTGTTCATATCATATTCTTTAAAACTCCCAAAATTCATTGTGATAAGGTTTACTTTTCCAAGAACTCCCGATTTGAGCATTTCTTTTAATTTTTTATAAATCGGCATATGATATATAGTCATTGCTTCTGCAACTACAACCCCCTTTTGTTCTGCCAAATTGATTACCCGGCTTAACTCACTTGTATTTAATGTTATGGATTTTTCCACAAGTATGTGTTTTCCGTTATTTATCGCCTTTATCATAAATTCATAATGAGTATTGTGCGGAGTTGTGATATATATAACATCCACCTCCGGATCTTCAAAAACATCATTCATATCCTCATACACTTTGTCAATATTGTATTTTTTTGCAAATTCAACGGCTTTCTGATGTGTCCTGTTTGCAACTGAATATATACTCTTTCCCTTTTTTATCAAAGCCTGTGCCATCTCATTTGCGATTACTCCCGTACCTAAAACTGCCCATTTAATATCTTTCATAAACAATGCCCCCTTAGATGCTTAAAAAATATATTTAATTATTTGCAAAACTACTTATAAGTTGTATTATATTTTTTGCAATTTAATTACGGATATAGACAGTTTTACAAATATCTGAGTTTATAAGATATATTTTAAATATAGTTTAAATCATGCTATAATTATTTTCAACATATAACTGAGCGAAAGCAAGATTTGTTCTCTAACTGAAAATCAAGATAAAAACTATAAGTTGAAGGCAAATACTGTTTCTTCCCCAGAAACTCAAAATAATGAATATTTAAACAAGCAAAAATACAAATGAAATCGAGGTATAATCATGAAACGCATAAATTTTGAAACCGGCACTGTAACAGGAAATATCTTAAATGCCGCTCTCCCAATGCTTGTAGCACAGATTTTAAGTCTTCTCTACAATATAGTTGACCGTATTTATATCGGGCGTATTCCTGAAATCGGAACTGCCGCTCTCGGAGCCGTCGGACTCTGTTTTCCTTTGATAATGATAATCACAGCGTGCAGCAATCTTTTCGGAAGCGGCGGTGCTCCGATTTTTTCCATTAATCGCGGCATGGGTGACGATAATAAGGCAAATACTATTTTAAATACATCTTTTACAATGGTATGTGCAAGTGCAATATTCCTGATGCTAATCGGCATTGTATTTTCAAAACCGCTGCTCGTTCTTTTTGGAGCATCCCCAAACGCATTGACTTACGCAAGACCATATATTGTAATCTATTTGCTTGGAACTCTCCCCGCCATGGTATCTACCGGCATGAATCCGTTTATAAATGCACAGGGCTATTCTACAACTGGGATGTTCTCCGTAACAATCGGTGCAGTTGCAAATATTATACTCGACCCGCTGTTTATCTTTGTGTTCGGGCTTGGAGTAAACGGTGCTGCCATTGCCACCGTAATATCACAGATACTCTCTGCTGTTTTTGTTTTCTATTTTCTTCGCAAAAAAGCTGAGATAAAGGTCAGGCTGCTGCATAAAAACGAATTTTCTTCTTGCCTTTCCATTGCCAAAAATATCATAACTCTTGGCACGGCAGGATTTATAATGCAGCTCACAAACAGTCTTGTTTCAATCTGCTGCAATAATGTACTTTATGTTACCGGCGGTGATGTGTATATCTCCGTTATGACTATTATTTCAAGTGTACGACAGATGGTCGAAACTCCTATCTATGCCATAACAGAGGGTTCTTCACCTATCATCAGTTATAATTATGGTGCACGACGGCCTGAGCGTGTAAAAAAAGCCGGCATAGTAATGGCTGTCATGGCACTTATCTATACCGGCATAATGTGGAGTATTATCATACTTGCCCCTAAATATTTAATTATGATATTTAGTTCCGATGCAACACTTATAAAAGATGTTGTGCCTGCATTGAAACTTTATTTTGCTGCATTTATTTTTATGGATTTGCAATATATCGGTCAGACCGTTTTCAAATCACTTAACAAAAGAAAACAGGCAATTTTCTTTTCACTTTTACGCAAAGTATTTATTGTTGTGCCACTCACATATATACTTCCATACGCTCTCCACATGGGAACGGACGGTGTATTTATGGCAGAACCCGTATCTAATGTAATAGGTGGAAGTATGTGTTTTATAACTATGCTGTTTACGGTACTGCCTGAACTTAACAGGATGAAAGAGTGAACTTTCACCTGTTAAGAACTCTTACACTTTCTGTATTTTATTTTGTTATCTTAGCTTTTTTATTCAATCCTTTCTGATATAGGAATTTCTTGTAAGTCTTTAAGCTCTTTGCAAGCTTTTTAATACCATTTTGTCATTTTTTCCTCCTTAATTCAAAAATCTACTTTATTCTTTCTGATTCTCTTTAAAAATATATATCCTGCCAGGCATGAAATCACCTCAGTTATTGGGAATGCCAACCAGATTATAGAAACTCCCATCTGACCATTTCTGACAAACAGAGAAAAAATCCCAGCCAGTGGCAGGATAATGATAAGCTGTCTCAAAAACGAGATTACCAATGATTCAATGCCCCCATCCAATGCCTGATAAATTCCCTGATAAGCAACATTTATTCCAGCAAACAGAAAGCTTACTGAAATTACCCTCATTGCTCCAATAAAATATTCCCTTGACTGTCCTGCATTGAACAAAGTTGCAAAATCTCCCGGGAAAATTTCTGTAATTGCTACACCAACAATCATAAGGACAATCGTATATATCAATCCGTATTTGATTCCATCATGAATCCTCTTTTTGCTACGCATTCCGTATGCAAAAGCAATAATCGGTGTAATTGCATCTCTAAGTCCAAAGGCGAGGAACAATACAAACTGTTGTACTTTGTAGAACAATCCATATGCAGTCTGTGCGGAAGGATTGAATTTCAAAATCAGATTCATCATATACACCATAATAGACATAAGTGTCTGTGCAATAATTGCAGGGAGTCCAATAGAATATATTTCCTTTATAATCCTTCCATCCGGCTTCATATACTTTGCTCCGTGCTCAAATTCTTTGTTAAGCTTTATATGGAATATAAACAAAAGTACCGCAGATGCCACCTGTCCGATTACTGTTGCATATGCAGCTCCCTTCACCCCCATTTCCGGAACTGGTCCAATACCATAAATCATAATTGGATCAAGAATAATATTCAACACTGCACCCACAACCTGCCCTATTGTAGAATATAGTGAACGCCCTGTTGCCTGTAAAAGTTTTTTAAATAACGAAAAGAAAATAATCCCAAATGAAATTACGCAGCATATTTTTAAGTAGTCTGTTCCCATTGAAATAACTTCAGGGGCAATTGTCTGTGATGAAATATATGCTCTTACTCCAAAAATTCCAAACAACAGGCACACCGCATAAATAATCACTCCAAGAAACAAACTGTTTCCAGCAACTTTTGCTGCTTTTTTGCTATTTCCCTGTCCAAGTGTTCTTGCAAGAAGTGCATTGGTTCCAACACCTGTTCCAATTCCAACTGCTACCATGAGCATCTGAACCGGAAATACAAGTGTAAGTGCATTAAGTGCTGCCTCACTTCCTGATCTCATATTTCCAACAAAGGCACTGTCTACAATGTTGTAAACCGCCTGCAATGCCATAGATAAAATCATTGGTATTCCCATCTGAACCATGAGCTTATTTACCGGCATCTCCTTCATCTTGTTACTTTCTGCCATTTTATAATCCTCCTTGTTTTGCGAAGCAAAATCCGAACCTTCTGGTGAGGAGAGGATTTAGCCTCCTTTTTCTGCATAAAAAAAATGCGTAGATATCACATAAGCTGGACTTACGCTGATAAGCTACACACTTTTAAATGCATTATATATTTTCATAATGTGCGACAACTGGTGCACAAAAAAGCGAGTAACAAAACTGGATTTACGCTAGTGTACTCGTTTAGAAGTTATTATATTTTTATTTTTGAAAAATGTCAAACAAAAATTTCTTGCTTTTTTGTCTTTATGCATTATAATAAGCAAGAAATTAAAAAAAACAATTTTGCCTGTTTTGAATCACATCATTTCATATGCTATACTAACACTAATCATTAAACCTTACTTTAAGTCGATATATTCAAAAAAATATTTTGGAGGTATGCCATGTACACAATTGGACAAGTAGCAAAAATGTTTGATTTGCCAATTTCAACACTTCGCTATTACGATAATCAAGGACTTTTTCCGCAACTCATACGAGAATCCGGTATTCGTAAATTTAGCGAAAACGAAATTGAGGCATTACGGGTAATCGAGTGCCTAAAGAAATCCGGTCTTGAAATCAAGGATATCAAGCTCTTTATGGATTGGTGTGCAGAAGGTCCTGCCACTTATTCCGATCGCTTTGATCTTATACAAAAACAAAAAGAACGCGTGGAAGTAGAAATCAAACAACTACACAAAACTCTGGATATGCTTAAGTACAAATGCTGGTATTACTCTCAGGCAACGAAAGATGGCAATGAGGACACCGCAAAAGCATTAACCCCAAACGGTCTTCCGGAAGATATTCGCATAGCATATGACAATTCGCACACACACTCCTCTGATTGAGATAGTTATTCACCTGCAGTCTCTTTCTTACTCATATGAAAAAAAAAATATAATATTCAAAACAATTCCGACAACCGTTGATGTAGGTGCTGCAATTCCGATATTTGTAAGGCTTGCGTTAGGCTGGATACTCATGATATAAGCCATCGGCAGACGCACAAGAAGTGTCTGTGTAAGTCCCTGTATCATTACCCATAATGTCTTATTATTTCCGTTAAAATAACCTATCATACTAAACAACACGGCGGTCAATATCGTTTCCGGTGCAAATCCTTTCAAATATTCAAATCCCTTTTGTATAACTGCGGCATCATTTGAAAAGCATCCGGCAAGTACATCGCCCTTAAACATTACTATACAAAACACAACACATCCAAATGCAGCACCGATTCCAATTCCTGTAAACATTGCCTGTCTTGCTCTTTTTTTGTTTCCTGCACCGACATTCTGCGATACAAAAGATGCCATCGACTGCATAAGCGAACTTGGTATCAGCATCGCAAAGTTTACTATCTTGCAGGCAACTCCATATCCCGATGATGCCTCAAGACCAAGCCTGTTTACAAAAGCACAAAGTGCTAGAAATGAAAGCTGTGTCAGGAACTCCTGCAAGGCAAGCGGCAGACCGATTTCAAGGAATTTACGGCACTGTTTGTTTAATCTAAAATCTGATTTCGCTATTGAAAATGGAAGTTTTTTCCTGAATAGCATCACAATCGCACACACAACGCTGACAGCCTGAGCAAGAACGGTGGCAAGTGCCGCACCTGCCGCATCCATATGAAGTCCAGCTACCAGAAGCATATCACCAACAATATTTACAATGCAGGCAACAAATACAAATATCAATGGGGACCTGCTGTCCCCAAGTCCCCTGAAAATTGCCGCAAGTACATTGTAGGCAACAATAAAAAATATTCCGCTTCCACAGATACGGACATAAACCGTTGTAAGACTAACTGCTTCCGTTGGTGCCTGCATCAAAACTGAAATAAGTCTTGCAAAACATACCATAAAAATAAACAATCCTATTGATATTATCGTAAAGACAACAACACCCCCTCCAAGTACCTTTCCTATCTGCCCCGTTTTCTTCTCTCCAATATATCTTGCTATAAGAACCGTAATACCCATAGCAAACTGTGTGACAACAAATGTCACCAGATTAAGTACCTGACTTCCTGTTGAAACCGCTGAAAGTCCTGCTGTCGAGCCAAATTTTCCTACAACAAGCAAGTCCACTGCACCGTAAGCCGCTTGCAAAATAAGTGCCCCTAAAATCGGAAGCATAAACCAGAACAATTTTTTTAATATACTTCCCTGCGTAAAATCTGTTTTATTATTACTACTCAATTGTAACACTCCTCTCTGACATAACTTTGTAAAGTTTTTCAATAGTCCTTATTGTACATTCCGCATCTTCATCTGAAATATCTTCAAGAAGCGGAAGTAATCTGTTAAAATACTGTGTATTATATATCTTGGATAATTTTTTTCCATCCTCTGTAACAGTAATATAAGTAACACGACCGTCACTCTCGGATGTCTGTTTGCGAAGATAGCCTTTTGCCTGCATCTCTTTTACAGTGCGTGTCACCCCCGGTCTTGGAATATCAAGTGCGTCACTTATATCCGATACTTTTACGCTTACACCCTGTTGTCCAAATGACTCAATCACATCCAGATAGTGAATATATGAAGGTGTAACACCCTTTGGAAGGGGAGGAAGTAAATCCCTTGACCGCTTTGCCAAATAGCACGCATCAAATATTGCTTTTATCTTTTCGATAGTCATAATAAAACCTCTTTCCACGATTTTTAAATAAACAAGCCCATATAATTACCTTTGTTAATTACCTTAGATAACTATATAGACTTTCATTCTATTTGTCAAGTTTTAAATGAATTTATCAGTTCATATTTGCATTTCCTAAATTCATATATTTATATACAATTTTTATATTCACTTTAACTTTATGCCCTAACACCTGATTGTGACAATTTATTCTTAATCTCCCTGATTTCATTGTCCCCAAAACATCTTTCAGGCAATATAAATGCCTGCATTGCACCGTAAAATATGTAGATATAACCTTTCTCCTCATAAACATTAACTATATCACTGTACTTAACTACAGTTTCACCCTGCTCGCAAGTTTCAACAATCCTGTCATCTAAAAACTCAACCGAAGCTTTCTCATGATAAAGCAGCTTTCCGTCACTTTTCATTTTCATAATATCCTTTTTAATATTCCTACGCATCAAAACAGGCACGATAAACCACCACAAAACAGTTGATAAAACTGCAACTGCAGCAACCGATATGACAAGACCTATTTCTATCTTGATAATCAGTAGTGCCAAAACAAAAACAAACATTGCAATAGGAAAAGAAATTCTTGTAGCTAAAAGAGAATACTTCCCAATCTTTGAATGTTTCAGATACGAATAATTAAACTCAATGTAATCGTTGTCATTTAAATCAATATTGTATTTCATAAAAATCCTCCTATCTTTTTACACCAATCCAAATTAAAGAACTTACCAGCAGAAAAAACGGATAAAACATATATGGAATAATATCAAATGCCGATATACTTTTCCCTAATTCCGTAACCGCTGATATTGCAACAAGCATCTGTGCTCCATAAGGCAAAATCCCCTGTGTTATGCAGGAAAATGTGTCCAGCAGCGATGCTGTTTTTTTCGGTGTAATCTCATATGTCTGTGCCATTTCTTTTGCTATCGGATTTGCCATTACTATAGCCACCGTATTATTAGCAGTCGCTATATCCATAGCACCAACTAAAATCCCCATACCAAGCTGTCCGCCCTGTTTTCCTTTGAATACATGATGTATTCCATGTAAAAGTGCATCAAAACCGCCATATACACGAATTAATGCACACAATGCAGCTACAAGGACTGCTACGATACAGGTTTCAAACATACCCGATACACCATTTCCCATATTTGTGACAAGTTCCACAGCAGAAGTCTGTCCCGTAACTAACATTATAACCGCTCCTGATACAATACCCGTCAGCAGTACAAGAAACACATTCCAGCCGATTATCCCTCCCATCAATACAAGTACATACGGTATTATCTGTACCAGATTGTAATTATGATGCACGCTTCCGTTTATATTGGTATTCATCGATAAAACCCCGATGATAATAACAGTCACAACAGCCGCCGGAAATGCAATCCGGAAATTCTGCCTGAATTTATCTTTCATTGCACAACCCTGCCCATTGCACGCTGCAATAGTCGTATCTGAAATAAATGACAGATTATCTCCAAACATAGAACCACCCATTACCACAGCCACGCAAAGCGGCACTGAAAAACCAGAAGCATCCGCCACCGCAACAGCAATTGGCGTTATAAGTGTTATTGTTCCAACAGAAGTTCCCATTGCAACAGACACAAAACACGCAACGATAAAAAGAACAATAACTGCAAACCGTGCCGGAATTAACTGTAGCATAAAATATGCGACACTTTCTGCACTATCCCGACCTACAACACCAACAAACACTCCGGCTGTCAGAAATATAAGCAGCATTGTTATTATATTTTTGTCTGCCATTCCCTGTGCCATGATTTCAAGTTTTTCGTCAAAAGATACCTCTCTGTTTTGCAGACAGGCAGTTAAAATAGCTACTAAAAAAGCCACAATTATTGGGATATTATAAAATCCCATTGGAATTTTCATTATATATTCAAATACAATTCCAAGCCCCAGATATAATGCCAAAAATACAAAAATCGGCAAAAGTGCCACCGGATTTACTTTCCTTTTCATGCTCTATCCTCATTTCTAAATACATTGTAAACTGCACACGAAACTAATGCTCCGATACTTATTGTTCAAATATTTCCGTTTTTATATTTAACTATTTTTAAGTTATTCTGTCAAGGATGCAAACCTATAAAAAGAGCCGGATATTCCATAACATCCCAGAACCTTACAAATACCGAAGCCAGTCGATAACAAAGTATTTTTAGTAAAATTATACAGACATAAAACTTAATATTTCTTGCCTTAAATTTCATTTTTGTGTATATTATTATTAAATAACTAATGTACTCTCGGAATCTTCTGAACGAAGAATTTCGAGATGGATTTTTGATATACAATGACATTTTCG
>OGZV01000482.1_pt1 | contig 42275 bp, 43 predicted proteins | sample 1576861 | NCBI WGS metagenome assembly OGZV01 (sample SAMEA3541501, study PRJEB24748) | human gut metagenome | biome: human gut; feature: human-associated habitat; material: faeces | place: China | collected 2012
CAGAGAACAGAAAAGGATAGCATGTATGAACTGTCCGCAAAAAATGACCGACTGACATTGAACAGCAGGAGGGACGCATTCTCAGACAGGGTAACAGAAATGATACCGTGTCTATTTTTCGTTATGTGACAGAAGGCACCTTTGACAGTTATTCGTGGCAGGTGATTGAAAACAAGCAGAAATTCATCAGCCAGATCATGACAAGTAAATCGCCGGTACGAAGCTGTGAGGATGTGGATGAAGCAGCACTTACTTATGCCGAGGTCAAAGCACTTGCTACCGGAAATCCTTATATCAAGGAAAAGATGGATTTAGATATTCAGGTATCCAGGCTGAAACTGATGAAAGCAAACCATACCAGTCAGATCTACCGGCTGGAGGATAACATTGCAAAGAATTATCCGAAGCAGATTGAAATTCTGCAGGAGCGGATTCGGGGATTTCAGACAGATATGGAAACCGTGCGAAAGAATCTTCCGGCGGATAAGGACAACTTTTCCATGAAAGTGGGAAACCGTATTTTTACGGACAAAAAGGAAGCAGGAACCGCTATTCTTGCCATGTGTCAGGAGATGGATTCCCTGCAGCAGACGGTAGAAATCGGTGAGTATGCCGGTATGAGAATGAAAGTCACATTTGATTCCTTTAACCGCAAGTTTGTGATGAGTCTGAAAGGAGAACTAAGCCACAACTTTGAACTTGGTTCGGATGCGTTTGGAAATATCACAAGACTTCACAATGTTTTAGATGGCATGGCTGGGGAACTTTCAGAAGCAGAGACAAAACTAGATAATGTCACACACCAGTTGGAAACGGCAAAGATGGAGGTGCAAAAGCCGTTTCTTGCGGAGGAAGAACTGAAGGAGAAGATGGAACGGTTAGCGGAACTGGATGCCCTGTTAAATATGGATGAAAAAGGCGAGACACCGGTACTTGAGAATGAACCGACGGTTACTCCTTTGGGCGAATGGCTGTTAGAACATCTTCTGCCGGAATTTATGGAAGAGTATGAAATGACAGAGGAACGGGCAAGAGAAGTGTTGTTAGACGCCCTGCCGGAAGAAGAAAGCGAAGTGGTCTGTTTTTCTTCGGAGCAGAATGCAGAGAGCCTTGATAGTGAGGAAATGCAAAAGCAGATGTCAGAATATATGGATGGTGATTTTTATGCTATACCGGTATCGGATACGGAATACCTGATTGCGCCGAAAGTGGAGCAGGACAGTGTGATTTATCTGCGTTCCATTTTAAGCCAGTTGGGAGATTCGGTATTATCTTCACCGGCAATGAAATCCCATGCTGCGTATGAGTATGATTCCGGAACAAACCGGATGAAGCCGTTTGACCATATGAGAATACTGAGAGGACTTTGTGCGGTAGGAGAAGAAAAACATATTTACCATGCAAAATCACGAGAACCAACAGAGACAAGAACATCCAACTTGGCACAAGTACATTAAAGCAGCGTTTGGACATCATGTCCAGACAGAAAGAAAAGAGGTAAAACGAAATGAAGAGTTATAGCGAATTTATGGAGTATATCAAAGAGAATGTAACGGATTATCTGCCGGAACGGTTTGAAAGTGCAGAGATTACAATCCGTCAGGTGGTGAAAAACAACGATGTAGTGTTAGATGGTTTACTGATTTCAAGTCCGGATAGTCATATTTCACCCACTATTTATCTGAATCCTTTGTATGAGCAATACAAAGAAGAAAAAGACCTGGATGGAATCGTGTCGAATATTGCAGATACTTATATTGAAAATATCGAACCGGTTGTAAACAGAGGATTTCAGGAAAAATTAGAAGAGATAGGAAATTATGAGACAGTAAAAGACTATATTTTTCCAAAACTGGTCAATCTGGAGAAAAACAGCATCCGTTTACAGGATGCACCATATACACAGAGGGAAGATCTGGCGGTTACATACAATATAAAGGTGACTGGAGATTCGCATTCTATGGGTTCTATTATGATTACAAATTATTTAATGGAAAAATATGGAGTTACACCAGAAGAATTACATGTGCTGGCAATGGAAAATATGGAGCGGTTATCGCCATCGGTATGTGAACCGCTTGAAAATGTTATGGTAGAAGTTTCGGCGAGCCAATTATCAGAACAGGAGGGAATTTCATTTGAAGAGGCTAAAGAGCATGTCAGAGAAATGCTTCCACCGGGAGGAACAGAGATTTATTGCCTAAGCAATGAGTCAAAACTCAATGGAGCTGTCAGCATCATCAGTGAAAATGTGCAGAAAATGGTGGCTGAACAGGTGGGAGGAGATTATTATGTTCTTCCATCTTCGGTGCATGAGTTAATGATTGTACCTAAAAGCTTAGGCATGAATTTGGGAGAACTTGAAGAGATGGTGAGTAGTGTAAATGCAGCGTGTGTAAGAGATGATGAAGTTTTATCAAATCATGTATATCAGTACGATGCAAAAGAACATAAATTCAGCAGATGTGTTCCGGAAAGAAACCTGAAAAAGAACTTGGAACTGGATTTAGAGCCGGCGGTTGATGTGCAGGAAGAAAAGAATACTTTGCAGTCAGAGCTGCCGGAACAAAGTCATGAACCGATGAAACATTCCGGAAGAATTCATTAGTCAGGAAAGGAATTGAAATATGAGTAAAAAAGAAAAGACAGGTATTGTGGTCCATTCATTGGAGGAACTGAAACAGCTCATCGAACAAAAAGAGGAGGATACGATGTTAGTGATAACAGTGGAGGTGGTGTCGGATGCAGCATGAGTTAAAACAGGTGGAAGTGCGGTTAAAACTGACGGATAAAGCAGGAGTATTCAGTATGGAGCGCATAGATACACCGGAAAAAGCGGTTTCTGTTCTGGCACCAGTATTAGCAGAACTTGACCGGGAAGAGGTTTGTGTTGTCAATCTGGATGGCAAAGGACGTCCCATCAATTTCAATGTGGTCAGTATTGGGAGTGTCAATGCTTCTCTGGTGACCGGAAGAGAATTATATAAAACAGCCATCCTCAGCAACGCTGCAGGGATGATCATGCTCCACAATCATCCGTCCTCGGATCTTCAGATGAGCAAAATGGATCGTGATGTGACGGAAAAGATGATGTATGCCAGTCTCCTGTTAGACATTGCGTTTTATGACCACATCATTGTGGCAGGAGGGACCGGAGAGACTTTCAGTATGCGGGAAAATGCTCCGGAGCTGTTTGAGCCGAGTCATTATGCTCATTTAATTTCTCGTGTGGCAGATGGTGTGAAAGAAGAAACATCTTACCAGAAAACATCACCGGTTACTTATGAAATTCTGCAGATCAAGGATGGAAGCAATGGGGAACATTACTGTTTTTGGGGGATGAACTATGTGCAGAAGAACGGGCTGCAGATAAATGTTGGTGATTATGAATCAAAATATCAGGGGGAATTAAAGCCCGGAGAAACGCTGGATACTTTGTATGAACGGTTTAATCTCTACCGCCCAGAGGATTTTACCGGGCATTCGCTGTCGGTAAGTGATGTGATCGTTTTGAAATCCGGGGGTGATAAGAAAGCCTTTTATGTGGATTCTTTTGGCTTCTGTGAAGTTAAGGATTTTTTTGCAGAAAAACCGGCGAGATCGGAAATCACATTTACCGTGGCTGAGTGCGGTGAGTTTCATTCTCTGGGAAGATACCGGGATGACATTTCAAATGCAGAAGAAGCCATTGCTCTTTGGAAAGAGTATCAAAAAGGTCCTCTTAACGGTATTCCAAGCATCGGTATTCAGATCCATAAGCCGGGACAGACGGAAATGGAAGATACGCAGGTAGATTTGGTGTCCGGTAAAACGATAGATTTGGATATGATGCGTTATTATCCGGAGATCAATGCGGAAGAAACTGCCATTCAAAAGATTCGTGAATTGGTTGAAAATCTGCATGATGTAAATGTGGTTGGGAACATACCGGAGAATATGTCAGCGGAGCTTATGATTCGTGGAGTTGATCCGAAGGGGGAGATATACAATGAGGAATTGCGGAAAGAACCATCACCGAAACATGCAAAACGAATTTAATAATACGCTTTTATTCTTACATAGAGGGGAGTATAATTGAGATAGATGTAGGTGGTTTATGCGACATGATAATTAGGATTGGAGGATGAAAATTAATTCTGCTACTAAGGTCGTTATTACTAAAATTAGTAGAAATAGAAATTAATATTTCAAAATGGCAATTATGAAATTTAATGAGCAGTTTTATAGAAATTACAATGAACTTTATACCATGATTAAGCAATGTTATTGTGAGGTCGCAATTCTTGAGGCATATATAGAACTACAAAAAGATAGACCGGATTTATATAATAAGGTGATAAATATCAGTAATCAGTTTGTTTTTTTATTGCAAAAAGATTTAGAATTGACATTATGGAAAATATATTATGATAATGATTCTAAAGCTAATACTATTCCTAAATTCCGGAATACAGTTAATGACATATTGCGAAATTGTAATTGTCCTGATAAGCAAGTGAAAAAACAAAAAGGGAATAGGAAAACTGAAGAGACAGTAAAAATAATGAGAAGACAATTCTTGGCCCATACTGATATGACAAGAGATGATAACAGAATTGAAGTATCTGACATGTGTGAATTGTTGGATGTTATGTGCAAAGAATTTAATTGTATTTGTGAAGTTGTTGATGATGATCAGGTGATTGGCATATCGGAAAATGAAATTGGAAAACAAAAATATAGTTGTCAAATGCAGTTGTTATCTTTATATATTCAAAAACAAGATTCGTGATGTGAAAATAAAATATTTTTTTGTTTAATGAACGATAACAATATATTTAGAAAAAGAATTACTTCGGTAGTTCTTTTTTTCATACTTAAAATAAGAACAGGAGGTTAAAACAAATGCTAAAATTATTCAGAAAGGACTCGCTGACTCCACAGACAGAACGCATTTACAAAGTGCCATTGTGTATTCAGGATACGATACCAATCTATCGAATTTCGGAAAATGGTATCTTTGAACTGGAGAGTCCGACAAACAAAGACGGAGGGAAAAAGAAGATTCATCAGTTTGACAGGATGTATCTGTTTGAGGATATTAACTTTTCTACGCAGGATGAAGAAGAAAAAGAAGAAACCGGAAAGCGGTTTGAAACGCTGCTTCGGTCAATGAATGTCAGCTACAAGGTGATTGTATCCAATCATTATGCCGATAATGGAAGGCTGCGGGAAGAAATTCTGCAGAAGGCAGTCAGCAAAGAAATGGAGCCTTTGGCGAAAGAATACCACAAGCTGATTGAAAAGCGATTGCAGGAAGGGCGGGGAGGACTTTTGCAATCCATGTATTTCATTGTCAGTTGCAGAAAGCCGGATTATGAAAGTGCCAGAAATTATTTTAACACCATAGAGTTTTCCATACAGCAGTTATTTCACCGATTGGGAAGCTGCCTGATACCATTGGATGCCACGGAACGCTTGCGAGCATTACACAGTTATTATCGCATGGGTGACGAGGCATCTTTTTCTTTTGACTGGAATGAATATCTGCATCTGAAACGGGACTGGAGAAATGACATTATCAATACTTCTTTGCGGGAGCATCCGGAATATCTGGAAATGGAGGGTGGAAGCTGTGCCTGTGTGATGTTTATCAGAAAATATCCGAACGGTTTGACGGATCAATTTTTAAATGAACTGACAAACATGGACTTCCCGATCATTTATTCGATGGATGTGGAGCCACTTGACAATGATGTGGCATATCAGATGGTGATGAAAAAGTATATGTCCAATGAGCGAAGTATTAACCGTGAGCAGGAGTTGAAAAACGAAAATGGAGATTATTCTACCAACATCAATTACGAGAGAAGAAAGCAGCAAAGAGACACGGAAGAGATGCTTGACCGTATTTCTTCATTTGATGAACGGCTTCTTTATGTGGGGATCACCATTGTGGTAAAAGCTGCTTCAATGGAAGAACTGGAGGAACGGACAGAAAAGGTGCGTATCATTGGAAAAACACACAACATGGATATTGTTCCACATTCCTATCGACAGCTGGATGCCTTAAATACATCATTGCCGACGGGAGCAAGATTTGTTGATACAATGCGGACAATTACCTCTGAGGAACTTTCCATTTTCATTCCGTTTAATGTGCAGGAGATTCATGATGATTTGGGATACTGCTATGGCTTTAATAAGGTATCCAAAAATCTGATTATAGGAAACCGTAAATTATTGAAGAATGGAAACGGGATGGTGTTTGGTGTTCCGGGTTCTGGAAAGTCCTACAATGAGAAATCAGAGATGGGGCAGGTGTTATGTTTCTCAAAGGATGATATTATCGTGGTAGATCCAATGGGTGAATACAAAGACATTGCTGCAGCATGGGGTGGTCAGTATATCAATCTGACACAGTCTGCGGAAAATGTTTTTTATGTCAATCCGTTCCATGTACCGGATGTCGTGCCGGACATTGACCGCTTTGTGGCGGAAAAAGCAGAGTTTGCCTATGCAATCTGTGAACAGGCATTGAAGCCGGTGCCGCTTACCAGCAGACATATCGCTGTGATTGATAAGGCAGTCAGCCATATGTATGAGGAGTATTTTAAGAAACGAAAAGATAAAAGACGGACACGAAACCGCCCGGAATCTCCGACAATTCCAGTGATGAGAGATTATATTCTTGAGCATTACGAGGGGAATGAAGCGGCACAGGAGATTGTAGACCAGTTGGAGGTATTTGCAGATGGTACGCTTGACATTTTTGCCAGAGAGCAGTCTATATCCGATGAGGACCGATTTACCGTGTACGGATTTTCAGAGCTGGGAAAACGAATGCGGGCAATGGCAATGCTTGTGATGATTGAAAGTATCACGGCTAAGATCAAGTATAATCAGTCGGATGGAGTTGCTACATGGGTTTATGTGGATGAGATGCACGAACTTTGGGGAGAAGAATACAGTTTACATGCACTGGAGAAGATGTGGCGTGAGGTCCGTAAGCGTGGTGGTATCTGTACCGGGATGAGCCAGAACCTGATTGATGCACAGAGAAACCGTTCTACGAAAACAATGGTTTCCAACTCCGAATTTATGCTTTTGCTGGATCAGGGAACAATGGACAAGGAAGCGGTAGAAGATTTGTTTGATATTTCTTCCGAGCAGCTTGCCTGTGTGAATGGAGCAGAGCCGGGAATGGGACTGATCCGGTTTGGCGATAAGATTGTTCCGTTTGATAATACAATGGAAAAAGACAGCAGTCTTTATCAGTTATTTAATACCAATTTCCATGAGATGGTCAATAAAAAATAACAGGCAAACAGGGAAAAAATAAGGAAAAATAAGGGCAAATGAATTGACGAAAATCGTTGAATTATGGCGGAAAAAATGATATATTAGTTGCATGGCGTAAGCCATAGGAAAGTACCCATGACGGGGTGGTAGCCTCCCAACACCGAATGACCGGCTTGCCGGAATACATAGGAAGGGAGGTGGCGCAGATGACAGCTTTTGAAATCCTTTCGATTTTCATCGGCATATTAACATTGTTATGTGCCTTTGGTAGTCTTGTTATAGCGTTGCTTGCCTTTCTCAATAAGAGAAACAAGCGAAAATAAAAATGCCTATCCTGTCTGCCAACAGGATAGGCGGTGTCCGTAAGGACATCTAAATTTCCCTGGGAGCATCCACTTTGGAGTGGGTACTTTCCTTTTCTAATATCAATATATCATATTTCCCCAAAACATTCAACAGAAAAATCAAAAGCATACATACAGCCCACTGAATATAATTGGAGGTGGCAGCGAATGGATCATCTTGATAAAGAGGTCATTGAATCATTAAGTGAGCCGGCGAAGCGTGTGTTCAAAAGTCTGGATTATCGTTCCAAACAGCGAATGTTAAAGAAAGCCAGAGAAATGGCTAAGACAGAAAAAATGAAACGGCGGAAAAAGAGTCGGTTTAAGAAAAAAGGCATTGAAAAATGGAATAAAGACAAAAAGCAGAAGAAGGGCAGTTCATCCAAAAGTGAGCGTGTCCTTTTTTCTATTCATGAAACCAGGGAGCTTATGGTGCAGTCCATGCATCTGATGCTGCTTGGAAGCAGTGTGGCAGATGCTTCTTATGAAGAAAGAAATACGGAGCATACAGAAGACGCACCTATCAGGCTTTCTAAAGAAGCTGCCAGAAAAGGCGCATATAGAGCAGTGGGCGGTATGAAAACGCTCGTGCATAAAAACTTGCAAAGCAGGGAAAAAAGAAAGGCTGCAAGAAAGTCAACAGAGAAATCAGCACAGGCTGTTCAATCAGGAGCAAAAGCAGGAGCACAGGTAGGCAAATTTCTAGTAAAAACGATACAAAGTGTTGTTCAGGCAGTAGCGGCAAATCCGGCTGTATGGATAGCACTTCTTTTGATTATTCTTTTGGCAGCTATCGTGGGAGCAATTGGAGCAGTGGTTGGTTCCGGCGGTGCTGCTAATGAATCAAAGGATGGAACCTATCAGGCACAGGTGTCTGAAAAGACAGAAAGTTTCCGTGAACTTGTCTCGGAATACTGTGAAAAATATGGGATTGATGATTATGTGGATCTGTGTCTTGCTGTGATCGAACAGGAAAGTGGCGGAACGGAACCGGATGTCATGCAGACGGCACAATCCTATTACAATGTGAATCCACCGATTGACAGTGCAGAAAAAAGTATTGACTGCGGAACGCATGAATTATCTGACTGCCTGACAAAAGCGAAGTGTCAAAGTCCGAATGACATAAAAGGAATTTCCCTTGCCCTGCAGGGATACAACTTTGGAAATGGTTACATAGACTGGGCATTAAAAAATTATGGCTGTTATACCAAAGAAAATGCCGGGATCTTTTCAGCGAAGATGTGTGCGGAACTTGGTTACAGTTCATATGGTGATACTGAATATGTACCTCATGTACTTCGTTACTATGTGATGAATGAAGAAACCGGTGTATCCAATGAATCCGCCAAAAAGATTTTAGAAGAATTGAAGAAAAATAATACAGCGCCGGCGGAGGCTTGGGAGGTGATTGAAAAAGGTGCTTCTTTAATCGGGACGGTGAAATACAGCATGGAGAAACGGCAGTCGGATGGACGGGACAAACCGGAGTTTCTGGACTGCTCTGCTTTTTCCGCATGGGCATTTCATAAAGCAGGAGTGACTAGTGTGCCATATGGTTCTACGACAGCAACTTTTATCGGTTCAAAAAAGTTTCAGGACATATCTGCTGACCAGTTACAGCCGGGAGATATTGGACTGAAAAGTAAGACAGGTGGAACCAGTGGAGCAAATCATGTCGGGATCTATTGTGGGAAAATGAAGGATGGCAGAGTGGTTTGGCTTCATTGTACCAGTTCCAGCGGTTCTTCCCTGACTGGAAATACAGAGGGACCGATGTTTGGTGTTTATACGAATTTTACTTATTTCAGACGGTTAAAGAAATGGGACAAAAAGTAGCGTTTAGACATAATATCCAGACAGTTAAAGAGATAGGACAAAAAGCAGCGTTTAGACATAATGTCCAGACGGATAAAGGGATAGGACAAAAAATAGCGTTTGGACATTATGTCCAAACGGGACAGAAAGCGAGGAAATCATGTTAAGAAACATACGAAGATTTTATTGGAAGCAAAGAGATAGGGGACAGGGAAGAAAGACTGTTATGGGAGTGTTGGTATTTTTTCTTTTCGTTGCCATTATTGTGGCAGCTATCATAAAAAGTATGATGGGAGGACACGGTGAGGGATTACAAACGGTTCATAAAAACAACACGGCAACCGGTGCAGCGGTCATTACAGAAACCGCATCGGGGGCATCTGTGACTGCGACAGAGACTGCTCCGGATCGTGAGCTGCCGGAAGAAACCAAAGAAGCAATTGCCGTGGATACCACAAATCTTAATACATTTTTAGGATTTATGTCGGACACAGCTTATGAAGATTTGAAGAATCAGTTGATTAAAATATGTCAGGATAGGAAATGCAGATCTGTCAAAAAACTGACCTATCAGCAGACGAAGGCATTTGATGTTACCAGTTTTGTTCTTTTGTCAGATGGCAGTGTCTATCAGTGCAACTACAATCTGAAAAGCTGTCAGATGTCACTTTCAGAAACATCATACGATGAAGCGGCAGTTAATCAGATGAAGGAAAAGGAATTGAAGGAAGAACAGGCTAAGCTGGAACAGCAGCAAAAGGAAGAAAGGGAAAAACTGGAAAAGAAAAAGGTAGTTCATAAAAAGAAATCACATAAGACAAAAAAAGCCAAGAAAAAGTCGTCAAAAGTCAGTTCCGGACGAAAACATAAAAAATAACGCTATTACTACCTGCATAATGGGGTATAAGGGGGTGCAAGACATCCTGTGGATGTCTGTTATGCACGGACCGAAGCGGAGCGGAGACAATCCCCTTACAAGATATGTGCATGGATGTGTCCACATCATGCGTATCTTGCAAGGCTCGAATGAAGAGATAAAAAGCACATTTTAAGTGCCAAAAATGAACATCAAAAAAGCAGCAAAAATGGTATGTTTGGACATTATGTCCAGACAGAAGAAAGGGGTGATTGTTTGAATGACATGAAAACAGAGATTCTCCGAGTACGAATGACACCGGAGGAAAAGGCAGCACTGAATGAGCAGGCAAGCCTGCATCATAAAACCATGAGCGAATATATTCGGAGCGTGGCAAAGTGTCCGCCGGATGTAACGAGGGATGAGTTTGAATCCTCCATCGTGCGGATGATCTATGAGATCAACAAGATTGGTGTCAATATCAATCAGATTGCAAAAAAGTATAACGAACACAATTATGTGGAACCAAGTGAAGAACTGCTCTGCAAATTGGATGAAGTTTACGGAATGATGAAACATACCATACGGATTATGAAAGGTGATCGCAATGTCGCTCATTATTAAGATGGATACCATTAAGACAGAGGAACATTTACGAAAGTCCATTCCCTACATTATGAATAAGAGGAAAACGGATGGATTGTGCTTTAGTAATGCAGGCATTACACCGGAGCAGATTCTGGATACCTTCTTTTTGACGAAGCAGATGCATCCCACGCACGGAACCAGACAGGGGTATCATTTTAAGTTTTCTTTTTCAAAGGATGAAACGATCGCACCGGAAGATGCTTTGAGTTTTATCCGGGAGTGGGTAGAGGAATATCTGGGAGATCGTTATGATTATGCCTGCTCAGTTCATAAAGACCGTGACCATATGCACATGCATCTGGTATTCAATTCCGTGGCAAGAAATGGTGGAAAGTACCGGTATGAAAAAGGGGACTGGGAGAAAGTGATACGCCCGCTTACAAACCGGCTGGCTGAAAAATACCATACCGGACCATTAAAGGAGAAAGATCCGGCGCTGGATTATTCACCCGATTACGACAGGAAGCAAGGAACAATGACGGGAAAAGAACGGGTGGAGCAGGATATTGACCAGTGCATTTTGGAAAGCAGATCTTATGCAGATTTCAAGAAGCGTCTGGTGTGGGATTATGATTACCAACTGCGGGAAGGAGTATCGAGAGAGCATGGTGTCTATCTTGCTCTGACACCGCCGGGGAAAGGAAAAGCCATTCGTACCTATCGTTTAAGTGAAGGCTATATGCCGGCAGACATTGACCGGCGCATTGCTTCAAAGACTACCGACAGAGTTTCGGTGAAAAGGGAGAAAGCAGAGAAGAGAAATACAAAACTTGACTGGGCAATGAGCAGAAATTATCAGTTTATCCCTTATAAAGAAATGTCGGAATATCAGAAGGCAATGGTACGGCAGGTGTTGGAGGCAAGGCGGTTGTATCAACGGACCGGAACGCCGCTTTATATCCATGAACGAAGTGTCAGTATTCTTCGGAAAATGAAAAATGAGACGAAACAATGCGGTGTGTATGTAAAACAAAGGGAGACAAGAAAAGTGCAGAAAGAACTCATCAAAACGATGCAGCAGAGGAGGAAGAAACAGTTATGACAACAGAACAGATGGTATTAGTAAAGAAACTGATCCAAAAGCATGAGATTGAAGCGACAGATGCCGAGTGGACATTGATTTTTATGGGAGTCGGATATGGATTGTCGGAACAGCAGATAGACAGTTATCTTGTGATGAATACTACTGACCTATTGGCAAAGCATGAAAAGATGCTCTGTATTCTTTTGGGGATGGATTCAGAAGCGCAAGGAGCAACCAATGAAATTCAAAATCCGGCAGAAAGAATACAGTTTATGTTAGAAAATCATTTCCAAAGAAAGAAACCAGAGAGTGGTTATGAAAGTGTCATGCAGTATGTGATTGAGGACAGTGACCTGTCAGCAGCACAGATCGAACAGTTTCGGAAAGCGGTAGAAGCAGGAATGCCGGCAGAGGACATTTTAGAAATGGCAAAGAAGCGAAAGGATGTGATGGAGATACGACGATGTATCGAATTTTATGAAATGATGCAGCAAAAAGGCAAACAGGAAAATGTAAAGAAAAGCAGGAGGGCAAGCAAATGAGTGAAGAATTACAATCGTTAGTGCAGATCATAGAATTATATGGAAGAGGTCTGGAAGGTTTGGGAAAAGCCATACGCTTCTCGGCAAAGGGAGCCGAGAAAGGAGTGCAGATTGCACAGGTGAAAGCATTACAGCATCGAATGAAACTTCATTATGCCAGTGAGGGAACACACAACACTATGAAGTTATCTGATCTGGAGAAAATGACAGGCGGTCGTTACACCATCTTAAACATTCCCTTGGAGGATGAGAAAGAGCTGATCGCCTTTTATGACCGGTTAAAGAAGTTAAAAGTCTCTTTTTCTGAGTTGCCGGACTTAAATCTCGGAGACGGCTATACACAGATTGCCTATAATCCGGATGATGTGGAAAGTGTACGGCTGGTGATTGATTATTATAAAAAGAAGTTTCGGCAGGAAGCAAAAGAAATGGATCTGGATGAGTATTTTGGAACGGCAACTCCGGGAGGACTGGAATATCTGGATGAACTTGCTGCCAAAGGATATGAGGGCAGGATGCACGAGGAGCAGTTGGAAGAGATCCAGGAAAGAATCAGGGATAAAGAATATCTTCCCATCAGCATCAATGTGGAATCGCTTCTTCTGCGGGAAGAAAAGGATGCCTATCTGTTTCGCATTACCCGTGGCAGACTGGGAGAAGATCTTTCCAGCGCCATACGGATCAAAAAATCAGACTGTATTCTTTTGGATGAGGGGCAGACGGTGATTACCTGTTTGAAACGGGATGGAGAACTCTGGGGATATGCACTGGATCAAAGGAAAAACATCAATGAGAAAGAAAAAGTGAAACTGGATATTACAAAACTGGAAAAAGCATTTGCCCCGGTAGGCGATGACCGTGTGAAAATGATCGGGAAACTAAAGCCGGAGTATGCAGCAATCTTTCCATCTTTTCATGGGGGACAGGAGATTCCGGAAAAATCTTCTGTCCCTGATTTAGTTCCGGAGAAAACAGTGGAAAAAGTGCTGTCCCTTGAAAAGATGAAAGAGCGATACCAAAGTCCGGAGTACATTCCGGTTACCTTTGATATGGAGACACAGATGGTGGCAGAATCTCCGAATCTGTATATTGCCAATCTGCCGAAAGAACAGCAGGAATCAAAGGATTTTGTGCGTTGTATCTGCCTGAACAAGGAGACAACCAGCTTATCGGATGACGGAAAGCGGTTACTGGCATATTTGAAACGATCGGATATGTCAGAGATCACAGAACTGGATCAAGATGGAAAGGAACTGCGAAAGTATGTAAAGAAAAATGAAGAGATTGCGACAGAATGCTTGAAACATCAGCGGGGCAGGTGGAATACAGACAGTCCATCTTTGGAAAAGAGGTTGCTGCAAAAATCTGTCAGCACTCCGAAGAACAAAAAATTGTAGAGGTGATTCTGGTGAAAAAACAAAAAGGGAAAAGCCGTGCAACCCATGTTGCCGGTGATAGGAGAAAACGAAGACTGCAGAGTTTATTACGAGTGTGTGTGGCGTTGTTGCTGCCCACACTCTATTTATTTTACGGTTTAAGTGGATTGTATATCATAGAGGTGGAAATGACGAAGCTGAAGGAACAGATTGTCTGGTGCCTGTTACATCCCCTGAAGATATATAACGATAAAAGTCTCAGTATGGTGTTTGTCGGCGGGCTTTTATGGATGGTTTTAAGTTTCACGGCGTATAGCAGAAGTGACCATAACCGGATGCCGGGCAATGAATTTGGCTCTGCCAAGTGGGGCGAAGTACGGGAGTTTAATGAAAAATATGCGGCAAAGACAGCAGACGGGGAAGGCAATCTGTCATCGGAAAATAAAGTGCTGTCACAGAATGTACGGTTTCGGTATGATTCCGATACGCTCCGCAACAACAATGTGTTTGTCGTTGGTGGAAGCGGTGCCGGTAAGACCGCTTTTTTCCTGACACCCAACTTACTGTCTCTGCATGACTGCAATATTTATACCGATCCAAAGGGAAGCCTTGTGGAAGAACTGGGTGCATGGCTGTCAGAGCAGAGAGATACCAGAGTATATACATTGAATTTGTGTGAAATGGAAAAAAGTATGCACTTTAATCCGTTTCTCTACATCCGCAGTAAAAGTGATGTGACCAAACTGGTGACGAATCTGATACAGAATACAAACTCCCCAAACATTAAAAATTCAAGTGCAGATCCATTTTGGGAGAAGGCAGAACGAATGTTTCTGGAGAGCCTTTTCCTCTATGTATGGATGGAATGTCCCAAGGGAGTATATAACCAGAAAAGAGGGCGGGCGGAACTATTGCAGAAAAACTGGAAAACGATTTTATATCTGTTAGATGAGGCTCAGTTTGTGGATGCGGACACACCGCCGAAACTGGATCTGCGTATGGAAGAACTGGCAAAAAAGAAGCCGGATCATCCGGCGGCAAAAGCCTATCAGAGGTACCGGGGAGGTCCGGATGAAACGATCCGTTCCGTTATTATGACGGTAAATGCCCGTATGCAGCCTTTCGATAATGAGGAACTGTTGGAAATCTTTTCATCCAATGACATTCCGTTGGATGAGTTTGGCACCGGAATTGACGGAGATAAGAAAACAAAAAGCAATCTGTTTATCATTATCCCGGATGACGATGACACCTTTAATTTCGTGCCGGGCATGGTTTACACGTTGCTTTTTCAGGAGTTGTACCGTCAGGCAAGATTCTTTGGCGGAAAGCTGCCGATGGATGTCGGCTTCTGGCTGGATGAAATGGCAAATATCAAGATGCCGAACAACTTTGATAAGATTCTTGCAACCTGCCGAAGCCGAGGTGTGTACTGCGTACCGATTTTACAGTCTCTGGCACAGTTGAAAACACTGTTTGCGGATGGTGCATGGGAAGGGATTGTGGGAAACTGCAGAAAGACAAAAATGAAAATATCAGGCTGTATGAACTGGATGCTTTTTCGTTCATGATGATGGATCTGGACGAGATGGAAAAGAAGATTCATTCTACTCCGAACGATAAAAAGGGAAAGGCAGGAGAGCCGACCATCACTGCCGGTATGATACAGTCAGCTCTTCGTGCGGAGAAAGAACGGGAGGAAGCGGAACGGAAAGCGTGGTTTGTAGAAAACTTTGATTCGCTGACGCTTCTTGACATTTATTCTTCCGAGTGGATCGGTGAGATACGAAGAAATGTGATAAGGGATCTGCTGCAAGCACAGGCTCCGGAAGAAGTGATAAAGTCAATCATCCGCCCGGAGATAGAGGAAGGACAGGTACTGCAGAAAAAGGCGATGTGGATGGAGATGGAAGGGGTAGTAATTGCTTCAAAAAAAGGGGAAAATCCACTATAACTAGTAAATTATAATAATATGATTTTGTACTATTCTGAGTTTGGCATATGATAGATGATTTATAGTTGTTAGACAGTAAAGGAAGTGATAAAATTTAATTAGTAGTGTTTTAATGTGGAAGTATATGTAGAAGATAAGTAGATTACTATGGTTGTTATTATGCTACAAATACAAAACTACACTAATTTTAGTTTTAAGAAGAAAGGGGAGATACAATGGATAGAATTAAACTTGCAAGTCATGTTAAAAAAGGTGATACACTATATACTCCGTATACAGAACCGGATGGTTTAGGGAAAACCTTAAAAATAACAAGTTGGTCAAAAAGTTGGTTGCCAGAGTTTATGTGGATTGGATTAATAATAAGTGAGCTTGGTCGCAAACAGGGATTGGAACAGTTATACAAAATAATAGATGAATTGCAGGAGAATAAAATATGTGTACCATATTTTTCTAAAATTAAAGGATTAGATAGAGAAAAGAGGAAGTTGTATTGGAATATAGTGTGTAGTTATATTTCACAACAGGTTTTATCACCTCTTACAGTCGTGGTTACACCAGATATAGATGATATATTTTATAACAAATTTTTTGATTTTTCATTTGACATTGATGATTGTATATTAAATATGTTTAATGTCATAAAGCAGTGTGATAATTTTCATGATGAATTAACCACTGACATATGTTTTGTAGTCGATTGGTTTTATGTTAGAGGTGGGATTTTAAAGATTTCAAGTAATATTAGTATACTACCAGAGGCGCTGACGGGCTATTACAAGCATAATCATGATGAAGAAATCATGCGAACGTATAGACCGATTATTCGCTCGACTTTTCAGGGTATGTGTGGAACATATAATAATGATTTTTCAAAAATGATGTGGAAACGTTTGGGCGAAGTTAGTAATTGTAATCCGTTAGTAGTAGTGTGGAAGGGAGAAAATGATATGAATTTTTTTGAAAAAACGGAAAAAACTATTGATTATATTGCATCTGCAAACGAGGATAAAAAGATGGAAACAAAATACACAATTGTGATGGGAATTGTTTGCTATATATTTAAAATATATAAAGAGATAGTGGTGAAAAATCTTCAGAATGACATAAGTGGACATATATTATTTAGAACAATGTTGGAGACATTTATAAATTTGAAATACATAATGTTACAAGAAAATGATATTCCGGATGTATATGATAGGTTCAAAGCATACGGAATTGGAAAATATAAATTAGTAATGGCAAAAATAAGAGAAGAAAAATATTTGATCTCCGATGAGTCTCAGTTGCAACAAAAATTTATGGAGTTGCTTGTGAATGAGGATATGGATGAAGCTTTTGTTAATACAAGTTTTGGGTATTTTGATCGTACAAATATTAGCAAAAAATTTATTGCATGTGATGAGAAATTGTTATATGAGATATATTATGAGTATGGAACAAATTTTACACATGGCTTTTGGGGCGCAATAAGGGAGTCTGCGATGTTAATTTGTGATAATCCAACACATAATTATCATACAGTTCCTGATTATTATGCAGAACAAAATATACGAAGCGTTGAGAATGATTGCGAGATGCTTATGCAAAAAGTATTTCAGCAAATTTCAGAATATATTGAGTTACCGGATTTTTACTATAACAAATGAATGGAGATTGAATATGGTAGAAAATAAACTTTTAAAGAAAATATCTACAAAATATCAAAATCTTCTTGAAAAATATGAAGATAAAGTGGAAGAATTGTCGATTGAGGATATAAAACGATTAATTGGAGAAGTGCGTTTATTTTGGTATCGTCAACAGACATGTGTTACATATTTACTTTCAAATATTGAAAAAGATGATAATGTTGCATATTTGGCAGGAGCAATGAGACTTGACATAGTTAATGATGGTCATTTTGATTTTGCCCTTGTAGGAAACTATAGGGTAATCAATGATCCTATAGTTAGGTTTACATCGTTTTATTTTAGAACAGAAAGTGAAATAAATTTTGATTATCTAAACAAGTATTTAAAGGATTGCATAAAGGATTTATTATTACTTTTTAAAAAGTATCAGGATGATTTTTACATATTGCCCATGGAGCCAATAAATACACTAGATTTGAAACAATATTATTCTATATTATCAGATGCGGCTGAGAATATGGTATTAGCATTGTTTGATAACAATTATTCTTCTGTAGATGCTATTATGGAAGAGTGTTGTAGTTACGAGGATGTAGATAGAAGATTGATGCCTGAGATGAGAGATCGTTTGGTGTATGATTCTTTGGAAGACTCTAGATTACCGTTAAGAGATAAATGCTTGCAATATTTAGCAAATAACAAAAAAATCTTGTCGATTATTGATGGTCTTTCTGAACCACAAATTTTTTTTATGATTACAAATCAATATTGCATGCAAGCACTGGGGATAGGAAATCTAATGAAAACTTATAATGTATATCCTTTTATTAGAAATGATATAACATTTCAATTTTTTTCGTTGTTATTCTATTCAAATATTATGTCTGATTTGTCGTCTGAAGAATATTTGAAGGTATATATCCCATATGTTCTTCAAAAAGCAATTGATTTTTCTGTTTTTGAGTATCACAATATGAATGAAAAAATAGGGGGAGGGAAAATGCTAAATTATTTAATAAAGGATTTTGAGAAAGAAAATACAGAATTTCCCATGCCAAATGAGATTGTTAAAAAGGCGAAAGAATATATTAACCAATTGGCATGAAGTATATTGATATAATATATTTAGGCTTCAAGAAAAGTATATTGTATCTTGATATTTAAATCTTACAGGTGTAATATAAAGCATATATATATATTAGGCTTAATTCTTACAAATGTAAGAATAGCAAGAAGGGAGTAAAAGATGTTTCAGAATAAACATATAGTACAATGGGTTTTGTATATGACGATATGTACATTTGTTTTGACTGCCTGCAAAAACGAAAAAGTGATTGAAGATAAGCGAAAGGATACCAAAACATCAGAAAGCACGGCTTTCCCTTGTGAGCAGAGTTATATTGATTGGAATAACAGTGTTGCCAGGGAAAATGGGAAATTGTACTTTGCAATAGAGATTAAAGATTTTATAGATGCTTACAACTATTGCTATTACCAAGATTATGGAAAAAAATATATTCAGTCGCTTGTAACATGGTATTCATATAAACAAGATTTTGGAAGGCTGAAAGAAGATATGTGTTATGAATATACGGAAAATAAGAAAATACTGACACTACCCACTGTTGCTGTGTACACTATAAAACATACAAAAAACATAGAAGCTATTACTGTTAATTTTGATGATCATAGTTATACAGAAAAAATGTATAAGAAATATGAGAAATTATGCTTTTATTGTTTGAAAATGCTTTTTCCGAATATGGAGAAGAATAAGATAACAAGTTTGTATAAAAAATTAAATAAAAAGGCATATGATCATATATTTCAGACAGAAAAAGGATTTCATAGCTATAATCTACCAAGCGATTTGTATTATAGAGATGGAGTAGGAATTTATCCTTATTTCGCATACGGCGAAAGTGTTCGTATGTGTATTATTCCTGTAGATCAAAAGTTAATCCGGTCATACAGGAAAAAAGGTGTTAGGTTGCATAGATTGGATGAAAGAAAAATGAAAGGAAAATGAGTAATTATGAAATATAGACATAATAGAAAAAGAAGAATGATCCGTGTTGGCTTTTTGGTGCTAAGTATAATATTTATAGCTGGTGTAGTCCTGTTTACTATAAAAGGGATAACTAAGAAAGAGGTTGTCAAAAGTCCTGAACAGGTTTTGAAGTCATATATGAATTGCATTTGTCAGAAAAACTATAGCGAAATGTATGAAATGATAACAAATGAGAGTAAAGAAACCATTGAAAAAGAGGACTTTGTGAAGCGCAATTCTGCTATTTATGAGGGGATTGAAGCAAAAAACATCAATATAAAAATTATAGATTATGAAGAAGAAAGTTTAACAGTTAAATATAATACAGCTTTTGACACAGTAGCCGGAAAAGTGGATTTTAAAAACGAAGTTGCTTTTTTAGAACAAGATGATCAGTACAAAATGGTATGGAGTAATTCAGTAATCTATCCAGGGCTTACAGAGGATGACAAAGTGCGTGTGTCCGTAATACAGGCGCAGAGAGGTCAAATTCTGGATAGGAATGGAAGAATGCTTGCGGGAAAGGGTGTTGCTTCATCTGTTGGAATTATACCTGGAAAGTTAGAAAATAGGAAAAAATCCATTGTCAGAATTGCGAAATTGTTGGGAATAAAACCAGAAGATATAGAAAAGGAATTAACGGCAAAATGGGTAAAAGAAGATTCATTTGTCCCGATTAAAAAAATTGCAAAAGTAAAAGAACTTGATTTACTCGCACTGGATCCGGATGAAACAATTGTTGAGGAACAAAAACGACAGGAAAAATTATTAAAAATATCTGGTGTAATGATTTCGGATGTAGAAGTCAGAGAATACCCATTAAAGGATGAGGCTGCACATTTAGTGGGGTATGTACAAAATGTAACTGCAGAAGATTTAGAAAAGCATGCAGGAGAAGGATATACAAATGCCAGTGTCATTGGAAAAACGGGGTTAGAGGGGGTATATGAAAAGGAATTGAAGGGGGAAAATGGATGTAAAATATATATTGCTGATTCAGAAGGAAAAGAGAAAGAGCAGCTGGCATATAAAATAGTGAAAGATGGAAAAGACATTAAATTAACGATAGATGCGGATTTACAGGCGCAATTATATAAAAATTTTAAAAGTGACAAAAGTTGTTCCATTGCCATGAATCCATTTACTGGGGAAGTGCTGGCAATGGTTAGTACACCTTCCTATGATACGAATGCATTTATAATGGGAATGAGTAAAAAGCAATGGGATAGATTAAATAAAGATAAGAAACAACCATTGTATAACCGTTTTAGACAAGTATGGTGTCCGGGATCCACATTCAAGCCTGTTATTGCGGCGATTGGTTTACAGTCTGAAGCATTTACTGGAACAGATAATTTTGGAAATGAAGGACATAGCTGGCAAAAAGATAAAACATGGGGGACATATCATGTTACGACACTTCATACATATAGCCCCGTTATACTGAAAAATGCATTGATATATTCAGATAACATATATTTTGCCAAAGCAGCACTTAAAATCGGAACAGAAGAGATGGAGAGGTCATTATCTATGTTGGGGTTTCATTCATCTATTCCATTTGAAATAATGATGGCGGAGTCAAAGTTCTCCAATAATAAGCATATTCAAAGTGAGGTAGGGTTAGCGGATACGGGATATGGTCAGGGACAGGTACTTGTCAATCCACTTCATTTGGCTTGTATTTACACAAGTTTTTGCAATGACGGAAATGTGTTGAAACCGTATTTATTGTATAAAGAAAATGCCAAAGCAGAGCAGTGGATTTCAGAAGCCTTTTCCAAATCCGTATCCCAAGAAGTGTTAGAGGGTATAAAAAGTGTAGTAAATGATTCACACGGGACGGGATATGCCATACATCGTAAAGATATGATTTTAGCAGGGAAAACAGGAACTGCTGAAATTAAAGAGTCGCAGAGTGATACGACAGGAACTGAATTAGGGTGGTTTGCTGTTATGACACCAGATAAGAAAAACAAAAAACCTATTCTTATTGTCAGTATGGTTGAAGATGTAAAGGGAATAGGAGGAAGTGGTTATGTGGTAAAAAAAGATAAGGCTGTTTTGGATAAATGGTTTGGTAAAAATTGAAAACAGGAAGGAGTGTGCAGAATTATGAGAAAATTTTTATATTTAATCCTTTTTGTAATGACTCTTTGTGTTTTTTGCTGTTCGTGCAGTCAAAAGACAAATGATGTGAAAAAGACATCAAGTCAGCATGAGAAAAAGCTAAAAAGTGTCCCAAATAATAATACAAAAGAAGATGTTATATCGGAAGAAGATCTGGAAAAAGGATATGACTTGCCGGTATCCGCTCAAGAGAATGAAGAGGCTACAAGAGATTCTATGCAGATAATGTCGGGACTTGAACATATATATAGAAATGCGGATAAAGGAGATTCGTTAAATGTTGTTTTAGATAACAAATCGATATGTAAAATGATTAAAAAGATAAAACAACAGGGTTATTCTGTTACAGTTTCTGAAGATTATTCTAATATGGAGAATTATAAAAGATTTTCTTCATTTCTTGCAAAAGCACAGAAGAAACAGAAAGGGTCGGGTGTTATTTATGAAGTTCATTCCGAGGGCAGCATTGGAAGAGAAAAATTTATTTATGACGGAAAGGAGATGTTTCTATTGGCATCAAATGCATCGTGGGATGATAATGGTAAGCCAATTATTACATTTGTTTCCTACACAAGGATAAAGAAATGGAGATATTCGAGAAAAGGATGGTTTTGCTATGAATTGTGTGTGCCGGAATATCCTGAAGTGACGGAAATGGTAGATGGAAGCTGTCTGATCAGGATTAAGCCAATGAGTGATAATAAGCGGAAATTATCAAGAAAATGCGTTCGTGGTTTAGCGTATCAGGGCAATAATATTTTATGTTCTAATTGGGATCAAGAACATATGCAAAAGATAGATTATAATGGTTTATATGAATATTTATATGCTATGAAATATAAAAAGAAATTTAATGGAAAAAAATATCCAAGTGGAATACCCAAAGATCAATTTGAGCAATTGATCATGGAATATTTACCTGTTTCCAGAGAAGATATTGAAAAGTATGCAAGTTATAATGAAAAGAAAAAGACATATGATTGGATGCGATTGGGATGTTTTAATTATGCTCCTAATTTTTTTGGAACTTCTATCCCGGAAGTAACAAAGATTAAACATAATTCCAATGGAACAGTTACTCTTACCGTGGATGCGGTTTGCGAAATGGTGTTATGTAATGAGGCGGTCATTACTCATGAGCTAACTGTAAAATTTAATAAAGATGGTAGTTTCCGTTATTTGGGAAATAAGATCTTAAATGGTGGTATCAAGAAAATACCAGAGTATCAATATAGAATATTGAAGGAGAAATCGAAAAGATAAAAAATAAAGAGATTGGGTAAAGAATTATAATGTATGTTTATCCAATCTCTTTGATAATTAAAAGACATGTGAAATTTTTATTGTCTCCAGATATTCATGTCAGATAAGATAGACATGGTGATTTGTGCTGCACTATTTCCAGTAGCATCACTATTTGCACTGATATTGGTGGCAAAAAAGCAGGTATTATTTGTTGTTTCGATATAACCTACAAACCAACCGTTCACATCTTTGTCATCTATGCGTCCGGTACCGGTTTTCCCGTAAAGTTTCTTATCATTGACAGATGAAAGAAGAATGGAATTCTTTACTGCCTGAAGGTTGTTGGAATGGAATTCTAAATTGTTGGTTTGTAATTTTTTCAGAAGTTCCACTTGTTCTACAGGAGAAATTTTTAAGGTGGATTCTAGCCAATAGGAAGATAATCCGCCCATTATATTCTTATTTCCATATTCAATTTTGTTTAGATAATTTTGAATACGAGTAAGGGAAAGACGTTCATCTATTGTCTGGAAATACCAGTTAGCAGAGGCTGCCATAGCAGAATCTAGTGTCAGATCAGTATTCCATGCTTCAAAAGGATAGTCTTTTCCATCCCATATAAGTAGGGAGTTTTGTGGTGTAATAATATTTTCCTCTAATCCCCAAAGTGCATCATATATTTTATAAGTGGAGTCTGGAGATATACGATGGGTGGCATGTTCCATGTCATACACAGTCCAGCTATCACGATTGGAATTAAATAAAACAAAGCTGCCTTCATAATTCTTAAAGTATGAAGAAAGATCGGTCTGCGTTATATTTTCTGAAGAATAATTCCAGTTATATTGATCGTTGATAGCAGCATAGGATGAAATAAAAGGAGTAAAACTTATAATTCCAGCAGTAATCAGCATAAAGGCGATAATTCCAATTGCCTTCTTATGAAAAGAGGGATTTTTATAAGAAGCAATGCTAATGATACGCCGTTTTATCTGTTTGATATTTCCACCAAGACCTGCAGCAAACGGAAAAGGAGAAGAGGAAATCTTCTCAGCAAAATTAATCAGTGTATTTCCATATTTTTCATAATCGCATTCATCAAGCATTTTTAAAACGGAAGTATCGCAGGCAATCTCTCGATCATTACGCATTTCTTTTAACGCATACCAGACGATAGGATTAAACCAATATAGTATTGCTGTAAGAAACATTAGATAATTGGCAAGAGAGTCTTTGTGTTTATAATGTTGTAATTCGTGCAGCAAGATATAGCGCACATCCGTTTTCTGATGATCCGATATCAGATGAATTGGCATATAAATTCTGGTTTTAAAAATGCCTGTAATAATAGGTGTTTTTAGGAAAGCAGTGCTATAAATGGGGATATTCCTTGTGATTTTCATCTCGAATAAACATTGTTTATATAGTTTGCATATAGTGGTATTTTGAAGAGGAAGTGCGGATCTTTTTAAAGAACGCAATTGCAGTGAGGACTTTAGTACCAACACGAGCACTACAAACATACCGGCAATCCATACACATAACAAAATGCTTCTGATAATTGTCGGAGTGCTGGAATTTACAGAGATAGTAAATTCGTTCATCCAGTCAGAAGAATTGGAGAGGGTTGCAGGGGAGACTACGGTTTTATTTTGATCTGTTTGAAATGCCGGTGATATAATTACATGATTGAGCCAGGAAAAAAGGTCAGGAAATTGTTTACTTTGTACTGGGAAAAATGGTGTTAAAAGCAGAACAAGTAAAAAATACCATAAATTATACTGCATCCGGCTTGTCAGAGTGTTTTTAAAGATCCACTTGGATACTAAAAAAATGCCAATAATAATACTGATAACAATATTGCATAATAAAAAATGGGTTATAAATTCATCCATGCGTGGAACCTCCTGTAGGATCTTTTTTGGAAAGAAGAGAGCGTAAATCTTCCAGTTCTGTTTCGGATAAGTGGTCATTTTCAATATATGTGGATAACATGGCGGTGATATCCCCATGAAAATATCGTTCTAAAAAAGATTTACTTTTTTGATCAATATAATCAGATTCTTTCACTAAAGGTGAATAAACGAATACCCGGCTATCTTTTTCGTAGGTCAGAACTCCTTTATTAACAAGGCGTTTGATTAAGGTTTGTATAGTTTTTGCACTCCATGAAGATGTTGCTAAAAGTTTTTCAGTAATCTCATTTGTGTTAATAGGAGCATACTTCCAAACAATTTTCATCACTTCATATTCAGCTTCTGATATTTGTGGTAATGCACTCATGTAGACACCTCCTAATTCTTACGAGTGTAATATACATATTTTATTATAAAGCCCACTATATACAAAGTCAAATAAAAACTTGACTATTTATCTTACGCGTGTAATAATTAAAATATTACAAGCGTAAGAAATATGCCTCGTGATTAAAATCCGTTTTTAACTGTGTGGTGTAACAATTCTAAATATGTAAATACTACATACAAGAATGGAGGCGAAAATATGGAAAGTGATCAGATATGGAACCAAGTGGCGAAATTTATGCAACAATTGCGTGGCGAAAATTTATCGAAAAAATCAATAATTCAGATACCAGGACAGAAAAATGCTAAAAATGAATTGGAAAAGATACAGGCGATTGGAAAAGAGCGGATGAAGCATATGAAGGAAACCGAACAAAGAATTATTCAGAAATGGATAGAATGCTTGGAAGATAATGCATCACTAGAGGCTCAACAGGCTTATTGTCAGGGATATATAGATTGTCTGTTCTTATTGTGTGGTATGGGAATTATTGAAAAAGATAGTGTGGCAAATGATATTTTTGAACAGTTGAATAAATAATAGAAAAGGTTCATTTTATGACAAAACGAACCTTGAATATTAGAGCAAAAATTAAATATCAGAATTGTCTGTGCGAGTGTCATCGACTGATAGGACAGCTTCTGTGATTGCGAGGAGAGTTTTAAGCTGTTTCTCATCGCATTGAAGTAGATGTCTTTGTAATTTTTGGTATGTACTGTTGTTCAGGTTTTTATCTGGATAAATTACAGTATCAGCAGATAAATTAAAATATTGTATGGTTTTGGCAAAAACCTCAAGGCTGGGAGTATTCTTAAGGCGCTCCAAGTCTTTCAAATATGATAATGAAAGATCAAGAATTTCAGCCAATTCAGCTTGTGTGAGTTTTTTATCCATACGGGCCTTTTTCATAACAGTGCCAAACTGTTTTGGGTTGAGAGCCATAGCGCCACCTCCTATAAGTATGTTATAGCCATACTTATAAAATGTAAAAATGGTAAAAAGATACTTTGTTGATATGGTATGACGGCACTAATGACAGATTGGAGTAAAAAATGATGGGAAAATGTGATAAACAGTTAAAAAAACACAATTTACTAAATTGATGCATTGTACTATTTTAGGTATGGTTAAACCGACCTTACTTGGTGGGATTGGCGGAAAACTGAGAGAAAAGATGAGTAATGGTTATCGAAACTGTAATTATCATCTTTTCTCTTTTTATTTCGTAAAATATTTATTGAATAAAACAAAGAACTTTATAAAAAATACGCCGATAAATCGTGGAAGATAACCGAAATATGTGTTCTTTGCAAGAGTAAAGCAGGCATTCATAATTTAGATGTGTCCACACAGGAAAACATTTCTTCTGGGGGAGCACGACAATTAAATATGATGATTTCACTGGACATAGGGAACAGTTACGCATTGCGCCGTGCCGCAGATGCGCCAGGATCGGTAAGGATGAATTGATGGAGAGGAAATATACATATGATCAATCTGCCTGATGTGAGATGCCGGGAGCGATAACATCCATGCAAAAGAGGAATTGTGGTGATTCCGTGGTTGCGACTGTTCTACGATAATGATACTCCCTTTATGGTCTATAGGAGATGGTGAGAGTCCAGAGTGTGCTGCTAACCACAGTGACCGGTGATTTCAACTGGAGATTATATGGAGTATCTGCTAATAGCAGGTAATAAGTTATGTTGTTGTTTGCTATTAGCAGATATAGAAAAGGAATGATATGCGAATGAATGTGAACAAAATCATAAGATATAGTATGCAGTTGGCAATGCTCAAGCAACTAAAGTCAAAGAATATGATTACGGAGGAAGAGTATGAAAAGATACTGCGTGCAATAAGAAAAGATTATCAGGTTATATCTGATATTTCACCTTGACAGAATAAATGTACTATTGTATATATGGCTATATACACTACGAATGGAACACAAAAAACGAGGTGAGACATTGAAAGTCGAAGTGATAAAGGCACAAGAGAATAATAAGAATTTAGCAAATCCGCGAAAAATAGAGCGTATGCGTGTGGCAGCCTATTGTCGTGTCAGTACGGATGATGAGGATCAGATAAAGAGTTATGACTCTATGGTTCGGTATTATACGGACATGATTAAGAATAATAAGGATTGGGTATATGCTGGAGTGTATGCGGATAAAGCGATGACAGGAACTAAGGATAATCGAGAGCAGTTTCAGAAACTCATTCAAGATTGCAAAGATGGAAAGATTGACATGGTACTTGCCAAAAGCTTGCCACGATTTGCTCGTAACACATTAGATACATTAAAATATGTACGTATGCTGAGGGAGCGAAACATAGCTGTATATTTTGAGGTAGAGAAAATCAATACCTTGAAAGATGGCGAGTTTTTAATGACGATTTTGAGTTCTGTTGCACAGCAGGAAGTGGAGAATACTTCCGCATATGTGAAAAAGGGCTTGAAAATGAAAATGCAGAGAGGGGAGTTGGTTGGCTTCCAGGGATGCATTGGATATGATTACGATTTGGTGACTAAGACATTATCCATAAATGAAGAGGGGGCAGAAACTGTTAGATATATATTTGACAGATATGTTGCCGGAGCTGGAAGCACTATGATAGCGAAGGAGTTGAATCAACAGGGGAGCCATACGATACGTGGTAATCCATGGTGCAGCTCTAGTGTTATGGGAGTGGTGAATAATGAAAAATATATGGGAGATATTCTTCTTGGTAAAAGTTTTACCGTAGATCCAATTTCCAAAAGAAGATTGGAAAATCGAGGGGAAGAGGATAGATTCTATATAAAAGATCATCATATTCCAATTATTTCAAGAGAGACTTTTGAAAAAGCACAGGAAATTCGTGCAAGGAGAACCAGTGGTAGAAAAAAAGAAGTAGTTGTGGGAAAACGAGAAAAATTTAGTAGACAATATGCCTTTAGCTGCATGTTGAAATGTGGTTTTTGTGATACTACATTATGCAGACGGGCATGGCATAGTGGATCAAAGTATAAGAAATATATATGGCAATGTGATAATTTTGTTAGGAATGGAAAGCAATATTGTCCGAAGTGTAAAGGTATGCCGGAGGAAGTTATTGAAAAGGCATTTGTGGAATCATACCGCATGATATGCACGGATCACAAGGATGTATTGGAGGAATTTCTACGAAGAGTTGAGAAAACTTTGAAGGAAGATGATTCACAAGAAATGATGCATCGTCTGGAAAAGAAGATAAATAATATAACAAATAAGCGTAAGAATTTGCTGGATAAATATTTCAGTGGTATGATTGCACAGGATATTTACGAAGAGGCAGAGATTTCTTATGAAAAAGAGTTAACCCAAAATCGGGCAAAGCTAAATTATTATGAGAAACAGTCTGAAGAAGAATGTAACCTTCGAAGACGATTAAATGAATTTAGAAAATCTCTTAAAAACAATGGTGTTTTAGAGGAGTCTGATCGAGCTGTTTTTGAAAGTGTTATTGAAAAGGTTATTATAGGTGGTTATGATAAAGATGGAAATGCTGTTCCCTATAAAATAACTTTTATATACAAAACAGGTTTCAAGGATGGATTTGACAATGCAAAAAAGCAGTTTGGAAAGCGAAAGACGGCTAAAGGTGCCATGGAGAAACTTGGTACATCCGTCGATAAAATGTGTTCCAATGTTAGTGACAAGCTGGAGGCATTGTATTCCGAAAGTAGTCTCAACACATGTGGAGACAGTCTGCTTGCTGTCGAAGAAACCTTGAGTTTATGCGGGTTAGCGGGCTTTTTTGAAGATTATGCACCTGTGTTTTTAGCAGGAAAAAATGTATATAGAATTTAGTAATTGCAGAGGGGTGCAAAAATTTGTTGAGACCGAAGTTGTGCGCCGGAATAGTATCGGTAGAGATTTGGTGTCCGCGAATAGTTGCACCCAGTATATTAGATAAGACGTTTTTTAATTAGGTGTTGAAGTTATAGAAAGAAGCAACTAGAAATGCCGTATTTATGCGGCTTAGATGGCTATATATACATTTCGAGATTGAAAAAATCTCGATTTTTTTATGCCAAAAAGTAACGCGCATATGTGTGTTACGGATAGTAGTTTTGACTAATGCGCGAAAAACATACATGTAAATAAAGGGAAAATAAGGATAAATAAAAAATGACGGACTCAGTGGTTGACAAAAAGGTTGTCCGGATATATATTATATGTAGGACATGCAAAAGGAGGAAATATTATGGCTGCAATAAAAGAAGGCTATTTATATGATCCAGTTGCAAAGAAATTACGTAAAGCAACGGATGAAGAATATGTTAGACAGGAAATTTTAGTTGGGTTAACAGCAGAGTATGGATATTTATTTGTGGATATGGAAACAGAGTATCAAATAAATGTGGGAAGATCTAAAAAAAGGGTTGATATTGCTATATTTCAAGAGGGAAAAGAACATTTGCAAGAAAATGTAATGTTAATTGTTGAATGTAAAGCTGCAAAAATAGGTGAAAATGATAAAAAAGAAGGCGTTGGACAGTTAATGTCATATGTTGCCTCATGTCCGGCCTGCGTTTATGGTTTATGGACTAATGGTCCAGGAGGACTGCGTCAGGTACTTAGACGTGATATGAAGACTGCAGAAGTAGAAGAAACGGTTCTGGATATACCTAAAAAAGGCCAAGATATATCAGGGGATAAAGGTCCGAGATTAGAGGATTTGGTTAAGGCTACTTCAGAAAGTTTAAAATGGAGATTTAAGAAGTGTCATGATATTATTTCTACATCTGGCGATGATAAAATGACAGCATTTTGGGAGTTTTTAAAGATAATTGAAACTAAGATTGCAGACGAAAGAGAAGATAAAGAGTATTCTGATTTTTATGCATCTTATGAGGAAATGAGAACACAAGATGGAATCAATAAAGTTTATAATAGAATTAACAATTTGTATAGAAGGTTAATTGTAGATCAGTTAGATCAGAATCTTGGATTTTTAGGAGATACCATCAATGTAAAACCGAATTCATTGGTAAGGATTGTATGTGAGCTTCAGAACTATTCATTGCTTGAAACAAGCGCTCAAGTGAAAGGTGCTGCTTATGAGGAAATTGTTGGAGCTAATTTACGAGGCGATAAAGGAGAATTTTTCACTCCGCGACAAGTAATAGATGCAGCAGTTGAGATGCTGGATATTACGCCGGATGACATATGTACAGATTTAGCTTGTGGTTCTGGTGGATTTGTTGTTTCAATGCTGGTCGCAGGAAAGAAAGCAGTGGAGAGAAAATATGAAAAGCGAAAAGGCGATCATACAAACACAGTTATAGTTGAAAAAGATAAGTTTGCAAGAAACAATATAATAGCAAATGACATAAATAGGAATTTGGCAAATGCATGTTCAATGAACTTAATAATGAATGGAGTTGAAGATTCAAAAGTTTTCAATCAGGATATTCTTGAGCCGCCACAGAACTGGACATGTGACAATGTTGAGAAACTTCGGCAACTATATGGACTTAAAGAAGAACATGTTGCGGGACATCGATTTTTTACAGGCAATATAACTAAAATAGGTGCAAATCCCCCATTTGGCAATAATATTGTTCGTACAGAAAAATTTGTATTGGATCAATATGAACTGGCTGAGGGAAAAACATCACAGATTGTGGAGATTTTATTCCTGGAAAGAATAGTTCAATTGCTTGTTCCAGGTAAAGGAAAAGCAGCAATAGTTGTCCCACAGTCCATTTTAAATAATCCTGGGTTGGAATATGTTAGAAAATGGATTTTTGCGCATACAAAAGTAATGGCTGTTATAGAATTACCGGTAGAGACTTTTCTTATTAGTGGTAGAGAAGGAACGGGAACACTTACTGCAATTTTGCTTCTTGAAAGACGAAAACTAGATGATACAGCGAAGATCCTAGATGGAGTTAAACAGATAGAGGAGTATCCGATATTTATGGCTGATGTAAAGAAAGTTGGTTATGATCGACGCGGCAATAGTATCTATGTTAAAGACAATGAAGGAAAAGAGATTACGGAAGAAGTTAGAATCGATAATGAAGTGCTTCATAACAAAGTAATTGATACGGATTTACCAGAAGTTATTAGGCAGTATAAAGAATTTTCAGATAAACTTGCAACCAGAAAAGTATATTATGATGCAGAGGAGGCGGTATATCGTGTCTTATAGTACTGTAGAGCCTGTAATTGTATCAAGTATAGATGCTGTATCACGAAAATACAGGCTTGATCCAAGTCAGTATAATGCAGACGTTGAAAAAATAATTCGACATTGTGCAAAAAATAACATTACTTTAAAATCATTAAAAGATTTGGGATGGATAAGAGAAACATATTTGCCGAATAGATTTTCACGTTCATATACAGGGAGCAATGTACTTGGAACTATAATGGTTGGAACATCTTCGATGCTAGATATGAAATTACCTCGTGATATGAGAATTTTTTTGAACGAAATGAAAAATGCAGATGATTTATATATAGAAGACAATGATATTCTTATTTCACGTTCTGGAACTGTAGGAACAAGTACACTGTGTGGTGCTTCTTATAGAGGTTGCGTAGCTAGTGATGATTGCATAAGATTGAGGTGTGACATTGAACATGTAGGGTTTGTAGCAGCATACATGAAAACTAAAATAGGTCTGACACTGCTTGCAAAAGATTCACATGGGAAAGTAATAAAACATCTAAAAACAGAGGATGTTGAGAATTTGAAAATTCCGCAATTTGATAAAGCAACTATAAGAAAAGTCAATGATAAAATGCTTAGTGCAAAAGATGCGTTTGATTTGGCAAGGCATTCATATGAACAAGTTGAGGTTATGCTTGAAAAATATCTTGGGAAACTTGTGCCACCACAGTTTTTAAATTGTAGTGTGGTTCCATTTGGATCATTAAAGTTAACAAGATTGGATCCGCATATGTATGATCCATATTCTAATTTTGTGACACATGAAATTATAAGAAGCAATGACTTTAAAAAACTTGGAGAGATAGCTGATGTTATTTCTGTTGCTAGGTTTAAGAGACACTATTTAGAAGAAGAAAATGAAAATAGCATAGGTCTTTATTCATCTTCGGATATAGTTCGAGCAAGATTAACACCAAGTAAATACATTTCACGTGTACTTAATAAAAAAAATATAAAAGATTGCGCCGTTCAGGAAGGGGATATATTAATTCCATGTTCTGGTGCATACGGAGGAATTTTAGGTAAAGGAATAATGGCTGGAAAGAATTTGTCGGGGAAACCTATTTCGCAGCATGTTTTAAGGATAGTAAAAAAAGATGACAGCGAAATTAAATTTGATTTTGTGGCAGCTTATTTATGCAGTTTTACATTTGGGTATCCATTAATTACTGCAACAAGATTTGGTAAAGATATTCCTGAATTAGATCCTAGCGCGATTAGGGAGATTCCGATACCTTATATTGAGAATAAAATGCAGCAAGAGATAGGACAGGCTTATCGAAAAGCTATAGAACTTCAAGAGCGTGGAAACGCTCTTGAGGCGGAAGCAGAACAAATTATTTATGATAGCTATTACAAAAATTAGATAAATATTAAACGCTGCACTCCATATTGGTCGGTGTGGAGTACAGCGTCTGTTAATAGGTATGGAAAATTGCATATTTTATTTGCGATGTATTCATAAGGTGTAACATGTGAATCAAGATCATTTATTCGTATAGAGCAGCAAACCGAAGATGATGAAGGTTCGGTAGTTGTTTGATACGACGTGAATGGTAAAATTTTGGTGTTTGTGGGCAGGGTGGATATTTTTTTATTACCCACATATAAAATAGTTTTGTTGGATACAGTAAATTGTTGCACATATTTTGCAGTGTAAAGTTTGAGTTGAATAAATGTTTTTGCAAAATTTACATATGAGTAATTCTGTGGAATTTCATAATATATATTCATGTTAAATCCTCCTTGTAGTGATGCATATTACCGTAGATTTTTATGATAGTCAACATATATAATTAGGATAGGCCTTTGAAAAGGAGATGAGTGAATGTCAAAAGGTGTAATTTACATATTAACCAATCCGTCTTTTCCGGAGTATGTGAAGATAGGATATGCAAGGGATTTGGAAAAACGAATGAATCAATTGAATAGAAGTGAAACTATTCCATTTGCATTTCGTGCATATGCGGTATATGAGGTAGAATCAAACCTTACAGACCTTGTGTTGCATGACTTAATTGATAAGTTGAATCCGGATCTGCGATCGATAGAAAACTTTGATGGAAAAGAGCGTAAGAGAGAGTTTTATGCAATATCGCCGGAAGATGCTTACAGTTTATTGGAGTGTATTGCGAAGATAAGTGGAACGGAAGATCGACTGAAGAAGATGGCCCCGGAGGGACATGAGATTCTTGATGAAGAAACCGCAATGGAAGTCTCAAAAGAGGCTAAAAGAGGCCGATTTAAATTCGGTAAGTATGGTATTCCGGTTGGAGCAGTGATTAAATATATTAATGATCCATCTATTGAAGCAACGGTAGTTGATGATGGCCATATCTCATATAAAGGAGTAACTACTTCTACATCGGCATTAGCAAAGGAATTATTAGAAAGTGAATATCCGGTTCAAGGTACGGCATATTTCACTTATGAAGGCGAAAAATTGACAGACCGACGCGATAGAATGGAAAGAGGGTGAAAAGGAAAGAGGTGAAGAAGTAAGTGTTTTCTGACGAATACAAGAAGATGATCGAGAATATGAATCGAATTTCTCAGAGTGTGCCAGTAAAATTGCAAAACATGTTTCAAGAAAATTTGCAGTTAAGGTCTATCCTAAGTCAGGACATTAGTACAGAACTGTCAAATAGATTAACAGAGATTAAAAGTCAAATGAAAGACTTTTCTAGAGTATCAGAACAACTTTCCGAGGTGATTCCTTCATTTCAGCTTTCGGAAGAAGTTCGGGAATTTATCCAAGAAGCTAAGGAAAGAGAAAGTTTATCTGAGGAAGAATTCGAAAAAAGATATGGTGAAGAATTCGAAGTATGCAAGGTTTTGGGCAGTAATGGCTGGGTTGTTTCTGGACATAGCAATCCAAGATATATAAAGAATTGGTATAGAGCACTTATTGAAGGAGAACCGGATAAAATTATATGTTTTTTTGAAGAAGATGATGGTCGTGTTATAAAAAATATCACTGCTACTTTGGAACAAAAATATGATGATCCGGTAAATAAAAATTATTATTCTCGAGGAATGAAAGCATTTCAAGATAACGACTACATGACCTCTGCAATGTATTTGGTTGGTTTATTAGAAGCAAGAGTAAATGCATTGGTTCAGTTCCCGCCAAGAGCAAAATATAGAGAGAAATATTCTGATAAAGGTTTTGGTGGTATAAAACAGGATCAATTTGCAGAAACCGATACGTTTTTTACTAAGAGATATTATTTTTTGGATGTATATCCTTCATTAATAGCTTTTTTGAACAGGTTATTTGTAGATGGAGAATATACATTTGAGAAGGGTGTGGAACCGCCATACATAAACAGAAATTGGTTATTGCATGGAAAATGTTGCAGAGAAATAGATCGGTTTGAATGTATACAGTTATTAAATGCTCTTGAAACAATAGAAAATGTTTTAGGAAATAAAAAGAAAGAGGGTGACCTTAGTGACAAACAATATGGAGAGAATGAGGTTTGAGATTGCTAGGGCCATTATAACATGCTTTCCGAAGGATTATATCGAAATGGCTTTTGTTGGTGGCGTGTCAGAAAAAGAATTTGTTGATGAAATTGTAGTTGAGTTTATAAAATACGCCTTCGATAATTCTCAGGAAAAGCATCCCCTTAGATATTATGTACCATATGGAGTAGACGAAAATACCGATGAGAGAATGATTTATACCAGGTTGCTTAAATACTGTCAGAAGTATCGTGATCAGGAGTATGACGAATTTAAAAGAAAGGGCGTCGATATCGAGGAACTTAAAGCGAAAAGTATGCAGACAATGGATGAAAAAAAGGAAGGCTATTCAATTACTCCTATGCAATATTTCGAGATGACGAATATTCACGATATGACCGCATTGAAGGCATTTGTTGAAAATAGACTTTCGGATGTCAAGAAAGTGTCGAATACGTCTTTTAAAGAAATGCTGGAAGATTATGATCGAAATGTTGAAGAATGGAAAGAAAAAAGACTTGAAAGTGATTATAATATGGTGTTTTACTCATTAGCCTTTTTTACTATTGATTGGAAATATGGTTTTGAATTTGCATACATGTTAGCTAAGAAAATGGAGCAATTAAAAGTAAAAGAGATAGATAAGAATTTTTTCTCCATTCTGTGTGCGAGAATGACAATACAGTCTTTTCTGGGATGTGAAGTTGGAATTGATAGCAGAATGATTAAGCCGCGACAAAAAATGATCGATATACTTGTGCCGGAGGATCTGAAATGGTCAAACGATTTCGAAGTTGATCAGAGGTGTTATGCAGAATTGCTTGTGATTATGGCCCAGCTCAATAATGGTATCAAATTAGCAAATGGCAATACGCTACGTGAGCAATTTTCTAAGGAGACTACGATGGAAGATTGGGCGTCCTTTTTTAAAGATTATGATATGTTTGGAGCATGGCATAAAAAGGAATTATCGAATAATAGAATTAGGAATATGAGAAAAGTTTTAAACCAGATACATAAATAGCAGAATTCCGGATTTTCGTTCCTAGGAAATTTAAATCATTATATGATAACCTATAATCACAGCAGGGCCCACTGAAAAAGAAAGGATCAGGTGATTATATGGAAGAAAATATAATGGTAAAAGAGGAAATGCCTGTGCAGGCATCAGGTTTTATAGAACAAGCAGCGCGTGATATTTATGCGCAGCATCCACATGAAGTAAAGGCCATACTTTTTGGAGCCGCCTCATTGATTTTAGGATTTGGAGCATATAAAGAATATGAATTAATTCCTAAGTTAGCTATCAGAGAGGAGGTTTAGTATGAGAACTAAGTTAATATACTCAAATCAAGAAAATCATCCAGGATATGGAGCTGGAGAGGGAGATACGGAGAGATACGAGTATCTATGCCCTTGTGGAAAGGGAAGAGTCATAGAGGAACACGATAATATTCCTGGCTTTAGAGATCACGATGTGTGGTTACAGTGTCCGGAATGCTCAAAAAAATACAGACTTGATACATCCGGAGGAGTACGAGGTTGGAAACTGGTCGAGCTTGAAAATGAATAAAATCAAATTGACAACAGAACAACTGTTCGATATAATAACTCTAGGTTCGCTACCTGGAGTTATTTTATTTTGTTAAACAGGCCGATCAATATTAATCCCGGTATTGGAGGTGTGAATGACAATGGAACTGGAAGAATGTATTAAGGATGGATTCGATGATTCCTTAAGAGATTATATTCGCTCTGAAGAATATGTCTCAGCAAAGCAGCAGGAAGGAAGATGCTTGGTTTACTTAGAAAGTTTACTTAATGACAGCCAGAAAAATGCACTTCATGCATTCCTGGATACCACAACAAATACGAACAGCATGCTTATTTCGGAAGCATATATGCATGGAGTTGTGGAGGGGATAGCCTTAAGAAAAAAAGTAGTATCAGAATAAGTTGTAGAAGAAGCCGGCTTTGATTCCCTTTTGATCTGGTTTTTCTTTGTAGATTTGGAGGCATTTATGGCAGCATTTAAAGCAGACGATAACTCCAGCAAATAATTCAACCATATTAGTTGCTGCATGAGCGATTGGAGAAACACTACTTTCAATAACAGCATTACTTACTTCTAAGGAATCCTCCAGCAATTTTGAAGGAAGACTGTCTGAGATAATCTCAGCGGCTTCAGATGCAGCTTGCAATGCGGGAGAATCATAAATAGTAGTACATGCTTCGACAGCGGAAGTGGTAGATTCAACAATTGAATTATCCAGCATGGAAGATGCCATATTGCAGGCAGTCATTGCACCTTCTAAAGCTCCTGTAAGATTAAAGCGGCAGGACTCAATGGCTATACAAAAAGCCAGGCATCAGAACCAGCGCCTGCAAAGAAAACTGCAGTAGAGATTGCAGATGAGGTCATTGCAGGTAAGTGGGGAAATGGTGAGGAGAGAAAGCAGCGTCTCACAGAAGCCGGATACAATTATGCTGAGATCCAGGATATTGTGAATGGCAAATGTGGAGTGACACCAAAGAAGTCTGTCGACGAACTTGCAAGAGAGGTCATTGCAGGCAAGTGGGAAAACGGATCTGAGCGTAAGAGTAGACTCTTAGCAGAGGGGTATGATTACGGTGCGGTTCAGAAGCGAGTAAACGAAATGTTATCATAAGTTTGGGCCTGGGAGGAGTAATCCTTCCGGGTTCTTTTTTTGTATTTTACCAGTTCGGTCATACCGATAATTATACCCTTGAAACCGCTAAATTGCTTGACTTATAGCGGAACAAGAGCGTTAATAGGACTACCAAAAAGGAAGGAGAATTCGCATGAAACTTAGGAAAATAGAATCTTTAAAACCTAAGCAAAAAAAGCTAAGAGTATGTGCTTATGCAAGGGTATCAACGGACAGCTTAAAGCAAGGCGAGTCCTTTGAAAACCAGGTAAGCACCTATGAGCGCGTGATTAAAAGCAATCCGGAATATGAATTCGTTTCTGTTTATGCGGACCAGGGAATGACCGGTAGAAGCGAGAACAGACCAGAGTTTCAAAGAATGATTGCAGATTGCAAGGCTGGAAAGATAGACCTTATTATTACAAAATCGATTTCCAGATTTGCCAGAAATACCACCACAGTTCTTAAGTACACAAGAGAGCTGAAAGAAATCGGCGTCGGCGTGCTTTTTGAGGAAAACAATATTAACACACTTTCCTCGGAAGGAGAGCTGATGATGACGGTGCTTGCTTCCTTCGCACAGGAGGAAAGCCGCAGCATAAGTGAGAATAATAAATGGACTTTGAAAAAGAAGTTCGAACGTGGAGAGGGAATGGTAAATACAGCCCGCTTCATGGGATACGACAAGGATGAGACAGGGGACCTGGTAATCAATAAAGAAGAAGCCAAGGTTGTAAGACTAATATTTAAGATGTACCTTTTAGGCATTGGGTGTCATAGAATTGCTAAGGCATTAAATGAGGAAGGGGTACCGACGATAGCAGAAAGTTCTTGGCACGCAAGTACCATTAAGGGAATGCTTACCAATGAAAAATACAAAGGGGATTTCCATATCCAGAAAACTTACATTCCGGAAGGAACACACCAATCCGTAAAGAATAATGGACAGGTGCAAAGTTACTATGTAACAGAAGATCACCCGGCCATTATTAGCGCAGAAGAATGGCAGCAGGTTCAGGAGCTTATGGAATATCACAGAAAGCAGAGAAACATTGGCAAAGGTGAAAAATACCAGAAACGATATCCAATGAGTGGAATGTTGGTGTGTCCATATTGCGGAAAGAGCCTGCGAAGAAGATATGTTTACAATCGAAAAGTCGAGTGGTTGGGGTATAGTGTTGACAATGTTTTTTAGAAGCGAAGAAAGACATTAGAGCAAATTAAATTATAGGGAAAAAAACGGTAGGTGAATCGTTGCGATTTGCTTACCGGCTTTTTGCGTTATAGGGATTGCTGTGGGGTAATGTGGGTTGCTTGGCTTTTGCAAGATTGATTTTGTTCGCGATTGGGTATATAATATTGACAACGAGTATAGGTTGTTTTCCGATATGTTTTGGAGGAAGAAGATGGAATACATTTCAATAAAACAAGCATCAGAAAAATGGGGAATTACGAAGAGAAGGATCCAGGTTTTGTGTGCTGAAGGAAGAATTGAAGGTGCAACTAAAATTGGTTCATTTTGGGCGATTCCTTCGGAGGCTGTGAAGCCAAGCGATATGAGAATTAAAAGCGGAAAATATGTAAAAGAGAAGGAGTAACGCATGTTTAATCCAGGATTAGAGATAGGGCAGATTTTGAAAAATGCTGATATTGTAGAAAAATTCAAGTGTGGAAATATGGGTAGTATGAGACGTTCCAAAACCACAAATACGCTTGTTATTGTATCAGACTATACAAAAGGAATTTACCATGACAAATGGATAGGTGGAGTTCTTCATTATACAGGAATGGGTAAGTCAGGAGACCAGGATATAAGATGGTCCCAGAATGCGACGCTTGCGGATTCTGATTTTAATGGAGTCGATGTACATTTGTTTGAGGTTATAGATGCTGGAGAGTATATTTACTGCGGAAGAATTGAACTTGTTGATAAACCATATACTGATATGCAGCCTGGTGAGGATGGAAATGACAGAAAGGTATGGATGTTTCCAATTAGACCAGTGCCGGACAACGATGTGAAAAAGCCTCCAATGTTTGTGTTCAAAGATATTGAAGATTATAAGAGCAGAGGCAAAAATGTTGATTCGGAATATGCAAAGTTCTTAGAAGAAAACAAGAAGAAAAAAGTGAAGAATAGTAGTGCTGTAATTCCGGTGCAGGTGAGCAAACCAGAACCAAAGAAAATAGTGAATGCGCCTGATGATATTGAGGCAAAAACAGTAAATCATAAAAAGTATGGAGTTGGGCTTATAAAAAAGGTGGAAGGACCAAATATTGTTATTACCTTCAAGAGTGTTGGTGAGAAGACGCTAAACTATGAGGTTTGCATGAAAAATAAACTGCTGGAGATTTTGTAGATGAAAACAATAAGAGTAGTAGCAGCAGTTATCAAGAATGAAAATAAGATATTTGCTACAGCTAGAGGATATGGTGAGTTTAAAGGTCAGTGGGAGTTTCCGGGCGGTAAGATAGAGGCCGGGGAAACGCCACAGGAAGCCCTTGTCCGCGAGATAAAAGAAGAACTTGAGACAACAATCCAAGTAGGTGATTTAATCGACACCATTGAGTATGATTATCCAACATTCCATTTGTCGATGGATTGTTATTGGTGTGATGTTGTTGAAGGAGAGCTTAAGTTGTTAGAGGCAGAATCGGCCAGGTGGTTATCGAAAGAAGAATTATATGATGTAAAGTGGCTTCCAGCAGATATCTTACTGATTGAAAAGATTATGAAGAATCTTTAGGAGAAAAGTATGGGATTATTTGATGTGGATGAAGAAAAGTTATAAGCCCTATATCACAGAGCATGGCATGAAGCAGGCATGAGTTTTGTAGATCCAAGAAAGTATCCTTATTTGAATAAGGAACTTATCCAGTATGCTAGGGAGAATAATTGCTCTTTTGATGAAACTTGGAGAATTGCAAAGGTTGGTATGTAAAATGGATATAGTTAGTTTACTTGAAGAATTTGCCGACTTAATCAGAAACGAAGAAGTCGAGGTATATAACGAGTTTAGCTTGCAGCATGAATTAGGAATTTTTCTGCGTGCAAAGCTAACCGGAAATAAAGTGCAGTTTGAAAGAAATACTAAGTTCTTTGGAATAACTGGTACAGTGAAGCATGAGATAGATATTGTTATTTATAATGAGAATGAGAAATATGCGATTGAATTAAAGTATCCACTGAATGGACAGTATCCGGAACAGATGTATTCCTTCATTAAAGATATAAAGTTTATGGAACAACTCAAAGAGGCGGGATTCGATGGAGCATACTGTATGACACTTGTGCGGGATAAGAATTTCTATTCTGGAAATAAGGTTGATGGAGTGTATTCATATTTTAGAAATGGAAATACAATCCATGGGACTATTATAAAGCCAACTGGTAAAAAGGATGAAAGTATAGATGTTCATGGAGAGTATCAGGTTGAGTGGAAATCCATAAACAACTGGAAATATTATATTGTGGATATGTGATGTGCATTAAGAAAAGAGGCGGGTTTTTATAGAAACAATTGAACTGAGGAAAGATATCAATAAGTTATTAAAGAAGGCGAGAGAAAATGCAAAACCGGATAAATGTATCCTATGTGGAAAAACACAAACAAGTTTTTGTAATTCGCATTCTATTCCACACATGATCTTAAAAACAATAGCATGTGAAGGAAAAGTTTTAGAACCATGGATGTTAATGGATGAAATTGATGTGGTAGATTTAGAATCGGGAATAAAAAAGTCTGGAACTTTCCATTTTATATGCAGAGAATGTGATGCTTTATATTTTCAAGACTATGAAAATAAAGAGGCATTGCTTAATGATCCAACAGATAAAATGCTTGCAGAAATTGCATTAAAAAGTATGTTACAAATGCTATCGAAAAGAAATGAGGAAATAGCTCTTTTTGATATTTTTCAAAAAAGGTCAGGTGCGATAATAAACAAAGAACTGTTAGATGAAGATAAGTTATTAGATATAAATGATTATATGTTTGATATGGATGTTTACAAACGAATTATCCAAAATAATGAAAAAGGTGGGTTTAAAATTGTATTTTGGGAGAAATTACCTTACGTTACTCCGATAGCTGTTCAGACGCCAATTACACTATATAAGGATATCGAAGGGACTGTGATTAACGATATCTATAATCCGGATCCAAATCTTCATATGCAAACAATGTACATGTGTGTATTCCCTATTGAACATGAAACGGTAGTTGGAGTATTTTATCATAAGAAGGATAGAAATTATAGAAGCTTTCTACATCAGATGAATTGTATGTCTGCGAGTAAGAAGCTGCAATATATAAATTATTTGATTTTTGCGAATACTGAGAACTATTATTTTTCAAAAACGATAGAAGATATTGTCAGGGATAATGAAAAATTAAAATTATTGGGACAGGAGAATAATGGGGATCCGCATTTAGGAATGCTTAGACCATTAGAACAGTTACTGGAATATAAGCAGATCAAACCAGATGAAATTCCTAATTTTTTAATGCCGGAGTACAAGATAAATAGTTAGACAGAAGTATAGTTGAAAATTTTGGGTGTTAAAAGTTGAGTTTTTTTCATAAGGGTGTTAATTTGTAAGAAAGTACAGGTGTCCGCGCATGATAATGCGGTGTTAGCTCACCCCGCACGTGGAGACGGTAGTTCTTTTGTCCCAACAAAAACCAGATGACACGATAGAGATCGACTTAGACTTAG
>OGZV01000492.1_pt1 | contig 41707 bp, 36 predicted proteins | sample 1576861 | NCBI WGS metagenome assembly OGZV01 (sample SAMEA3541501, study PRJEB24748) | human gut metagenome | biome: human gut; feature: human-associated habitat; material: faeces | place: China | collected 2012
AGCCGCGTTCCTACCGCGACCTGCCGCTGCGCATGGGTGAGCTTGGTATCGTTCACCGTCATGAGAAATCCGGCCAGCTGCACGGCCTGATGCGTGTGCGCTGCTTCACCCAGGATGATGCGCACATCTTCATGACCCCGGATCAGATCAAAGACGAGATCAAAGGCGTTGCGCAGCTCATCGACAGCGTTTACAAGCTGTTCGGCTTTAAATATCATGTAGAGCTTTCCACCCGTCCGGAAGACAGCATGGGAAGTGATGCAGACTGGGAGATGGCTACCGACGGTTTAAGAAGCGCTCTGGATGAGATGGGTCTGGATTACGTTGTAAACGAGGGCGACGGCGCGTTCTACGGACCGAAGATCGACTTCCATCTGGTCGATGCCATCGGAAGAACCTGGCAGTGCGGTACTATTCAGCTTGACTTCCAGCTTCCGCAGCGTTTTGAGCTGGAGTACATCGGCGCAGATGGCGAGAAGCATCGTCCGATCATGATCCATCGTGTTGCTTTCGGCTCCATCGAGCGTTTCATCGGTATCCTGATCGAGCATTTTGCAGGCGCATTCCCGACCTGGCTGGCTCCGGTACAGGTTAAGGTGCTTCCAATTTCCGATAAATACATGGATTATGCACAGAACGTCCTGAACAAGCTGACAGAAGCAGGCATCCGCGCAGAAGTGGATACCAGAGCAGAAAAGATCGGCTACAAAATCAGAGAGGCACAGACTGCCAAGATTCCTTACATGCTGGTTGTTGGTCAGAAGGAAGAGGAAGAAAACACCGTTTCCGTCAGAAGCCGTGCAGCCGGTGATGAAGGTGCAAGAAGTCTGGATACGTTCATCGCAGATATCTTAAAAGAGATCGAAACCAAGGAAAATCGCGTAAAGAAAGACTGATCCGGCAAAAAAACTGCATAAAATAACCTGTCATCGGGCATACTGACTGCCAGGAGCTGCGCAGAATGTGCAACGCACTACGCCATGTGGCTGTAAGGTGGCGCATCACAGATCAGCCTGTCCTGTGCGCAGAGAAAATGCGGACGCATCGCGCAGCTCTTCCAGAAAAGGAGGTATGGACGATGACAGATTTAAAGTGTAGTGTGGAAACCTGCTGCTTTCATGACGGAGACTGCTGCTGCAGAAACGACATTATGGTAGGCGGCGCAAAGGCCTGCAGCTGTGATGAAACCTGCTGTGAGAATTTTGAACAGCAGAAGGAAGGCAGCGCAAGAAACGCAGACGGATATCCTGACCGGATGACGCAGATCGACTGCGAAGCGGTAAAATGCCGCTACAATACCAATTATAAATGTCAGGCAGAGCATGTGGATATGCGCGGAAGCCGTGCCGGGGACCGCAGGGAAACCGCCTGCGCGACGTTTGTGGAACGGTGATGGAAGTTCACCCGCGCCATTCGCAATACCGCGTCTTCGACGCTCTCCGCTGCTTCGCAGCTCATTTTTGCTCATAGAGCGGCGCTCCCTTCGTACATTTTCGCAAGCAGATTTTTGTGCAAGCACAAAATCCGCTCACGAAAAGTACGAGGGAATTGTGATTAAAAAAATTAAAAAATTTGCACGACGGGCATTGACAAATGGTGTTCGTCGTGCTAATCTCTATTAGTACGCAGATGCGTAAGGAACAAACAAGCAGAGTATCCACTCTCACCCTATAGCGATCGGGCTCATAGGCGTTTACAGTTTCCTTTGCTTCTCAGAGGAAGAGCAGAGGTTGTGAGTGGATAGAAGCTATCCACTTTTTTTATTTTATTTCTTATGGAGGGAACCAGCCATTAGCGAATTATTTATCAACGAACAGATCAGAGACAAAGAGATCCGTCTGATTGGGGAGAGCGGAGAACAGCTCGGCATCATGTCTTCCAGAGAAGCCCTGAAGCTGGCTGAAGAGGCATGCATTTTTTGTTTTGGATCTGGTAAAGATCGCCCCTACGGCAAAGCCGCCGGTGTGCAAGATCGTGGATTACGGTAAGTACAGATATGAGCTTGCCCGTAAGGAAAAGGATGCCAAAAGAAAACAGAAGGTCATCGAAGTAAAAGAGATCAGAATGTCTCCCAACATCGATACCAATGACTTAAATACCAAGGTCGGCGCGGCAAGAAAGTTCCTTGAAAAAGGGAACCGCGTAAAGGTAACATTGAGATTCCGCGGCCGTGAAATGGCGCACATGTCTACCAGCAAACATATTCTGGATGACTTTGCACAGATGCTTTCCGACATCGCTGTTGTAGAGAAGATGCCGAAGGTGGAAGGCAGAAGCATGATCATGTTTTTAACTGTAAAACGCTGATTGCACGGCTACAGTTAAAATATACGTTTAGGAAAATGAAGTAACAGGAGGAAATCAGATATGCCTAAAATGAAAACCAGCAGAGCTGCTGCAAAACGTTTTAAATTAACAGGAACCGGTAAGCTGAAAAGAGCAAAAGCTTACAAGAGCCATATCTTAACAAAGAAGTCCACCAAGAGAAAGAGAAATCTTCGTCAGGCAGCAATGACCGATGCTACCAATGTTAAGAATATGAAGAAGATTTTACCGTATTTATAAATCGTAAGGAGGAATCAGTAAGATGGCAAGAGTAAAAGGCGGCATGAGTGCCAGAAGAAAACATAATAAAGTATTGAAGCTTGCAAAAGGATACAGAGGCGCAAGAAGCAAACAGTACAGAGTTGCAAAACAGTCCGTTATGAGAGCTCTGACCTCTTCCTATGCTGGACGTAAGGAGAGAAAGCGTCAGATGAGACAGCTGTGGATCGCTCGTATCAATGCAGCTGCAAGACTGAACGGCTTATCCTATTCCAAATTTATGTTCGGCTTAAAGCAGGCTGGCGTAGATATGAACAGAAAGATGCTGGCAGAGATGGCAGTAAACGATGCGGCAGGCTTCGCTACCCTGGCTGAGCTGGCTAAGTCCAAAATCGCGTAAATTACAGGCTTGATAAAAGAAACGAAGACCTTCTGAAAGCATTCCTTTCAGAAGGTTTTTTATTCATGACAATAGAATGTTCGCGGAGCGTGCATTCTATTGTTAGGAAGACTGAAAAATGAGAGAGAACATATCGGGATATCCTGTAGAAAAGGTAACTATGGGATAAGCCCGTTTCAGATAGAATGTGAGGAAGATTGAAAAATAAAATTTTTCAATCGCGAGATTTGTGTCTGCGCGCACTTGACACAAACTCGACATGCGCAAAAAGCGTGCGCAGAAATGAGCGGAAAACATGATAGAACTGAAAAATGTGAGCAAATCCTTTGACGGGATTGAAGCTCTGAAAAATGTAAGCGTGACAGTCCGGGAAGGAGAGGTTTTCGGGCTGATCGGGACAAACGGCGCGGGCAAAAGTACGCTGCTGCGCCTGGCGTGCGGGGTATTTAAGCCGGATGACGGATTAGCGATTGTGGATAACATGCCGGTATACGACAATGTGCATGCAAAGGCGAAGCTGTTTTTCATCGCGGACGAGCCGTACTTTTTCAACGGTGCGACGCCGAAGGACATGGAGCGTTATTACAGCAGCGTGTACCGGAATTTTGACCGGGAACGGTTTTACTTATACTTAAACAGCTTCGGGCTGGAATCGAGACGCAGGATCAGCACCTTTTCCAAAGGGATGAAAAAGCAGCTCGCGATTCTGCTGGGGCTGAGCGCAAAGACGGAGTACCTTCTGTGTGACGAGACCTTTGACGGGCTCGATCCTGTAATGCGCCAGAGTGTCAAAAGCATTTTTGCAAAAGAAATGCAGGAGCGGCAGTTTACTCCGGTGATCGCCTCCCATAACCTGCGGGAGCTGGAGGATATCTGCGATCATGTGGGACTTTTACATCAGGGCGGCGTGCTCTTATCGAAGGATCTGGAGGAGATGAAGTGCAACATCCAGAAAATCCAGTGCGTCTTTTCTTCCAAAGAGGAAGAGAAGCGGCTGTTAAAGCAGTTAGACATTGTAAAATGCGATAGACGGGGATCTTTGTTGACTCTGACAGTCAGAGGAAGCAGAGAAGAAATGATCGCCATGTTTGCAGCGGCAGACTGTCTGTTCCACGAAGTGCTGCCCCTTTCCCTGGAAGAAATCTTTATCAGCGAGACGGAGGTGCAAGGTTATGATATTAAAAAAATCGTACTGGGCTAAATGGCTGGAAAATAACAGAAGAAGAAGCTGGACTTTTTTGCTGTGTCTGGTGATGGCACTCTTTTGCGGTCCGCTGTATCTGATGGTTGTACTGACTGGTTTACAGAACAATTATGCAAATGACAGTGTTTACAATGCAGCGCAGGCCGCAGAGTCCCTGCGGGAGCTGATTCAGTCCAGGATCACGGATGTGATCGGCTTTTCCTTCATACACGTCCTGTTTGCTGCTTTTTTTGCAATTTTATTTGCCGTGCAGGGCTTTTGCTGGCTTTACAGCCGCAGAAAAACAGATTTGTACTTTTCAGTTCCGGAATCCTTAAAAAAGCGTTATGTGCTGATCTGTGGAAACGGAATTTTGGTCTATAGCTTTTCTACCCTGACAGCACTTTTGCTGGACTGGATCATTGGCGCAGCATTTCATGGAATGACAGGAATTATGGCGGCACAGTCGTTACTGGCATGGTTCGTGGAGCAGCTTGCGTTTATTGCGATGTATCAGGTGGCGCTTGTGGCAGTCATGCTGACCGGAAACATCCTGACGGCGCTGTTGGGATGCGCGGTGTTTTTTTCCTATGAGCTGGCAGTGAGATTCCTGATCGATGAATTAAAAACGATGTTTTTTGCCAGCTATTGCAGTGCAGATGCAAGACAGTGGATGCAAAAAAGCTATCTGACACCCTTTGCAGGCTTTTGGGACTTGCTGAGTCATATCTGGTACAGAGACGAAGGACGACTGTGCAGCTATAAAAATGCAGGCGGCTGGGGCAGGGCTGTGGGGGTAGAATGTATTTTGCTTCTTGCCTGTGCGGCGGTTGCAGGCCTGTTTGCATTCTGGCTTTACCGCAGGCGCAAAACAGAAAGCTATGAGCATGCCATTGCATTTGCACCCCTCAAGGGTATTTTGGAGGCTGCGATGGCAGTGCCCTTTGGCATTGCTGTTGGCATGATCATTTCCCGTGTAGCAGCAAATAAGGGGCTGTTTTTATTTGGTGGCTGCATTGTAGGTGTCCTTGTCGGACATGTGGTGATCCGCCTGATTTACCGATGCGAGTTAAAAACCATATTGGATGGAAAGCTTGCCGGAATTTTCAGTATAGCGGCAGCGGTTTTGATCCTTGCAGGTTTTCAGTTTGACTGGGCAGGCTATGATCGCTGGATTCCGGAGAAAGGGAACATTGCAGCCGTGTCTGTGACGATGGAAGATGACTATACGGCTTTTGGTTATTATCAGGGCGAAAGCTTCGGCTCCGATGACATTATGTATGAGGCTTTCGATGATCGGATGCTCCGACGGATGAATTCAACCGAGGAAAAGACGATCGATGCGGCAATCCGGATGCAGAAGAGATGGCAGGATGCCGGAATGCCGGGGAGCTTCCGGGAGGAGAAAGCGCAGACAGAGATTTCTGCAGAGGAAATTAACCCAAAGGAAGAGAAACGCTATGTCAGATGGGTGGTCTGCTATACCATGGAGAGCGGCAGAAAGGTATACCGTCGCTTTTTGGCCGATTCAAACGAAAACCATTCTGAAATTGATACTGTAATGCGGGATGCTTCCTACCAGCGGGAGCGATATCAGTTAAATGACCCGGATTTTCTGGCAAATGTCGGTAAGATGAAAGTAAGCTATTATAATGGTGTTACGGAAAGCTTTTACACCGGAGATAAGCAGACCCTCTTAAAGACGCTGCAGGAGGAAATGAAGAAGTATGATTACAGTCTGATCTCGTCGGAGCTTCCAAACGGAAGACTGTCCTTTGCTATGGCGGATCCGGAGGAGAAGGATGCATCGATGATGACCACCTGGACCTATCCGGTCTATGGGTCCTATTTGGCCTTAAACGACCTGCTTGTGCAGGATGGTGCTGAGGTTTATGCCCGTGCCGGCCACCAGAGCGCAGATGACATCGAATCGATCAAGGTAGATTACTATTATTATGACGATGACAGCGAAGAGGAAAACAGCGACAGCTTCTTTGAACCCGGAGAAATCTCGGATCAGGAAATCCAGGTGACTCTTTCCGATCCGGAGGATATCGAAAAAATGCTTGACGCAATCTATCCGATAGAATTAAGCTGGATTAGTGGAGAGGAATTCGGCGTTTACAACTGGGATTATCGGATTGATGTGACAGTTGTGCCGAAGGAAAGCAGCTACAGCAATCCGGATGAGCAGGTGCGGATCCTGAAAAGTCAGGAACCTTCCTTACTTGCGGAGAGGATCCGACAGGCGGCGGTGCGGGATTAAGCTGTCTGCAAAATCAAATCTATCAGGGGAATGGAGAGTGCGTATGAAGTTCAAAGACATGCCCTATAAAAGGGTCGATTATGACAAAACAGCGGAACAGTTTAAAACTTTGACCAAACGGGTCAAAGAAGCAAAAAGCGGAGAAGAACTCTGGGAGATCCATCAGGAATATTATAAGGTTTATCAGAATATGATGGATTCCATGACGATTGCGGAAATCCGTCACGACGGCAATACCGCAGATCCGTTTTACGCGGCAGAAAAGGATTATTACGATGAGACAGCGCCGATGCTGAGCAGTCTGGCAACCGATTATCAGCGCGCCTTGTACGAATCGCCGTATCGTTCTTTTATGGAAGAAAAGATCGGCAGGGTTGCCTTTGCGACGATGGACAATGCGATCAAGAGTATGGACGAAAGCATTATCGGCCTGATGCAGGAGGAAAACGCGTTGACGACTCAGTACAATAAGCTGATTGCGTCCGCAAAGATTCCGTTTGACGGGCAGGTATGCAATCTGTCCCTGCTGCGTCCCTATCTGACCGGAAACGACAGAACCGTAAGAAGACAGGCATGGAAGGCTTACAGCGATTACTTTATGACAGTTGCGGATGAACTGGATGACATTTATGACAAGCTGGTAAAAAACCGCACTGCGCAGGCAAAGGCGATGGGCTATGACAATTATATCCAGCTGGGCTACTACAGAATGAACCGTAACAGCTACGACAGAAACGATGTCGAGAATTTCCGCCGACAGGTGAAGGAGGTATTCGTACCCTTTGCGGAGCGCGTACACGAGATCAGAAGAAAGCGCCTCGGTCTGGAGAAGCTTTCTTATATCGATAATGAGGTTTATTTCAAAGAAGGCAATCCCGATCCGGTGGGCACTGCACAGGAAATTCTGGAGAGCGGACAGAAGATGTATGCGGAGTTGTCCCCAGAAACCAAAGAATTTTTCGATTTCATGATGGAGAATGAGCTCTTCGATGTGTTCGGCAGAAAGGATAAAAAACAGGGCGGCTATATGACCTATCTGTACCAGTATCATTCTCCCTTTATCTTTGCAAACTTTAACGGAACCAGCGGCGACGTAGACGTGATCACGCATGAATGCGGACATGCATTTCAGGGCTATCTGTCCGGGCAGGATCCCATCATGGAGCATGCGGACATCACGATGGAAACTGCGGAAATCCACTCCATGTCGATGGAATTTTTCACGGATCCGTGGATGAAGGAATTTTTCGGAGATCGTGAAAAGGACTTCTTAAGCATGCAGCTGGAGGATGCGATCCGTTTTATCCCATATGGAACGATGGTGGATGAGTTCCAGCATATCGTTTATGAGAATCCGGAGCTGACACCGCAGGAACGTCGCCGGGAGTGGAGCAGACTGGAAAAAATCTACATGCCCCATCTGGATTATGAAGAGGATCCGTTCTTTTCCAGGGGTGGGTTCTGGCAGAAACAGCAGCACATTTACAACAGCCCGTTTTATTATATTGACTATGTACTGGCACAGAGCTGCGCATTCCAGTACAAGGTGTGGATGGATGAGGATTATAAAGAGGCATGGAAGAGCTACCTTGCGCTTTGCAGATTGTCTGCTTCCAAATTTTATCCTGAAATGCTGCGGGAATGTGGCTTAAAGGTTCCGTTTGAAGACGGATATTTTGAAGAAATCGTGGAGAAGCTGGAGAAAAAACTTCACGCTTAAACAGCAGTCAATAGGGAGAAAACACCCTCAAAGCAGGATGAATTTTGTGAAAAACGACCGGAAAATAAAATTCCGGTCGTTTTTTTTGGAAATTATTTCGATATGATAAAACGAAAAAATACTTGAAAGAAGCAGAAAATTATGATATAGTTTTCACCAGTTAAAAAAAGCCCGGCAGGTAACAAACCCAAAGGAGGGTCATGTTGCCCGGGATTTTTATTTAAGCATAATGTCCGCCTGAAGCGAATAAGTGTATTTACCAGACGGATGTGCGAAAGAAAAGGAGTGTTGACATTTGACAAAGTATGTTGTGAAGAGAGTACTGCTTGCAATCCTGACCGTGTTCATTGTCTGTGCCATTACGTTTTTTGCGATGAACGCGATTCCCGGCGGTCCTTTCGATGGAGAGAAAGCGATCTCAGATGAGGTGAGGCGCGTTCTGGAACAGCGCTTTAATTTGGATAAGCCTGTCTGGGAGCAGTTCTTTTTATATCTGAACAATTTGCTTCACGGTGATTTTGGTGTTTCTGCAAAGACTGGAAGAGAGATTAAAACGACGATCTTCAGTTCCTTTAGTGTTTCTGCAAAGCTTGGCGGCATGGCGGTTTTGGTAGCATTGATTTCCGGCGTAGTGATGGGAAGCATTGCGGCTCTGACCAGAAACAAGCTGCCGGACAGACTGATCATTTTCTTCTCGACGCTGTTTACTTCCCTTCCCAGCTTTGTACTGGGTACCCTGCTTTTGCTGGTGTTCTGTATTAAATTAAAATGGGTTCCGGTATGGAGCTCCTCCAGTCAGAACTACGTGCTGCCGGTCATTGCCCTTGCTGCATATCCAATGGCCTATATCACCCGACTGACCAAGACGAGTATGCTGGATGCTCTGGGACAGGATTATGTCCGTACCGCGCGGGCGAAGGGCGTTGCACAGTGGAAGGTCATCTTCAAGCATACCCTGAGAAATGCCCTGATTCCGGTTATTACCTATGTCGGCCCGATGACGGCATCCATCCTGACCGGTTCTCTCGTTGTAGAGTCCATTTTTACGATCGGCGGTCTTGGTTCCAAGTTTGTAGAATGTATTACAAACCGTGATTATCCGATGATCATGGGTACGACGATTTTCCTGGCAACCCTGATGGTTACGATGACCCTGATCACCGATATCGTTTACAAGCTGATCGATCCCAGGATTACACTGGAATAAGAAAGGAGGAAGCAATGAGCAGCGAAACCAATAGCATTGATCAGATGCCCAAGAAATCTCCTTTGAGCTTTCAGGTGGATCTGAAAAAATTTGAAAAAGCAACCGATGAAGAAAAAAGACAGCAGGATGTTATGAGCGAATCGGTATCCTTCTTTAAAGATGGTATGCGCAAGCTGATGAAAAATCCGCTGGCAGTTGGCAGTATTATTGTCCTGATCGTCATTATTGCAATGATTCTGATCGTACCCCATGTGGTACCTTATAAATATTCCCAGATCATTACCGTAAATGGCAGCCGTGATAAGGCGGCGGGCAACATGGCACCTTTTACCTATTCCGAAAAAGAGCTGGCCTATATGGCAGAGGGCGGAGAAGTGTTCCCTCATATCATGGGAACGGACAGCATGGGACGGGATTATTTCATCCGTGTTATTTACGGAACCCGGGTTTCTCTGACGGTAGGTCTGTTTGCGGCAGTGATCGTCCTTTTGATCGGCGTTGTTTACGGAAGTATTTCCGGTTATTTTGGCGGCAAGGTGGATATGGTGATGATGCGTATCGTGGACATCATTTATTCCCTGCCGGATATGCTGATGGTGGTTCTTCTGTCTGTCGTACTGCGTGAGATTATCAATGTCGACGCATTTCCGGCGCTGCAGAAGATCGGTACCAACATGATCTCCATGTTTATCGTATTTGCCCTGCTGTACTGGACCGGCATGGCGCGTATGGTCCGCGGTCAGATTCTGACTGTAAAACAGAATGAATACATTCTGGCGGCGAGAGTCAGCGGTGCGAAGGATTCAAGAATTATCCGCCGTCACATTCTGCCGAATATCGTCAGCGTTATCATCATTGCAGCAGCGCTGCAGATTCCGTCTGCGATCTTTACAGAGAGCTTCTTAAGCTTTATCGGTCTGGGCGTACAGGCTCCGATGCCGTCTCTCGGTTCCCTTGCAAACGAGGCAAGAGCCGGAATCACCCAGTATCCTTACAAACTGTTATTCCCTGCCGGCATGATCTGTCTGATCACCCTGGCATTCAACCTGTTGGGCGATGGCCTGCGGGATGCATTTGACCCGAAATTAAGGAGGTAAGACCATGAGTGAGAATATCCTTTCCGTGCAGAATCTGCATACCTCCTTCCACACAGATAAGGGAGAGGTCAAGGCAGTCAACGGTGTTACATTTAACCTTGAAAAAGGCAAAATCCTCGGTATTGTCGGCGAATCCGGTTCCGGCAAATCCGTAACCGCATATTCCATTATGCGTATTCTGGAAAAGAACGGCCGCATCACAGAAGGCAAAATCCTTTACAAAGGACAGGATATTGCAGAATTTTCTGAAAAACAGATGCGGGAGTTCCGTGGAAAATGCTGTTCTATTATTTTCCAGGATCCCATGACGAGCTTAAATCCGGTATTTACGGTGGGCAACCAGTTAAAGGAAGCCATTGAGCTTCACACGGACAGAAAAGGGAAAGAGGCGGAGGCAAGAGCCATTGAGATGCTGACTTTAGTTGGTGTCAATGAACCGGAAAAGCGTGTGAAACAGTACCCCTACGAATTATCCGGCGGTATGCGCCAGCGTGTCATGATCGCAATGGCGCTGGCCTGTGAGCCTGATATCCTGATTGCAGACGAACCTACGACTGCCCTGGATGTTACGATCCAGGCACAGATTCTGGAGCTGATGCAGTCCCTGCAGAAAAAGCTCGGCATGGCAATCATCATGGTAACCCATGATCTTGGTGTTATCGCGGACATGTGCGATGAAATTATCGTTATGTACGGCGGAAGAGTCTGTGAAAGAGGTACGGCAGAAGACATTTTCTACCGTCCGCACCATGAATATACGAAAGGTCTGCTGCGTTCCATTCCGAATGTGGACAGAATCGGCGAAAAGCTTATCCCGATTCCGGGAACACCGATCAACCTCTTAAATATGCCAAAGGGCTGTGCATTTTGCCCACGCTGCGAGGAAGCGATGAAGATCTGTATCGAAGAGCAGCCGCCGGAAATGCAAATGCCTGACGGTCATTTCGCATCCTGCTGGCTGAACGTAAAGGCAGCCATGGAGGAAGAAAAAGGAGGCAGACAGTGAGCGAAGAAGTAAAAAACAAAAGCGAATATCTGGTGGAGGTACGGGATTTAAAACAGTATTTCCCGATCAAAACCGGATTTATGAAAACCACACCCTTAAAAGCGGTGGACGGCGTTTCCTTTTCCATCAAGCCGGGAGAAACCCTCGGTCTGGTAGGAGAATCCGGCTGCGGTAAGACGACTGTAGGAAGATCTCTGCTGCGTCTGTATACACCGACCTCCGGCGACGTCTTTTTCGATGGGGAGAGAGTGGATGAAAAGAGCATCGGACATATGCGCAGGCAGATGCAGATGGTGTTCCAGGATCCCTATTCTTCCTTAAATCCCCGTATGACAGTCGAGGATATCATCGGCGAGCCTCTGGATGTCCACAAGCTTTACACCTCCAGAGGGGAAAGAAGAGACAAGATCCTGCATCTGATGGAACTGGTGGGTTTGAATGCAGAGCATGCAACCCGTTATGCACATGAGTTTTCCGGCGGTCAGAGACAGCGTATCGGTATTGCGAGAGCACTTGCCACCAATCCGAGATTTATCGTCTGTGACGAAGCAGTCAGTGCACTGGATGTTTCCATTCAGGCACAGGTGATTAACATGTTTGAGGAGCTGCAGGAGAAGCTGGGAGTTGCCTATCTGTTCATTGCCCATGACCTGCTGGTTGTCCATCACATTTCCGACAGAATCGCGGTCATGTATCTGGGCAGAATCGTGGAAATTGCGGATTCCAATGAATTAAACGACAATCCGATGCATCCTTATACACAGTCTCTTTTAAGTGCGGTTCCCTATCCGGATCCCAAGATGGCAAAGGAGCGGCAGAGAATTGTTCTTGAGGGAGATGTTCCGAGCCCTCTGCACATGCCAAGCGGCTGTGCATTCCGTACCAGATGCCGCTATGCCACGGAAAAGTGCGCACAGGAGTGCCCGTCCTTGACAGACCGCGGCAACGGACATCAGGTAGCATGCTGGAATAAATAACCGGCAGTAGTTTTGACGCTTGGACAGGACGCAGATTTCAGCGGACTGTTTGGGTATATATTATTTTTCATTATCTATCTTTAAAGGAGGAAGACATTATGAAAAAGAAGTATCTGGCACTTGTGCTGGCAGCTTGCATGACAGCTTCTTTGGCAGCTTGTGGTTCCACAGCAGCTGATACAAGCGCTCCTGCAGCAACAACAGAGGAAGCGGCAGACACCGCTGCAGCAGAATCCACCGAAGCAGCAGCAACCGGTGAGCACGGACCCAGCAGTGAAGCTGCTCCGGCATGGGAGGATTATGATGCAAGAATCGCTGCAATCAGATCGGAGACAGATCTTGCAAAGCGTGAAGCGCTGATGCATGAGGCTGAGGACGAGCTGATGAGCACCTGGGCAGTTGTTCCGCTGTACTACTACAACGACAGCTACCTGCAGAAGACCGATGTAGAGAACATCTATGCAAACCTGTTCGGCTTTAAGTACTTCGGTTTTGCAAAGACTCCTACCAACACCCTGGATCTTCAGATTGCATCTGAGCCTGACAAGCTGGATCCCGCTCTGAACTCTACTGTTGACGGTGCATGCCTGGCAATCCTGAACTTCTCCGGCTTGTTCGCATACGATGAGAACGGTCAGCTGGTTCCTGAACTGGCAGATTCCTATGAAATGAGCGAAGACGGTATGACCTATACCTTCACGATGAAGGATGGCTTAAAATGGTCTGACGGCGAAGCTCTGGATGCAAATGACGTTCTGTATAGCTGGAACCGTCTGGCAGATGAAAACACAGCTGCTGACTATTCTTACCTGTGCTCCGTATTTGCAACTAAGGATGACGGCACTCTGGATATCGAAGCAAGCGAAGACGGCAAGACCTTTACTGCTCATCTGAACGCACCTTGCGCATATTTCCTTGACCTGTGCGCATTCCCTGCTTTTTATCCTGTACCCCAGCAGGCTGTAGAAGCTGCTGACGGCGCTGACACCAACCCCGGTGCATGGGCACTGGAAGCTGGTTTCGTAGGCAGCGGCCCGTTCGTACTGACCGAGTGGAAGCATAACGAGTCCATGACCTATGAGCCCAACCCCAACTACTGGGCTGCTGACAAGGTTTCCCTGACAAAGATCAACTTCATGCTGAGCTCTGATGACACAGCAATTTACAATGCATTCCAGGATGGCTCCCTGCAGTTTGCAGATACCATTCCTACCGATATGATGGCTACCGTTAAGGATACCCCTGAATATCACAAGATCCCTACTCTGGGAACTTACTACTGCGGTTTCAATGTAAACAGCGAGCTGTTTGCAGGCAAGACGGTTGAAGAGGCTGCAGCAATGAGAGAAGCATTCACCCTGCTGATCGACCGTCAGTATATCGTTGATGCGATCGCACAGGCAAACCAGGAAGTTGCCAACACCTTCATTCCTACCGGCATGAGCGATGGCAATGGCGGTGAGTTCAGAGCAAATGATGACGCTTACACCTATCCGGATGAAGAGAACGTTGGTTACTTCAATCCTACCGATATGGAGGGCAACACAGAGAAAGCAATCGAGCTGTTAAAGAGCGCTGGCTATGAATTTGATGAAAGCGGCATGCTTTCCGCAAATACCCCCATCAACATGACTTACCTGACCAACGATTCCGAAGGTAATGTTAAGATCGGTGAAGCAATCCAGCAGGATTTCGCTATGATCGGTATCAACGTAACCGTTGAGACTCGTGAGTGGTCCGTATTCCTGAACGAGAGAAAAGACGGTCAGTTCGACTTTGCTCGTGAAGGCTGGCTGGCAGACTACAACGACCCGATCAACATGCTTGAAATGTGGGAGACCACTTCCGGCAACAACGATATGCAGTTCGGCAGATAAGTTAATTGCTGCGGCACATTGCATAGCGGTGAAAATTGCATAAAAATAGAATGCACGCTCTGCGAGCATTCTATTGCCATAAAAAAAGAGAACCGGCGGACATTGAAAAATGCCTGCCGGTTTTTTGGCTCTCGGAAACTGGAGGTTGCCATTTGGAAGAAGTGTGATAGAATATACTCATTGAGTATAAAGGAGACGGCGGTGGAGAAAAAAGAAATATTATTGAAGCTTCGGCAGGAAACAGGCATGAACCGCAGAGAATTTGCGGAATATTTCGGGATTCCGTACAGAACAGTGCAGGAATGGGAGCTGGGACATCGGGAAATGCCGGGATATTTGCTGCGATTGATGTATTATCATGAAAAAACAAAAGAAAAAGAACAACTCCTGCCAAAGATGCAGTCGGAGGATGGAAAGATTTCGATTGTCCGGGATGTTGATGGAAAGAATATCGTCATTATAAATGACATTCGGTTTAGGGGGAAAAGGAAAATTAAGTGGGATGAAGTAGAGAAATATTTAAGGGAATATGTGAAAAAATATTATGAAATTGAAGCATATTCGGACAAAATTTACATAGGAAAAGATTTTCCGGATGAATTTGCCCATTCAAGAGATTCTGAAAAATTATCCGGCGCGAATGCAAAGGCAAAAGCAAATGCCGCACAGGCGATTGGGGAATTGATCAGGACGGCAACCAATAAAAGCATGTCAGAAGATCATGAGAATAAGCATGGAACCCGGGCACAAAACGGATGGTATCGTTACGATGTCAGATTTGGAATTCCTGTTTATGACCAGAATGAAGATTTGGAACGGTACAATATTTATACGGCAAAAATGTTAGTACGCCATGATGCAGATGGAAAATTATACTTATATGACATAATCAGAACAAAAAAAGAAACGAGCACCCCGTCTGGACTGCTCTGAGTCAGTCTCACGGTCACAAAACCCGTTTCATATGGTTATGATAAAATAAAAAAATGATCTTGTCAACTATAGAATTATTAATAAATGACAGCAAGGAATTGCAATGATAAAATCAAAACAAAGGATGGATTTCAACATGACTTCAAATCATCAGAAAAATATACCCCCTAAAAAAACGGACTCGGAGCCTTCTAAAGCTACGGAATCCAAATCTGCCAAGGCTCCGGGGACTGCTTCGCCCAAAGAGGCAGATGCCCGGTCTTCCGCAAAGCCTCACCGCCGCCGTGCCTATCTGGAGGATTTCAAGAAAACACAAAACGGCGACTATCAATACGAGGGCAGTCGATATGCCTGTGAACTGTCGGAAAAAGAGTGGAAAAAGAAATCTACCGGGATGGCGGCAGCCGGAATCGCAGTCCTCCTGCTGACGATCACCGCAGGCTGCGTACCGTCGGTGGGACTGCAGGGAAGTGTTTTCGTGCTGCTTCCATATGCAGTGCAGCTGGCGGCAGCCTGCAGCCTCGCGTGGGCATGTGCAAGGCTTTGGAGCAAGGAATATCCGCTTCGGGAATACGTTTATCAGCAGACAGTGTGCAAAATCCCGCTGCGCGGCGGAGTCTGCATTGCGGCAGCTGGAGTGTCCGTCATAGGAGAACTTGCTGAATTAACGCGTCACAGTGACAAACTTTTGTCCTCCATTCCGTTCCTTTTAATAGAAGTAATCATGGGCGCTGCCGCACTTGCACTACTGAAAAACGCTAAGAAATACATGTGGAAACGTGTGTGACTGTGGCGGAAAAATGTATTTTTGACACGGAATGGGATTGACAGAAAGCAAAAAAGATAGTAATATATTTAAACATTGGCTAGTACTTTGACGAAAGGAAAAGGGAATGGGCCGATGTAACCTGCAGGTACGGAAATCACAGGGGCGGAAAAGCTGTGAGAACCGGTATTATTCTGCAACAAATATAAGGAGGATTCACATGAAAAAAGCGAACAAGGCTCTTGCAGCTCTGCTTGCGCTTACCATGGTGACCGGCTCTCTGGCTGGCTGCGGAAGCAGCAATGGCTCCGGCAAGACAGAGACTGCACCTGCTACGGAAGGCACAACAGAGACAGCAGATGCTGGTGCATCTGCAAGCGGCGCGGATACTCTGGTGGCATCCAGCGCACATTTTGAGGGAAAATTCTCTCCGTTCTTTGCAGCCAGCGCAGAAGATCAGCATATCGTTGATATGACTCAGATCCCTCTGTTAGGCTCTGACAGACAGGGCGCTATTGTTGAGAAAGGTATCGAAGGTGAGACTCGTTCTTACAATGGAACAGACTATACCTATTATACCGCATCTGATCTGGAGATGACTCAGAACGACGACGGTTCCGTTTATTATGACGTTACCATTCGTGATGATCTGACCTTCTCTGACGGAACACCGATCACAATTGATGATGTAATTTTCAGCATGTATGTATATTGCGATCCTACCTATGACGGCTCTGCAACTCTGTACAGCCAGCCGATCCTTGGCCTGGATGAGTACCGGGAAGGTATGGCAACCCTGTCTTCCCTGATCGCAGCAGCAGGCGAAGACAACACAGACTTCTCTCTGTGGACAGAAGATCAGCAGACCGCTTTCTGGGCTGCAGTAAATGACGGTGGTACTGCATTTGCACAGGAAATCGTTGATTATATGGCAGAGAACGGCGCTACTGACGTTACCTCTGCAGCGGCCGGTTGGGGCTTCGAGCTGGCTGACGGCGCTACTGCAAAGGATTTCTTTATGGCCATCGGCAATCAGTATGAATGGAACTTCTCTTCCATGGAAGCTGAGACAGCAGGCTCTGCTCTGTCTGACCTGATTCCGGAAGATGTTTACAATTACTCCACTGTTGGTGTAAAAACCGGCGATTCTGCAGACCATATCGAAGGTATCCAGAAAACCGGCGATTACAGCATGAGAGTTGTAACTACCGAAGTTTCCGCAAACATGATCTATCAGCTTTCTTTTGCAATCGCTCCTCTGAGCTACTACGGCGATGCATCCCTGTATGATTATGACAACAACAAGTTCGGTTTTGAAAAGGGTGACCTTTCCAAGGTTCGTTCCGTAACTACCGCTCCTATGGGTGCTGGTGCTTACACCTTCAAGGAGTTCAGCAACGGTATCGTTTATCTGGATTCCAACCCGAACTACTTCCTGGGCGAGCCCAAGATCAAGCATCTGAACTTCCTGGAAACTCAGGAAGACGATAAGGTTGTCGGTGTAGAATCCGGCACCATTGATATCGCAGATCCTTCCTACTCTACCGAGGTTCGTAATCAGATTACGGAATACAACGGCGGCAGCGAAGAGTTCGACGGTGATGTGATCACCCTGCGTCTGTATGATTTCCTTGGTTATGGTTATGTTGCCATGAGCGCTGATAACGTTAAGGTTGGCAGCGATCCTGCATCTGAGCAGTCCAAGAATCTGCGTAAGGCAATCGCAACCATCCTTGCAGTATATCGTGATGAGGGTATTGATTCCTACTACGGCGATTCCGCTTCTGTAATCAACTACCCGATCTCCAATACCTCCTGGGCAGCACCTCAGGTAACAGACGACGGTTATCAGATCGCTTACTCTACGGATGTAGACGGCAATCCGATCTACACCGACGGTATGAGCACAGAAGAGAAATATGAAGCAGCAGCACAGGCAGCACTTGGCTTCTTTGAAGCAGCGGGCTACACCGTAGAAAACGGCAAGCTGACAGCAGCTCCCGAAGGCGCTAAGCTTGGCTATCAGGTAAACATCGGTGCAGGCGGCTCCGGTGATCATCCTTCCTTCCTGCTGTTAAAGAATGCGGCAGACGCTTTTGCAAAGATCGGCTTTACTCTGACTGTAAACGATATCGCAGTTGCATCTGAACTGTATCAGACCTATCAGTCCGGCGTGGCAGAAATGTGGGTAGCAGCCTGGGGCGCAACTCCTGACCCTGATATGTATCAGCTGTATCACAGCAAGGGCGCGACCAACTACTACAAGATCAATGATTCTGAGCTGGATGAAATGATCGTTGCAGCACGTCAGTCCGTTGACCAGACATATAGAAAGAGCCTGTATAAAGCAGCCATGGATATTATCATGGACTGGGGCGTTGAAGTTCCTGTTTACCAGAGAAGCGAATGCTACATCTTCTCTAGCGAACGTATCAACATCAGCACTCTGACTCCTGATATGACTCCTTACTGGAGCTGGAGAAATGAAGTTGAAAAGCTGGAGTTAAACTAAACGACGGCGATTCCTGTGCAGCTTAAAACGCACAGACTGCAGGCTTATGCCCCTGATCTTCCTCTAAGGAGGAGATCAGGGGCGATGCTGTATATCAAGGAGCTGCCTGGGGCAGGCGGCCGCTTGATATACAGCGGAAGAAGGGAATCGATAAGAACAAAGGGAGAGTTTTTTTATGCGGAAATATATCGTCAAGAGACTGCTTTTGTCAGTCATGATTTTATTTTGCGTATCCTTCATCATTTACACCCTGATGAGATGTCTTCCCGGCTCCTTTGTGGAAACGAGAGCGATGCAGCTTTCGCAGGGAGCTGGTGCAAAGTCCTATGATGAATGGATGGAACAGTTAAATGCATCCTACGGCCTGGACAAACCCATCGTACTCGGTTTTGTGACCTGGGTAGGGGATGCGCTGAAGGGCAATTTCGGAGACAGCTGGAAATATACGGTACCGGTACTGGACAAATTTAAGGAAGTTATCTGGCTTTCCTTTGTGATGGGCGTGATTTCTTTCGTGCTGGAGCTGATTATTGCGATCCCGCTGGGCGTTATCGCAGCAACCAAGCAGTATTCCAAAGCAGACTACCTGATCACAGCAGGTGCATTGATGGGTATTTCGCTGCCGACCTTCTTTTTCGCAACGCTGTTAAAGCTGCTGTTCTCCGTTAAGCTGGGCTGGTTTGATTTATATGGTCTGGTGGGACGTAACTATGCGCAGCTGGATTCCTGGGGACAGCTTATGGATAAGGCAAACCATCTGGTACTGCCGATCATTACACTGGTAATTGTTTCTGTCGGTTCCCTGATGCGTTATACCAGAACAAATATGCTGGAAGTATTAAATGCGGATTATATCCGTACTGCGCGTGCGAAGGGACTTTCCGAGAAAAAGGTTATTTATCACCATGCGTTTCGTAATACCCTGATTCCCCTGGTTACAGTTGTGGGCGGTTCCCTGCCGGGATTGTTTTCCGGTGCATTGATCACGGAAACACTGTTTGCAATTCCTGGTATCGGCTATACCTCTTATCAGGCGATGGTTTCCGGTGATATTCCGTTTTCCATGTTTTATATGACGTTTCTGGCAATCCTGACCCTTGCCGGAAACCTGATTTCTGATATTTTGTACGCGGTGGTTGATCCCCGTGTCCGGATTGCATAAGAAAGGAGGAGAGCATGGTGCAGGAAGAAAAGAAAGTGACAGAAGAAACAATAGAGCAGGAACTGTCCTTAAATGACGACCGTCGTGTCAAAGTGCTGTCCCCTGGCGCGCTGGTTGCAAAACGGTTTTTCAGAAACAGACTGGCAGTAGTTGGCTTGACTATGCTGGTCGTTATGTTTGTCTTTTCCTTTATCGGCGGTCTGATAAGCCCTTACGGACAGGATGAACAGTTCTATACTTATACCCACATGGACAAAGAGTATGTGGGTGTGGTAAAAAATAACGATCTGCGTTATACGATCAATGACGGACAGGAGTTTGGCTCCATTCTGCAGGCACAGCTGATGCTTGCCATCGGCAAGAATGCGGAAAGCTTTGAGTATAAAGATGTGACCTATGAGGTAGAGAAAGAGGGCGAAGATCTTTATCTGATTTCCAGCAACGGCACAGTGCTGGCAATCGCGGCAAAGGACATCGTAAACGCTGCAGACGGCACAGAGGCTTCTGCATTGACTTTTGCAGTCAAACATGAAGCGTTAAAGGCCTATGCAAACGGAGAAACTTCTTTTACTGCGGACGGTCAGGATTATACCATGGACGCAGATGGAAATATTTTATCCGGCAGCGATGAGATTGGTTATGTCAGCCGTTTCGTTGTACAGGCAAAGGAAAACGGCGTTGTCATCAGCCGTGACTTTAAAGAAAAGCTGGCAGATGCCATCGACAGCGACACCAAAGAATTTATATACACCGATACAGACGGTGAGGAATACACTTACACCATCACCTACAAACCGGATTCCAAGACCTGGTCTGTACTGCAGTCGAAGGAAACCTATGTGTATGACCGTTATGCAGGTCCCTCCAAAGCACACTGGCTCGGCACCGATACAAACGGTATGGATATGCTGACCCGTCTGATGTACGGTGGACGTGTATCCCTGGTGATCGGATTTATCGTTGTATTTATTTCAGCGTTCCTGGGTATCCTGCTGGGCGGTATCGCCGGATACTTCGGAAAATGGGTGGATAACCTGATCATGCGTATTGTAGATGTTTTCTACTGTATTCCGTCCACACCACTGATCATCATTCTGGGTGCTGCAATGGACGCCATGCAGCTTGATCCCCAGATCCGTATGCTTTATCTGATGCTGGTTCTCGGTTTCCTGGGCTGGCCGTCTATCGCACGTCTGGTGCGCGGACAGATCCTTTCCCTGAGAGAGCAGGAATTTATGACGGCTGCGGAAGCCTGCGGTATCCGTGCTTCCAAGCGGATTTTCCGTCACCTGGTTCCGAACGTTATCCCGCAGCTGATCGTAACCTGTACCATGAGTCTTGGCGGCACGATCATTACGGAAGCGACCCTTTCCTTCTTAGGTCTGGGTGTTAAGTTCCCGTTCGCATCCTGGGGTAACATCATTAACGACGTCAACAATGCTTACGTTATGACCAACTACTGGTTTATCTGGATTCCGGCAGGTATCTGTCTGCTGATCACAGTACTTGGCTTTAACTTTGTAGGCGACGGTCTGCGCGATGCGTTCGACCCGAAGATGAAACGATAAGGAGGGAGAACCAGCTATGGCAAAAAAACATCCGGAAGGCTATCTCTCCGCGAAAGAATCCAGAAGGATTTCCAGAGAGAACCGTAAGATTACAGATCAGTATGAAAAACAGTACAAGCGTAAAAATGTTCCGGAGCAGGAATATCTGACACAGATGCACAATCCGGAAAATGCAGTGGAATTTGATAATCTGCACACTTATTTCTTTACAGATGTCGGAACGGTAAAATCCGTTGACGGCGTAAGCTTTGAGGTTCCTGTCGGCAAGACCGTCGGCGTCGTAGGGGAGTCCGGCTGCGGTAAATCCGTAACTAGCTTATCCCTGATGCAGCTGCTGCAGCGTCCCCAGGGTCAGATCGTGGATGGTCAGATCCGCTTAAACCTGGGCGATAAGGCATATGATATTGCAAAGACTCCGATGGAGAAGATGCAGAAGCTGCGCGGCAATTATATGTCCATGATTTTCCAGGAGCCCATGACTTCCCTGAATCCGGTTTTTCGTATCGGGGAACAGGTAGAAGAAGTAATCGAGCTGCATGACGGCGAAGGAAAGAGCAAAGAAGAGATCAAAGCCCGTACCATTGAGCTTTTGGAGATGGTGGGCATTGCAAACAGCGAAGGCGTTTACAAGATGTTTCCTCACGAGCTCTCTGGCGGTATGCGTCAGCGTGTCATGATCGCAATGGCGCTGGCTTGTAACCCGAAGGTCATCATCGCAGACGAGCCGACAACGGCGCTGGACGTAACGATCCAGGCACAGATTCTGGATCTTCTGCGCAACCTGAAAAATAAAATCAATTCCTCCATCATGCTGATCACCCACGATCTGGGCGTTATCGCAGAGATGGCGGATTACGTTGTTGTTATGTATGCAGGACGCGTTGTGGAAAAAGGTACGGTACAGGAGATTTTTGCGAATCCTTCCCACCCTTACACAATCGGTCTGATGGCTTCCAAACCGGTGATCGGCAAAAAGGTCGATAAGCTTTATTCCATCCCCGGCAAGGTGCCGAACCCGGTCAACATGCCGGATTACTGCTATTTCCGCGACCGCTGCGAAATGCGCTGTCCGGAATGCGATGGAAAATACCCCTGCGAGATCAGCCTGTCCGAGACACACAAGGTCAGCTGCTATCGCTATTACGATAAGAAGGAGGGAAAATAAATGCAGCCAATCGATAAGAATTTCACACCGGTAGAATATGATCCGCAGTATATTCTGATGGTCAATCAGCTGAAAAAATATTTTCCCATCAAAGGCGGTATGGTCGGTAAAACCGTTGGACAGGTCAAGGCTGTTGACGGCGTAACCTTTAACTTGAAGCGCGGAACCACCATGGGTCTGGTGGGCGAGTCCGGCTGCGGCAAGACGACGACCGGACGTACCATCCTGCGTCTGTCCGGCGAAAAAACCGGCGGACAGGTGCTGTTTAACGGAAAAGAGGTTTATGACCTTTCTTCCAAAGAGATGCGAAAGATGCGTACAAAAATGCAGATCATCTTCCAGGATCCGTTTTCCAGCCTTTCTCCCCGTCTTCCTGTCGGTGAGATCATCGGCGAAGCGGTTCGGGAGCACAATCTGGTTCCCAAGGCAGAATTAAATGACTATATCGATCAGGTTATGGATAACTGCGGTTTGCAGCCCTTCCACAAAGACCGGTATCCCCATGAGTTCTCCGGCGGACAGAGACAGCGTATCTGTATCGCAAGAGCACTTGCCTTAAATCCGGAATTTGTTGTCTGTGACGAGCCGGTATCTGCGCTGGACGTATCGATTCAGGCGCAGATCATTAACCTGTTAAAGGAGCTGCAGGAAAAATACAACCTGACCTACCTGTTCATTTCCCATGACCTGTCGGTAGTCGAATATATTTCTGATACTGTCGGTGTTATGTATCTGGGTAATCTGGTAGAGTACGGAACGACAGAAGATATTTTCCGTAATCCGCTGCATCCTTACACGGAAGCCCTGTTCTCTGCAATTCCGATCCCGGATCCGGAAGCGAAAATGAACCGTATCGTGCTGGAAGGCTCGATCCCTTCCCCTGCAAATCCGCCGGAGGGCTGTAAGTTCCACACCCGCTGTGCCCACTGCATGGAGCGCTGCAAGCATGAAGCACCGGTTCAGAAAGAGGTGGAACCCGGACATTACGTTGTCTGCCATCTCTACGATAAATAATGGGAACGGATAAGCAGGAAGAAGAGGATGACGGCCGCGTGATCGCGGACATGAGCGGTATCGAAACGCCGTCTCTGTTTGCCCCTTTTTCCGGACGAAAAAAAAGACGGGAGGGAGAAGTTCCGAAGGTCAAAAACGACCGGCCGTGGGAAGATTCCTCCCTGAATCAAAAAGAACGTTTCTGGTATGCGATGGGAGCGCTCAAGGCGGCGCTTCTCATCGGACTTGCCTATCTTGCCGGACTGGCGGCGGTGATCCTTTTGCTGTTGCTGCTCTGGAAAGTCCTGTAGGCTGACGGAGCGGCATGGAGGTTCCGTTCACGGTTTGCACGCGCCATTCGCAATACAATAGAATGCACACTCTGCGAACATTCTATTGTTATGAATCGCATCTTGCTTTCTGGAAGCGTTCATGTTATAATCAATGTGTTTCGCATTGAGAGGTATCAATGCAGGGAAAGATGAAATGTGGACGGAGAGCCGGAAAACGGCGGATTGTGAGGAAACATGGAGATTCTGAGAATTATTTTAACTGTGATTTTTATAGTGATGTGTATTGCACTGACAGTTCTGGTTCTGATGCAGGAAGGCAAAGATGCAGGACTTGGCGCTATCGCAGGCGGTGCAGAGACCTACTGGGGAAAGAACAAAGGTCGTTCTATGGAAGGACTGCTGGTTAAAATTACCAAATGGCTGGCAATCGGCTTCATGGTAGTTGCAGTAATTCTGAACATCACCAGAATCTGGGGCTGATAAGCGGTATTGTCTGAGCGCATATCGTGGATAAGAAGTACAGAATGTTACGAAAGCACTCCGCACGGCGGGGTGCTTTTTTCACTTACAGCGTAGCAGTAAGTGAAAAAAGCATGAGATCGCACTGCGGCGGAGCGGAAGATGTCGCATACGCGACCCGCCGCAGGCGACGAATCCGGCTCGCCGGATTCGATTTGGCAGCATTGCAGTGGAGCATCATTTTATAACAGGTGATATATGGAAGATTTATTGGAAAAGAGAAAAAAACTGATCTGTGAGCTGGTGGAGGATGAAAAGTACGTCCCGATGAAAGAAAAGGAGCTCGCAATCTTCATGCAGGTAAAACCGGAAGACCGGCGCGAGCTAAAACGTATTTTGGAGGAGCTTCTGGAAGAGGGAAAAATAGAGCAGACCAAGCGCGGACGGTATGTGCGCGCAGAAAAGAAGCTCCTGCGTGCAGTTGGTTTGTACCAGTCGAGTGAAAACTTTGGCTTTGTCGTGCCGGACAACAAAAGGCTGCCGGATATTTTTATCCCACGGGAAAAGAAAAAGGATGCCTATGACGGTGCGAAGGTCGTTGCAGAATATATCGAGAGTCGGGAAGAGGGCAAAAGTCCGGAGGGCGAGATCATAGAGGTGCTGGGCGGAAGAGATGAGCCGGGCATCGATATGCTTTCTGTTGTGCGTGCCCTTGGCATTCCGGATGAATTTCCGGAAAAGGTATTGAATCAGGCGCAGCGCGTCTCCAAGCCGGTCAGCAAGACGGATTGCGTGATGCGGCGAGATCTCCGGGCGGTACGGATGGTGACGATCGACGGCGAGGACGCGCGGGACCTGGATGATGCAGTCAGCCTTGAAGAAAAAGACGGCAGATGGCTGCTGGGTGTTCATATTGCGGACGTTGCAGACTATGTGCAGGAAAATTCCGCGCTGGACTGGGAGGCAAAGGAACGGGGAACGAGCGTTTATCTGCCGGATCGCGTGATTCCCATGCTTCCTAAGGAGCTGTCCAACGGGTGCTGCTCGCTAAATGCCGGGGAAGACCGACTGGCACTGTCGTGCCTGATGGAAGTGGACAAGGGCGGAACTATCGGCAATTATGAGATTGTGGAATCGGTGATCCGTGTGGATAAGCGCATGAGCTATACGCAGGTGCAAAAAATTCTGGACGGCGACGAAGCCCTTTGGGAAGCATACTGCGACGAAGCGCCGATGCTTACAGAAATGGCGAAGCTTTCGAAGATGCTTCGGCAGAAGCGAAAAGAGCGCGGCGCGGTGGATTTTGATTTTCCGGAAAGCAAGATCGAACTGGATGAAAACGGCGAGCCGCTGTCGATTCACCCGCATGAGCGAAACGACGCGACGAAGCTGATCGAGGATTTTATGCTGGCGGCAAACGAGACGGTGGCACAGCATTTTTACTGGCTGGAAGAACCGTTTTTATACCGCGTACACGATAACCCGGATCCGGAAAAAATGCAGCAGTTGTCCGTATTTTTAGGAAATTTCGGTTATCGGCTGCATATCGGGCGCAAACAGGGAAAGCGTCAGGAAAACGGGGCAGATGTCCATCCGAAGCAGCTGCAAAAGCTCCTGGATCAGATCGAAGGGACGCCGGAGGAAGCGATGCTGTCGAGACTGATTCTGCGCAGCATGAAGCGCGCGGTCTATTCGCCGGAGTGCAGCGGACATTTTGGACTGGCAGCAACACATTATTGCCATTTTACGTCCCCAATCAGGCGATATCCCGATTTACAGATTCACCGGATTATCAAGGAGTTTCTGCGGGGACGGTTAAACGAAAAGCGAAAAGAGCATTACGAGGACATTTTAAACGGCGTGGCAAAGCATTCGTCCGAGACGGAGCGGCGTGCGGACGAGGCGGAGCGCATCTGTGAAAAGATGAAAAAGGCGCAGTATATGGAAAAGCATATCGGGGAGACGATGGAAGCAGTCATTTCCGGTGTGACGGGCTGGGGCTTTTATGCAGAGCTTCCGAATACGGTAGAAGGACTGGTTCCGGTATCGAGCCTGCGCAGCGATTATTTTATCTTCGATGAAGAAAACTCTGCGCTGGTCGGCGAACACACAGGCAAAACCTATCAGCTGGGTGAAACGGTGACGGTTCGGGTGACGGGTGCAAATCGGTATGCCGGAACGGTGGATTTTGAGCTGGAAGAGGCGGAAAAGAGAGGAAACGATGGCAAAATCAGCACAGAAACTGGTCGCGAACAATAAAAAAGCATATCACGATTATTTTGTAGAGGAAACCTGGGAAGCCGGTCTTGCACTCGCCGGGACGGAGGTAAAAAGCCTGCGCCTTGGAAAGTGCAGCATTAAAGAAGCGTTTATACAGGAAGACAACGGCGAAATGTACGTTTATGGCATGCATATTTCCCCCTATGAAAAGGGAAATCTGTTCAACAAAGACCCGCTGCGCACGAGAAAGCTTCTGCTGCACAAAGCAGAGATTTTAAAGCTTGCCGGAAAATGTAAGGAAAAAGGCTATACGATCATGCCGCTGCAGGTCTATTTTAAGGACGGGCGCGCAAAGATGGAGATCGGTCTCTGCCGCGGCAAAAAGCTTTACGACAAGCGGCAGGATATTGCAAAGAAGGATCAGCGCCGCGAGGTGGAGCGCGAATTTAAGGTGAAAAATCTGTACTAAATTGCAGGATGTCTGCCAATATGCTATGATTGTAAATTGTAATAGTTCGTTCCTGCGAAACTGCAGCGGATCGGAAAGGAGACCGATTTCATGAAAGCATTGAAAGAGCTTTTGAGTGAGCTTACCTTTACCTGTGAAAGAGGAAATCTGGAAAAAGAAATTACGGCGGTCGTGTATGACTCCCGAAAAATTATAGAAGGCTGTCTGTTTGTCTGCATCAAGGGGGCAAATTTTGACGGACATCAGGCTGCCGCAGAGGCAGCAGAGAAAAAAGCGGCTGCGATTATCGTATCCAAGGAAGTAGAGCTTCCGGAACAGACGGAAACGACTCTGATCCGGGTGGAGGATACCCGCTATGCCCTCGCGTTCGTGTCTGCGGCGTGGTTTGACCATCCGGCGAAAAAGCTGACGACGATCGGCATCACCGGAACGAAGGGCAAGACGACGACCACTTATCTGGTAAAATCCATCCTGGAAAATGCGGGACGGAAGGTAGGGCTGGTCGGAACCATTGAAATTATCATCGGAGACACACATATCCACGCGGTCAATACGACGCCGGAATCCTATCTTTTGCAGGAATATTTTGCCAAAATGGTGGAGTCTGGCTGCGATACCGTTGTAATGGAGGTTTCCTCTCAGGCGCTGATGCTCCACCGGACCCAGGGCTTTGTATTCGATTTCGGTATTTTTACAAATCTGGAGCCGGATCATATCGGACCGAACGAGCATGGGAGCTTTGAAGAATATGCCCATTGTAAGAGTCTGCTGTTTCAACAGTGCCGCGTCGGGATTGCAAACGTTGACGATGTGCACTGGCAGCTTGTTACAAAGGAGCACACCTGCAGTCTGGAAACCTACGGCATGTCTAAAAAAGCAGACCTGCGCGCACAGAACCTGCAGTTTACAAACAGGCAGGGACATCTCGGCATCGCCTTTGATGTGACCGGATTGATGAATTTCCATGCAGAAATCGCGATGCCGGGAAGATTTTCGGTATACAATGCGCTGACTGCGATTGCGATCTGCAGACATTTTAAGGTATCGGAAGCGGATATCTGTAAGGCACTTCTGGCAGCAAGGGTCAAAGGACGTATCGAAATGGTCAAGGTTTCGAATGCGTTTACCCTGATGATCGATTATGCCCACAATGCAATGGCGTTGAAGAGCCTGCTGACGACGTTAAAAGAGTACGAGCACGGAAGGCTGGTCTGTGTGTTTGGCTGTGGGGGCAACCGTTCCCGGGAGCGCCGGTTTGAGATGGGAGAGGTGTCCGGAAATCTTGCGGACTTTACGATCATCACGTCCGACAACCCGCGTTTTGAAGAGCCGGAGGCGATTATCGAAGACATTATTACAGGCATGAAAAAGACAGATGGCGTCTATATTTCCATCCCGGACCGCAAAGAAGCCATTGCCTATGCCATCGACCACGGACAGCCCGGCGACATCATTGTGCTCGCCGGTAAGGGACACGAGGATTATCAGGAAATTAAGGGTGTGAAATATCCGATGGATGAAAGAGATTTGATTGCGGATATCTTAAAAGAAAGAGGAATTTCTTTTTGAAAAAAGAATTTGCGAACGTGATCGTGGATATCTCCCATGAAAAAGTGGATCGGCCCTTCGGCTACCGGATTCCGGAGTGCCTGGCAGACAGCGTGACACCCGGTGTGCGGGTAAAAATTCCGTTTGGTGCAGGAAATGCGCTGCGCACCGGCTATGTGATCGAGGTGACGGATCATTCGGAGTTCCCGCGGGAACGGATGAAAGAGATCGATTCTGTGATTCCGGGAACAAAGGAGCCGTCACAGCGGTTGATCGTGCTGGCGGCATGGATGAAGCAGCAGTACGGTTCTACGATGATACAGGCTCTGAAAACCGTTTTGCCTGCGAGGGCGACCGTCGGGGAAAAAGAGCGAAAAAGCATTGAGCTGCTGTTACAGGATGCACAAACGCAGGAGCTGGCTGCGCAGATGGAAAGAAAGCATCAGACAGCGAGGCTCCGACTGTTACAGGAGCTTATGACGAACCGGACGATTTCGTGGGAGGCAGCGACCAAAAGGTTAAAAGTTCCGTCGTCTGTAATCAGCAAGCTGGAATCCGACGGAGTTTTAAAGGTACATGCTTCTGTAGCGTACCGTAACCCGATCCGGAGAATGGGCGAAGAAACGGAAAAAAAGACGCTTTCGGAGGAACAGCAAGGGGCGGTAAATGGAATTTTAAACGCTTTTGACCAAAATGACCGCAGGCCGAGCCTGATCCACGGTATTACGGGCAGCGGAAAAACAGAGGTTTATCTGGCACTCATTGAGGGCATGATAAAAAGAGGACGACAGTCGATCGTGCTGATTCCGGAAATTGCGCTGACCTATCAGACAGTGCAGCGGTTTACGGCGCGCTTCGGCGACCGGGTTTCCGTGATGAACTCGACGCTCAGCGTCGGGGAAAAACAGGATCAGTGCAGGCGGGCAGAGCGAGGGGAGCTGGATGTTATCATCGGTCCAAGGTCGGCGCTGTTTGTGCCGTTTCCAAATCTCGGGATGATCCTGATGGATGAGGAACATGAGCTGAGCTATAAAAGCGAAACGAGCCCGAAGTATCACGCGCGGGAGACAGCTCAGAAGCTCGCTGAGCTTTCCGATGCAACGCTGGTGCTGGGTTCCGCAACGCCTTCGCTGGAAGCTTACAGTCGTGCTCAGAGTGGGGACTATCATTTTTATAAACTGACGAAGCGGCTGACCGGCGGAAGCCTTCCAAGAGTGGAAATCGCAGACCTTCGCGAAGAGCTGCGAAATGGCAACCGGTCGATTTTTTCGGTGAGCCTGCAGGAAAAATTAAAGGATCGTCTGGCGCGGAAAGAGCAGTCGATGCTGTTTTTGAACCGGCGCGGTTATGCAGGATTTGTCTCGTGCCGTGCCTGCGGCTATGTATGCAAATGCCCGCACTGCGACGTTTCCCTTTCGGAGCACAGGGGCGGAAGGCTGGTCTGCCATTATTGCGGGTATGAGCAGCCTGCCGTGAAGCTCTGTCCGTCCTGTGGTTCGAAATATATACTGGGCTTTCGGGCGGGAACGGAAGCGATGGAAGAACAGCTTCATAAAATGTTTCCGCAGGCACGAGTGCTGCGTATGGACGCGGATACGACCCGCACACGGGAAAGCTATGAAAAGATTCTGGCGGCGTTTGCCAGAGGGGATGCGGATATCCTGGTCGGTACGCAGATGATCGTCAAAGGGCATGATTTCCCGGCGGTGACGCTGGTCGGCGTGCTGGCGGCGGATCTGTCGCTGTCCATGAGCGACTACCGTGCCGGAGAACGGACGTTTCAGCTGCTGACGCAGGCGGCGGGGCGTGCCGGACGCGGAAGCCGTCCAGGTGAGGTTGTGATCCAGACTTATCAGCCGGATCATTATAGCATTCAGTATGCTGCACGGCAGGATTATGAGGGATTTTATAAAGAAGAGCTGACGTATCGGCAGCTGCTTTCCTATCCGCCTGCGTCTCACATCCTTGCGGTGCAGTTTTATTCCAAAAAGCAGGAAGAGGCGCTTGCAGGCGCACAGGAGGCAGCGAGTTACGTACGACAGCGAACGCAGTCGCGACAGGTAACGCAGTCGCGGCAGTTTACACAGCAAATGTCAGGCACTGTGCAAATACCAACACCCGCCGCGACACACAACGCCGCCGGCGTTGCCCTGCCCGATACGATTGTGATCGGTCCCGCACCGGCACTGATTGGCAAAATCAACGACGTTTACCGCTATGGTATTTATTTAAAAAACCATGACTACGAAAAGCTGGTAGAATTAAAGGACGGAATCGAGCAGATGCGCAGCCTGCCGCAGCGGCAGAAAGCGCTGTGTCAGTTTGATTTCGATCCGGTGCACAGCTTCTAGAAAATCATCAGCAGACAGATACTGCCGGCAAAGCAAGAAAGAACAGCAAACCGATAATAGAGAGTAAGACAGAACATCAGAAAGAGAGGAACAAAAGAATGGCAATTCGCAATATCAGAACGATCGGAGATCCCGTCCTGAATAAAAAATGCAAAGAGGTCAAGGAGATGACGCCCCGCATTCAGGAGCTGATCGATGACATGTTTGATACGATGTACGAGGCAAACGGCGTCGGACTTGCAGCGCCTCAGGTCGGCATTTTAAAGAGAATCGTCGTAATTGATACGACCGGAGAAGATCCGATTGTCATGATCAATCCCAGAATTATCGAAACATCCGGCGAACAGACCGGCGGTGAGGGCTGTCTTTCTGTTCCCGGCAAGACAGGCACAGTGACAAGACCCAATTACGTCAAGGCGATTGCGCTTAACGAAAATATGGAAGCGTATGAAATCGAAGCAACCGAGCTTTTGGCGCGTGCAATCTGCCATGAAACAGATCATCTGGACGGTGAGCTGTATGTGTCCAAGGTAGAAGGACAGCTGATGGATACCGAAGAATATTACGAAGAAATGGACGGGACAGAGGTACTCGACGAAGAATAAGGGCAGTACAGCGCAGCCTGGAATGCAATGCAGAAGCCAATCAGCAGGTTTGAATTGTAATTTCCACGGTGCCAGGCGCCTGCAGAATGGAGGACAAGATGAAGATAGTATATATGGGAACGCCGGATTTTGCAGTCGCTCCGCTGGAAGCACTGCTTGCGGCAGGACATACGGTAACGGCGGTTGTGACACAGCCGGACAAGCCGAAGGGGCGCAGTGGAAAACTGCAGATGTCCCCGGTTAAGGAATGCGCGCTGCAGCATGATATTCCGGTGCTGCAGCCGATTAAGATTAAGAGAGCAGAGGAAATCGAGCGTCTCAGGCAGTATGAAGCGGATGTTTATGTGGTAGCAGCATTCGGACAGATTTTATCACAGGAGATCCTGGATCTGCCCCATTATGGAAGCCTGTGCATTCATGCCTCTCTGCTTCCCGCCTATCGCGGAGCATCACCGATCAATCGTGTAATTATGGACGGACAGAAAAAGAGCGGCGTAACGATCATGCAGATGGATGCAGGAATCGATACCGGTGATATCCTGACACAGTCGGAAGTTGTAATTGAGGACACTGATACCGACCTTTCGCTGGAAGAAAAGCTGTCCAAAGTAGGCGCAGAGCTGATTGTGAAAACGCTTCAAAAGCTGGAAGCGGGTACGCTGACTGCGACAAAGCAGGATGATTCCAAAAGCTGTTACGCAAAGCTGCTGACCAAGGCGATGGGACAGATTGACTGGAACCAGAGCGCGATTTCCATTGACAGACAGGTGCGTGGACTGTATTCCTGGCCGGGTGCATACACTTCCTGTAAAGGGAAAATGCTGAAAATCTGGCAGGCAAAGCCTGTGGAGGAAGAAGGCATTGCCGCTTACTCTATGCCCGGCAGTATTGCCAAGGTGACGAAGAAGGAAATCTTTGTCCAGACCGGCGATGGCGTACTGTGCCTGCAGGAAGTCCAGCTGGAAGGCAAGAAACGCATGAAGGTGCACGACTTTTTGCTGGGCTGTAAGGTAGAGGAAGGAGAGGTGCTTGGATGAGCGTTTTGGCATACATGGGATATTATTACTATGATGTGACGTATCTTCTTGTAATTCTGGGCGCGGTGCTTTCGATGATCGCGAGCGCCCAGGTCAACAGCACGTTTAAACGTTACAGCCGCGTCAGAAGCGGCTGCGGCATGACCGGAGCAGAGGCTGCGGAGCGGATTTTATACCGGAACGGTCTGACGAATGTGCGGATTGAGCATATCAGCGGCAACTTAACAGATCATTATGATCCGTCCTCCAAGGTACTGCGTCTGTCAGATGCGACCTACAATGCGACGAGTGTTGCAGCGGTGGGAGTTGCAGCGCACGAGTGCGGCCACGCGGTACAGGACGCCAGGGGCTATGCACCGTTAAAATTCCGTTCGGCTCTCGTTCCGGCTGCAAATTTCGGCTCGAAATTCGGTTTGCCGATTTTCGTTCTGGGGCTGTTCTTAGGCTCCAACGAGCTGCTGATGCAGATTGGTATCTGGGTCTTTTTGGCAGCGGTGCTGTTCCAGATCGTGACGCTTCCGGTTGAATTCGATGCAAGTCACAGGGCGATGGGATTTTTAACAGAATACGGAATTTTATCGGAAAACGAAGCAGAGGGAAGCCGCAGAGTGCTTCGGGCGGCTGCAATGACCTATGTTGCGGCAGCAGCGGCGGCGCTGTTGACCCTGCTGCGGCTGGTGATGCTGTCCAGGCGGAACGACCGCAGGGACTGACCACGCAGCCTGAAACGTGTGAAACGCCGGAGAAGAGACGCTGCGCAGCCTGAAACGTGCGAAATGCCGGAAAAGAGACGCTGCGCAGACGAAAAAGAAAAAGCGAAACAGCTGCCTGAAACAGCGGGGCACTGCGCCCTGAGCATGGAGAACAGAAAATGGATACAAGAGAAACAGCGCTGCTTTTGTTTGTGGAGATGGAGAAGACCAAAAACTTCGGCAGCAGCCTGATCCGGGATACCTTAAATAAATACGACTACGAAGATCCGCGGGAAAAAGCGTTTTTAAAACGTCTGACGGAAGGAACGCTGGAAAGTCTCCTGACGCTGGACTATGTCATCAACGTGTATTCCAAAACGCCGACGAATAAAATGAAACCGCTGATCCGCAGTCTGCTGCGCCTGTCGGTCTATCAAATTTTGTATATGGACACCGTGCCGGATTCTGCGGCATGCAACGAAGCCGTGCGTCTGGCAAAGAAAAAAGGCTTTGAGCGGCTGTCCGGTTTTGTGAACGGTGTACTGCGTACAATTACACGGAACAAAGAAGAAATCTTGAATTCGGAGAGTGCGTTTTGGCAGGAACTTCAAAAGAACCCTGTGCAGGCACTTTCGGTGCGCTATAGCGTGCCGGAGTGGATGATTTCTCTCTGGGAAGCGCAGTATGGAGAAGAAAAGACGGAATCTATGCTGGAGAGACTGAAAAATGGGCGTCCGTTGACGATCCGTCTGGACAGCCGTCTGACGGAAGAAGAAAAGGCACAGGAAATCGCAGCGATCGAAGTAGCAGGCGTGACGGTGCAGAAGCACCGGTTGTATGCAGATGCGTGGAATCTGGAAGGCTGTGAGGGCATCGGTCATCTGCCGGGCTTTGCAGAAGGGCTGTTTTATGCGCAGGACGTCAGCAGTATGCTCGCGGTGGAGGCAGCAGGAATTTCAGGTGGAATGACGGTCATGGATCTTTGCAGCGCGCCGGGCGGAAAAACAACGCTTGCAGCAAGAAAGGCGGGCAGCGGGAAGGTGATCTGCGGAGATGTTTCCGAAAGAAAGGCAGCGCTGATTCTGGAAAATACTGACCGGATGAAGTGCAGTAACGTTTCGGTCAATGTCTGGGATGCGTCAGTTTTTATGGAGCAGTATAAAGAAAGTGCGGACGTGGTGCTTCTGGATGTTCCGTGCTCCGGGCTTGGCGTAATCGGCAGAAAAAAAGAAATCCGTTATCGGGTAACGAAAGAAGATCTGGCAGCACTTGTCACTTTGCAGAAAAAGATCGTGGACGCATGCTGGCAGTATGTAAAGCCGGGCGGTATTTTGCTGTATTCGACATGTACCCTGGATGTGTCAGAAAACGAAGAGATGGTGCGGTATGTGACCGAAAAGTATCCGTTTGAAGCAGAGAGCATCGACCCGTTTTTACCGGAATGTCTCCACAGCCAACAGACAAAAGCAGGATTTTTGCAGCTGTTTTTGGGCGAGTGGGACACCGACGGATTTTTTATGGCAAGACTGAGAAGGAAGAAATAGACGATGGAAAACAGAGAAAGCAGGGATTTAAAGTCCCTGCCGCTTGATTTGCTGAAAGAAAAAATGACAGAGCTTTCCGAAAAACCGTTTCGGGCAAAACAGCTGTACGACTGGATGCATGTCAAGCTGGCGGGAGATTATGACGAAATGACGAATCTTTCGGCGGCGTTTCGAAACCGGTTAAAGGAAGAATATCCGTTGACAACCCTCAGGGTAGTGCGTGAGCAGACCTCTGCGATTGACGGGACAAAAAAATTTTTATTCGCGCTGCCGGACGGAAATCTGGTGGAGAGTGTGTGGATGCAGTATAAGCATGGCAATTCAGTTTGTATTTCCTCTCAGGTTGGCTGCCGGATGGGCTGCCGCTTTTGCGCGTCTACGCTGGACGGTCTGGAACGGGGACTGACGCCTGCGGAAATGCTGGATCAGATTTACCGGATTCAGAAGCTGACCGGGGAGAGGGTAAGCAATGTCGTCGTGATGGGAAGCGGGGAGCCGTTGGATAATTACGACAATCTGCTCGTATTTTTGCGGATGCTGACGGATGAAAACGGTTTAAATATCAGCCAGCGCAATGTGACGGTTTCGACCTGCGGAATTGTGCCGAAAATGTATGAGCTGGCGGAGGAAAAGCTTCAGATCACGCTGGCGCTTTCCCTGCATGCGACGACAGATGAAAAGCGCCGCAGGCTGATGCCCATCGCTAACAAATACGGAATGAAGGAGCTGATGGACGCCTGCCGCAATTATGCGGACAAAACCGGACGGAGGCTGACCTTTGAATATAGTCTGGTCGGCGGCGTCAACGATACAAAAGAGGACGCGGAAGAGCTGATCGGCCTGGCAGCGCCGCTGGGCAGTCATGTCAACCTGATTCCGGTCAACCCGATCAAGGAGCGGGATTTTGTACAGTCCAACCATGCCGCGATTGCAGCGTTCCAGAAGCGTCTGGAAAAAGGCGGCGTCAACGTCACAATCCGTCGTGAGATGGGAAGGGACATCGACGGGGCGTGCGGACAGCTGCGCCGCAGACACATGGAAGAGCAGAGCGAGTGAACCTTCTCGAAAGAGGACAATGCCGGATAACAGCTTGTCCTTTTTGTATTTTTGTGCTAATATGGTAAAGATAATGGGTGAAATTCCGAATACAGAGAGGGTGAGCGAATGAAAGCTTACGCGATTACAGATATTGGAAAAAAGAGATCCTTCAACCAGGACTATGCGTGGATGACCACCGATGAGATCGGAAAGCTTCCCAACCTGTTTATTGTAGCAGATGGAATGGGAGGTCATCGGGGCGGCGGTTATGCATCGCGTCTTGCAGTGGAGACGATTCTGGAACAGATCCGGCAAAGCCAGGCGGAAAGCCCGGCAGAAATTTTGGTGGATGCGATCCGTCATGCAAACGAGTGTATCCGGCAGACGGCAGCGGAGGATGAACAGTTGAGTGGAATGGGGACTACAGTGGTAGCCGCCACCTGCGCAGACAGGCAGCTTCAGGTTGCAAACGTCGGGGACAGCCGTTTGTATATTGCGGATGATGCCGGCATCCGTCAGATTACCGAGGATCATTCCCTGGTACAGGAAATGGTGCGCTTTGGCGGAATCAGTCGGGAACAGGCGAGGATCCATCCGGATCGCAACATCATTACCCGTGCCGTAGGCGTAGAGGATGATCTGCAGGTGGATCTGTTTTTGGTTCCGCTGGAAGGAAAAGACCGGGTGCTTCTGTGCTCGGATGGCCTGACCGGAATGCTGGAGGATGAAGAAATCCTGCAGATTCTGGAAGGAGAAGGCAACGTGGAAGAGCGGGCGCAGCGGCTGGTGCAGGCTGCAAACGACCACGGCGGAAGAGATAATATCGCGGTGATTATTATGGAGCCGTTTTCAGATGAGGTGAGCGGATGATTAAGATAGGAACAATGATAGGCGACCGTTACGAGGTGCTCGAGCGCATCGGGATGGGCGGAATGTCAGATGTTTATAAGGCAAAGGATCACAAACTGAACCGGCATGTAGCGGTGAAAGTGCTGAAGCAGGAATTTTCCGAAAATACGAATTTCGTATCTAAATTCCGGGTAGAGGCCCAGGCAGCAGCCAGTCTGATGCATCCGAATATTGTAAATGTGTATGACGTCGGGGAAGATAACGGGGTTTACTACATCGTTATGGAACTCGTAGACGGCATCACGCTCAAAAAATATATCGAAAAAAAGGCGCGTCTGTCCGTGCGGGAGGCGTTAAGTATCGCTATTCAGGCATGTATGGGCATCGAGGCAGCGCATAACAACCATATTATCCATCGGGATATCAAGCCGCAGAACATCATTATTTCCAAGGACGGCAAGGTAAAGGTGACGGATTTTGGCATTGCAAAAGCGGCGACAAGCAACACGATCACCTCAAACGTCATGGGTTCTGTGCATTACACTTCTCCGGAGCAGGCAAGAGGTGGATACAGCGACGAAAAGAGTGATATTTATTCGATGGGTATTACACTTTTCGAAATGCTGACCGGACGCGTTCCATTCAACGGTGAGACGACGGTTGCGATTGCGATCAAGCATATTCAGGAAGAAATGCCGTCACCGAGAGAATATGTGCCGGAAATTCCGGTCTGCGTGGAACAGATTGTTTTAAAATGTACCCAGAAAAGTCCGGATCGCCGCTATCACAGCATGGCGGCGCTGATTGCGGACCTGAAAAAGGCACTGATGTCCCCGGACGAGGATTTTGTCCAGATCGAGAACCCGGACGAGGCGATGGCGACCCGTACCGTGACCTCCAGGGAGCGCAAGGAAATCAATGAGAGCAGAAATAAAGAGGCAACAGAGGGCGCGCGCCTGAAAAAGAACGAGACGCCCCAGAAGCCCAAAAAGAAAAAACAGCCCGCCTATGAAGAACCGGAAGAGGATGAAGAAGACGAGGATGAGGAGTACGATGACGATTCCAGAATGGAAAAAATCACGACGCTGCTGGCGATCATCGGTGCTGTTTTAATCGGCTGTGCCGTGATCTTTTTAGTTGGCAGGGCAGTAGGTATTTTCAATTTTGGCGCGACGTCTGCACAGGTGACGGTGGAGAATGTGACCGGTAAATCCGCGACAGAGGCGCAGAAGATCTTAGAAGATCTCGGGTTGAAGGTAAAATTTGCCTATGAGACTTCCGATACGGTAGCGGAGGGCAATGTCATTTCACAGGATGTACAGGGCGGTACGACGGTTTCCTCCGGTACGCAGGTACAGCTGACGGTGAGCGGCACAGCACCTGCTTCCGATACGGACACAATCCCGGTTCCTGATGTGTTAGGAGCACTGGAGGCGGATGCGACCGCAACGCTGACCAGAAGCGGATTTACCGTGACGAAAGCGGACGGCTACTCCGATACGATTGAAAAGGGAAAGGTTATTTCCCAGAATCCGGTCGGTGGTTCCCGTGCAGCCTCAGGCTCTACCGTGACGATCGTGATCAGCCAGGGACCGGATACCGGCAGTAAAAATACGATGCCGGCTATCATCGGTCTGGATGTGGAGACAGCGGTTGCAATTTTGACAGAAAACGGATTTTTGATCGGGGACCAGAAAGAGATGAGCGATGACACGGTTCCTGCCGGAAAGGTATGCTATGCAAGCTATACGGCAGGTGCTGCGGTAGAGCCCGGTTCTACGATCGATATCGGAATCAGCGTCGGCCCCAAAGCGGTTACCTACGCATATCAGGAAGCGGTTGCAAGCCCGGCAGATCTGGATCCCCAGTACAAAGAAGGAACCGAGTGTACAGTAACGATCACCGGACAGTCCGGAACGGAATATTTAAAGACGACAGTTCGTTCTTTCCCGATCACGACAGTCAATCTGCATGGAATGGCAGATCCGGCAGGACTGATTACCTACGAATATACGGTGACCGGTGAGGCGACCACGACGACGGACGAGGACGGAAACCTTGTAACCGTGCCCGGAACGACAACGAGACAGACTGTGCAGCGTCAGGTCATGTTTACATCGGAAGGATAAGCGGATGCAGGGAAAAATCATCAGGGGAATCGGCGGATTTTATTATGTGCACACCCATCAGGGCGTATATGAATGCCGTGCGAGGGGCATTTTCCGGAAGGATAAGGAAAAGCCCCTGCCGGGCGACCTGGTTTCGATCAGCGTCCTGGACGAAACAGAAAAAAAGGGAAATCTGGATGAAATCCTGCCGAGAACAAACAGCCTGATCCGACCGGCAGTAGCCAATGTGGATCAGGCGCTTGTCATTTTTGCACTTGTGAGCCCCAAACCGAACTTTAACTTACTGGATCGTTTTCTGGTTTTAATGGAAAAACAGGGAATTCCTGCACTGATCTGTATGAACAAGACCGATCTGGCTTCCGACGAAATGATCGCGGAAGTAAGGGAACGCTATCGCACCAGTGGCTATCCGCTGCTGTTTGTCAGCGCGGCACAAAAAGAAGGTATTGAAGCGATCCGGGAGTATCTTCGGGGGAAGACGACGACCGTTGCGGGTCCCAGCGGAGTCGGAAAATCGTCTCTGATCAACCTGCTGCAGGATGGTGTACAGATGCAGACAGGCGCAGTGAGTGAAAAAATTGAACGGGGACGGCACACGACGCGGCATACGGAGCTGATGTGGGTGGAAGAGGATACCTACATTCTGGATACGCCGGGCTTTTCGTCAATTGAGTTATTCGGCATTGAGAAAGAAGAGCTGGGCGACTATTTTCCGGAAATCGCAGCACATGCCGGAGATTGCAGGTTCCGGGGATGCGCGCATCTGGCGGAGCCGGACTGTGCGGTGAAGGAAGCGGTGGATAACGGCGAAATCAGCAAGGGAAGATACGAGAATTATCAGCTGTTTTATGAAGATTTGAAAAAAACGGCGGGATACGGAAGGCGCAGGGACACCTGACGGAGACGGATTTAGACAGAGCATAAAAATAAGCTGCCCGGAGGAATGAAAAAATCCTCCGGGCAGCTTATTTTTCATGACAATAGAATGCTCGCAGAGCGTGCATTCTATTGTTTGTGCCTAGCGCCATGCAAATGTCGCCATGCCGTAGATATAGATAAACGCGATGGCAATCGGGACGACGAAGCGAAAGACTGGTTTCATCCATGCCTTTACCTTTAAGCCGTGTCCGGTATTAGCTTCCTGTACGAAGTTCTCCCAGCCCCAGCCAAAGCTGTTGCAGCAAAACAGAGTAAGCACCAGGGAACCGAGGGGCAATACATTGTTGGATACGATAAAATCCCAGAAATCCAGCCATGCCGTGCCTGCTGCGAAGGGCTGAAAATGCAGGACGCTGTAGCCGAGGGCAGTCGTCAGAGCCAGGACAAAGATGCCGGCGCCGCAGACAATGCAGCCCTTTTTTCGTGACCAGCCGGTGAGTTCGCGAATCATGGCGAGAATATTTTCGCAGACACCCAGGACAGTTGAAAGGGCGGCGAACACCATGAACAGGAAAAACAGCGTACCCCAGATACGTCCGCCAGCCATGTGGTTGAAGACATCCGCCATCGTGTCGAATAACAAACTTGGACCAGCGTTGACCTCCAGACCGTAGGTAAAGCAGGCGGGGAACATGATGATGCCTGCAAGGATTGCCACGAGGGTGTCCAGTAAAATAATGGTGACGGATTCCCCCATCAGCGACCGTTTTTTGTCAATATAGCTGCCGAAAATAGCCATACCGCCCATCCCAACCGACAGTGTGAAAAATGCCTGGTTCATCGCGCCGACGATGACGGAGCCGTTGATCTTGGAAAAGTCCGGAACCAGATAAAACTTTAACCCATCTGCTGCGCCGGAAAGGGTCAGGCTGTGGACCGCCAGCACCAGCATCAGCACCAGCAGGGCGATCATCATGCCCTTGGTCACCCGCTCCAGCCCGCCCTGCAGGTTGCAGCTTAAAATCAAAAATGCCACCAGCACTGTGATAAAAAGATAGGTTACGTTGACCTTTGGGTCGGCGATCATCTGGGCAAAGCCGAAATCGGCGTTGCTGCCGGTGAGGAATTTTACAAAATAGTAGAAGATCCACCCTGTGACCACCGTGTAAAAGGCCATCAGCGCAATGTTGCCGATGAGGCTGAACACGCCGAACACGCCCCACTTGTGGCCGGGCTTTTCCAGGCGCTGGTACATATAGATGGGGCTGGCCTGGGCGGCGCGGCCCACGGCGAACTCCAACACCATAACGGGCAGGCCCAGCACCAGCAGGCAGAGGATGTACAGCAGCATAAAGCTGCCGCCGCCGTTGCTCCCGCACATCCAGGGGAACTTCCACACATTGCCGCAGCCGATGGCACACCCGGCCGACAGCATGATAAAGCCTAAACGGCTGCCAAGACGTTCACGATTTTCCATAGTCTCACACAAATACGTAGGCGCTCAGGCGGTTGAAAGCTTCCTCCACCAGGGCGCGGGGTAGGGCCAGATTCATGCGGATGGCGCAAGGATGGTGGAACATCCGGCCGTCCTGCCAGGCCACGCCCACATCCCAGCCGGCGTGCAGCACGTCCTCCAGCTTTTTTTCATGGGCAGCGCACCAGTCAGTGCAGTCCAAAAACAGCATGTAGGTGCCCTCAGGTTTGGCAACCTGCACACCCGGGAAATGCCGGGTGATGAAGTCGCAGGCAAAGTTCATGTCCGCGACCCACATGGGGATGACGGAAAAGCCGTCCTTAGGCTTGCCCGGCGCAAAGCCGCCCGGCTGGCCCAGGGCATCCACCGCCAGCGCATCCATCCCGCGGCGGTCGTACACAGTGGTAAAATCGTATTTCATAGTGATACCTCAAGAATCGGTTAGATTGTTGAAAATATACTTGTAGAGGTGTTCTATACCGAAAGGCTCCCCTCAAGGGTAGCCATTAAGGGCAGGATATATAAATGCTTTTTCCAAAATCACACGTATGTGTGATTTTATTTAAAGTTCTTTGCGTCGCTTTCTTTCAAGAAAGCGACATTACTTCTCGCAGGCCCCGTCATTTCCCTCACCGCAGCCGTCGCAGTCGCTCTCAAATTTTACGGCGTTTTTGGCAAGTTCGGGGTCCAGGCGCTGGGCGACCTGCATCATCAGGGCGCACTCCATCCGCTTGCGGAACACCT
>OGZV01000495.1_pt1 | contig 41618 bp, 86 predicted proteins | sample 1576861 | NCBI WGS metagenome assembly OGZV01 (sample SAMEA3541501, study PRJEB24748) | human gut metagenome | biome: human gut; feature: human-associated habitat; material: faeces | place: China | collected 2012
GGAATGAAAATCCATTGTCTTACCTTTTGACTAATGCCCCATATTTAGGGTGGAAAAATACCACCCATTATTTTACAGAATAACTTCTGTTTTACCTTCAAACTTAGTGTTCAAGGCACGAATCTCAGCAAGCTTCTTACCGATTTCTTCCTGAATCTTAGTAGCGAAAAGTTCAACTTTTGCCTTACCAAGTTTCTCAACACTATCAAAAGGTGCTTTGACTTCTGATTCTGGAATCTTTGTAACATCTATAGAGAATGTAATGTGAAGGTTTTCATCTACAACAAATGACTGGTTGATAATATCTTTTAATTCAACAGAGATAATAGTTGAATCATCAACTTCACTATCAGTTGTAACTGGATCTCCATTAGAGTCAGTTTTCATATTAGATTTAAAGGATATTTTAGAATATTCGATTGTTCTGACAAAATTATGTAACATATCTTTTTCAGTGGCAGCATCAGTATCAGATGTACCTAATTCTGCAACAGAAATATCTACACCAATAATATTTTCATCAATAGTTTTGCTAATATTTAATTTCATGAATTTGTGCCCTCACTTTCGTTGTAAATAACTTGTCTGTAAGCATCTTTAATTGAAATAAAGAAATCTCGTAATACATCTTTATCAATCGAACAATCAAGATTTGATGTTTCAAATTTTGGATTATATACTGTAAAATCTAATGTTCCATTATCCCTAGGTACAAATAAAATTTCTACATTGTTATTTAACTGTAATGTAATTGAATCTATTTTCTCACCATTACTAGAAGTAACTTTTCGTACTTGTCCGACCTTTAACGGGGTTTGTTCAATTACAAGTCTATTTGCCATATACATACTCCTTTCTTTTATTTTTCGTTTTCCTTTTAATCGTTTAGTTGCGGAAACAGAACTCGAACCTGCATATTCTTGGTTATGAGCCAAGTGAGCTTCCATTACTCGTCATTCCGCTATGATAATAGGAGAGGAGCGACCTCTCCATATTATATGTAGATTGGTAAGATCTACTGCCGATTGATTACCAGTCAACCGACAAAGAGAACATTGAAAATTCTCTGATATGTTACTTATATATTCTCCATATATTTTCAGTCTTCGGAGTAAAGACCAATTGATAAGGTTTCATATCTCTTACCAGTTAATTAAGGTTCTCATTAACGCAGAGAAGCACGAACATTTTCTCATTTCTGAAGGCTGAGAGAAACCGATGATCCGAGATGTTGGTAGGAGAGATATAGGTCTTACAATACTACATGAATAGCAAATGCCAAGATATGTTAATCGTCTACTAAGCCAAGACCTCTCCATAACACCGCCAATGAGCAGTAAGCAGTGGGAAGTTTTAGACCATTCCAAGGTCAAATATTTCTGCAAACCGACCTTTATATTTGTGTCGCATATCGGTCAGCGACAGCTCATTTGTAAAAGCCTATCAGTGAACTGACAGACCGTCCTCACTTCCTTTGGATGTGAGTAACTTGTTATATCTATTTATTCTCTACATTGTCGTCACCTCTCGGCTCAAATATCACGTTACTATGCTTTCTTGTTGAGATTAAATTGTTGATGTTAGACGAAAGCTTCATCGGCATCCTCAGTGTCTTCACGAATCACATACATCTGAGTGGTTTCGGAAGGATTATAAATCCGAAAGTGATTTTTGTTCTACTTGTTTGATACCTTCTTCTCCAAAATATTTGGCGAATTTTGCATCTGCTTCCGTATCACAATATACCCTGCACATCTCAGCGGAATCCCATCCGATAATATCTTGAATTACACTATCTGGAATATTTGATTCAGATAAACGAGTCACAAACCAATGTCTTAAGCAGTGAAAATAGAAGCTTTCTCCTAAAACTTTGCTAAATGTATCTGCCCAACTGTCAAGTGTTCCAGATTCCATTGGCTCATCTATGTATTCTCCATTTACTTTCTTAGGGAATAACCATTCTGATTCAATTTCATGTTCTTTTCTGTAGTTCATCCATAAATCTAAATATGGTTTGAATGGCTTTGCTAATACATATAATGTAAGCCTCTTACCTAAGCTTCCTCTACCCTTTGTTTTCACTTTTTCCGGTGTTTTATATAAAGAACCTAAAATAATGTTCTCGTCATCAAAATATGACACTTTAAATCTAGGCAATTCGCTTTTTCGTCTTCCGCTATTCATAGCCAAAGAAAGTAAGCATGCTTTATCATATCTTTTCTTTTCAATACAATAATCCAACAGTATTTGAAGTTGTTCTTCAGACATAATAGTTTTTGTAAATACTTTTTCGTTGACGGGATTTTCAATTTTTCTCACTATCGGTTTGTAACCTTGATATTCATCGTCTAATATATTTGAAATATAATTTGAAAGCGATGAAAGAGTAGATTTTACCCTACGCATTCTGGCTGGCGACCACTTATATTCAGTGAGACAAAAACTTTGATAACGTGCAATATCTCTTTTAGATAAATCTACAAAAAATTTATTGTCGCAATGCTGAAGTAAATATACCCAAAAAACGAAAAGGTCACGTCTGTACGCATTTATTGTTGTTGGTGATCTATCAATAGAACGAAGATAATCCAAAAAATCATTTCCTAATTCTATATTTTCTTTATTACACTGAGCCAATAACTCATCAGTAACAATGTTGTTATGCTGTATTTTTCTGCCCATCAAATCTCACTTCCTTTCAAACAAAAAAGAGTGTATGGTAATAACCACACACTCTCTAAAATCAATTACTATAATTCTACCAACTTAACAAATCTATCCATCTATTCATTTCATCACGAAATTCCTGATACCTGGTATCAATTTTAGCCATAGCATCTTCATATTCTTCCTTACTAACAGCTTTATCATTTACAAAATAATTAGTAGAAGAAGTAGAATCAACAGGCTTACTGTATAATTCACAATTCTCACAATCACATTCTTCATCACCGATTATTACTTCATAAACTTCATCACTTTCTAAATGTAGAAGAACCTTGGAAGAACAATTGCTTAAAACATAAATTCTTGTTGATGAATCCTGAATATATCCATCTCCATCTTTAAACGGCTGAATAAACAACTTGTTATCAGGTGTAATCGAAATAATATATTCATCATTATATGCAGTATCTTCCAATTCAATTGAAGGATTAATGAAATCTACAATAGAAGTTAATTCATAATCTTCAATGTTAATTAATGCCTTAATAATTTCATTCGCTTCATCATATTTTGCAATAATAGAAATGTCATCACCATCATTCTTGTCTAAAATGTTGTTGTGAATATATGGAATAGTTGATACGAAATCATATACATCTACAAAATTTAAAGTATTCATTAAAACACCTGTCTTTCTTATAATACCTTGTGTGCTTTTGAAACCTTGAATGCAATTTCTCTGTGGGCATCTGTATGCCAAGGCTTACCGTTAATAGCACTTATACCGTCTTTTGCAGGAACTGCCTTCACTGAGAACGTACCTAATTTTCCGAATTTAATCTTTTCACTTGAATCAGCCTTTAATGTATCAAAAATAACGTCTTCAAAAGTGTCAATAATTACCTTAATATCTGCTTTTGAAGCGCCATCTACTCTTTCGCTGATTGTCTTTAATAATGTATCTTTGTTCATTTAATTTTTCTCCTTTATTCTCAATTAATTTCATTTTGTAATATAAAAGAGGGTAGCGTCCATATAAGGTACACTCCCTCAATATTCTCGTATCCTAACAACGCTCCTATGGAATTATCCAATGGTCTGCCACCCGTAGGTTCAGGGATTTTGGTTTGATACGAACTACTGTAATCCCTTTTTCGTATGTGTATTCTATACTACACGTAAAGTGCAATGTTATTGCAGTTGTATATGTATCAGTTCATTATACTTAGCCAAACCAAACCGAATGGTGGACTGCAATATTATTTAATTTAATTTAATATCTTTTATCATTTCCACTTCATTTTCCTTTAAAATAACAATTGTTTGTGAAGCAGAAGTAGCACAAAAGAAATTTTTAGAATAGTCATTAAATCCGCTTAGACATCCACTAGAAATTACATAACGACCATGATTTTCTGATTGAACAGAAAAATTATGTAAATGACCACTGAAAATTAAGTCATAAAATTGATTATCACTTGAAATGATTTTAGCAAAATTGCTTTTATCATTTTTATATTTATCACCATGTATAAATTTACAGGATAAACCCGAAATCATAATATTAATGTCTGAATCAGAATAATTTGTTTCTAATATAGAAATTCTAGTTGAACCACTAACTTCAACCAAATCTTTAATCTGTTCAGTAATAAGCACATTGGCATTATCACCTTCAAAACTTTTCTTTTTATCTCCAGACATTCTGTCATGGTTGCCAGCTATGCCACCATAAACAACATTACACTCTTCAGCCAAAGCAACTAATAATCTATATATTAATTTTGTTGCTTTGTGTATCTGCATAGATTGTAAGAATTCACAATTATGTTCCTGAGTGTTTCGCATATATACTTGCTCAATCATATCTCCGGTTGATATTACAAATATTTTCTTAATTCCATACATATCTATATATTTTTTGCATTCAGATATATATTTGTTAATTCGTTCATTTGCAATTTCCCAATTGAAATAATTACCATTACAATTATTAATTACATATCCTATATGCCAATCTGTAATATGACACACCATAGTGTATTTAGAATTATCCACAATAGGTTCATACATATATTCAGGTATCTTTAATGAAAAATCATTATCCTTCATATACTGTTTTAATTCATCAGCAACAGTAAGACATGGAACTAAATCTCGTTTCATTTTATTTAACTTTAATCTGTCGTTGTGAATTTGCTGTTTAACAATATACTGTTCACCAAGAATCTCTTTTGCGTCATCAAGGGTAAATGATTTTTCAGTTATATTCTTAGATTTTAAATACTCTCTTACAAAATAATTACCAAAGATAGTCTGACTAGCTTTTCTAACACTGTCATAATGGCATTTAATACCATATTTATCTACAAGTTCTTTCCAGTCTATATCCGAAAGACCAGACATTTTATTAGAAATTTCTGTTAATACTTGTTCATAAGTAGTAGAAGTTAATCCGTATTTTTCTAATTCTTTGTCAAAATCGTATATAACGTCCACCCACTTTCTTATTCGTCTTCAGTAGATTCAACCGTTTCTTTATCAGGTAATTCAAAAGTAAGTTTGAAATCTACAGTATCAACATCTTTAGGGATTTCTGCTATAACCTGTTCTGTAATATCTTCACCAGTATCTGTATCTACAATTTTTAAATCTTTTACAGATATATTCTTTAACTCCAAATTTTTCTTCCTTGGAGTAGTTTTTGCTTCTGTTTCTTTTACTTTAAACATTCCTTTTATTTCCTTTCTCAACTAAAATTTCCCACCAGAACGCTTTCTGCCGGGATTGAAATACATTTGTTTAGTTTTAGTTTGTTTCACCTTAATATAGTCGTTTATTTTCTTTATGTAGTCTTCATCATAACTCAATCTAATATGAGATTGTAAATAATATATCCCACATCTTTTAGGAATCTTATTAGACAATACATTATTAATAAGTTGATATGAAGGATTAAGATTTTTAAGGTGAGTATGCTTACCAATATCTTCTTGACGACAAATACGATAACCATTTTCTGTCCTGTCTATGAAAAATCCTTTATAACTAATTCTGTTTTTCATAGGCAATTATATATTTCTTATTTTCTTTAACATGCGAAGGTTATAATTTCTTTCACAGAGATAATATTTTCGATTCTTCTTATATTTACTAGGAGAAGAATGAGAAATTCCGCCTTCACGTTTATATGGAATCTTATAATCTCTGTTTAGAATCATAGCCTCTTTTTTACTTATCTGAATTATTGCAATTCACATCCTTTACGATATATTTTCCACAAGAAGTGGAAGAGAATTGCGGAAATGGGATTTGAACCCATGACTTCTAGCTTATGAGGCTAGATTGCTACCTGACTGCATTATTCCGCTTTATTTTTAGAATAGTCGGCAACCATATTACCAGAACAATAGTACAGTCGCCGACAAATAGAACTGAAAAGTACAATATTGTATTGTACCCAAATTAGTGCCCTTTTCGGACGAAATCACAATTAGTGCCATATAGACAAAATTGATATAATTTTAATTTTAAACAGCTGTTGCATATTTATATTCCGCATTTGCATTTATAAGCGGAGAGGTACTTAGACAATAAAATCCTTTCTCCTCATTATACAACTTAACAAAATTGTGCAAAATGCCCTAAAAATGGGCGATTCAAGAGAAATAAATTGTCTAGGTGTCCCTAAAAACGCCCTTTTTTGAACAAAATTAACAATTATTCGAAAAACATTTTAGTAAATTTGCACTATTTATACTGTATAATGCTTTAATTAATATTGAACGTCTTTTCTTAATTGTAGACTTTAATTTATATTGATTTTGTTTTTGAGCAATTGACAGACAAAAAGCTCTATCAATTAACCAACTAAATAACCCAATATAATTTCCCGATACATATATTCTTGTAATGTCGTTAATCATATTATCAAAATCCATCTTTAAAAGAAAATAAGCATCATCATTATCTGAATAAAAATTACTTGATGATTTATTAATGTATGTTTCAATTATGTCTTCAACCTTTTTGCAAGTTTTTCTATTTTTTTCTAATTTAAATTTTTGGAAAAAGTATTCTACTGGAATAGTAGATTGATTTGATCTGAACTGATCAAGTTTTAGATTATATAGATAATTCATAGGACATATCAAATCATAATTTATATTTTTATCTTTAAAATCTCTATGAATTGTTTTCCAAAAGGAAGGATATTTATTCTCTTTGACATTCATATCCTTTTTAATTCTTTTAATTTCTGAACTTACGTCTACGTCAAATAGTCTTTTTGCGGAATCTATTGCTATCTGTGCTAATACACTTAATATACAAATATAATCTTTATATTTTTGTTCATCAAATGTACAATCATAGGTTTGTGCAAGTTGTGCTAAATTACTGGATTCTCCTATGTCTAATTGAGAAGCAGAAAGTTTATTATCTAATTTTGCGAAATCTTCCATCGTATTATTATAAATATTTGAATCTTTCGGAATATTATTGACAATAGTAGGATAATTTTCACAACAATATTTTGCATGTTCAACTATTTGTAATTGATTAGTAGTATAAATACTATCAGAATCTTGATCCGCATCTGTTTTATCCAAGGCTTTTTATCCTTGGCTTCTCCAATTTTCATCGGAGTGTCGGACTATATCTTCACCCTCGTTTAACGTTAGGTTAGTTAGATTATTTAATCTTACTAATATTAATCTATAATTAATAGTGATCGGCACTCGTGTTGGTATTATTGGTTTCCATCCTCAACCATTAGTCTCTGAACCTTTCAAACTACTTTTACTGGATTTGTTTGATTTGGCTGCTGATTAACATATGTGTAAAAAATCATATGAATATGATATTAATAAATTATTTTTCTTGATCTTAGATTTATTTCACACACTTAGCTTTCCAGCAATTCACCGATTAGTTTTTGAACTATATTTCTATAGAACCGAGCCGTTATATTAACCCATTGTTTCGATCTTGAAAATCTGTTCCATTCATATTTATTGCAATAATTTGATCACAAAAATTAAAATATTTTTCAAATCTTTCATCATAAATATTATGTAAATATCCTAAATTATATTTTCCATTAAAAGGGCTACGGAATTCTGCGAGATATTCATTGGTATTAAATCTACTTGTATAACATTGAATTGCCACATCTTCAACAGTAAAGGTGTCATCTTTGTCTACAATATCAGGCTCACCTGTAGCTCCATACAAAAGCATAGCATAAGGAGAACCAACAATAACAAGATTATCAGCATTTTGAATGATTTTTCCACTTTTAACATTTAAAACATAATTCATAATAATTGCTTTTTTACGTTCTCTAAAATATGAACTTCTTAAAAAATCTCTATTTTGTTCACATAAAACTATTAAAACTTCATAGTCATTTGAAAAATTTATATTCTTTTTTAAGTATTCTAAAAAGAAATCATCATCAGTTTTTAATTTGTTTATATATTCAATACTTTCTTTACAAACTTCATCCATATTATCAATATTTAACGAATTAACCATTTGATAACTCATTCTTTGAACGTTTCCTAATTTACTACAATGAGCAGTTTTGACAATTCCAAACATACAATCATTCTCATAAACTTTATTACACCAATAATCATAAGAAACATTATATTTAATCCACTTCATAGCATTATCCGTAGTAATTAATTCTATGTCTTTAACATAATGCTCATTTCCCCACATATCCTTAACGGTAGCAGTATAATACTCATCTCCGAAATAATCACGGAAAAATAATTGAATGTTTGAACAAAATGCTGCCATTTTACAAAAATGATGACGCAGAAGAATATACCCATTTCCCCAATCTGGAAAAATACTTGAATCTATTAATGCTTGTCCATCAAATAAAGTATTTTTTAGTTTGTAATTCTCAATAGTTTTGGCTACACAATGTTTATCTTTATTGGTTTCAACAGAAACAATTTTTGTAGTAAAAAATCTATCCACATCTTTTAAAACTAAAATATTTTTTGGATTTATTTTAACTTTTCCTACAATTCCACTGCTTATAAGAGGAGAATATGCATTAATTCCAACTATATCTGCATTTCTTTTGGGAAGTTTAATACCCATTCTAAGAAAAGAAGAAGCTTTATTATATAATTTATCCCGTATAAACATACAAGAACCTTTTTTTGCTTTTCCAGTGCTTCTATATAACATTTTATAATGTATTATTTCTCTTTTTATAATTTCACCTGAACGTTTTCTAGTTATGTACTCTACATTAACACCATTTTTATAAAATTGTTTTCGAATATCATCTGCTGATAATTGATAATATTCATCTCTATGCTTATTTGCAAAATCATATAATTGCATAATTTTATTCTTTTTATTAAATTGAATATCTATTAATTTTTTACTTTTTGAACTGATAGCTTTTTTATAATCTAAACGAGCCTTTTTGGCAATTTTCTTAATATGTTTAATTTCACCTTCATAAGATCTTGTCCCAAAATTAAATTCTAAGCAGATTAAATCTCTCGTAGATTCGTTATTCCAAACTTTCAAACCGTTATCACACATAAAGTCTTTAAATAAACTATTTACAAACATTGCATCTTTATATTCATAATGATCTCTTAATCCTTTATTATATTCATATAAAGTAGCAGCTTCTATATTTTTTATTTTTAATCCAAATTCACTCATGTAAAATTAAACCACACTCCTTAATACCATATTCTTTTAACTACCCATTCCTTATTAAGCCACCTAATATAAATAACTTCTGGCAAAATCTCAATATAAGGAATAAACTTCGATATTTTCATCTTACTAATCACCACCTTGCATTATCTGAATATCTTCGCCCAACCATTTCAAATCTTGCTTGTCACAACTTAAACAATTAAAGTGGGCAACTTCACCTTCATAATTTTCGACATATTCCTCGCCCACATTTATATATTCTCCACAAATAATGCATTTTTTCTCCGAATGTGGTGGCATGTAGTTAGGACATAAAGGATGACATGGATAACTTCTACATAACTTACACATCATTAGCCCTCCTGATTTTCAATAGAATCATTTCCAATTTCAAAACATTTCTGTTCATATTCGTAGCGTTTGATATATTTGGTGAAAAATCCATCTGATAAAAGTTCTGTAACAATAGCTGTTATATCTGTCTTAATTGTTTTAATGTCTGAATCGAGTTCAAAATTTTCAAAATCTTCAATTAGATCAAAGTGATTAATGTTAAATTTGTTATTTTTTAGATAAAGAGTAGTTATGTATTTTTCAGTGTCTCTATCCCATTTAGCGATTGCCATTACAGAATAACCATTATGTAAATCAATATTTAATGCAATATTTCCAATAATTTCGTATCTAAGCATTCTTATGTCCCTCCTGATATTTCTTCTCTTTTAATTTAGATTCATAAGCTTTTTTGCATTGTTCATTAAATCTTATAGCTGTTGCAACCCTGTTAGCCCATGAAGCAGAATTGCTTGCTCTTGGATGGTCAGTGCAAAAATCTGATTCGTATATACAGCCTCCAAAAGTATTGTGTGTATTGTTATTTATTAAATTTTCTAGTTTCAATATTTTAAATTTCCTTTCTTTCGTTTATTTTTTTGTTTTTGTGAATTTTCTTCGATGTGAAGAGATCTGAAGATTTGAGTTGATAGTAGAAGTAGTAGATGATTACAATATATTATTCTCCATTTTCTTTTTTGAAATTTAAATTGAATTTTCTTTAATCCATTGTTTGAGAAGATTTCTCATTCGTATACTTGGAATATAAATCCAAATTTCTTTTCCATCACGAATAGCAGATCTCCATATAAACCGAAGCATTTCTGAGAGTGCATAATTTAATTCTGTTATGCCTTCTATATTGTCATTTGTTGGATAAAATAGATTACATAAAATTGACCATTGATTAATGATTTTGTTTCATCAAAAGTTGTCCATAAACAATCTGCCGATTTAGCTTTGCATATATTGTGGAAATAATTTGTTGTATGTTTTCCTTGTTTTTCTAAAAGATTTTTATTCTCATCATAAAACCACTTTTTTGATAAAGCATATTTATCTTTTCCAATAGAATTTAACTTGTCGTGATCAATAATATGTATTAAATCAATTTTAGAAATCAATTCAGGATTTGTTATCAATTTTTGATTATTAATTATTCTTTCTTTGTCAAATATATATTTTGATGCATTTCGATCATACAATTTCCATTCATCATTTAGATGTAAATCTGTTACACCACCTTGATATAAGTCAGCATCATTTGTTGTAAATTCATTTGCAAAGAAGTTTATATAATATATTTCTTTCCATGCCATATCTGCTGCTGTTTTACATTCGACATATTCAATCCTTTTAATATCATCTGTTAAATGAGGATGATTTAAATAACGCCTTGTTAAATTTGTTGTTCTACCTACATACACAATTTTGTTGTTTTTGTTTATAAATCGGTATACATAATAATTATTAATTTTTATGACCTCCTTTTATTTCACCAAATGAATCTACTTCATAAATCTCAAGCATCTTAGCAATAGCCCATTCAATTTCTTGTTCATAGCCTTCTTTATTAAGTACATATATATTAGGCACATTTTGTGGTGGTTTCTTTGAATCAGGTTGAACACTACCAACTTCTTTTTTGATTAGAAGTGGTTTTTTGTCGCCAATAGAAGATGTGAGATATTGAATACATTGATTGATTGTATCCTTTGACATAGAAAGTTCTTTTGACATAGATTCTATACTTCGCCAAAAAGCTTCTGGTTTAGTTTCAGGGTTATACATAAGTTCTTCATTATCTTTATTTTTGGGACGAATGAAAATATACGAATTAATATAAAGAAAAGCCATTAATATATTCTCTTTATTAATACTAGATTCGTTCATCATAATAAAATCAAGCTGAGAAGATGTGATTTTTGAGAATTTATCAACAGCATCAAAATTTTCAGGAATGATCTTAATTTCAATGCCAGTATCATATCCAAGTGTGTCAAGATCCTGTTGAACTTCAATCATTTTGTTGTTAATCATATATTCCAGTACATCAAGAATTTCTTGAACAGCTTTCGGTCTGCGTTTGTGTGTCTTGTATCCGTAGAAATTTAGAACTTTTCTAAGAGTAATCCAACTATAGTCTTCGTAAGACCTATATTTATCAATAAGAATATAGGTAATATAGAATTTTCGACTAACTCCATATTTAGTTTTAATGTTTCCTTGAATATAGTTATTTGGAAAACGAGTAAAGTATTCTGTTTTTTGTTGCAATAAAAATTCCTCCTTTATAGGTGATACTTATTTATTCTCCATTTGAAATTAAGTGGAAGAGAAACTTGCGAGCGTTCAGTAAAGTAGGTCTGAACCCCCACTTGTTTGTTTTATTTTTGAAATTGGTAGGGGGTGAAACCCACTTTGCCGAACTGAAAGAAGATATATAACATTATTAATAAGACAAACTATTACGCTTGTATTTCGTTTCACTTCATACAAGCTCTTTAAATTTTTAATTGATTGTTATTGGTTGATTCAATATGTTGTTTTATCTTTTATATTATTTTCTATTATTTCTATCAATAGTTACATATTTCTCTTTGAATATATCCTCTACAAAGAATATAGGCATCTTATCATGATATTTCTCATATAATTCTTCATCAGAGATATGAGAGTAGCACCTATGATTCTTGATAGGTGAATCAATTTCTCTAATATAATCTTTTACAATAGATTTATCTTCTGAAAATCTATCACCTATTTTTCCACAAATAACACAATAGCTGCAAAGTGATGTATGTTTTGTAACTTTGTTTGTATATGAAAAATAGTAATCATATTGAAGTAAACATTCTTTATACTGATGTTTGTGTTTTGATTTAGATTTGCTTTTCGATACATTGCTTTTCGTTTTCTTTTTGTGTTTTGGTATTTCATTTTCTTTAATCATATATTTTCCCTTTCTGGTTGTTATTGGTGATGAAATTTGATTGGTTATTTATATATTCTCTTTTTTGAAACATATTAAGTCGTCTTTATATTGTCTACCCAAAATTATTTTCTAACAAAAATACCGTCCCCAATCATAGGGACTATTTTTAATGCTTACGCATTGGTAAATATATGATTTTGTGCAAATTCAATAAAAATATGACAGATGATTACGATAGTTTTGGTAATAATATACAAGTTGGTGAACGAGATTATATAATTGTGACGTAAAAAACGGTATCAAAATTATGCTTTTAAGGATTTGGTGTTCACTTTATTGAGTTGAGATAAAAATAGAAATTTGGGGCATTTTAGGAGTTCTTACGTATAGGTAGAAATTTTGAATTAAATTTGTGAGAAAAGATAGGAAATATTGCATAAAATACAAAGTGACTAATTAGATATTTTGCACAAATAACGAATGTATAAGAGTAGGATAAGAGGTGTTTGAGTGTAGTTTTAAAGCACCCCCGGTATGAATGGTATATAGGACGATTTTAGGTATAAAATGCATATCGGTGAAAAGGTTTATTTTCTAGGAGATTTGATTGTTTTAAGGATGATATTGAGAAATTTGAATTTTTAATTTTAGGGTGTTGGAGAGGAGTTTTGTCTTATTTTTAAAGGTTTTGACGATAAAGGGTACGATAAGAGGGTTAAAGTGGAAAATGTGTGATTTTGACTTGAAAATAAGGAGGTTGAGAATTTGGACATGTTGGATTTTTTTAGTTGGTGTGTGGAATAACCAGCTAAAGGGAATGTGCAATATACAAAAGGATTTTATAGTTTTTACTACCCCCTATATATAAAACATACAATAATAGTATAGTATTAATGTATATTTAAAAACGAACAAACGTTCGATAAAACTAGATCTGGACTGTTGAGCAGAATGTACTCGAACATATGTTCTATTTTACTGCAAAACCTTATTTTAAAAAATTATCGAAAAAATTAAAAATAGTTATTGACAATCACATATTCATATGATAGTATAATAACAACAACAACAAAGACACATAAAACAAAGGACTTACAAAAAAAGTTGTTGACAAACACACGAAACAGTGATACAATCAAAACAAGTTAATCAATAGGGCAACGATAAACGGCTAAGGCACGGCAAACTCCGACAATCGAACCTAACGAATAACAAAAATGTGTTGACAATCACTTAAATGTGTGATAACATTAAAGCAAGTTAAGGAAACACCTTAACCAAACAAAAGGGTACAAGTGTACCACCACTTGTACCCTAGGACTATTAAGAATAATAGCACCTTACAATCTATTATTCTACACCGTTTCAGGTGAAAAGTCCACATATTTTTACAACTGTATAACACCGTTTACTCGGAAGTGGGTTATTACAACCTATGAACGTACAGTTTGAACTTTGATAATTTAATATAGGACTGTATCTATACGTTAGAAGTTTGCTTGCAAACAAGCCCTTTGGGTATGGGTTACACCATAAGTGCTGAAAATGAAAGATGGTTGCTCACTAACAGTAAAACGGCATAAGGCGTGCTAGGAAGGTCAGGAGGTCTGGAATAAAACCACTATATTTTAATTGCTGCACTATCAGTTTATCTAAATATAGCAGTTGCAAGTCTGCGTAAAGGTTGAGCATTCCAAAAAAATAAATAATAAAATGGGAACTACACAAATACTCCCGAATAAAGGTGTAGAGAAGGAGCATATTATGGCAAAGAATCAGATTAATTTTTCAAAAATGAGCAAAGAAGCAATGGCACAGTTAACATCATTCAAAGAGTCTGCTCTGGCATTAGCAGAAGAAGACTTACGATATAAGGCTGAACTCAAGCCATTAAAAAAAGAGTTAGAAACAATTATTGAAAATCGTGAAAACGACCTTGCTCAAGGTATGAGTATAGAAGATGTTGACAAGAAGTTTTCAAGACTTGAAGTAGATATGAAAATACGCAAGGCTCAGGTTGAACACGAAAAAATTATTGAACCTTTGAATAATGCAATAAAAGATACTTATGCATTCATTCCAGATACAATGTACCTTGCATATGATAAGAAGATTACAGAGCATAAACGTGGTGACTTTCTTAATGCAATAACTGAGTTTCTTAATAACTTAGGCATAGAAGATTGCAAGCAGGGACAAATTAGTAAACTCGCTGAAAATATGTCAGATATGTTCGGTGCAAGATATGCTACAAGTAAGAAGATTGTTGAGAATAACACATTCCATACAGCAATCAGCAAAGCACAGTTTAACAAGTTATTTATGGCAGTATTCTGTGATATGTATATAAAATAATAGTGGATAGTTAGAAGGACAGACAAAACAACACGTCTGTCCTTTTATAGTATTCATTATTTCTTGCTAATCACAAAAAGGTGTGATAAACTAATATAAATAAAAAGGAGGATTTTTATGATTGTATATTATAAACTAGCAAACATATTAAAAGAACGAAATATGCAATGGAAGGATTTGTGTGATGCAGGAATTAGTATAAATATGCCTACGAAATTTTCGCTCAATAGAAGTATGAATACAGATAATATAGACAAAGTTTGTGCTTATCTTAATTGTCAACCTGGAGACATAATGGAATATGTTGATGAGAAGGACGAAGAAAAGGCAAAAATTCAAGCACAAATTGAACGATTACAAAAGCAACTTGAAGAAATTCAAAACGCAAAATAAAACAGTATAATCCAACACAAACACAAAGCATCTAGTGAAAACTAGGTGCTTTTTTATACCCAAAATTAAAGGAGGTAAACGCAAAATGTATCAAAAAACATTCAAAAACGGATATACAATTTCAACATTTCCATGTAACAACGGATATGCAACGGCATTATACGGAAAATATGGAAATCAACTGAAACTACGTTACACAACAAATGTAAGTAAGGCAAAGCGAAATCACTTTGAATTGCTCACATTAATATCATAATCAAATAGGAGGAATTTTAAAATGAAAAAGACAATTTTAATCACAGTATTAGCAACAACATTGGCAACAACATTACCTTGTAGTGCAAAGGCAGGAAAACACAATCCATATTATACAACAAAGGGAACTGTAAAGAATTTTACCTACACAATGAAATATAAAGATGGAACAGTATTAAAAGGCAAAGGATATAATGTGTATCTAAAAGATGGAGCAATATTGGAAATAGATGACACAGACACAGACAAATTCTTCAAGGAAGGACAAAAGGTAAAAGTGAAATTTCACGACAACGGAACACGGAAGAACAAATTGGATGATAAAGTTATATCTGTTAAAAAGGCAAAATAGCAGACAATCCCACTTTTACATAAATAAAAAGGCAAACTACCCCAATAGTCTGCCTAGAAAGGAGAACCGTATGCCTTATTTAAAATACGGAGATTGGTATATTCCTGATTGTGAGATTGCATTTCCAACGGAAAGCGAAGCATGGGAATATATTCAATCACAAAGCAACTAGGTTACGCCTTTGCTTAATTGTAATGCAAAGCCTAATAAACATCAAGCCCATAAGCGTAATATGGGCTTCTTTTAATTTACAAAGGGAGAATATATATGAGAGTAACAAAGAGAAAATTGAGAAAGCTCGCAATATTAGAGCCACACAAAATGGTTACGTTTTATGGAGAAGGCAGATTGAAAGATGGAACGAAAATGACATTTGAGATTGTAACTACTTTAGAAAATGCTACTGAATTAACACAGGTATATAAAAGAAATATTGAGATTTATTAGGAGGAAAGAGAAATGACTAGGGAACAACGGAAAAAGGATTTGCGTAATAAATGTTGTGCAGTTGCAGGAACTATGGTAATAGTTGCAGGATTTTTAGGGGCAATATGCACACAAAGCGAAACATACGCAGTGAATACAAACGGAAATCCTATGCACTATAAATATGTAACTGAATATAAAATCGGTGCAACTTATATAGGCAAATCTACATTTCTTGACACAAACGGAAATGAGTGGACTGTAACAAATACAGACTATAAAAAAGGCAAACAGTACATACTAACAATGCACGATAACGCAACAGAAAATAATATAAAAGATGATGTAATTGTAAATATCAGATAGGAGAAAGGCAAATGAGATACGAAGATTTTTTTAAAATAGCACGATATATGAATGAAAATTGGAAAGGTGGCTATACAAAGGCAGAGTACACACAGTTAGCAAAAGAATATTTTGAAGATTATCAATGGACGCTCACAAAGCGAAATGAAGAAAAGGGATTTATTGAACATACAATCTTATGCCTAATTGATGGACTGTGTGAAGATTGGGCAAACGGAAATATAGAGCCTGTAAAATGGATAAAGCAAATGATGACAGAGTTAGAATTTGAACCAATGGATTTTAAAGATTGTGAGAATACAACTATATATTTAGTAGATTTTATAAAAAAGGAGATGATGTAAATGTCAGTAGCAGGTGTACCCACAAGAAAAATTAAAAAGGCATTATCTGAACACGGATATGTAAAAGACAGATGCAATGACGGACACGAAATATGGGAAAAGCAGATTACAAAAAGCGTGTCAATTCCTATTCACAGCAAGGAAATAAACGGAGCAATGGCTAAAAGGTTAAACAAAGAACACAATTTAGATTTATTTTAGGAGGTAAGGCAAATGAAAAAATGCAATTTACTATTAAGGAAGAATGATTATGCATTGGTTGAATTAGACAACGAATATGCCGTTGTGTATGGTTATGACGAAACGCAACGGATAGGAGAAAGATGGGCGAGAAGTGAAAAGTATTTCACTTTTTGGGACGATGAAACAAACAAGGTAAAATGTTTACAAAAAGCATTAGATTATTTCAGAGAAAAAACAGAAGAAAAATGTGAAAATGTAGAAGATAAATATGTGTTGGGACAAAATCCTAACACTAAAGATTGGTTTGTATATGAAGATACAACAGACAGAAATGTATGTGTAGATACAAGGGAGAATTGTATCAAATACATACTAGAACATAACGGAATTGTCCATGATCCATGGGAAGAGGTGTAATAATTATGCATAGAAGAGTATTATTTACAGACGGAATGTCAAGCGACTTTCTTTTAATCATAACAGATGCTCCAAAGACAGATATAGAAGAATACTGTAGATGGCATGTTGAGCAAATAGAAAATGGTTGGAAAAACTGCGAGACGTTTGAACCATTAAAGGTAAAACATTACGTCAAGGAGCTACTTGATAGCGAAATTGACAATAGAGAAGATTTAGAACTTATTGGCTATGATGAGTGTTATGATTTTAGCACTTATCATAATTAAGAAATGGATATTTCATAAGGAAAGTTAGGTAAAAAGCATGGATAAATGTAGAAAGAAAGGATGGTTATTTTATGAATATAAATTATGAACAAGTTAAACGTATGGCGTTAGAGAATGTAGTGCAGAAAAAGAACAGAAAAGCAGTATATGATTTTCAGTGTCGCCACGCAGGGAAACATTACAACAGAAAACGGAAAAGAAAATAAAAGAGAATAAATGTGTGTTTCATTGGAAGAAAGGAGTGATGAATTATGCTTAATGCAACTAATTGGAAAGAATTGAAAAAACAGCTCAGACAAATACAAGGCAAGGCGGTATTCAAATTAGAGCGTGTTGATAGTATGAATGATGGAACATTTTACAGAGTGTTACACCAGGTTAAACCGCATGAGTTAGTTTTCTTTGATGGAAAGCAACCAGTATATTTGCAAGTAGACACAAGAACGGAAAGTGAAATTGAATACTTTGAGAATGGGTTCAGAATTGCAAATTGTACCTATACATTGGATAGAATTATGGAGGTGTAACCATGAACGCTGTACAGGAAGAATGGGAGAAAATGAGAATTGCATATCAGATTAGATATGCAAAAATGTATAAAAAGGTAACAGATAATGAATTTAATACTGATAATCACGGAGCATTACTTGAAATGAGCTATGTGTTAATTGAAGTGTTTGGATTAACTGATAAACAGGTGCAGGAAATTGAAAGAAATGATGGATTAACGAATGTAGACTTAGAAGCAGAATAAATTCGCATTTCATTGGAAAGGAATAGGTAATTATATGAAAATATATGTGTTATTAAAACAAGGATATGAAGGCAGTGAAACAATTTGTGTAAGTGAAGACATCAATAAAATTCGCACAAGTATTTGTGAAGATTTCAATCCAAACGAAGATTATCCAGAACTTGAAATTTGGAAAAATGGAGAAGAAATTTTAAAGACAAGTGGAAGCGATGTATTAAAAGTCATTGCGAAAGAATTAGCACAGTAAATACCTGATTCAAGTGACGTTAGAAAGGACGATAAATATGGCTTACATATTAGGAAGATTAATTTCATGGAATGTGAAATTTGAAAAAGTAGATAACATCACTGTAAGAGTATATGGAAACTTTGATGGATTTTCTGTAGTTAGAGAATGTAAACAGGATAATTATGTTGAAGTGGACGGAAGACTTATGGATTATGAGGATTTTGAAGATTGGCTATATTCAATAAAAATGTAAATGAATCTAAGATTTGCTTTGGTTTAGCAATTAAACAAAATAACGCAAAGGCAAAGGCGGTTAGGAGAATAAATACCTAGCTGCCTATTTTATTACAAGGAGGAAAATTATGAACGAATATGTAAAACAAGCAAAGGATTTTTTGAATAAGGCAAATGCAAAATGTGAAATCGTGTATGGTGGGATTTCACGGAATGAAACATGGAAAGAAACAGCAAAGAGAAATTGGTATGATGTAACGATTACTACACCAAGAGGCAAAATGAGTTATGTATTTTGGGATAGCATTCGCAATACAGAAATTTCTCAAATGACTCTAGAGGAATATATAACAAAAATACTAAAATATAACAGAATAGAAGATGCTGGAAATGAACAATTTAAGGCAAGAAAAGAATTAAAAAAGTTAAAAGCTGAAGCAGTTCCAAATGAGTATGATGTATTAGCTTGCTTAGAAAAATACGATGTAGGAACTTTTGAAGATTTTTGTTCAGAGCTTGGATATGACGAGGACAGTAGAACGGCAGAGCGAATTTACATTGCAGTTATTAAGGAATATAAAGACTTGACAAGAATTTTCACAGAAAAACAGATGGAAGAATTAAACGAAATTCAGTAGGAGGTATGATTATGAGTTATTTATTCTTATTTAGAGAAAAGGATTCGGATGATAGAGATTGTTGTGCATATATTAATTCAAAGAATCCACGATTTGAATGCAATCACTATTTTGGAAGTGTCAACTTAAACGGAGCTTGTTATAGTGGGCATGAATTTCCTGCTTATGAAAATATTGAAACGGTATTAACTGAGACAGAATATAACGAATTGATTCAGTTTAATAAGGCAATCAATGATTTAGGTTATGGAATTACAAAGGGAGATGAACGTTATAACAAAGGAATAGCTTTAGCAAAAGCAGTACAGCACATTTATGATAAGCTTGAATCTGAAGAAGCAAAAGAATTTCAGCAGAAAATCATTGAAAGCGAAATCGAATATATGAAGGATGAATATTCATTGGATGATACAGATATTGAGAAGATATTTGATGAATATTATTTGGATTACAGAGACAGAGGAATTATTGGCAGTGTGTTTCAAGACAGCTCAGACTTAGGATACGAAGAAGCATGGAGTCTTGGATATATTAAGAATGGAGATTCTATTGCAGACAGATATTTCGATTATGAAAAGTTTGGAGAAGATTTAGTCAATGAGGACGAAAATTATCTTGAACTTGATGACGGACGAGTTGTAAGTCTGAATTATTAGAAGGGAGTGAAGAATATGACAATTACATATGATTTAGATTTAAACAGTTTCAATGCATGGAGTGGTGCAGTAGATACACTTGACAGGATACAGAGAGAAGGTAAATGCGAAGAATTAGAAAACATTCTTGAAGATTTATATCCTGATGGAATGACAGAAACGCAGCTTAATGATTTACTTCGGTTCGATTCTGAACAAGTGTATGAATGGCTTGGAATTAGAAGCGAAGAACAGATTAGAAAGGAAATCAAGGAGGCAGAAGATGAACTTGCTGATATGCAAAACGATTTGGAAGATGAACTTGATGACGAAGATCTGACAACAGAAGAAAGAGCAGAAATTATTGACGGTTATCAGCCAGACATTGATGAAATCAAGGAAAGAATTGCAGACTTGAATGAAGAATTAGAGAATATCTAAGCAAAGGAAATTGTAATTTACTTAGAAGGAGTGTGGTTGAAATGGAATTTAGGCTGACAAGTGAAAGTATGGAGTTGCTAATTGAATCTATTGTAGACGCAGTTGAAACTACAGAAGATAGAGATATGCAATTTGAAAAGGTAAAGACAATTCTTGAAGATAATGGAATTATAGAAATTAAAAACTAAGAAAGGTAAAAGGTGATAATATGGGACAGTTCAGTTGGATTTATAGTGATACAAACAAACAGTTATTAGATGATGTGTATGCAGAGACATATTTACTTGTACCAAAGCCATTTCAAGACAAATATGGAAAGGCAATTTATGAAGATTGCTATGATGGTTATGGAGATTTTGGAAAATACGATGTATATAATCTGATTCCTGAATGGAACAAGGAAATTATACCGAAGATTATCAACAAAATTAAAGAAGGAAAATGGAAATGTAGCACATGCGAAAAGGATATTGAAAATTTACAGACATATTACGAAGGAAAAGAAATTGATTGTGAACTCCGTTATCTTGGAATTATAATGGCTTGTTACGATGAAGATAATGCAACTTTAAAATATCCAATTAAAATAACCACAAAAGAAATGGAATATGAAGATGTTTCCCCATCATTAAGTGATCCTTATCAGGGTTGGAGCAATGATGAATATGACGATGAATATTGGGACGAAGATGAATGGTAAATTGGAGAATATAAAGGCAGACGCAAACAAATGTGTCTGTCTTATTTATTGGAAAGGAGAATTAGGAGGTAGCAATTATGATAGTAGACAAAATAGAAAATAATATTTGGACTAGAACAGATACAGACGAAAATGAGGTTTTATGTAAGATTGAGTCTTTAGGAAACAATGTTTATAGAGCAACTAATCGTTTCACAAAAATTACAGCGGAAATTGTGCCTATTGATGATTATAAAACGTCAATAAGATGTATTGAAAATAAACAAGCAGATAAAAATGGAGTATATAGGAAAATAAAGAAACTGGCTGATCATAATACAAGTTGGTTAAATTATATGTGTCAGGAAATTGGCTTCGTAAGAAAAGCTAAACCAACAGTATAAAACCAAAGGAAAGAACTGTTTCTTGAAGAAAAAGGAGTGATTAATATGGTAGATCAGTGGACAGGTGAATGGACGGAAGAAAAAGATTATGGTAAATATCCAAAAGAGAAATGGTGTGATTATGATTATATAGCTGCATGGATTAGAAAGCAGAAATACGAACCAGAAACATCAATGAAAAATTTAATAGAAATGATTTTTGGTTATTACTTTGAAGATGATGATGTAAAAGAAAGAGGATATTTTGCAATTAAGGATGAAAGAAAATATCCTGATAATCTTATGATATTTGTTCCAGATGTAGCAGAATATGTATTTGCAAGTGGTGGATTAAGCGAATTTGATTATGAAGCATAGATTGGAGTGATGATAATGTGCGAATATGTAATTAAATTGGAAAATGACATTAGGTATTACAACAATGGAAATTGGGTATCTAAGGAAGAAGCAGAAAAATTCGATTGGTACAATGCAGAAAATACTGCAAGGGAATTAAAACATAAAGGAATTAATGTAATTATTAGCTATTAAATTAGTTAAGAAATAGCAATTTCAAAAAAAGAAAGGAAATAATTATGAAATGGTATGTGTATTTTATCAATATGTGGACAATGAACAGAGATTGTATTTGTTTTGAGAATGATGAAAAACAAGCAAAACATTTTTCAAAAGAAGTAAGCGGCATTGTTTGCGAAGAAAATGAAATTCCTGATTGGAATTTAATAGAAAAGAATTTTGCAAAACGGTGGCATGAAAGAAAAACTAATATAGAAGAAATAATTATATAGAAAGGATGGTTGATTTTTATGAATTTACATATGAGTTTAGTAGAAGTAAATGCAGGGAACAGAGAAGATTTGTTAGACGCATTAAGAAGTTTAAGCGATTATGATTGTGATTTTAATGGAGAAAATGGAATTGAATATCTTTGGGACGAAATTGACGAAAATAAATTTGATTCGTCTATGGACTATCTGATAAGTGAAGTTAAAGATATATCAGATGATGAAGAATGTGTAAGATATTTTATTAGAGAGTGGATGGAACACGATAAGAACTATTACGAAGAGTATCAGTTAGATTTTATAAAAGATGGAGAAGATAATGTAATTGCAATAGCATTTGCAACAACTAGCAGATATTAGAAATGGAGTGATGAATTATGAAAGTGAGAGAATTAAATAGAGATCAGTTACACGAACTGAAACAGGCATACTATTCAGAACTTGTAAATGAAGGTACTTTTGCAGAAGTGATGGGAGTTAATATCAATGAGCCGTCATATGAAATGATTACAAGTATTGATGAATATGTTAGTGATGAATTTATTTATGAACACTATGATGGATATAGTTTCACAGAAGATGATTTCTTCTGTAGTGCGGAAAGGAGTGCTTAATATGTTGGATATTACAAATTTATATGCTTATAGGATTGAAGAATTGGCTGTTGGAATTGTAAAGGCAGAGTCATATGAAGATGCAAGAGAAAAGGTGAAAATAGCTTATTTGATGCACAACGATTGCTTTGATTCTGAAAGAGATTTTATTGAGTTAAAGGAAATTGCAGAAGATGATTCGTGGTTTAGTGACAATCCTGATGTAGTTGAAGTTGATGAATTAATATAGAAGTGGAGTGCTCAAATGGAGAATAAATAATTGGAAGATTATTTATTCAAAAGGAGGGCATTTTTAATGGATAAAAATAGATTAGGTGAAGTAAGAAAAAACAATAAAGGTACTGAAATGAAAATTATTACCTATAGAAAGGCAGATGATATAGATGTTCAATTCTTAGATGAGTATGGGTATATAAAGGAGCATACAATGTATCAGCTTTTTAAAATAGGTCAAATTAAAAATCCATATGATAAGACAATTTATAATATTGGCTGCATTGGAGTTGGAAATCATAAAATATGGGATAATGATATAAAGAGAAATTCTCCTGTATATGATATTTGGTCTGCAATGATTGAAAGATGTTACATAAATAAAAAGAAATATCCTGCTTATTGTGGAATAGTTACTATTTGTGATGAATGGTTGGTATTTCAGAACTTTGCAAAATGGTACGATGAAAATAAATATGAGTGTAAAGGTAGATTACATGTAGACAAAGATATTTTACATCCAGGTAATAAAGTATATAGCCCAGAAAATTGTATTCTACTTCCACAAAGAATCAATGAGTTGTTTTTTGTAAGTAGTAGAGGAACGTCAAATTTACCACAAGGCATAAGAGAAGCTGTGACAGGATACTCAGCAAATTTTCAAGGCAAACATCTTGGTACATATAAAACTTTAAAGGAGGCTTGCGAAGCATATATTAACAGGAAGGAACAAATTATAAGAGATGTCGCAAACGAATATAAAAACATTATTCCAGAAATTGCGTACAATGCTCTTATGAATTACAAAATAGATGTAGATCGTTTCATGGAAAAGAGTTATTAAAACTACAATGAAACGATGATTTCAAAATAAAAGGAGGAACTTTTTTATGTTAATTGAAAGAGGAATGAAATTTAAGGTAGAAGTTTTAAAAAATCCTTTAATTAATACAAAGGTTGGTCATATTGTAGAGATTACCAATGTTGGTAAAACAACGGTAGAATTCAAAGATACTGAAACGAATGATTATGGATTTATTGAAAAGTCTAACATTGAAAAATGTTTTCAAAATATATGAAACGGCGATTTACTGAGATTATGAAAGGAAGGGATGATATGTTATTTAAGGAGTATTCAATAGAATGGCTTGATATATTTAAAAGTATGAAATCTTATAACACACAGAGACTGTATAGAAATATAATTGAAAATCATCTTATTCCTGAAATTGGTGAAATGGAAATGAATAATATTTCTATTTCCAATCTTCAGCAAATTATCAATAAAAGGATTTCTAATCCAGCTACATGTAAACATATTTTATTGACACTTAAACAAATATTTAAAATAGCGAAAGAAGAAGGAGTTGTTGATAAGAATTTATATACTTTTATTCAAGCTCCATACTATGAATCCAATGAAAAAAGAGCATTGACAAAAGAAGAAAAAATAGCAGTTCGAAATATTGATTGTGATTCAATGGGTAAGATATTTGTTCATATATTATATGGATGTGGATTAAGAAAAGGAGAAGCATTAGCTTTGACGAAAAATGATATTATAAATAATGAATTGGTTATAGATAAATCATTGCATTTTGTCAATGGAAACCCAATATGCGGAAATCCTAAAACACATTCGAGTAATAGAAAAGTACCTATACCTGAATTTTTATTAAAAGAGCTTATATCATATATGAAAACAATTGATGATAAGCTCTTTTTTAATATAGGTGGAGAATATCTTAAAGATAGTGAATATACAAGAATGTGGAAATATATAGTTGGAAAAATAGATAATAACATAAATGCAAATTCAAAATTAACAGCACATATATTTAGACATAATTATGCTACTACTTTGTATTACTCTGACGTGTCAATAAAACAAGCTGCGAAACTTATGGAACATTCAAATGTAAATACTATTTTAAAGATATATGCTCATTTGGATTCGGAAAATGAAAAACTTACAGAGAAAATTAATAAAATATTTTATATATAAGGAGGAATTAAAATATGACTGTTGCTGAAGTAAAAGAATTATATAAGGGAGAATACGTAGATCTAGAGGTCTATAAGCCTTTAAGTAGAGGAAATTATTATCCGAATCATTTTCACGGAGATAATTGTGTAGGACTTGGCGATGGTTCTCCTGAAGGAGATTATACGGAAGATATGGAAGTTGGTTTATATGAATTGATGGATCAGGATGAATATAATAATACTTTAATGGCAAATTGTGATATTTATGCAGATTTTGAAGATTGGTATGGCGATAAGGATGCAAAAGTATTATGTATTATGATTAAATAAGAAGAAAGGTGGTTGATGTAAATGAACAACAGACAAATTATTTTTAAAAATTGGAGAGAAATGTATGATGCATTGAGTAACGGAAAGGATTTATATAATCCGATTATAGGCAAATATATATTTCTATACAATGAAAACGGTTCTTTGTGTACATACAATTTAAATCAAGAAGAAGCAATAAATGTTGCAAAAGAAGCAAATGGTGACACATGGAGTTCTGTATTAGGAACTGGTGGTTATATTTTAGATACATTGACATTGAACAAGGAAGAAAGTTTAAAACCGTCATATGATTTTTGTAAAGAAAATTATGAAAAAGGCGGTTGGGTTTATATTTAAGAGAGGTTAAAAGATGACAAAAGAAGAGAGATTACAATTTGCAGATTTATTAGATGATTATGTTTGTGAATTAGAAGAAAAAGATAATTGTAACTGTAAGACAAAAGAAGAATATGCAGCACAATTAATGATAAAGAGACACATTAAAGTAATAAATGAAATTAAAGTTTGTATTTATTATGATTTATAACTTAAAAGTCCTTTTTAATAGGACGGTAATATGTGGTATAATTTAAATAAAATAAAGAATGAAAAATAAATGGAGGTATTGATTATGGCACAGGCAATCGGAAGTATTATAGCATTTATCATTGTATTTGGTATTCCTTATCACATTAGCAAAAAGGAAGAATCACAAAAGAGAAGAGATATGTACAATAATCTAAACAAGAAGTCTGTAGATGAAATGGAAAAATGGAAAAGATAAGAAAGGTGGTTGATGAATATGTTCGGAGGACTATTAGCATTCTTAGGAATTTATGCAGGAAGTGCTGCAAAGGCAGCTAAAGATAACTATGACATGAAGAAAATTACTCGTACAGTTGATGAAAAAGGAAATGTACATTATGCAGATAGATTATGCAATGAGTACATCAACGGAGAGCGAGTGAAGAGAGTTGAAACAACAGATAGAAACGGAGTTAAACTATATTCAACTGTTGGAGTAAATAGTAGTAGAGTGTATGATACTTCTTATGGAAGAGGTACACAGCAGTTGTTTGAGATGAGCGAATATGATAAACAGCAGAATTTAAAGTATGGTAAGAATGTATATGATCAATATAATCCATATTTCGAAAAAACTGTTACAACTGAAATAAGTTCTGGCAGAACAATTACTTGCTTGTTCAGTGGTAAAAACAGTAAAACTGGTAAGGAATTCTTTAGAGTATGGTATTTCCGTCCAGAATGCCAGGGGAAAAATGATTACAATAAAACTGTTGATGGTGATATGGGAATTGAAATTACAAAAGAAGAATTTAATAAGTTGAATTTTGGAGCTTTGACATGTACATGTATGCCAAGTGATTATGATGTAGTCCATGCATTATGGGGTGATAGGTAATGAATAAGCAGAGAAGAGAAAAGATAAGGCAACTCAAAACTCAAATTGATTTGATTAAAACCGATTTGAAGAAAGCTTCAAGTGAGTTATCTTCTATATTGAATGAAGAACAGGATGCATTTGATAACATGCCAGAAGGATTACAAAGCAGTTATAGAGGAATGTGTTCGGAAGATGCTATTGACAGTATGGAAGAAGCGAGTGAGAAATTGGATGAGGTGATTGAGCTATTGAATGATATTGCGTAGAATAGAAAGCGGAGTTGATAAAATGATATTGTATAAAAATGTAGATATTTGTGATTTAGAGCCAATTGCTAAAAATGGAATTTTAAGTATAGATGAGTGTGGAAACAATAATTGGGACGAAGGAAAACGAGCAGAAAATGACACATCGGTAGTGTATTTGTTTAGTCCGATTGGTAAACAGAACTCATTCCCTAATTATGGTGTAGCATTATTGGAGATTCAATGTGAAGCAAAGAAAAATAAAATTGGTAAAACAGATACGCATGTAGACGATTATATAGAATATATTACAAAAAGAGTTGAACCATCAGAAATAAAAAGAGTTATTATTCCTAAAATTTTTAAAGAATACATTTCAGTTCCTCAAAATGTTGGAATTACATGGTGTGAATTGAAGGCAGAATGTTATGGTAATAATGGATTAGAAGAATGTAGTAATAAAATTTTGGAACAGTTCGCAAAAACCGCTCCATTAATGAATTCTACGGAATTTAATTTCTTTAGAGGTACAACTGAAAAACGCACGATGATTGATTTGTATAATATAGAATACATATTCTAAGTAAATAATAGTTTCATTGGGAATTTGGAAAGGAGAATATAAGTATGGGTGCATGGAGTTATGAGGTACTATCTAATGATAGAGCTTTAGATACGATGTCTGAACTGGAATATAGCAAGGATATAAAGGCAGAAGTAGAAAAGTTACTTGATGATGGAGATACAGATGAGAAAGTTCTTGCTTGTGAAATAGTTGATATTTCAATAAATGGTGTAGATGAAAAAATTCTTGGTGGTTTATATGAATACGAAGAATTTTTTAAAAAAAATTCAAAATAATTCAATGACAAACCTAAGATTAAAGGCTTTTGAAGTAATCAGATATGTTCAGAAACATGATGGTGGCTGGATTGATGAAGTAAAAGAGCAAAGGGTAGATTTATTGAGACAAATTGAGAATCGGTTGATTTCTGATTAGATTGGAGTGAATAATATGGATAAAATAGACAAGAAAACATACATAGGTATTGTAAAATTTACATTAGAATCAATGGTTGATCTTGCAAAGTCTGATAAGAATTATAATCTTACAGCAGACACAATTCATTATTATGAGACAACTATTAAACCAGAAATGCAAATTAGCCAGGATGAGTTTTTAGAATTGTGTAAAGAAGCTGGAATTAAATAGATTGGAGAGTGGATGACATGTTATATACAATAGTACATACAGTAATTAATAATAAAGGAGAACACCTAGAAGCAAACGCAAGGGTACTTGGGATATATTCAAATGAAGATATTGCTATTAATGAAGCGGAAAAATGGATTAAGAATACAAAGACTTCTGACATAAATGTAAAGAGAATAACAGACACAGAATGGTATTTTTGGTATGAAGAGAATGGAAATACTTATGGCGGTTATGTAGATGTATATGGAAAAAGATTAGACGAGCCAATTGAATAAACCAATGAAACCAAGTTTTCTTGTGGAATGGAAAGGAGCGAATAATATGAATGACGTATTGGAACAGCGATTAACTGAAAAGAAGCGAGATTTGGAAAATCAACAAGAATATTTCAGAATTGATATAAAGAATATTGAACAGTCAAATTATGAAGACAATGCTATCAATGCGTTGTTGTATATGAAAAAACTGAAAACAGAAATTGCAGAGCTAGAATTATTGTTACAATTTGACAGCGTTTGTAAGGACAAAAATTGTGTTTTAAGCAAAGATGAATCTGATACATTTAACGCATATCTTGAAGGGGATGTGAAAATAGCATTTGGAAATACCGACTGGAATCATATTTATAGAAAAATTGTCGGAAATAATTCAAGTGAATTTGCAGAAAAATGTATGGAAAAATGGACTTGAAATCTAAGTTTACTATGGAAGGAGAATACAATAATGACAAAAATTAGGGACGTGTTTGGAATAGAGCATGAGGCAAAGTTAATAAGTAATCCAAATTCTCCATATTTAGAATATGAATATAAAGTTATTCAAAGGATGTATAATCCAAATTATGGAGATAACAGAAAATGTATTTGTGGACATTCTTATTATAGACATTTTGATTCATATGAGAATATGGAAGCTTGTGGCTGTAAATATTGTGGCTGTTCAGAATTTGTGGAAGATACTACAGAAATTAAAAACAAAAATCTTCCGCATCATTGTAAATTATGTGGGGCTTATATTGAAGAAGATAATCTTAGTGTATGCGACAAGTGTGCGTCTGAATATCAGATATAAAAGCCATGAAATTTAACTTTCCTATGGAGGTGATTTTATGAACACAAAGAAATTGATAAAGGGAATTAAGTACAGTGTATTGGGGACATCAGCATACTATGCAGGAGAATGTGATTCATTTTGTGGACAGACATGTGATGTATGCGGCAGAGAATTGGAAACAGGCTTTTTATTCTATGTACCATCCAATAATACGATTACCTATGATGAAGTTGTAAATGGAAAGTTTTTAGACCAAATTCGAATAGGTAAAACTTGTATGAGAAAAATGGATATCAGAACTTGACAACTATTGTTAAGAAATTCGACTTCAAGTTTTTTGAAAAGAGGTGATTGCATGAATGATTCACAAATACAACAATATAAAGAAAAAGTTGCAAAAAGTTTAGTAAGGGATGGATATTACACAAATTTAAAAGAGGCGATGACGAGCGTAGAAGGAATATTAAAAATTAATAAATTGAATAATCCTAAGAATAAACATAACTGCTAGTAGAAATGCTGGCAGTTTTTATTATTATAATGGAGAATATTATAATATAGAATAAAAAGGAAAGGTTGTGATAATCATGAGTAAATTAGTACAAAAAATTAGTTGGAATTTAAATAGTTCTGTATTTCAAAAAGAATTACAAACAGAAATGTATATGTATGACAAGGCTAGTAGTAAGGTGAATAAAGCTATGCAAGAACCGTTAGAGAAATTGTATCAATATGAAAATCAACCTGATATGAGAGAAAAGGTTAAAGAATATATTGGTGAGCTTGAAGCGGAAATTAAGAGACTTGAAGATTATTTAGAGGAATACATGAATGATGAGGCTTGTAGAGCAACAGAAATTGAATCAAGAATGGAAACTTTACAGGAAGTTATCAACGATTTAAAAGGCAGATTGGAGGAGAAATGTTTATAGATTATACAGAGGTAAAAATAAAGCAATTAATAACGAATAATGATTGTTTAGAAGAAAGAGTCGAAATTGCGAATAATGACAGATATGCTTATCCAAATAAAAAATATTATTACAATATAAAAGTAAATAACATGATAAAAGGATTTCATATCGATAATGGCTATTCTGTAACAGGAATATTTGAAAATATAAAATTCACATCGAGAACTTTTTTTGATTGTAGCACGTTTAAAAATATTATTTTTGTGAATTGTTATTTTGATAAAATAGATATAAGATGGTGTAAATTTGTTAATTGTCGATTTATTAATTGTGCAGGTAAGATAAGTTATATAAGAGCCTCTACATTTAAAAAAGATTGTGTTTTTAAAGAAACAATAATAGAAGTCGAGCAGATCGACGAATATATGTATCTTAATTCCAAAAGATATAGGAATGATTGTGTTATACAAATCAAATAAAAGAGTTATTTCAAGAAAAAGAGAGGTAAGAATAGTGTTGGCGGAATTTATAGGGACAAATGGTTCAATGGGATTCAAAAAGGGCAAAATATACAATATAAATATAAAAGAGCAATTAAATGTTATTGTATTAAGGACAATGGATGGTAAACTATGGTGTCCGTACTCTTCGATGGAAGCGTTTTATAAAAATTGGAAGATATTATTAAGGAAGCGAAATTAATCGCTTCTTTTTTTACAGAAAAATGAGGTGATAACAATGTACAAAAGAAATGGATATCCAAAGCGTAGTTCGAGATTCATTTGTTTGTCTTGTTTGCAGGAAAACAAATTAGCACAAGGAATACAAAGGAAATCTCAAAGAAAAAAGTTCCATGTTAAAGATTTGACATGTCTAAATTGTGATGGAGAGATTTGTAAATGTATTGAAGTTAGGTATTGCGACTCTTTTAATGAAGTAATGGATAAAGCAAAAGAGTTGAGTAAAATATATTATTCAAGAAAGAATATAAACAAAGAGAACAACAGAAAGGTAGGTTGATGAATATGTGTTATAAGGCAGAAGTACAAAAAAGAAATGAGGAAAAATTAGAAAAAATATTTATAAAGGAAAATGTTCCAGATTTTATTCAGGATTATTTCTTGTCAATATCAAGTAGAGCTGCTAGATTAAATTATTGGATAACAATAAGAAATTTATTAAATTGGTTAATAGGTAAAAAATATATTGAATGTAGTGTATTATCTGAAATTACACCTGAAATATTAAATAAAGTAACTGATTCAAAAATAATTAGATATATGGATTATTTAAAAGAATCTGGAATCAAGCTTAACACACTTCTTACAAAAAAGAATCAGATGAGCAGTTTTTGGGAATATATGAAAACCCATCATTATTGTCAAGATAATATTATACAAATGATTAAATCAAGTGAATACAAACCGGTTAAAACAAATAGAATGAAAATGGAAAAGATGCCTTTATATGAAGACATTCAGAATATGATAGAAAAAATAAATCGAAAACCTGATGAATTTATTCGAATAAGAAATAGTTGTGTTTTTAGAACGTTAAGAGGAACAGGATTAAGAGAATCGGAATTAGCCGGTCTTGATGTAAGAGATGTGTATCTTGATGAACAGTATATAGATAGTAGACATCCTAGACCATATATTCTTGTTATTAGTAAGGGAAATTATGATTACACAGATGATGGAAAAGATATTGTATATCTTACAAAAGATGCTATTGCTGCATTAACAGAGTGGATTGAATATAGAAATACTCTTGATTTTATTGTTGATACAGAAGCTCTTTTCTTGAATAAAAACGGCAAACGAATGAATGAAGATAATATCAAGGCTATGTTTAGAATTTACAGTGAAGGAAAATTAACACCTCATATGATGAGACATGAATATACAACTATACTTACAAGAGAATCAAACGATCCTACATTTGTGAGAGAACAAGGCAGATGGAAATCAGATACCATGATGAATAATATTTATGATTCAGGTACAAGTAGAAGTGTAAATGTATTGGATAACATGTAAAATATAAAAGACGGTACTTATTCAGTATCGTCTTTTTTACAAGCATTATTATATATTTTACTATAAGTTAATAAGTGTTTCATCTTTGTGTCATCAGATTCAAGAATATCAATGGGACTACAATTTAACTCTTTGCAAATTGATTCCAAGATTTCTAATTTAATAGAAGTAGATTTTCCTTTGTAAATATTATCAATGGTAGGATATGTTACACCAATGCGTTTTGCAAGTTCATATCTTGACATATTATTTTCTTCAAGTTTTTTCTTTATATTTAATTTCATAGTATATACCATCCTTTCTATATATAAAGATTAACATATATAATAAGAAAAATAAATACAAAAAATATTATATATACGCTTGACAATATATAGAGGCAAGTATATAATACATAATATCAGAGATAAAAATATGAAAGGAGGATGTAAAAAATGGTTAAAAATTATAAAGCGTTTGATGTGATTTTAGTTAATTTTGGATCGGCTGAATTCTTTGGTGAACAAGCAGGTATTAGACCAGCAGTAATTATTCAAAATTGTGTTGGAAATACATATAGTCCATGTACAATTGTTCTTCCAATGACTACAAAGATTAAGCATTTAATGCAGCCTACACATTCTTTTTTCAGTAAGGATAAAGAAAAGGGCTTAAAGGAAGATTCTATGTTACTAGGAGAATGTGTGCGACAAATATCTGAAAAAAGAATAATAAAGAAGTTGGGTTCAATAACAAAACTTGAAGACAAAAAGGAAATTAAGCGCGCATATGATGCAAATTTTGAAAATATTTAAGGGAGGGACAGTTATGGAATATGTAACAATGACACTTGAAGAAGCAAAAAGAGTAGCAAAAAAAGATGCTATTGTACTTATAGCAAAACAGGATTTAGAAAGAGAATGTAATGTAGGATTCACAAAAAAGAAATTTTGTGAATGTTCAGATTTGTTACAGGATGCAAAAACTATTGCAAAAGTGTGTGATGAATTTGCAAATCAGTTAAGACTATTTACCGAAAAGCAAAAAGATCCAATTAATTATAAGGCGGTTGGAACACTAAACACAATTTTGTTTCACTCTAATTAATACACAAGAGTCATATTTATGAGACTACTGATGTGTTATAATATGAAACATAAACAAAAAAACAAACAAATGTTCGAAAAAAGCATTGACAAAAACGAACAGCGGTTTTAATATTATTAATGTAATCAAACACAAAAAATAGAGCCAAGCTGGAATGTGCTGCAACACAAAAACCAGATGGCTCTAAAGAATAACTATAGAGATTAGATTTGCATTAAAAATACATATCGTCTCTTGACTTTAATATACAATTTAGAATTCTAAAAGTCAAGAAATTTGATTACCATTTTTGGTAATTTTTTCCAATTATTAGTCATTCGACTAAGTTATTCAGCAAATTAATCTCAAAGTTAAAAATTAAATACGGAAGGATGTGATAGTTTGTTTATTTTAACAGACGGAAAATCTTATGTAATGGAAAATCCAATGAAAATTGGAGAGTATATTTCCAGTACATCTATTAATCATGCAAAAAAGTTTACTTATAAGCAGGCAAGAAACTTAATCCAAAGAAAAGGTAAAAAATATTCGTGGATTAAAAAATATTATCTTGTAGACGATGAGACAGGTGAGAAGTCTGATAAATCTTTATATTACAAGGGAAATAAAGATGTATATACTGATACAAATATTCCTATTGACGATAAAATATTGGATCAAATACTAAATGAAACTGATTCGATATTGGGATTAGCGGGTTGGAACATTCAACAATTAAGTACATATAAAAATCAGTTAAGCATCATGTTATCTGAGTGTGATAGTGGTGAAAGTGATGTTAAACATGCATTGGAAAGATACAAAGAGATACATAATGGTAAAAAACCACAGGCACACAAAGTAGCAAAATTAGGATACTTATTGGATGATTTGCGAGATAGGCATAAAAGAATCAAGCAATGTATTCGATACATAGAAGTTATGCAAGATGCAATTAATAATTCTTATACTATTGAAAGATTAAAATTGGAATTAAGTAAAGTAAAAAGTAGAGAATATAACGGTAGAACAAAATATTGGCAGCTTGCACAAGAAATATTAGAAGAGTAGAAAAGGAGTGATGTTATGAATTGGAAACAAGTAACCAAATTAGAATTTACAGAAGAAGAAATGGAAATAATAAATTTTTATTGTGGTAATGAAATGCGAGAACTAAAAAAAATATGTAGTTCAATTATTGTAAAAAATAATATAGACAAAATTTATTATGATGACTTATACAGCGATGCATTGATAGTGCTGATGGAAAGTATTAAAGATTTTAATGGAGAAAAGGCGGTTTTTAAAACTTTTTTGATTGGTAATATTAACCGTTCTTTTCTTAGTTGGATTAGAGATAATTATTATAGAGCTAAAAGAAGTCCATTATTATTAGATTCTAAAGGAAAAATTGTAAAAGTAACAGACGAAAATGAAAAAGAAATACCAGTTCATTTAAAAATTATTTCTTTCGATGAACCGACAGAGGACGAACACACACTAAAAGAAATAATACCTGACAAAATAGATGTAAAGGAAGATGAAATAGAGTTTTCACCTAAAGTGAAACAATATTTACATAATTTGTCAAATGACCAATTAGAAGTTGCATATCTAATTATGGAAGGACAATCACAAGAGAATATAAAGGAAATCTTAAATTTAACACAATCAGAATTTAATAATTGTATGAACGGAATTAAAGCATACGAAAACATATCAATATTATTTTAGAAAGGTAGGATTTTTTATAATGGTAGGAAGAGATAAAACAAAGAAAGATACTTATATGTTAGAGACATTAATTAAAATGTTTAGAAGAAAACAGATTAATCAGAATCATCCATTGCAAAGGAAGGCTGACCAATGGGGTTCAGAAGCAAAAAGTGGTCTGGTCGGAACAGTAATTAAGGAAGAAGATATGGATAGCATTAAAATATGCGAACAGATTTTAAGTCCAACAAAATTTGTTTTATGGTTAATTGACGGCTTACAGAGATTAACTGTGCTTGAAGAGTATCGAAATAATGTCTTTAAGATTGGAAAAACATTAGAAATGCCATTTGTATATTATCAGAAAGAAAATGAAGAAGGTGAAATGGAAATAATAGAGTATGATCTAAGAGGAAAATTCTTTTCAGATTTACCAGAAGAACTTCAAGATATTTTTGATTCTTATAATATTGATGTAGTTAAACATTTAGATTGTACAGATGAAGAAGTTGCTTATCATATTGGTCGTTATAATAGACAGACAAGTATGAATACAAATCAGAAAAACATTCTTCCTATGTATAAAGTAGCTGCTTTCGTTAAAGAAATTTCAAATGGACATGTATTCTTTAAAAATTGTGGTGAATATACACAACCTGAAAAGAAAAAAGGTGTAATTGATAGAGTGGTGTGTGAATCAATTATGACAATGTTTCATTTAGATGAATGGAAAAAGGGTAAAACAATGAGCAAATACCTAAATGAAAATGCAACTAAAGAAGAATTTAATATTTTTGAAAAAGAATTAGATAGATTAAGTAAATTTGTTGATAAGAAAACAACAGGACAACTTTTTAATAGCAAGAATAGTTTTATCTGGTTTGCTGTTTTTCATAGATTTACAAAACTTGGACTAGACGATTTAAAATTTAAAGATTTTTTAATTGAGTTCCAGAATAATTTACATAATAAAGCATTTGAAGAATATGAAAATGAATCATTTGATACATATGACAATAATAGAAGTACAAAAGATAAAAAAGTGGTATTTACAAAAATTGATATGTTGGAAAAACTTATGAAAGACTTTTTACATATTGAAGATGAAGAACTTATTGAAGGTGAAATAGAAAATGTTACAGAAGAAGTGGAGAACAATGAAGTAGATGATGACGTTTTAACGTTCTGTAAAGAAACTGTTTCGGGCGAAATTGATAAGGAAGATGTGGAATTATATTCGGACATGATTGATGATTGCGTTAGGATAGATAGTCCTGTCTACATAAACTGTAAAAATGCATTAATCGGACTTATGGGGTTTGCGGTAAGAGAAAACAAAGATGAAGAATTTGAGGAATGGATTGGTAAATATCAGCAGAATAAGTCTAATTTCAATCCTAGTCAAAAGATTAATTTTGCCTATATGAAGAATGATTTTAATAATTATTTAGTGCAGAGAAGAGGAGTTATAAATGGATAATGAGATGAAAAAATTAATAGAAGCAATAAAAGATTTGTCTAATGTTGTAAATACAATAAAAGCAGAGCAATTAAGAAGAGTCGATAGACCAGAAGTGTTATATGCAATAGAGAATATAAATACAGGTGAAATAACATTTAATGCTCGTGGTGGTGCTTATAGAAACGTGTTAGATGCAATTAAAAAGATGCACAAGATGGGACAGAATGAATATAGAATTGTGGAATATAGATTGGAGAAATAATGAGAAAACAATTAATATTGCCTTTTGGTAGAGTAGAACTGTTCTTTGACAATAAGCCCGTGTGGTTCAACGTTAGAAAAGTAGAAGATTTGCCGGAAAATGAATCAAATTGTACGGTATATGCAATAGATTATGATTATGATTATGATTATTTTGCTGATGGAATAGAGCATACGCTAAAGTGTAAATTTGTAGCATCACTACCTGCTACTTATAACGACATAGAATCAGGTGAGATGTTAGAGGCTTTTACATACGACTTGATTGACAAAATACGAGTACATATAGGATGTAAAGCTTCTTTTGATTATTATAACGAATATAATTTTGATTTTGATGGGGATTATGATACGGATGTATCAAATAAATACTTTAATGCTATAGTTCTTAAAATCTTACCAAAAACTAAAAGTCAAAGATTTACATTCGGAATTGCCTATGCCCTTATTGAGAGAATAAAGAATAATGAAGCAGAAACGTGGTTAGCAGTAGAAGAGGCTTGGAGATTGGAAGAATTAGTGAGGTAAAAGAATGCGATTAAGGGATATTTTGGAATATGTAATAACTTTTGTAATAGCTTTTGTAATAGTTCTTTTATTATGTCTATTTTTTTATATTTTTGAATATGCCTTGATACTTATAGTTATATATTGTTTGGGAGGATAATTAGAATGAGATTAATAGATGCAAAGGTAACAAAATTATCAAATACAACAGTGAAAATGGAGGTTTAAATATGACAAACGAAGAATTTTATAAGGATGAATTAAAGAAGATAAAGAAAAGAGTAAAGGAAGATTTGCCTATTGACAAGACAGCCGTCAATAAGCAAGGTCAACCTAAATACTGTATAACACAGCCTTGTGATGATTGTATTTTTAACGGATGTTGCACGTTAGAAGCAAAAAAGCAATGGTTAGAACAAGAATACATTGAACCTGAACAGCAGGTTGATTGGAGCAAGGTTAAAGTCGATACGCCGATTTATGTAACGGATAGTAATGGTAACGAAGAAGAGTGGTATCCTCGTCATTTTGCTAAATTTGAAAATGGGAAAGTGTATGCGTGGACTGATGGAGGTACGTCATTTACGGTAAAGAGTGAAGATAGTTGCTATGAATGGAAATATGCAAAACTAGCAGAAAGTGAGGATTAAATGAAAATATATGTAGACGAGCTTCCTTATTATGGAGAGTATTGTCCTTTTAAAGATATTTGTTGGCAAAGTGAAACTGATGATTGTCCTAGACATTGGGCTAAACATAAGGTTTGTAGCAAGGAAAATCCACACGAATGTTTAATGTTGATTGAAAAATATAATAAACAAAATATCGAAGCATTGGATAATAATGGTGTAGTAAATTGTTGCAAAAATTGTATTAATGCTAATGGATATTCAGGGTATGATGATTTCTTCTGTGTAGCACGTGACCATCTTGTTCGTGCAGAAGTATATGATTGTGAAGATTTTAAGAGTTGAAGTGAAACAGAATGAGATTAATAGATGCAGAGGCGAAATGCTGAAAGTGAGGTGTTAAAATGACATTAGATGAATGTTTGAAGGCTTTAGATTATGAATTAAGTAGAGACTTAGAGGATAGTGAGAGAATACCTATATTACAAACAAGACTGTGGTTGACAGAGTTGAAGATGTATAAAACAAATGAGTTTCCAAACACACCAAGTTTGAATAAGATGATTTCAAATTTAGGTGAAGCAGTAGATGAATCAAGTAATCAGTTATGTAAGTGGCTGAAAGAATTGAAAAATTATAGAGTAAGTTGTAGGTGATTTAATGAAAGGAGAGCTAAAGAATGAAAGAGCAGAAAGTGATAACACAGGAAGAAGCAATAGAATTTCTTAAAAAATATACAGATGATGAAGTGTATACACACAAATGCATAACATCCCATAACATGGCAATATCGGCACTTGAAAAGCAGATGACAATGAAACCAGTATTTGTACATCCATTACAATTTGATAATTGGATTCCGTGCAGTGAAAGACTGCCGGAAGAAGAAAAAGATTATTTATGTTGCTATGAATATACAGAGATAGGGGGTACGCATGAGGGTGAAAAGTTCAAAGATTATGGAGTGTTTTATCACGATGGATATAAATGGATTAAATATTGGGAGACAATAAATAAAAAAAATATACAGGTTGTGGCTTGGCAACCACTACCAGAACCATACAGAGAGGAGCAGGAAGATGAATAAAGAAATAAAGGAAGAAGTTAGCGTTGTTTTAGACCTGTTAAAGAAGTCGCTTATTAAGAATAATATGTCAATTGGGTTTGATAAAGAAACAAATTCATTGTTATTTTTCGATACAAAGCAGTATGTAGAAAATAAGAAGTTTGATGGTTTTAAAATTAAATTGGAAGAATTAGTGAGGTAGATTATGCGATTAATAGATACAGATGAAACAATAAAACAATATACACAAATATTCGTGGAAAAATATGGGATTGAATGTGGAGAAATGTTTCAGGGTGTGCTTAAACAAATGCCTACAGCCTATGACGTGGATAAGGTGGTGGAAGAGCTAGGAAGGCTGAAAGAAACTGAGCAGAATAGGGAAGATGAATGTGATGAAGAAGGTTATGGTGATGCGGAACAAATCTATTCAGATGGTGAAAGTCAAGGCAAATTTAAAGCATACATAAAAGCAATTGAAATAGTAAAGGCAGGTGGAATAAATAATAATGTTAGTAAGAAAATGTAATAGATGTAATAAAACCATAAATCCAAGAGACAATTATGTGAGTATAGAAGCTATTGTTCATGGTCAAGACATAACTATGCCACCTACAATTGATTTATGTAAAGAATGTTCAAGATTTTTCGAAGGGTTTGTAGGTGGGACGATTGAAGTGCCATTCAAATAATTAAAGAGAATAATAAAGTATACAACAGAAATTGGAAAGCGTCTAAAACTTATCATACATATGTCTATTCTGACAAAATACCCCTAATTTCTAAATAAAATCTAATTGCGAGTACAATTTCTGTTTAAATATAAAGCCCTATTGCCAAATGGTAAGGCAGTGGGTTTTGATCTCACGATTTGCAGGTTCGAATCCTGCTAGGGCTGCTAAATAAAAAATAAAGGAGAAAAGTATATATGAAAACAATAGATAATAAATTTGAGATTAGTGAAGAATGTTATACATATGCAAGAAAGAATGTAGAAATTGATTGTCCAGTATGCAAAGGTACAAAGAAAATTATCTACAATGGTTATGAAATTCCTTGTAAGCAGTGTGATTATTTTGGAAAAGTATCTACAAAACAGACAGTCGTGACTCCACACAAGGTAAAAATAAAACGTATTATTGCAAGTATTTGGGAAGATGTAACGACAATTAAATATAAGGTTGACCCTGTTAAAGAATATGTAAATATCAGGAATAGAAGTGAAAATACATTATTCAAGACATTGGAAGAATGTGAACAGAAATGCAAGGAAATTAATCAGGGTGAAACTGGCGAGTTTTAGTAAGAAATGTGGTTTTCATTTGGTTAGATAAAAACAGGAGGATTTATGAAATGAAAAGAGTAGCAAACATCTTAGACAATGACAAAAATAAAGGAATTGATTTTATTGTTCATGTAAAAAATGAAGAACAATTAAATGATTTGATTTCTGTATTGATTGAGAGACAATTTGAAATACAACTACCAATCATTGAAGAAACGTTAGCAGATTGGATGAGAAGTGTTGCAAAAGAAGAAGGATATGATACTTGTTTCAGAATTAGAAACAGAGAAGATAATAAATGTGTTGCTTATAATCCGTCAATAGAGCATTGGAGACTTTTCTGTAATGATATTCTTGAAATTATTAACAACGAGTTAGAATTCAATGAGGGAGAATATTCTATTGAAGATGCAAAAATAGAAGCCAAAAAGCTATATAGAGAGTTCACAGAAGATAAAACTATTTTAAAACTTTTTGATTATGATGTAAATTTATCAAATGATGAGATTAAGGATAAAATTGGTTTAATGTTGAAATATGACAAAACGAAGTTATTTGAATAGAATCGAATAAAAGTTTTGTTTCAAATGAAGTGAGGTGATTATATTGAAATTAATTAACAAATATTCTGATAACAAATATGGCGGAATGGGAGAATGTTTTTGTGATATCACATCCAAGCGATGTAAATGAACAGATTCAGAAATTTGTAGGGCAGAAAATTGAATTTTAAAAAGAGTAGATTATTGAAATTTTCATTTCATAAGATAATAAATTAGGAAGGAGTGAGCGATATATTTAATACGTTGACATATGATGCAGAATTTATTGGTA
>OGZV01000504.1_pt1 | contig 41239 bp, 46 predicted proteins | sample 1576861 | NCBI WGS metagenome assembly OGZV01 (sample SAMEA3541501, study PRJEB24748) | human gut metagenome | biome: human gut; feature: human-associated habitat; material: faeces | place: China | collected 2012
GCCGCTTCCCGTGGCCGACGATGCCAAGAAGGACGAGACCGAACCGCGACGCACCCGTCGTAAGGCCGCCGATGATGCCGCATCCGAACCGCGTGCGGCCCGCCGTCGTCGCGATGACGACCAGCCCGATTTCGCTCGCCGCAAGCCGCGCAAGAAGGCCGATGAGGCCGGCGATCTGCTGGCCACGCTCGATTTGGGAGATGCAGCGCCTACCGAGCGTCGCCGCGAGCGTCACGAGGACGTGGAAGTTCCGCTGATTCGCCGAGTCCGTGATGATGAGGACGAGCAGCCTCGCCGCCGTCGTCGCACTGCGGAAAACAGCGAAGAAACCGTGCGTGACCTCGACGATATCCTGGCCACGCTGCCCACGCAGAAGCACGAGGAAACGTCCGAAGACGGCGAGCAGAACGACGATCACGAGTTCGTGCGTCGTAACCGCCGCGACCGTAGCGATCGCAACGATCGCGATACCCGTAATGATCGCAGCGATCGCCGTAACCGTCGCATGCGTGGCCGTGATCGCGACAACGCCGATGATGATCGTCGCTATGATGATCGCGATAATCGTAGCGATCGCAATGACCGTGATAGCCGCCGCGAAGAGCCGCAGGAGGATCTGGTGCCGGTGGCCGGCATCGTCGACGTGCTCGACTCCTACGCTTTTGTGCGCACTTCCGGCTACCTGCCCGGCCCGAACGACGTGTACGTTTCCATGGGCCAGGTCAAGAAGTACGGCCTGCGCAAGGGCGATGCCGTGCATGGTTCGATTCGCGCCCCGCGTGAAGGCGACCGCCGCAACCAGCGCCAGAAGTTCGTGCCGCTGCAGGCCATCGATTCCATCAACGGCCAAAGCGTTGAAGAAGCGCTCAACCGTCCGCAGTTCTCCAAGCTCACGCCGCTGTACCCGCAGGAGCGTTTGAAGCAGGAGACCGCCCCGAACAAGCTCACCGGCCGTATCATGGACATCGTTTCCCCAATCGGCAAGGGCCAGCGTGGCCTGATTGTCTCCCCGCCGAAGGCCGGTAAGACCATCACCCTGCAGAACATCGCCAACTCCATCGCCGCCAACAACCCCGAGGTCCACCTTATGGTGGTGCTCGTGGACGAGCGACCCGAAGAGGTCACCGATATGGAGCGCACGGTCCAGGGCGAGGTCATTTCCTCCACCTTCGACCGTCCGGCCTCCGATCACACTACGGTTGCCGAACTGGCCGTCGAACGCGCCAAGCGTCTTGTGGAGCTCGGCCAGGACGTGGTCGTACTGCTCGATTCCATGACCCGACTGGCTCGCGCTTACAACATCGCAGCCCCTGCCTCCGGCCGCATCCTGTCCGGTGGTGTGGACGCGCAGGCCCTCTACCCGCCGAAGAAGTTCTTCGGTGCGGCCCGCAACATCGAAAACGGCGGCTCCCTGACCATCATCTCATCTGCGCTGGTGGAAACCGGCTCCAAGATGGACGAGGTGATTTTCGAGGAGTTCAAGGGCACCGGCAACATGGAACTGCGCCTGTCCCGCGAGCTGGCGGACAAGCGACTGTTCCCGGCCATCGACATCAACGCTTCCGGCACCCGCCGCGAGGAGCTCATCACCAACCCGCAGGAACTGCCGATTATCTACCGTCTGCGTCGACTGCTGGGCGGCATGGAGCCCGAGCAGGCCTACCAGACGCTGGTGCCGCGCCTCAAGAAGACCGCCACCAACCGCGACTTCCTCGCCGCCATCGTGCAGCAGGCCAACACCGGCAACGCGGTCAACGGCAACTGATCAGACCGCTGAACAATAGTGTAAGGGCTGCACCCTGATTGATACGGGGTGCAGCCCTTGTCGTATCTGATGCAAATACATCAACTATCACATTGCAGTTGTAGTATTGCCGTCAACGTTCACATGCACGCTGACGATATATGAGATGAAAGAGGCATCACTGGGTTCGATTGTTTTGGGAGTGGGCAGTGGTGCGGCCATGTTCGGCGATGTGGATGCCAGCCATATCCTCACCGGCGACTATGACATCTGAGATATCTGACTTTGCGCATCGTGCAAAGCCGTAATCGGGAGTATCCTCGAATCTATGAGCGAAACGAGCAGCGACTGGCAAAGGACCACCATCGACTCCGCCCAGGCGGCGGCCCACCCGGAAACCGCACAAGCGGTGGCGCGCATCAAAGCGCTGCGCCAAACCATCGATAACATCGATTCGGCGGTCATCGCATTACTGGCCGAGCGGTTCAAGGCCACCTCGCAGGTCGGCGTGCTCAAAGCCAACGCCGGATTCGCGCCCGAAGACACCAAGCGTGAGGACTATCAGATCGAACGCCTCCACCGCATCGCCATCGATGCCGGGCTTGATCCGGAAATTGCCGAAATGTACCGTGAATTCGTGGTTACCGAAGCCAAGAAGCGCCACCAGCGCATAGCCGATGCCGGTGGTGACCCGGGCGTACTCGACGTATTCGCCTGATTCGCCCGCAGCGAATGGGCACCTTTCGGATATTCGTCTATAGGGCAAGTTGCCTGCAGCGACTACATTAATACGGGAATGGAATGCCCGTAGTGGTCGACTGTATGAATGGGATACGTAGATGAGATGTGGTGCCGCACTGGTCAGTTGCGCATTGTGCGTGGCTTCGATTCTCGGCGGTGCTTGGATGTCTCGTCCGACTCCGGTTGATTACGGTCCGGTGCTCGCTACGGCAAGTGATATGTACGCCGTCACCGATGCCGAAGGGGAGCCGGTCCGTTGGTATGTGGTAGGGAAGGGCGGCGCCGGCAATGGCGCCAGTGCCGATTCCGGCAATAGCGGTTCCACTGATACCGATTCCGCCAATAGTAATTCCGGCACGTCCAAGGTTTCTCGTATCCCCGCTTCCGCCGCCACCCTGCCATGGAAAGTCAGCGTCACCTACTCGCTTGACGGTCCGAACGTCGAGGCAAACGAGGTTGCCGGCGCGTCTGGACTGATCGGCGTGTATATCGATATTAAGCCGCAAACCAAGGAAGCCAACCGTACGATCCCGGTTGTCGCCTTTACCGTGCCTACGCAGGTAGCCGATGATGTTTCCGCTGACAACTCCATTACGGTGACCACGCAAGGTTCCAATACCGTAGTCGCCGCAGCTGGAAAAGCCGCAACCGGCTTGGAATTCAGCTGCTATATGAACGCCAAAGACTTCTCCATGAGTTCCGTGGCGCTCGCCGTATTGCCTTCCAATTCCAGCAGTCCGGCAGTTGGTGCTAATCCCGATGCCGCGAATGCTGCGAATGCTGCCGCACAGCCTGCTGCCGATACGGATGTCGCCCAACTCACCGCCTCTGCCGCCACACTGGTCGATTCACTGACCGACGCCGGTTCTGGTGAACAGCAACAGCTCATCGAGCAGCTTCAAACCCTGCGCGATAACGAACGTGCGCTGAACAAGTCTGTAGTGGCCGAACGCGAAACCGCCCATAAGCGGACGTTTGAAGACTATATGGCCGCGTATGTGGGCTCATATACCACGCACCTGTCTGGATCGATTGGCACCTCCACCCAGTTGCCGGCGTTGATGGGCACGGCCGGCGAACTGTCCGGGGACACGCCTTTGGCTCAAGCCGTACTCGACTTGGCCAACGCGGTGAACAACGTCAGTGCCGCACATCAGCATGCCGGTGCGGTCGATGCGTTGGACGAGGTGATTCGCCGCATCCAGCAGCAAGGCACCACCGGACTGGTGGATGATCTGATCGCCGAGGCTTCGGAGGAAGCCACTCAAGGCTCCAAGCAATACGCCGATGGCCAGAGCCAGCTCTCCGCCGCAATGATTCCGTATTCGATGAAATACACGGACGTTTACACGGCCAATTTGAGCGCCCTGACCGGCGGCACGTCCTCGGGCGCCACCGCTTACGAGAGCCAAGCCATCGCCGAAACCAACGGTAGCGATGAACTCGCCGACGCTCAATCCAAGGTCGATGCCGCGATGAGCACGCTTGCCACCGCCTCCGAGCATACGGGCAAAGCCACGGCCTTGCGCCAGATTGTATTGCGATTCTCCGATCAGTTCGAAGGCGGCGCGTCCTCGGCTTCCGGCAGTGATGGTGATGGTTCGTCCGGTGATGTCTCTTCCGATCCGGTGACCGAGGCTCAGGCACTGACCGGCCTGGTCGATTCGCAATCGCAATCGTTCTACGGCAAGACCCGGGTCGCCCAAGCCAAGCGTAAGGCCGATGCCGCCCGTAAGCAGGCCAAAGCCGCGCAACAGCAGCAGTCGCAGCATTCCAAGGCCTCACTGGTCGATGACACCATGTCCATGTCTGCTGGCGATGTGATGAACTATGCGGGTGGTCTTACTTCGGCCATCGGTGGTGGTGATAAGTCCGACTCGTCTAAGAGCGCTGGTTCGGGAACGAACGACTCAGCCAAGTCGAGCGACACTGGCGATTCCGGCAACGGCAAGGCCTCCAACGCCAGCGATTCCGGCAACAATCTTGACACCGCTCCAGTACTGTTCGGCTTTGGCACTGGCGGCACGCTGTTCAAGCACGATATGAACGCGCTGATTAATGAGACCGTGAAAATCAGTGATGCTGGCACGCTCTTGGCGCAGGCCGTCGCGCAGCTCGACAGCCCCAATACGCAACAAAAAACCGCCGAAACCCGATATCTCATCGTGATTCCGACGGTGTGATGGTGTATGCGGGATATTTGCGTGCCGTCCCACAGTCGTGTCATCCGAACGTCAAAAAACAAAAGAGGGGAACCTCAATAGGAGGTTCCCCTCTTCTGTTGTTGTGCGCAACGTTCAGTGCTTTGGCTTCTTAGCTGGCCGAGCCGTTAAGCGGGAAGCCCGGTGGCTTCCCGTAGGCTCGGAACGAGCGGCATTGCCGTGAGACCTACTGTTGTTGTGCGTAACGTTCAGTGCTTTGGCTTCTTAGCTGGCGGCTCACCGAGCTCGCTGGCTTCGACGGCGACCTCGGTTTCGGGCGCGTCTTCGGCGGCGGATTCCTCGGCGTGCTTGGCCACCAAGTCGAACTTGCCGACCACGCGACCGGCCTGCGCGATATCGCCCAAGGCGGCGTGAATCGCTTCCACACCTTCCGAAGCAGCGGACAGTGCCACAGACAGGATTGGGGTCTTCATGGAGACCTTGGCCTCGGACTTGATCTTACGCAGCTGCTCCACGGCCTTGCCGGCCCAAGTCAGCAGCTCGGGGGAAGCACCGGTGGCGGCCTCGACATACGGGTCCACGACCGGCCAGGCGGCGCGATGCACGGAACCGGAACCGGCGTGCATCCAGCTCCACACTTCCTCGGTGGCGTACGGCAGGTACGGGGCCAGCAGACGTGCGAAGGCGTCCAGGCCCAGACCCAGAGCGGTGCGGGCGGACTTCACAGCCTTCTCGGACGGCACATTGCCGTGCTCGTCCGGAGTGCCATAGGCGCGGTTCTTGACCAGCTCGATGTAGTCGTCGCAGAACTGCCAGAAGTAGGACTCGATGACTTCCAGCGCCTTGGAATGCTCGTAGGATTCCAGCGCCTCGGTGGCCTGACGCACCACCAAAGCCAGCTTGGCCATAGCGGCGCGATCCAGCGGTTCGGTCACATCGGCCGGGTTCCACGCGGCCTCGGCGGCAGCGCCCACGTGATGGTTCTCGTCCTCACGGCCGATGGCCAGCGCGAACTTGGTGGCGTTCAGCAGCTTGATGGCCAGTCGACGGCCAATCTTCATCTGGCCGATGTCGTACGTGGCATCGAGGCCCAGGCGAGCGGCGGCGGCCCAGTAACGCACGGCGTCCGCGCCGAACTTCTCGATCGGCTCGTTCGGCACCACGACGTTGCCCTTGGACTTCGACATCTTCTTGTGGTCAGGGTCCAGAATCCAGCCGGACAGCGTGGCATGGGCCCACGGCAGGCACTTGTTCTCCAAGTGCGCGCGGTCCACAGTCGAGAACAGCCAGGTGCGGATGATGTCCTGACCCTGCGGGCGCAGGTCCATCGGGAAGGTGGAAGCGAACAGGGCCTTGGAGGCCTCGTCCGGCTCGGCCCAGTGGGTCACGATCTGCGGGGTCAGCGAAGAGGTGGCCCAGGTGTCCATGATGTCCTTTTCGGCGGTGAAACCACCGGGCACATCACGCTGGGACTCGTCGTAGCCCTCCGGCACGTCGATGGTCGGGTCGATCGGCAGACGATCCTCGGACGGAGTGATCGGGTGATCGTAATCCGGCTCGCCGGAAGCGTTCACCGGGTACCACAGCGGGAACGGGACGCCGAAGAAGCGCTGACGGGAGATCAGCCAGTCGCCGTTCAGGCCGTGCACCCAGTTCTCATAACGCACGCGCATGAAGTCGGGGTGGAACTCGAGTTCCTTGCCACGCTCGATAAGCTCGGCGTTCAGCTTGGCGTCGGTACCGCCGTTCTTCAAATACCACTGGCGGGAGGTGACGATCTCGAGCGGCTTGTCGCCCTTCTCGTAGAAGTTCGTCATACGCTTGGTCGGGGTCGGTTCGCCGTCCAGATCGCCGGACTCGCGCAGCTTGTCGACGATGATCTTGCGGGCGGAGAACGTGGTCTTGCCAGCGGTTTCGGCAAAGACCTCGCGGCCGGCCGGGTCCTCGATCCAGTCCGGGGTATCCATCACGATACGGCCGTTGCGCTGGATGATCGGGCGGGTGGGCAGCTTCAGGTCGCGCCACCACTCGACGTCGGTTACATCACCGAACGTACAGCACATGGCGATACCGGCACCCTTGTCCATTTCGGCGGCCGGGTGCGCCAGAATCGGCACCTTGACCTTGAACAGAGGGGAGTAGACGTACTGGCCGAAGTACTGCTTGTAGCGTTCGTCGTTCGGGTTGGCGATCAGCGAGGTGCAGGCCGCCAGCAGTTCGGGGCGGGTGGTCTCGATGTAGATCGGGGTGCCGTCCTCAAAGCGGAAGGCCACCTTGTGGTAGAAGCCGGGGTATTCGCGCGATTCGAGCTCGGCCTGGGCCACGGCGGTCTGGAAGGTCACGTCCCACAGGCCGGGGGCGTCCTGCTGGTAGGCCTCGCCACGGGCGAGGTTGCGCAGGAAGGCCTTCTGGGCCACACGCTGCGGGTGCTGACCGATGGTGTGGTAGGTCTGCGACCAGTCGATGGACAGACCCAGCTTGCGCCACAGGGCCTCAAACAGCTTCTCATCCTGAGCAGTCAGACGCTCGCACAGCTCGATGAAGTTCTTGCGGGAAATCGGCACCTGATCCTTGGCGTCAATCTTCTTGCCATCAGTGCCTTCAAACGGCGGCTGGAAGTCCGGGTCGTAAGGCAGAGACACGTCCACGCGCACGCCATAGTAGTTCTGCACGCGGCGCTCGGTAGGCAGACCGTTGTCATCCCAACCCATCGGGTAGAACACGTCGTAGCCGCGCATGCGCTTGTAACGCGCAATCACATCGGTGTGCGTGTAAGAGAACACGTGACCCACGTGCAGCGAACCGGAGACGGTGGGCGGCGGGGTGTCGATGGAGTAGACGGCCTTGCGGTCGCGGGTGTTGCGGAATTTGTAGGTGCCGTCTTCATCCCAGACGGCGCGCCACTTGTCCTCAAGTCCGTCCACACCGACCTTGTCGGGCAGCGGGGTGAGGTTGGCGTTGATGATGGATTTGCCTTCAGTCATAAGGCCAAAGTTTATGCACGTTGCATGACAAGCCGAACTGTACAGTAAACAGCCCAGTAGGCTGTTCGCAGGCGAGGTACGAACGATCGAACGATAGTGATCCAAGGACTATCGGGCGTAGCCCGTCCGTGACTGAAGGTTGCCTACTTCACCGTCAACCCGGCCAGCGGCATGCGGCGATTGATCATCGAGGTCGGGTAGCCGGAGACCTTGGTGGACGCCACAGTGAAGCATTTGCGGGTATACAGCCAATCACTGGCCGCATCCTCGCTGATCAGCCGGGCGTACGCCTTCATTCGTGCCTCATAATCGGCGTCATTAGTGGCGGCGCGAGCATCCGCATAGGCCTGTTGCGCTTCGGTATGGTCGTAATGGAATATGGAATCGGGGTCGGCGAATATGCCGGCATCATCCGTGCCGTCCATGCTCATCACGGTCAGTTCCCATTTGCCGTCCTTGATTCGCTTGGCATAATCCTCATCGGAGAGCACTTCAAGGTTCACCGTGGGGCGCGGCTGCCGCTCGATCTGCTGCTTGATGGTTTCGGCCAACGACCGGTATTCTTCGGGAACCACCAGATTCACCGTAGTCAGGTATTGCGCACCAAAGTAGGAGAACATCTGCCCAGCTTGGTTTTCGTCATGCGGGTACAGTCCGGTCAAATCTTCGTATCCGGGTTCCAGCAGGCTGATGGGGCCGCCCAATGCTCCGGCTGCGTCGGGTTGGGCGGAGGCGATGCCGGCTGCGTCGATTTGATAGCGGAAGGCTTTACGCGCCTGTTCGTCGGAGAGCAGCGAATCGGTGCCGTTGTTGTAGGCCAGCAGCACCTTATCCGTAGTGGCCCCCTCCTTGACGGTCAGGCCATCCTTGCCGTTCAAACCGGTGGCCGTCGAAGCCGAAACCGGTGCCGCCATATCGAGACTGCCGTCGGTCAGGGCCTTGCTGAGCGCATCGGCGTTGGAGTATTGCATAAATTCAACGACATTGCTGGCCGCTTTGGTGCCATGGTAGGTATCGCTGCGCGCCAGCTTCAGGGAGTGGCCAGGCTGGAAATCGGCCACGGTGAATGGTCCGGAACCTATGGCCTTGCGTTGATAATCGGCACTGGACGACTCGGAATCGTAGACAATGCCGAGTCTGCCGGACAGCGCTCGCAGCAGCGTCGGATTGGGCTTGGCAAGCGTAATGACCACCGTGGTGGCGTTCGGATTGGCGACCGACGCCAGATCGCCCAATTCGTCGACGTCCGCCACCTTGTTGGCCACGTTCTGTTGCAACGACCACACGGCGTCCGAGGCGTCCAACGTATGACCGTTCGAGAAGGTGACGCCCGATTGCAGTGTCAGGGTGACGGTCAGTCCGTCATCGGAAGTCTTCCAGCTTGTCGCCAGTCCCGGCTGAAGCTTGTTGTCTTGATCGACGGTCACTAATGTCTCATACACATTGTCGACGAGCAGGCGTTCGGCTGCCGCAGAGGAATCGGACCGAATATCCAAGGATTGCGGCATATCGTCGATGCCAATGGTCACATCGGCATCGAGGGACGATCCCGGCTGGAACCGGTTTTGCATGAACGTCCATCCCACAACCACGAGTGCGCCGAGTGCCACGGCGACTCCGAGAAAAATCCCCCACTTGGACCATGTATTGTCCCGCTTGCTGTGCTGCATGGTTTTCAGTCTAGCGGTGGATTCAGCCTAGAATCCGCAATTCACCATGATGAGGTATGAGTTAGCGCTTGGACGTGCTCTTGCCGGCGGGCGGCGCATAGCTAGGGCAGGTGTCGGACAGCGGGCAGTTGGCGCAGTCAGGGGTACGTGCGTGGCAGGTGGCCCGGCCGAACAGAATCAGTCGGTGGCTGAGATTCGTCCACTCTTCGGGCGGAAAACAGGAGGTGATTTCCTTCTCGATTTTCACGGGATCGGGGTGTGCGGACCGCCAATCCGACCGCCAACGCAGTCGTCCGGTTACGCGCATCACATGCGTATCGACCGGGAATCCGGGGATATCGAACGCGTTGCCGAGCACGACGTTCGCGGTTTTGCGACCGACCCCCGGCAAGCTGGTCAGTTCATCCATCGTGCGCGGCACCACGCCGCCGAATCGTTCGTCCAGTGCCGTGGCCAGTCCGATGAGATGCTGGGTTTTCGAACGATAGAACCCCAGCGGATGAATGATGTCTTCGACTTGGGCCGGGTTCGCGGCCGCCAAGTCACGGGCGGTGGGGTAGGTGGCGAACAGTTCCGGGGTGACCGTGTTGACACGCTTGTCGGTGGTCTGGGCGCTGAGCACGGTGGCGATCAGCAATTCGAGCGGATTCGAGAAATGCAGTGCGCAAGCGGGTGCCGGAATCACCTGGCGCAGAATGTCGTATTCGTCATGCATGCGCGTGAGACGCGCGGATTTGGTTTCTCTCATCGTATGGACCTAAGCGGCGTAATGTCGATGATTGATAGTTTGCAGCGCCGCTGGTCTGTCAGGCGACGGTGTTGAGATCGGGAGTATCGTCATCGGTGTCGATGGCGGCAGAGGATGCTTTGGCGGCCTGCTGTGCGGCGGCAGTTTCCTTATCCGTCTCCGGCGGGTCGAATCGGTAGCCCACGTTGCGCACGGTGCCGATGAGGTGTTCGTATTCGCCGCCGAGCTTGGCGCGCAGACGACGGATATGCACGTCGACCGTACGAGTGCCACCGTAGTAGTCGTAGCCCCATACTTCCTGCAGCAACTGGGCGCGCGTGAACACGCGGCCGGGGTGCTGGACCAAGTACTTGAGGAGTTCGAACTCCTTGTATGCCAGATCGATGGGGCGTCCATGCAGGGAGGCGGTATAGCCGTTGGTGTCCACAATGAGGTCGCCGGAGCGAATCTGGCCATCTTCCACCGTGGTGGTGGATTCGGCGGGAGAACCGGCTGCTGCGGCTGCGGGAGCGTTGCCGCGCTCGGAGACCAATCGCAATCGGCCCTCGACTTCGGCCGGGGAAGCGGTGGCGACCACCACATCCGCAATGCCCCACTGGGAGTTGACCACGGTGAAGCCGCCTTCGGTCAGCACCAGCACGATTGGCGTGGACAGGCCGGAAGCGTGGATGAGGCGGCACAAGGTTTTGGCGGTCGCCAGATCATCGCGTGCATCCAGAAACAGAATGGTGTTCTCCGGCATCTTCACCAAGCTGGCTGCATCCATCGGCAGTACGCGGACGCGATGAGAAAGCAGGGCGAGTGATGGCAAAACGGTGGCGGGGTCGCTGGCGAAAGTCATCAACGTAAGATCCGTCACGCTAATCCCCCTTATCCTGCAATGTGTTACGCAATTGCTCGGTGTGGCTGTACGAGTCGTCAGCGGCGTTATGCCGCTTTCGCACGGTTTTCATTATTCTACGCGCTTGTAGTGGACACATAGGTTACAAGTTTGCGGAATATGGAACGGTGGACGTCCATCAACCGATGATACGGCCGAGCACCAGTGCGGTTGCGGCGATGGTCACGCCCATCAGCATTACCGGCATCAGGCCGGTACCGATCCACGGATAGCGGATATCCGGGTCCGGATCGGCGTCGCGCACCCACAACGTGGAAGCCACGGCCAAAGCCAGTCCCAAAACGATGAGGATGATCAGGGCAACGGTTCCCGCAACGGTGCCCTTGGCGAGCATCGAGCCCAAATCAGGTAGGAAGCACCAGCCGGCCACGGCGAGAGCTGCCACACCGGAAGTCACGGCGTGAGAGAGTGCGCGGATAAGATGTTCGCGCTTCTCACGAGCCATCTGGCGTCCGAAGGAGAAGACCACCAGCACCACCAGCAGCAGGCCCATGGCCAGTGCCCATGAATACCAAGGAGGTACCGAGCCATCCGCAGCGGTCTGATCCGGCGGAACCTCGCCGGTCGGGAAAGGTACGATGACGAAAATCAGAGAGATCGCGCCAAACACCAAAGTGACGATACGATCCAGCATGCTGCCGCGGAACGGCCAGAATACGACAAATGCGGCCAACGTCAGAGCGGTGATAATCAAAGGGATGATGGGGACGGTGCCAGGGGAGGGAATGACCGTGGCTGCGATGAACAGTACATAGGACGTCAGTTGGGCCAACAACATGCTCAGAGCTTTGTTCTTCCAACCCTCCTGGGTGATCTCGGTCATGATACGCCTCTCAGATAATCGAATTTCTATCCCAATCCTACGTCGGGCATTGGAACGGTGAAATCAAACAAAATAGCCCCTTCTGGTGAAGGGGCTTATGGCACTAAATCAGAACGCGATAACGCCCAAATGCTCCAATAGCACTTTGATGCCGAGTAGAATCAGCACCACGCCGCCGGCGATCTGCGCCGGCTTCTGCCAGCGGGAACCGAACGCGCGGCCAATGTGCAGGCCCGCAGCGGAGAACAGTCCGGTGACCACACCGATGCTGAGGATGGCGAATGCCATATGGGCTTTGGTGAACATGAAGGCCAGGCTCACGCCCACGGCGAACGCATCGATGCTGCAGGCCACGGCCAGGGGAAGCATATGCTTCCAATCGAACTGGGCGGTCTCCTTGGAGTTTTCCTCATCTTCTTCGAAGGCTTCGTGAACCATGTTGCCGCCGATGAACACCAACAGGGCGAAGATGATCCAATGGTCGAATTGGGTTACGTATTTGCTGAATGTAGATGCCGCGAAATAGCCGAGAATAGGGAACAGCATCTGGAATCCGCCGAACCAGAGGGTGCTTTTCACGGCGTCTTGTACTCGTACGCGGGATACGGTCAGGCCTTTGCCAATGGATACGGCGAATGCATCCATAGCTACGGAAACAGAAATAAGCAGGATTTGAATGATTATCGAAATCATGGTGTGACAGAAGGTTCATCGCCGGATTACCGTGCGATGGGCCTCGACCAGCGTTCCTACACGCCGCCTACGCCTAGTTGAAAAGACAAAATACCACTATATCACAAAATACGAGCTCCCTCTGTTGAGGGAGCTGGCGCAGTGAAACTGCGACTGAGGAAGAGTAGAGCGGCTTTGCCGCAAATACAACAAAAGGCCCCCGAAGGGGCCTTCCGCTAACGATTCAGAATCGAATCACTTCTCGGAATCGGCGAGACGCTCACGCGCGGCAATGATTTCCTTTTCGGCGGCGTCAGCACCAGTCCAGTAGTCGCCCGGCAGGACTTCCTTGCCCGGCTCCAGAGCCTTGTACTGCTCGAAGAAGTGCTTGATTTCGGCCTTGTGGTACTCGTTGACGTCGTCGATGTCCTTGATGTCATCGAAACGAACGTCGGCGGGCACGCACAGCACCTTGTCGTCGCCGCCGGCCTCGTCGACCATGTGGTACAGGCCCACGGCGCGGCACTCGACCACGCAGCCCGGGAACACGGAGTTCGGAATCATCACGAGAGCGTCCAGCGGATCGCCGTCCTCGCCCAGGGTGCCGTCGATGTAGCCGTAGTCATCCGGGTAACCCATTGCGGTGAACAGGGTACGGTCCAGGAAGACGCGACCGGTCTCGTGATCGACTTCGTACTTGTTCTTGGAGCCGCGCGGAATTTCCACAACGACGTTGAAGGTTTCTGCCATGTCATTTCTCCTTGAAAATCGACAGTTACGTTATCGTCTCACCACAATACCCTGTTTACGTCTGCAAAACAGGTGCGGAACTCAAGAAACCGTGCTGAGATTATGCCGACACTATGCCCAAACAGACGAAATCCTCCCCTTGAGGGGAGGATTTCTAGCGGTTTACGCGCACGATAAACCCATGCACGTCAACGGCATCACTGTTGCATTACCGTTGCAGTACCGCATCACTGCACGGACAGGATGTGGGCCACATCCGCCCAAGGAGCCAGAGACACGTAGTTGTCCCAACTCCACTGGAATTCGCGGCCGGTCAGCTCGTCGCGCACGTTGAGCGGGCGGTCGGTGGGCAGACCCAGCTCGCCGAGTTCCAGGTGAATCATCGACTGGTGTGCGTTGTGTCCATCGAGGTTCACGACCACAATCAGCGTGTCCGCTTGGCCGGTACCGGTCAGTTCGGCCGGCGTGTGGCGTGCGAAAGCCAGAATATTCGGGTCGGACGTAGGCAGCACGGTGAGGTTGTGGTAGCTCAACGCGGCCGGGTGGGCGCGACGAATCTTGTTGAGTGCGGTGAGCATCTCGGCCACGCCGTACTGCTTGGCCTTGCTCCAATCGCGAACCTTGACCTCGTACTTCTCGTTGTCGATCTGCTCTTCGAAGCCGGGGCGCTGCTTGTTCTCGATGAGTTCGTAACCGTTGTAGATACCCCAGGACGGCGAGCCCATGGCTGCCAGCACCGCACGCACGCAGTGGCCGGCTACGCCGTTGTCTCGCACGTAAGCGGTGAGAATATCCGGCGTGGTGGGCCAGAAGGTGTTGTGCTGGTAGTAGCCGTCGTCGCCATTGGTGACCGGCAGATACTCTTCCAGTTCGTCCTTGGTGTTGCGCCACGGGAAGTAGCAGTGGGACTGGGTGAAGCCCACGTAGCTCAGGGCGCGCATCATGCCCGGGCGGGTGAATGCCTCGGCCAGGAACAGGATCTCCGGGTGCTTCTTGGTCACGGCGGCAATCACGTCCTGCCAGAAACGCACCGGCTTGGTGTGCGGGTTATCGATGCGGAAGATGGTGACGCCCGCCTCGATCCACAGATTCATGATGCGTTCGACTTCTTTTTCGATGCCGGGCATGTCGGCGTTGAAGTCGATCGGGTAGATGTCCTGATACTTCTTCGGCGGGTTCTCGGCGAAGGCGATGGAGCCGTCCGGCTTGTGGCGGAACCAGTTCGGGTGGGCCTTGACCCACGGGTGATCGGGCGAGCACTGCAGGGCGAAATCAAGCGCGATTTCCAGACCCAGTTCATGTGCACGCTGGCACAGGGCCTTGAAATCGTCCATGGTGCCGAGCAGCGGATCCACGGTGTCGTGGCCACCTAGCTCGGAGCCGATGCCGAACGGTGAGCCCGGGTCATCGGGGCCGGCGACCAGCGTGTTGTTGCGGCCCTTGCGGTTGGTCACGCCAATCGGGAAGACCGGCGGCAGGTAGACGATGTCGAAGCCCTCGGCAGCGGCGCGTTCGAGGCCGGCCATCGAAGTCTTCAGCGTACCCTGAATGATCTTGCCGGTGTTCGGATCGATGGTGGCGCCTTCGGAACGCGGGAAGAACTGGTACCAAGCCGCGAAGCTGGACTTCGGGCGTTCCACCTTGAAGCGCTGGGGCTGGCTGGGGGAGATGCCGTCGCGCAGCGGGTGAGTCTCGTGCAGGGCGGCGATGGTCGGGTTGTCGCCGGCGGCGAGACGATCCTCGGCGCTCAGCGTCTGATCGGCCATGGTCTCAGCGGCCTTCTCCAAGGTCTTGCGATCGCGTGCGGTCAGGCCGGTGTCCGGGGTTTCGGCCCAACGGGCCAGCAACTCGGCACCGGAATTGAGTGCGTTGTCCACGTCGTCCATCACACGCACCTTGATGCGGGCGTCGTGCAGCCAGGAGACGTACGCGTCTTCCCAACCTTCGATGGTCACGGTCCATTCGCCGAGCTGACGCTTGACGGCCGCGTAGCCATCCTCCCAAGGCTTCAGATCGCTGTGCTCGCCGCACTTGACCATCACGGTCCAACGATCGAGGCCGGGATTTACGCAGGTCATGGCCCGGCGCATGGTTTCCTTGCCGCGCGGGTTGCGCACGATGGCGGTGGCACCCACCTTGGTACGGCCTTCGATGAACACCTGGGCGGTCATCTCAAACGGTTCGCCGAGTTCCACACGGGCGGGGAAGATGCCGCGCTCCTCGGCGGGAGTGATGTCCATGACATTGATGCGGCCGAACTGGCCGGGCTCGTTTGCTTCGATGGACGGTGCGGGGGCTTCGACAGCCAGGCCTTTCAGCGCTGCTGCGGCGCGTGCCGTTTCGGCGCTGACTCTCTTGCGCTTGGTTGCGGGGCTCTTTCGGGCAGAAGTCGCCTTTGACTTCGTTTTCGTGGTGCTGTTATCGGTATTACTAGTGCGCGTGGTCGCGCGATGTTGTACTGCTGCCATAAGGCCCTATTCTAAGGGCTTTTGAACATATGTTGCGCATTGTGGATAACTATCAGGTAAACGTTCGGTCAACCGCATGAGGTGGATAACTCGGCGGAAGAGTTATCCACAACTCGCCGGCAAACGGCAAGCTCGGACCACATAGGTCGAAAAACCGGCTGTAGCGAATGAAAATCTGCCATGATCGTGGCCTACCCGCACACAGTGCAGTATGCGGGGAAACGTACCAGGAAAGGACGAATGATGATAACGACATGGCGGCAACGGGGCATGGCCATCGTAGCGATGCTGACCGGTCTGATAATAATGGTGGGAGTGGTGTTCGGCTCGGCGAATACGGCGTATGCCGCGACGTTGACGCCCGCCGACGAAAGATATCACGTGGCGTTTCCATACAACGATATGGAATATTACGTCGGTGTCGCGGGGCTGGACGCTTCGGGCAACAAGTACTACTGCATCGAAGCGGGGAAACTGAGCGACTATGTGATAGGCCCCACCACGGTGCTTGCCTCCGATGAGAACGCCCGGCGTATGGCATGGATCCTTGACCGGTACCGCGACACGGATGCCGCCACCCATGCGGCGATCGGCATCATCGTGCAGGATCACTTCGGGCGCGATCGGGACGAGTGGGCGAGACAGATGGCGGTCATTCAAGGCCGGTACCCCGAGATCGTGGCGAAGGCGGCCCGGATATGGGATCAATCGGCCGGCAAGACGCCTGCGGGCACGACGGTGGAACGCACCGATGCCGAGGCTTTGCGCAGCGGTTCCATCTCGGTGAAAGTGGTGAACCGCGCCGGTGACGCGATCGCGGGAGTGCCGTTCACCGTCACCTTGCAGGGGGCGGCGCGGTTCGTCCAAGGCGGCAACACGTTCTCGGGGGTGTCGACGAGCGCCGGGTCCTCGATCGCGTGGGAGGCGACCGGCGCCGGCGAGGTGACGGCGAACACCACATACGAGTATGGGCGGATGCACGTCATGGACAGCACTCAGGACATGCTGGCCTTTGACTCGATGGCTTCCACTGGCGGCGCGTCGACGACATTTCGGGTGCGTAAGGATTTTGTTCCGGCGGTATCCACCAAGGTCTCCGAGAAGGTGCTTGATGTGGCTTCTCCGGTGTTCGATGACGTGACCAGTGGCGTGGCGGATGCGGACAGTTATTGGGTGCCCGATTTGGAATTGCAGGCCCGCGGATACTATTTCGATGGTCTTGATACGGGCGATGTGGGCAATGTCATTACGCCGAATGCACAAGAGAGCGCCGATGCTTTTCTTGCGCGATTGGCGACTTTGGGTTATGAGCCGGTGGCCTATGGCAAGGCCTCTTTCACCGGGGTGGGGCAGCAGGCACGTGTGCAGGCCATGACCAAGCCGGATGACGGTGCCGCTTACCGGACCAAGCAGAATAGCGGTTTTGGCACATGGGTATGGGTGTTTCGGCGGTCCGAGCAGAGCAAACAGGCGCAGGAATACCTTATAGGCGACTGGATAAGTCCGTTTATGGAGGCTACGGAAAGCAATACAAGTCGCAGGAAGCTAGAAGTCATGTCGACGGTCACTGAGCATTCGGCGGATATCGGTGCCGAGCTCAGCGACACCATTACCGTATCGGGATTCCCTGCGGATCATGGCCAGTATGCCGGCAACGAAGAGTATGAGTTCGCGGCGGATCGGCCGTATGCGACGGTGAGCGTATGGTGGTCCGGCGATCCCGACAACCCCTCCAACGATGAGGCGTACAAGCCATCTGGGGGAGAGGTTCCCACGGAAGACGACAACCACCGGTTGCTGGCCACCTGGGAGATTCCCGCGATGAACGGCACGTTCAAAATCGGCGCCGGGGCGTTGGACGCGCATGGCGCTCCTATGTATCTGACCGCCGAACGGCCTGGGTGGTACGTGTTCGTCTGGCGGTTCGAGGGGGATGACCGTGTTTCCCCGGCGTCCAGCCGGTATGACGATGCCTGGGAGCGTGTGCGGGTGTTGCCCCCATGCGAGTCGGAGAAACCGTGCGAACCGGAGAAACCCGAGACGCCGCCGGCGCCGGCGGAGGCAACCACGCCCAACCCTCGCCCGTCACTGCCCGTCACGGGTGGCGATGTGTCGCTTGCCTCGGTTCTGGCCGTGTCAGCTCTGGCGATAGGCGCCATACTGTCCATCGTCGTTCGGTGGCGTCGTCGCTATGACCGATTCAAGCACTGGACGATGCGCTGGCCGATACGTTGACCCGCTGCGGCATGATGCCGATGATGTCGGCTGGATGGTGAACCACACTCCGCTTCTGAGCAGAAGAACGGGAGCTGGGCACGAAGTCGATCGTAACATACGACTTGTGCCCGGCTTCCGCTTCGTTGAGAAACTTCACGCCTGTCGCCTCCCGTGGATTAGACAACTGAAGATCCGCGATGAAAATGACGAGACGTTTATGATCGCCGACTTCCCTGGGCACCGTAGCTGCCTGATCGCCTTTCATCCATATCGCCACGGTAAACGGAAAGGCCGCTGATTTCGGTACCGAAATCAGCGGCCATATAACCACGTTCGTAGCGGGGCATGGATTTGGACCTTGGACCTCTGGGTATTCCAGAGGTCCAAGGTCCAAATCCATGCCCCGGCTTATTCTAAGTTTAGCGGCGTGACACATGATGTGTCATGACGAAAAAATGGGTAGCGCCCCCGTTATGGCGTGAGGAATTGACCGGATGGCTCGCGGCACTGAAGGCCGGTGGCCGCAGCGAGCAAACACTATTGACCAGACGGCGAAAAATGACATACGCCGCCGTATGTCTTGGCGTTTCGCCGTATGAGGTCACCTGCGAGATGATGACAACGTGGTTCGCCTCACAGGATTGGAAACCGGAAACACGCAAATCATACCGAAACACGGTGTCGAGCTTCTTCGCATGGATGCGGCAGACCGGGAGGCGCACGGATGACCCAAGCCTGGAACTGCCTAAAATCAAACGTCCTAGACCTCATCCGCGCCCGTGCCCGGACAAGGTGATATTGGCCGCGTTGGGGCGTGCCAGCGAGTCCGAGAGAATCATGCTGCGGCTCGGTGCCGAGTGCGGTTTGAGGCGTGGCGAGATAGGCCGGGTGTCCAGCGGTGACGTGGTTGACGATCTCGTTGGCCGGTCGCTGGTGGTCAATAGCAAGGGAGACAAGCAGCGCATAGTGCCGTTGCCGGATGATTTGGCCGACCTGATAAGCGCGTGCGATGGGTACGTGTTCCCCGGCCGGTTCGGCGGGCATGTCGAAGAGAGCTATATAGGCGATAGGCTTTCAAGCCTGTTGGGTGACGGATGGACCGCGCACAGCCTGCGTCACCGTTATGCGACGGTAACGTGGCAAGCCACGCACGACCTGCTGCTGGTGTCCAAACTGCTCGGTCACGCGAGCGTGGAAACGACGCAGGTGTACGTGGCGATGCCAGACGAACGGCTGCGCGCGGGCATGGCCGCCGTGCTGCTCTCAGCCTGACAGTTGCGCCCATGTGACGGTCTTCAACACCGCGAGAATCAACGCGCGGAGCTTGGTGTCATCGGGCGTGCTGCCTTTCAGATTGCCGATGCGGTCGTAGGCCATTAGTCGGCGCTCCACACGTACACATCGAACGTGGTTTTGTCCACGTACATCGCGCCGGCCACGCCGGTTCCGGTCGGTGCTCCTTCGGTGAACACGATGCCGGGTCCCGCCTTGCCGGCGGGACCTTGCGCGCCAAGCTGGCCCTGTGGCCCCATGGGGCCGCGTTCGCCCTGTGGTCCCACGGGGCCGCGTTCGCCCTGTGGTCCCCGTTCGCCGCGTAGGTTGCCGATTTTTCCGAATGCCATGTTTAGTTCCTTTCCTGGTTGGTGTAGAGGTCCATGGTGTCCAAGTCGAGGTAGATGTCACCCGGCTTGCCGTCGATGGTCGGGGAGCCGTGCCCGGTGAGGAACCGGGGCATGCTGTCGATCATGGTTTTGATGTCGCCGGTGACGGCCTGCCATGCGGTGAGGTTGCGTCCCGGTTTGAACGTGCGCGGGTCCACGTCCGTAAGCTCCGCGTATTCCAGCGTGCCGGCCGTGTCGGGCACGGTGAACCAACGAATAGACCCGTAGGGCACTTGCTCGTCGGTCTTCCAACACCAGTCGGGACCGGTGGGCTGGATGTCCACGGTGGCTTCGCCTTCTTCGTCCAGCACCACGGTGAACGTGTCGGGCAACACCACACTTGCGTCGTCGGTATGACGGGCGGATGGTTGGAACACGACCATGCCGACGCCGGCACGGGTGCCGCCGTTGGTCGGGGCGCGCAATCGTATGTGAACCATCGTCATGATTGGGCTACTTTCCGGCCATGCGCAGCGGATTGTATGCCACGCCGAAACCGGACGCGATAAGACCGCCCACTGTCGTGATGTAATCGCCAACGGTGGGATCACCGAACTGGGTGAAACCGAAACCGACCGCTACGGCGATGAGACCGGCCACATACACGATGGTGCGCACGGTGTTGTTGAACACGGGTGTGTAGCCCTTCTCCGCGTCCATGCTGCCGGTGGCCTTGTGGTCGGCCACGCCCGGCGTGTTCAATGGGTCGCTCATTTGCCCGTCCCCTTGTCCTTGGTGGTGATCTGGATGTCGAGCGTGGCCAACTTGCTTTCCACGGCCTTGCGCACGGTGTCGGCGATGGTGTTCGGGTCCGCGCCGATGCTCTTGGCCATGGCCTCCAATGCGGCCGTCTGAGCCTTCTCGTACGCGGTCGTCTTGGCCTGCACGAGTTGGCTGATTTGATCGGCGCGCGTCATCCACGGGGCTTTCTTGCTGCTGCGAATCTCTTTCACGCCGGCGTTCTTCAACACCACGACCTGGTCCGGGTGTGATAGGCCGACGCGGCCGGTTTCGGGGCTCCAGTAGTAGCCCACGCCGCTGTCGTCGTCCCAGATAACCAGTGCTGTGCTCATTTCTGTTTCTCCTTGACTAGATGGATTGGTTAACAATTGATTGGCGCGGTCGATGACCCGTTGGACGGGCAGACCGTTCGGTGCTCGGTCGGGGCATCCGTAATGGTCCGTGCCGGGTATCTCGCGGTGCAGCCACACGTTGCCGTTCAACCCGTCGTGCCAGAGCTTGCCGAGCCCGTAACGGCGGCTAATGTCCGCGCACAACTGTGCGGACGCCTCCACGCATGCGTCGGTCATGGGCACACCGGCCATGCCGCCCTCGTGCTCGATGCTGATAGTGCTGTTGTTGCTCGAAAAATTCGCGTCGGAATATGAGCCGTTGGCTTCGCTCACGTACTGGTGAATCTCACCCGTGCCGCCGATGCCGTAATGGGCCGAAGCCTGCGAACTCGGCCGCTGGAAAACGGCGTCGGTGCCCGCGAGACGGCCGACCATGATGTGCAGGGTGATGTGAGTCACCCGATGCCCGTTGCGCCCGTTGTAATGGTTCGGGCTGGGCACTTGTTTGATGTTCAATGCCATTGTTGTGTCCTTTTAGTTGTCGTGTTTGAACAAGCCTTCGGGCGGGTTCGGCGGGGGTGGTGGCGCGCCCCTGTATATGTGGTCGATGAGCGCGCGGTTATGCTCCCACAACAGATTCATGTCGGCCATGGTGTCCTTGAGTTCTGTTTGCGCTTCGTGGAGCATGTCGGCGCTGTTTTCCTCGTGGGTGGCTTTGTTGTTGAGCCACGCCACAGCGGCCTGCACGGCAGCGCCGAACGCGACGCCGCACGCGCCGGCTATCGCGGTGATGAAATCCATCATGTTTCCTTTCAAATGAGACGGGATAACACAGGGTTACGAGTCCGGCACCGTCACCATCCAGACAACACAGTTGGGTTCGGCCGCGGTCACGTTCGCCAAGCACAAGACCAAACCCAAGGCCGTGCTCGTAACCCGCGTCAGAAATAACCAAGACGGCGACGACAGAGCCAGAATCTTCAACCCGATAGTGTGGGATATCACCGCCACCGGGTTCCAAGTGCGTTTCTGGCGTCTGGACACGCACAACTGGGGCGAGTCTTGGCCGCTCACGTTCTCTTACCTAGCCATCTGGTGACGGTCACCAGTACGCCGCCCATGTCACCGACACGGGACCGAAATTCGTGGCCCACGAGTCCGTCAACTGGTTACGGAACCGCACCCACGCATATGAGGCGGTCACGCTCCACAACAATGCGTCAACCTTATAAACCGAAACATCCGACTGATCGGAACGACGCAGCACCGTGACTGTCACGCTCTTGGGAGCGGTCGTGTGATGCTCCCACGGGATGGTCAGCACAGCGTCGGCGTTGGTGCGACCTGTGATAGTGCCGGCCTCATAACCCTGTGTTATCGCGGCGATCTGCGATTGCAATGAGTCGATTTGCGTTTTCTGCGCGTATTTCACCCATGCCGAACCGTTCCAACAGTAAGGCCCGTTGTTATTGCCGTCTGAGGTCACGTAGCCGGTTTGGCCGGTGGCGCCTCTCATCGTGGCGAGCGTGGCGAGCGTGGCCGCTATGGCGGGTTTCACGCCCTCGATGGTCGAACGCTGGTCCACCAGTTTCAACGCGGCTTCCGTGGTTTCCGCCGCCTTTTTGAAACCAGCGGCCGCGTTCGATACTAGGTCGCTGCCTTCTATGTAGCTGATGCCGTAGGTGGGTGTGGTTTTCATTCTTGGTTTCCTTCCCAGTTCGGCCGGTCGATGCCGGTCGTGCTTGTCGGTTTGTCGAAAACTGTGAACCCTGTCAATTCCGCGAACGTGAACACGCATTGCGCGAAGGTGGCCGGCCAGTCCGTGAAGTCCTGCCAGCGCATGCCGGTGTTCGCTGTGGAGTCGAGCGGGTACATGGTCGCTTCATGGGTCATGCCATGCTTGTGGGTGAACGTGATACGCCCGCCGATGGTCGTGAACGCGCCGGAGAACGCCGGTCGCCCGTCCATGCCGGTCAACGTGCTCAAACGTATGCCGGTGATAAGCACGGGGCCGGAGGGTTCGGGACGGAACAGGTGCGGGAACGACACCGGATCTAGGTTCGTTCCAATGAACTTAATGGACTCGTTGCGCAGCCGGGTGTCGTGCGTGATGATCCACGATGCCGCCGCCTGTCGTTGCGCGTCGGACGGCGTGAACGTGCCGCCCGTGTGCAAACCACCGGAGTCGTCGCCGGCCACGGCGTCCGAATCGGCCGTGACGCTTTTCTGCGTGTCCGTGAGCCTGGCTGGCAGACGGTTCATGTCCGTGTAGACGGTTTCCATGTCGTCGTATTCCACCACGCCGTCGTTGTTCTTCGCGCGTTTGGTTTTGGCCACGGCTTGCGTGACCGGCTCCATGATGGACAGTTCCAAGTCACCGGCCACGAGATTCGCTGGCAACGTGTCACGGTGTTGGCCGTCCACGAGCACGTACGGCATGCCATCCACGCCCACATGCACCTGCACCGATCCGGCCAACGACAGCGGGCGGAGGGTGATGGTTTCACCCTGGTAATGCTCGTACCATGCGGGCGCGGGCATGACGTGCGCGTACATGCGCGACAACAAGTCAAGTTGCGAAGGGTAATCGTCGGTCTTGTACGTGGCGACTGCCGGGGGCAATTGCAACGATTGGGGTTCGGCTATGGGAGCGCCCGCCTGTTGGGCGCGCTTGTTGAGTTCCGCCAACCGCGCGGCCGGGGTGCCGACCCAATGGCGTCCCGCGTGCTTCGCTTCACCGCTGGTGGGGCCTTGTGATTGCAGGCGTTTCCACATGACCATCAGGCTTGTGGCGGTCAAATGGATGCGCCACCTGTTGCCCAAGTCGGTGACGGTGCCGCCATGGCCTATCGTGCCGATGAACAGGGTGGGCACGTTCTCGCCCGGAGCTTCTGGAGCCGTGGGCACGTACTGCTGGTGCAGTTGGGCGATGGTGCCGCGTATCCGCTCCCATGCGCCCATGCTGTCGGGCAGCATGTCCCACGTGGGTTCCGCGCTGAGCTGCACCAGCACGCGCGAGCCCGACAACGTGACGGCCTTGCCGGCCAAGTCGCCAGCCCGGTCGATCAGGTCGAACGTGAGCACCGCCGGATCGGGTTGGCTCACGGGTTCGTCGGCTCCCCACGAAATCGTGAAATCATCCAACGCGGCGATGTCCTGCCGATGGTCGTTGACCGGCTTCCACCCGTCGCCGGTGTCCAAGTACATGAATGGTTGTTGTGCCATCAGCGTCGCACCCCCTCGTAATCGGCTAGGAGTTTGCGGATGGCCTTGGCGGTGCCGTCCGGGTCCACCACGGTGCCGTCGATGTGCACCTCGTAGTTGTTGACCACTGTCGTGCCCGCCAAGCCCGCCCGTGTTCCGTTGAGCATGGCGGACATGCCCGTGGACGCGAGTCTGGTGTTGGCGGATGCGATGGCGGTTCTCACCTTGCCTTGGAAACCTGTTTCAAGTCCCTGGGCGAAGCCCGCCATGATGGCTTTGCCGTGCGGGATCAGCAGGCGACGGTCGTAGCTGATCGGCCCCTTGTGCGAGGTTATCCAGTCGGCTATGCCTCCCACGAAACCGGTCACGCCGTCCCATGCGCTTTTCAATCCCCGGAGGAAACCGTCGATGATGCTTTTGCCGGCGTTCACGAGCAGGCCGCCCACGTTGCCCAATGCGGAGAGGATACGGCCTGGGATGCTGGAGAAGAAGCCGACCACGCCGTTCCATGCGTTCTGCGCGCCTTGTGCCGCGTTCTGGAAGAACGCGCCGATTCTGCCGGGCAACGATTGGAAGAAACCGATTATGTTGTTCACGCAATTGCCCATGAACGCGGTGAACTGGCTCCAGATGTTGCGCCCAGTTTCGGTTTGGGTGAAGAACCACGCCAACGCGGCCACCAACGCGCCTATGGCGGTGACCACGATCATGATTGGGTTCGCGTTCATGGCGACGTTCAACGCCCATTGCGCCACTTCGGCGGCGGCCGCGGCGATGCTGAAGCCCTGCAACGCGGACACCACGGCGCTGATGGCGCTGGCCACCTTGAACGCGGCGAGTCCGCCGCCGATGGCCACCAGCGCGCCCGCGATGGGTTCGGCGTTCGCGCTGACCCAATCACCGAACTGGGTGAGCTTGTCGGCCACCGCCTGGATGATACCGGCCGCGCCGTTGAACGCGTCGCCCAACTGCGTGCCGATGCTTCCCGCGTCGGACAATCCTTGCAGTCCGGGCGCTATCGTGGTGGCGATGTCGGAGAACGCCTGGCCCATCGAGCCGAGCGCGCCGCCCACGGCCTTCACGGTGTCCGTGAGGGATTGGAACGCGCCGGTCTTGCTTATGGAGTCGGTGAACTGCTTCAATCCTCCGGTGGCTTTCGCGGCGAATTCGCTCACGCTGTCGGCGGCTTCGGTGAGCGCTCCGGTCACCGTGGGTTTGAACAGGTTGAACGCGTCTGTGAGTCCGCCTGTTATGGCGGCTTCCAGATTACCCAACGCGCCTTCCATGGTCTTCGTGCTCGATGCGGCTTCCTTGGCGACGTCGCTCATGCCCAAGTCCATGATGGCCTTGTTGAACTCGTCGGCGGTGATTTCGCCCTTGGCCATGGCGTCGCGGAAATTGCCCGTGTACGCGCCGTTCTTGAGCATGGCTTCCTGGAGTTTGCCCGAAGCGCCGGGGATGGCGTCGGCCAACTGGTTCCAGTTCTCGGTCGTGAGCTTGCCCGCGCCAGCCGTCTGGGTGAGCATCATCGCCACGCTTTTGAACGTGTCGGCGTTGCCGCCCGCCACGGCGTTCAGGTTGCCCGCCGCCTCGGTCAAACCGGTGTAGTCGCTGATGCCGTTCGCGGCCAACTGGGCGGTGGTGTTCTGTATCGTTGAGAGGTCGTACACGGTGCGGTCGGCGTAGTCGCGCGCCGCCTGTGACGCCTTCTCCACGTTCGACGTGTCGATGCCCGCGAAGTTCATGGTCTGCACGAACTTGTCGGTGCTGTCGCTCATGTCGATGACAGCGCCGCCGAAGTCCTTGAGCTTGTCCCACAACTCGGTCACGCCCTTCAACGCGGCACCGCCCATGAAGCTGCCGAACGCCGCCGCCTTGCTGGTGGCCTTCTGGAACGCCTTCACCGCGTCGTCACTGTTGCCGGTGATGCGCACCGACATGATCGCGCTATGAGCCATCGTTTTCCTCCATTCGTTCGGTTTCGTCCTGCAATATCTCCACCGCCGTCGCCCAATCAAATTCGCTTGCCTTCTCCCTCCACTCCCACGGGGTGCCGCCGAAATAGCGGGACAGCAGGCAAGAGAGACGGCCTAGCGAGTCGTCAGGCCACGCGGTCAGAGAGTAGGGTTTGCTGGTTCCGGGTCTTTCTGTTCGAGCGCGATGTCTTCCACGGTGTCCATCCACTCGTCGAAGCCGAGCGTGGTGTGACCGGCGTTGCGCATGGCGATGAACGCGAGATAGTAGGACTGGCGGATTCGGCTGGCGTCGCCCGCCGCCCAGTTGTTGATCTGGGCGTGTTCCTCGGCCTGGCACAGGGCGCGCGGCGTGAGTCGCGTTTCCTCGGTGCGGCCGTCCGCGTAGGTGACTTTCACGATCTGCATGATCTAGGCTCCCTTTACTTCGTTGAGTGTCTTATCGATGAATTGCCTGTAGACGCGCTGCCACGCGCCTTCCGTCGAGGCCACGCCGTTGTTGACGAACAGGCGCGGCTTGATGCGCCGGGCTGGCCACCCGTAGTTGATGACGCCCGCATAGGGCACGCTTTTGCGTCCCGCGCGGATGACACCGGCCTTCTGTGTCGCCCCGACACGGATTGATGAAGCCAACCTGCCGTTCTTGCCGCGCGGCGCGAGATTGCGCACCGCTGGCAATGCGATGTTCGCGGCCTGCCGGTTGACTTCCTTGAGTTCCTTCATGTCCGCGCCCGCCTTGCGCATGGTGGACACGAACCGTTTTTGGCCTACCACGTAGGCGGCTGTCGCGGCCATGCTAGTTTCCTTCTTGCGCGGTGATGGTTCCGCTGTAGGCCGCGTGGCTGAGGTTGGTGACGGGGAAACTGAAATCGTTGGTGTTCTTGCTTTTCACGTCGCCACCGATGCTCACGGCGCTCACATTCACGTTGCCCGTCCACTTGATCTTGCCCTTGTTGTTCGGCACCCACTCGAACGGCATCTGCTCGCCAGCGTGGTCGAAGCACCACGCGCTGAGGTTGTCGGCGTCGAAGTCGTCCACGATGGTGCCTTCAAGCGTCCAATCGGTGCTTGTGCTGGTGTCCTGAGAGCCGTCGAGGAAATTGATAGGGTCGTCGGTGTTGTTCGACGCCGCCAATTGCACCTTGGTGACCTGCGCGCTGAAGTCGCGCCCCTTACCCGTGTCGGTGATGGTGAGCTTGCCCGGTCCCAATGTTCTGATTGCCGCCATGATTGTGTCCTTTCGATTACATGGGGTTGAGTGTGATTTCGTATGCGGCGAGCGTTCCCGCGCCCGCGAGGTCGAAGCCGACTGGAGTGGCCGTGGCCATGTTCACGTCTGCCTGGTGCATGATGTCCATGGCTTCGAGGATCAGGTCGTAGCCGCGCGTGTTCGTGTTCGCTGTTCCCGCCACCGCGAGAATCTTGAACGTCACGTTTGGTTCCAGTTCCCAGCCGTCCCAAGCGATGTAAGGCGGCATGATGACCAAGCTGACCTTGCCCGGCGATGGTTTGACCAGTGACGGGTCTGTGGTGACTTGGAGGATCAGGCCGTGCCCGGCTTCGGTGATGCGTTCCGTGAGCTGTTCGGTGAGTTCGGCCACTCGGCTCATGCGATGCCCAATCCTGCGGGCAAGCCCGCAGCCCTGAGCTTCGGCCAAGCGGTGCGCAACGGGTCGGTGGGGATTCTGAACGGTTCCACGCCGTCCGTGATTCCCACGATGCCGTTTCTCGCGTCCTTGGCCTGCCACAAGTCCAAAGCCACCGACAGCGTGCAGTCGTCCACCACGTCCTTCGGGATGCCGTAGCCATCCACGTGCGGGGAGAGGTAGGCGCGTGCCGCGCGGAGCCTCGCGGCCAAGGCCGGACGGTCGTCGGTGTCGAGCGTTCCGGCCTGCCTTGCGAGTTCATTCAGAAGTGGGTCGTCCGCCATCAGGCCGCCGGTTTCTCGGCCACGTTCAGCAGGGTGCGCACCGCCGCCGCGTCACGCGCCTTGAGAATGTTCTTGCCGATGTCGGTCGCGCCGCCGAGCGTGTCAACGGTGGTGGCCTCCGGCGCCGTCGTGCCGCCGACGGCTTCGCGGAGTTCATTGATCGCGGCGATGATGGTCGGCTCGAACGCGGGGCCATACGTGTCTTCGGGGATGTTGGGTAGTTTGGTCTTCCATTCCATGGTCGGGTTCCTTTCTGTCAGGCGTTGGCGAACTTGATGGGCAGGATGCCTTCGGGCAAGGTCACGCCGAACGCGGCGTAGCCGTACACGCTGAAGTCTTTGGTGAGGTTGAGTACGTTGTCGTCCTGGAGCTGGAATGGGCTGTTGCCGTTCTCCCACACGGTCACGGCTCCCTTGTCGAGGAACGCGGCGGTTCCTGCGGCCGCGCCGGGCATGAGCACCACTGGCACGCGAAGCAGTGAACCGGTGATGTCGGTCGTGTCGATGCTGCCGAGCCGGTCGATGCCGCCGCCGCTGATGTCCATGAAACGGTCGCCGTCGTCGCTCAGGTGGGCGATGGCCTTGAACACGTCGCCGGAAACGCCGAGATAGTCCAATGATGTGTTGCGGTCTTCAACCTCAAGGCGCGCGTCGATGATGATGTCGAGCCAGTCGTTCGGGGTCATCGCCGTCAATGCCTTGCCCGCGTCGATTTTGTCCGAGGAGGACACGTCACCGATGGCACCGTAGAGGGCGATGCGGGTGGCGGCTTCGGTGTTGCGCGCGTACGCCTTGACCAACGCCTCAAGGGTTTTGTCCAAGTAGGGCACGCTGGCGCGTTCGATGGCCTGGCGGCTCAGGGACGTGTAGCCGCCGTAGGTTTCGATGGTCGCGGTTCGTGCCCCGATCTTGATCTCGCCATAGGGGAGGTAGTCGCCTTCCTTGGCCTGCTTGCCTACGGTGGTGGTGTCCTCGGTGACGATGGGATAGCTCAGCGTCTCGCCTTCGGACGGCAGCGCGGCGTGTGACACGAGGTTGGTGATGCGGCGGCGCTGTTCGAGGATGCGAAGCGTGTTGCTGATCCATACCGGCTGCGGGTCGCTGTTGGCGAGCACGCCGCCCGTGTAGTCGCGCTTGCTGATCTGCTCGTAGTCGTTGCGCGCCTGTTCGTCGCCCTTGGCGAGCTGCTTGAGCAGATGCCCGTAGCTGCGGTAGGATGCGGCGGGATTCGAGCTGCCATGGTTGTTCATGGTGGCTAGGCTCGCCTGGATGCTGCGCAGCACGTCGGCCTGTTCGGCCTGTTCCGCGCGCACCTTTTCGATGGTTTCGTTTTCCATGTGGTTCCTTTCCTGGCTGTTCTCGGTATTGAGGTTGCGGTGGTTCTCCACCTTGGCGTTCTGGTATGCGGGCCAGCTCACCAAACTCACTTCCATGAGGCGCACGCGGCGGCGGTGGGTCACGTTGTTTTCGTCGCGTTCGTCCTCCAACGGGATGAATCCGACGCTGAGCGAGTCCAACGCGCCTTCGTCCATCAATGCCACCGCGTCGCGCCCAAGCTGGGTGTCAGCGATTCGTGCGGTGATGTGAAGCCCGTCGTCGCGGTTCTCTGCCGAAGTGATCGCGCCGATCAGTTCGGCGTGCTGGTAGCAGAGCTTGGCCGTGTCGGCGTTCTCGAAAACGGTGTCACGGTCGAACGTTTCCGCCCCGTCCCACGGGTCGTTGTAGATGTCACCGAACGGGACGGCCACGCCCTCGATGCTGCGCCCGTCACCATCTGATGCTTTGCGGAGTTTCAGGCCGCGGTAGGCGATTTCCTTGCGTTCGTTCATTCGGTTTCCTCCAAGTCGTTCGATGGTTGCGGGGTTGGTGCGGCGGGTAGTGGTGGCCTGCCTTCCATGGCGCGCGCCTCATCTACGGTGAGCACGTTGCACGCTATGAGAATCTGGTAGGTTTCGGCCTTGGTCTTCGTGTCGCTTCGGCGCATGCTGTCCCAGTCGAGTTCCACGCTGGTGCCGCGCGGCAGCACCTCACCCAACGCGAGTTCGATGGGCTGCGCGTAGGCTTCAAGAGTGAAGTCCGCGAACTGTATCCATTCCTGTTCGATATTGCTGTAGGTGAGGTTCGAGCCTTCCACCGCCGCGAGCATGAGCGAAGCGGGGATTCCCAACAGGCGGGCTATCTGCGTGGTGTCGAACTGCTGCGTCTCCAGAAACTGCATGTCCTTGGGACTCAGCGCCAGCTGGGTGTATTTCAGGTCGCCGGTGAGCACCTTCACGTCATCGACGTTGCGCTTGAAACTTTCCTTGACCTTCTCGGCCACTTCGTCGTTCAACGGCTTCGCGGTGCTGATGATGCCCGTGGGATGCGTGCCCTCGGAAAAATACCTTGATTTGTAATCGCGCGCGTCGATGGCTCCCTCGATCTCCTCGCGCGCCGCCTCGATGGGCCCCATGCCGCGCAACCGTCCCGGCACCTTCAAGAATCTGAGATGAATGATGTCGTTTGACGTGTATTCGCGCCCCATGTACCAATAGCGCTTGTCGGGGTTGGCGATGTCGCCGCGAGCGTCGGAAACGCTCACCAACGCTGGCGGCAGATTCCGCAAGCCGATGGTTGAGCCGTCCACGCCCTTCAACCTCAGCCAGAACGCGTTGCCGTTCAACGCCAAGCCCATGACGGTTTCGCTGATGAAGTCCGCCCGCCACGTGTCGGGGTCCGGGCGTTCCACGATCCGCGCGGGTTCCACGGCCATGCCATGCCGCAACTGGCGCACGGGCAAGCCGCTGACTGCGGTCTGCAATATCTGCACGCCTCGGAACACGACCGACATGTTCAACGGGTCACGCCCGGCCGGACGGCGGAACGGCGCGGTCGCCACGCTTGACACGCGATTGGCGGAACGCTTCACCGCGCCCCACATGTTCGCCATCATCTCTCGTATGCTCATGCCGGACATGATGCGCGGCATGGCAGCGCCACGCCAAAAAATACCGGCCATAAGCGGCCATAGCGGCCATAAGCGGACACGTCGGCCACGTTTTAGTACACTCCGGGCGGTGTGTCGTCGGGCATGTGCGTCAATCCCCACAGGGCGAGCGTTGCGGCCTCGATGGTCGGCGCGTTCACGCCCTCAGCCCTGTTCCACAGCCAAGCGTCACCACTCATGCGCTTACCGGCCAAACCCGCCTCACGATCCATGTCTGAATCGGGCGCGTGATTCACCGCGTGCTGATCCAACGCGCTCATGAACGCCTGCGGCGCGGTCACCGCGTCAGCCGCCCTCATATCCACAAGCTCGTAACGTGCTATGCCCCATTCATCCAAGCTCAAACGCAACCGGTCGGCCAACGCCGCGGACGGCCCCCGCATGTCGATGCAGATGGGCGCGTGGTAGCGTTCTTGCAATTCCCTCAATCGTTCCGGCGCGCTGCCGGTTCCCGGCAACACGTCCACGACCTGCAACAGGGGCACGGCCTCGGTCTCGATGCATGCGACTATCGCGGTGCCGATGCCTCCCATGGCCACGGCCACGCCGAAACACACGCGCCCGGTGGCCTCAGCCGGATCTATAGCGTTGGCGCTGGTGGACTGCCACAGTTGCGGGTCTATCGCACGGTCGATGATTCCCGAATCCCGCAAGTTGCCGAAGGCACGCGCCCAACCCGCCGCGTCCTGGCTGAACTGACGGCGGAAATCGGCCAACTGGTCGTAGTCGAACAAATGCCCGGCACCGGGATGATGCGCCCAAATGTTGTCCAAGTCTTCGGGATCACTGCCGAACGGTATACCGAAATCGAAGAAGCAGGTTCGTCCCATGGGTTCGCCCGCGTCCATCATCGCCCGCAACTCGTCAAGCTTCGGATTGAAAAACGTGGATTCCGCCGTGCCCTCGGTCGAACAGAACGTGAGCCGTGGCCGTACGCCGGTAAGCTTCAAACGCGTGGTGGTCGTGGGAAGGAAACCGTCCAGGATCGCCTTGGCCTTGTCGGCTGGCAGCGCCCAGCATTCATCCAACGTCAGCGAATCACCCTGGAAGCCGTGGCCGCCACTGTCGGTCGTGCCGCCCGGCTGTATCGTGCTGCCGTTCTTCAACGTGAGGCACATGCTGCCGTTGCTCATGCGCTTGGAAGCGGCCAACGGAGCCAGCGGAGACTTGTCGAAACCGGTGATGTACTCGCGGAACTGCTGGGATGCGTCCTTGCCGGTCTGCGCCAGATACCACACACGACGGTTCGGCCCCCACAACGCGTTGCGGGTTTCGGTCGCCCGCTCGCGCGTGGTTTTCCCGGCCTGCCGTTGTACGGTGAGCACCAGAGTGTCGTAATAGTAGGTGCCGGTGTCGGGGTCTATCTCACCGAACACGTCGGAAACCATGCGCTGCCATGGCAAGAACGGGGTGCCCAACGCTTCGGCTATGCGGGCTTCCTTGGCGCCATCGGTCGGACGCGCAAGGTTGCGCGGGGTCGCGTAGCGTGGTTTGAGGCTGGGGGGGGGTTTGACGCTCATTTCGCCATCGCCGCCATGAGTTCCTCCAGCCTGTCGTCAGTCCGGGAAGGTGTGGACGGGTAGATGGTTTCGAGCTGTTGGATGTAGCCGAGCAGGGAGGTCATGTTGCGGCTTATCTCGCGGCCACGGTTGTTCTGCGCGTCGATGTTGCGCGCGATGCTCAGCATGCTCGAATACAGGAAATCGGCCATGGCGTTGTCCGCCTTGCCTTCCCTGAACCTGTTGATGAACTTCTCGGTCGCTTTTTCCTGCGGCCCCTTGACGATTCCGGCGTCCTCCAGGCCGTCGAGTCCATGGAACTCACCCATGTTGTTGCCTCCAAACCAAAATTGTTGTAGATTCCCTAATTGGCTAACGAATCAGTCCGAAATCGTGGGTTCCGTCCCTGTTTTCGGGCTTTTTTTATTTGGTTTGTGGGGATAAGAAAACGGTGGGCGCGGGGTATCGGTGGTGCCTTGCGGCTTAAAAAACGGGCGGCTACCAGCGAGGCCGCGCCCGAACCAGCGGCGAAGAGGCCACGACTGGCGTGGTTGGTTCGCCATCGCGTAGGCCAAGGCTCGCGAGCCTCGCACGCCTCGCCTTCTGCCTTGAGTCTATGCCTGCCTGGGTGATGCCGCTCCTGTACCACTGGCGCATGCTGGCCAGCTCACGCCGTCCGGCCTTCAGTTCCTCCAGCCGCTCCACCACCACGGGCTTGCCCGGATCACACACGTGTATGTCGTAGTCCAACGCCAGCCATTCGTCCAATAGGCGCGGGCTTCGCTGTGTGCCGGGCATGACCTTGACCAGCCACAGGCTCACGGGTTTGGCCAGCGTGACCGCGTTGCGATAGGCTCCCTGCCATGCCCCGGCCACGAGGTCACGCACCGCGTCGGGCACGGGCGTATCGTCCGGCATGCCCGGCATGAGCGCATCCGCCAACCGGTCGTAATCCACGATGATGTCGCCCGGCTGCATGTGCTCCAACACCCACGTGGTCTTGCCCGCGCATGGCGGACCGATGACCGCGTGGATCACGCTAGGCCAACCGGATAGTATGCGTTCACGACGCAAGCCGTTGCAATGCCTGCACGCACGCCGCAGATTCTTGACGATAGTGGGACCGCCGAACACGTGGGGCACGATATGGTCGGACGTGTCGCCCACCTTCGTGCATCCCGGCATGTCCAGCCAACAGTCGTTGCCGTACCGTGCCACCACTTCCGCGCTTATCGCGGGCGGCACCCTCAAACGATGGTCAACGCGCGGCATGATCCGCCCTGAACCTTTCCAAGCCTCCCAGCGGATACCTGCACGTGCGGTCTGAATACCTAACATACGCGGGACCGATGTTGCGGTTTCGCCACCTGCGCATCGTGCGGGTGCTCACTCCCAAGTATTCCGCCGCCTGAGCCGTGGTCAGATACTTGCCCGCCATCAACGAGTCCACGCCTTCAACGACTGGATCAGGTCGGCGCGGTCGAACACCTGGCGGCCACCCACGCGCTTCGGCTTCGACACGATGCCCTCGCTCACCAACTGCTGCATGGCATGGTCGCCGTCCGGGTCGGTGTCACGGCTGATGCAATCCAAGTGGAGAATCCTGATGGCGATGGAACGATCCACGGTATCCGCTCCGGTGGTGTCGTACTCAAGCTTGGGTAGATTCCATTTCACCGCCTTCTTCATGTCCTTCGCCCTGATGGCCTTGCTGGTCACATGCTCTCGACGGTACTTCTTCTTCACCTTTCTGCGCTTCTGCTCGCTGGTAGGAATGTAATCAACCGCATAGCCCATGATGTTGCCCCCAATCTCGTTTGTGGATAAGTGGATAAGTCTCTGAATGAATCGTTTGTAGATTTCGGATGGTGGAAGGTTAGAGCGGGGAACCCTAAGCGGAAAAACAAGAATCCGAAGATTCCTGAATTTCCGAAGGGTTCCCACATGCAAAGCATTTCGGCATGGAGCCAAGGCCGTCGCATATGGTCAGCGGCACAATGCCGCGACGAAGGTCTGAACGCGCAACACTGGCCTTGGCCAGCCGATGGTGCCGCTTTCGTCCCTGGGAACACGCCACGCGCTCATAGCTAGACCCGCACGCCTCCCCGCTAGGGACGCTTCAACCACCACGCCACACGTGGTGTGTTTGTAACGCGCTGGGCAAGGCGCGGCCGGGTGCTTCATCCCGCCTCGCACGCAACCGACGGTCGGCGTGGTCAAAGGCATATTCGGTTATCGACGGCGCAAGCCGTCACAGATCGCCGCCGCGTCTTCGCCGCACCGCATCGTCACGAGCCAACGAATCAGTCACGCACGAGCGCAACTGCTCCAACTGCGGGCGGGTCAGCACCACCGCCGCGCGAACATCACCGGAGTCGAACGACACACGGAAGATACCCGGATAGGTCTCGTAATTATCCACGCAGACCCTAGTAGCCGTACCCATACCGACTCCTCTCGTCATCGTCGTCCCACAGCCACCGCCAGAACGCGCACAAACCAACCGCCAGCAGCACCGACGGCAACACAGCCACGACGCACAGGCCACGTAGCACGGTCCTACAGATGGCGCGCATGCTTCGCCTCCCTGATGGCCCTGGCAATCTCACGATTGACCGTCACCAACTCACCCATCGACAACCCATCCACGTCCAACAACTGCCCACGGATGTCCGCGAGGACATGGAAACGATAAGGATTGCCACCATCGGTCACCCTGCAAAACACGTCAAACGTGTCGCTGGTGGACTCAGGCTTCAGATACGGCACGAGACACCTCCGGTTGTAGATTGAACGTCATGAATGGAATTACGAATTGGTTTCAAAACATCGACATGGGTGACCCGAACTGGGTCATGGCGATTTGCGCAATATTGACAATCATCGGTGGGGCGGGCGCGTTCATCGTCAAAAAACTTATTGGCCTCGTTAGCAAAGCGTCCCGGAAGGAAACACCAGCGGAAGGGCCTGCGACGCCAATCACGAATGACGAAATAGACGCCATGTTTCCAGCAACAACGCCGGCAACTCGCAAGCCACCCATGCCGCCCAAGTTCAGAATCGACATCGACGAAAGCGGGTCGCGCTTCGTCCTTACCAACATCGGAGGCCCCGCGCGCAACATCTCCGTGTTTGCCGAAGCGGTCGAGGGAACCTACACGAACACATGGAACAACTATCTCGGAAGAACCGATAGCGAACCATGGGGGCTGCCCGACGTCCACTTCTTCAACATTGGACTGCCGAAACTGCGAGAGGAGCGTCAACAAGGCGGCACCGCGTTCTTTGACGGACACGTGGAGGACGGGGACGGCAAAGCCCATTACCCCATCAAATTCACCATCGTCTGGGACGGATGCCCTGAACCCGTGGAGATCATTAAAACCATCAACTAACATCCGGGGCCTCCGTAATCCGGCCCGACAGCGCTTCGCCAAGCTCGTCGCGCAACGCTTCGGCCTCGGAACGATCCAGAGGGACAACGAGGTTCCCCACCGAACCGGCACGCGAGAACTCAACGAAGAACACGGCGGGACAATGCGCCAGACGGCTTACATGCACCGCCACACGTTCCACGCCAGCCATCACGCCACCTCCAACGGTTTCGCATAATCAGAACGACCAAGAAGGAAATCGACGCTCACATCGAAGAAATCAGCAATGCGGGTCAAGTCGCGCAAGGTGAACGGTCGCGTGCCGCACATTTTGTTGGAAAAGGTCTGCTCATGCATACCGAGAGCGGCAGCAAGGTCGCGCTGCGTAACTCGGTTTTGCCGGAGTAAGTATCGCACATTTGCTGTAACTCTGACGTTCTTAGCTAAACTCACATGTTAAGTATTACAGCCCAATGTGCATGTTTGGCAATTCTCGGCGTGTTGCAAAGTTAAACAACTGTGTTTAATATGGAACCTATGACAGCAACAATAACAATGCCCAGCACCGCCAGCATGGCGGCCGGCGATGTGGCTATAACGAACATCAACATGATTATTTCTGTCCGTCATATCCCCAAGAAGGATGTGGCGGCGATTCTTGGCAAGTTTCCGCAGTCGTTCTCGCGCATGCTCAAGATTGGCTATCCGTGGACCTTTGACGACATGGTGAAAGTTGCGAATTATCTTGGCGTAACGCTTAACGATCTTACTGACGTTAATTTGACGGCGGCAAAAGTCCTGCAAATGCAAAAAACCGCCGTCCCGGATGATTCCGGGAACGGCGGTCAATTGGTAGCGGGGCATGGATTTGAACCATGGACCTCTGGGTTATGAGCCCAGCGAGCTACCGAGCTGCTCCACCCCGCGTCGGCTTGTCTCTCAGACAGCTCTATCTACAATAGGTGCAGATTCCAGAAAGTCAACATCGGCGTGTCGCGTCATCTTCCCGCGGTTTTAAAACGTGAATTGGCTCACGCAGCGAGGGGTTTGGGGCGGAGTCGGAGTCGGGGTAATAACGCGCCATAAATGGCCGTTATAGGAATGCCCTGAACCGTTATCCCGAATATTGACATAATAGGAACATGCCTATCAAGATCCCCAGTGGCCTGCCGGCCAGAGATATCCTCGATTCGGAGCGCATCTTCGCTCTGGAGAAGCCCGAGGCGGAGCGTCAGCGCGTCCGCCCGCTCAAACTGGTGATCCTGAACTTGATGCCTAAGAAAATCGAGACTGAAACACAGCTGCTGCGTCTGATTTCCAAGTCGCCGCTGCAGGTCGAAATCGACTTCATGAAGACCTCCACGCATGAGGCCACGCACGTTTCCGCCGATCATCTCGTCAAGTTCTACGAAAACCTCGATGCGTTCAAAGACAACTATTACGACGGTTTTGTGGTCACCGGCGCGCCTGTAGAGCATATGCCGTTCGAAGATGTGGACTACTGGGACGAGTTCAAGACGATTCTCGACTGGGCCTCCACCCATGTGTTCTCCACCATATACCTGTGCTGGGGTGCGATGGGCGCACTGTACTACCGCTACGGCATCCACAAGGTGGATTACCCCGAGAAGATTTTCGGCGTATTCCCGCAGTACCTGCAGGATGAATACTGCTTCCTGACCAATGGCTTCGACGAGATTGATCTGCAGCCGCACTCCCGCCTCGCCGGCGTGAACGAAAACGAGGTACGTGCCAACCATGACCTTCAGATCTTGACTTGGGGGCCGCAGTCCGGCCCGGGCCTGATCGCCACGCGTGACTTCTCCGAAGTGTTCGCGCTCGGCCATTGGGAGTACGGCAAGTACACGCTCGCCGAAGAATACGAGCGCGATATGGCCAAGGGCATGACCAACGTGCCCTTCCCGAAGAACTACTTCCCGCATGACGATCCGAAGCTGGAACCGTTGTTCGCCTGGCGCGCCCACGCCAATCTGCTGTGGCGCAACTGGCTCAACTGGGTGTACCAGACCACGCCGTATGACCTGACCGAGGTGCCGCAGCTCAGGGCTGAGAAGAAGCTCGGTACTGATCGTTCGATTCGGCATGAGCCGGGCGGGCCGCGCCAGGATGATTTCAAGCCGTTTGTGCATGACGGGTATGGGGTGATTCAGGGCTGAGCCTACGATCTCCCCTCAGTCGCCTACGACGACAGCTCCCCTCGACGGGGAGCTCCTTTGCTTCTCCTTCACGGCTCGGCCCATCAGAGGGAGCTACTGTTGGAGGTTGCGTTCGTAGCGTGGACGGTTGTTCGTCCACGATGTGGACGGCTTGATGAACGTAATGCCACACATCCGCGTAATGCGACCAATAGTGCACAACGTTCGCGAAACGCCCGGGAAAACCTTGCAGCAGTAGGGATTTCAGGAGACTCGCCGGTATAATATTGACATTGTCTAGACGCAGGCAAATAATCACTCTTCAGTCATTCGGAGCCGAATGCCCAGCGCAGACTCCGTGTCCATGCCCGGCAGACTCCACACCGAGGAGACAAAAAAAGACGAAAGTAACGAGCACGTCACATTTGCCTGCCCGGTGGGTTTAAACTGACACCTGACATTGAAGAAGCAGGAGGCGTGATATGGTCGGTTCGCTCAGCGCAGGATTGCTGTTGGCTGACGAGGCAGGCGCTCATCTGCCCTCGGTTGATGACTTCCTTCCCCCGGAGATTCTGTTCCAGGGAACTCCGTTTGCCATCAACCGCATTATTTTGATTCGTATCGTGGCAACCATCGTGCTGTTGGTGGTGCTCGGCGTGACCGCAAAGCGCGCCAAGCTCATCCCCGGCCGTTGGCAGGGCGTAGTCGAGTACGGTCTCGACTTCGTGCGCGACAAGGTCGTGTATGACGTGATGGGTGAGGCCCGTGGCAAGCGCTACGTGCCGATGATCACCACCCTGTTCTTCACGATCTTCATTTTCAACCTGTGCGGCATCATTCCAGGTATGAACATGGCGGCCAACGCCACGGTGGTCATGCCGCTCGTGTTCGCTGTCTGGACACTGATCCAGTACTGGATCGCCGCCATCCGCTCGCAGGGCCTCGGCCACTATCTGCGCCACGAGCTGTTCACCCCCGGTGTGCCGTGGCCGGTCTATTTCCTGCTGGCTCCGATCAACCTGCTTGAGCTGTTGATCATCCGCCCGGCCTCCCTGACCATCCGTCTGTTCGCCAACATGGTTTCCGGCCACCTTATGGTCGCCACCTGCCTGGCGTTCGCACAGTTCTGGATGGTTGACGCGGTCAACAAGCTGCAGGGCATCCCGGTGGGTGCGCTGTGGTTCGCCGGTGGTTTCGCCATGACCTGCTTCGAGGCGTTCGTCGCCTTCCTGCAAGCCTACGTCTTCGCGATTCTTTCCACCGTGTACATCAACCTGAGCTTCCCGGAAGAGTGACGGGCGACTAACCCGCCGCTTCCGGTCCCCGGTCTGGGAAAATCGCAGACCGACCAAACCCCAAGATTTATAACGTCGCCAAGTACGTTAGAAAGGAAACACAATGGATATCATCACCCTCGCAGAGGTCGCCGGCAACCTGTCCGTCATCGGTTACGGTATCGGTACTCTTGGCCCTGGCATTGGTCTGGGCATCCTCTTCGGCAAGGCCATGGAATCCACCGCTCGTCAGCCTGAGATGTCCGGCAAGATCCAGACCATCATGTTCATCGGCCTGGCTCTGGTCGAGGTGCTGGCACTGATCGGCTTCGTCGCCGCCCTGATCATCTGATCTGCGCAGATCAACAGACGAAAACCGATTATGTCCATCACTGAAAGGAGGGCTTGATGACACAAGCAGCAAGCGGGATTGACCTGTTCATTCCTGAGGTTTATGACATCGTATGGTCGCTGATCATTCTTGTCATCGTTGCGGTGTTCTTCTACAAGTTCTTCATGCCGAAGTTCAATGCGATCTTCGACGAGCGCGCCGCCAAGATTCAGGGCAACATCGCCAAGGCGGAGCAGGCTAGGAAGGACGCCGACGAGGCCAAGGCCAAGTATGAGGCCCAGCTGAGCACCGCCCGTGTGGACGCCGCCAAGATTCGCGACGACGCCCGTGCGGAAGCGTCCCACATCATCGCCGACGCTCGTTCCCGCGCCGAGTCCGATGCGGCCCAGATCACCGCATCCGCACAGCGCTCGATCGAATCCCAGCACCAGCAGGCCATCGTCTCGCTCAAGGGCGAGGTCGGCGCACTTGCCACCGCCCTGGCCGGCAAGATCCTCGGTGCCAAGCTGGAAGACAACGACGTGCAGTCCTCGATGATCGATTCGATGATCGACGACCTGGGCGCCAAGAAGTGACCGTGACCATCCGTAACCAGAAAGGGAGGTGACCATGCGAGGAGAGGCATCACGTATTGCAGACCGCGAGTCGCGTGATTCGCTGGCCCCGAAACTGCGCGACACCCGTGAGGACGCGTGGCGGATCGGCAACGAACTGTTCACGATCACCAAGGTGCTCGATGACAGCATTCAGCTGGAGCGCGCACTGACCGACCCGTCCCGCCCGGTTGCCGACAAGGTGGCCGTCCTGAAGGAACTGCTCGGTGACAACGCGCATCCGATGACCATGGAGATCATGACTGACTTGGTCTCCCGCCGTTGGAGCCGTGCGCGCGACATCGCCAACGCAGTGGAAGACTTCGGCGTGGACGCCATGATGTACTACGCGGACGCCACTGACGCCACGCTGCAGGTATCCATCGAGCTGTCCGAGCTGCATTCCGCACTGCTGAACCTGCCGGTCGTACGCGCCAAGCTGTACGACTACCAGGCCACCAGCGAGGCCCGTGTGAAGCTGTTCCGCGAGGTGTTCTCTGGCAAGACCCTGAACAAGGTCACCATGAGGCTCGCCGAACACGCCACTTGCAACCTGCGCCGCCGCCGCTACTTGGAGACCATCCAGTGGCTGATCAACAAGTTCTCCCGCCACATGGGCGAGTCGATGGTCACCGTGACCACCGCCACCCCGCTGAAGAAGGAGCAGATCAAGCGACTGGTCGAGGTCTACTCCGCCAAGGTGGGCCGTCAGGTGCACATCAACTCGGTGGTCGACCCGACCGTGCTGGGTGGCATGCGCATCCAGGTGGGCGACGAAGTCACGGACAACACCGTGGTCGCACAGCTGCAGAACCTGCATCGCAAGGTGCAGACGGAGGCGACTCCGGCCTGACCGGCCGAGCCAATCCGTCCAACACCACACACAAGCAAAGACTTGACTGAACAATAACCAATAGAAGGAGTGATCATGGCAGAACTGACCATCGATCCCGCCTCGATTCGCAAGGCCCTCGACGACTTCGTGTCGTCGTACAAGCCGAGCGACACCCCCACCCAGGAAGTGGGCTATGTCGCCACGGCCGGTGACGGCATTGCACACGTGACGGGATTGCCTGGTTGCATGGCCAATGAGCTGCTGACGTTCGAAGACGGCACGCTCGGCCTGGCGTTCAACCTTGACGCCCGTGAGATCGGCGTGGTGATCCTCGGCGATTTCGCTGGAATTGAGGAAGGCCAGGAAGTGCGACGCACCGGCGAAGTGCTTTCCGTGCCCGTCGGCGACGGCTATCTCGGCCGCGTCGTGGACCCGCTAGGCAACCCGATT
>OGZV01000506.1_pt1 | contig 41087 bp, 52 predicted proteins | sample 1576861 | NCBI WGS metagenome assembly OGZV01 (sample SAMEA3541501, study PRJEB24748) | human gut metagenome | biome: human gut; feature: human-associated habitat; material: faeces | place: China | collected 2012
TACTAAATTTGGATGACAAGATATACGAATTTATGCCACGATATGCGACGAAAACAAAGAAAATACTCTATCACAGCAAATCGTATAAAGTGGCGTAAAATCAAGGAAAATCAGCATTTTCAAGGAGTTTTTAAGGCATGATTAAAATATTATTTATCTGCCACGGCAGGAGACTAACTTCTTGTTAAAAGTGCTTTATTTACTAGGGTTTGAGCGATACAGCATTGGATTTTAGCCCATTTTTAGGACAAATGAACAGAGAGCATCGGTATGGAAAATAGAATATTAGGACATCTAAATAAGTCCCATATCATTGTAGAAATATGATGGTATGAGGCTTATTTTAGTGCCTTAAAATCACAGACACAGAAATACTCATAAATGGTAATAAAACGCTTCTATGAGCCACAGAGAGCGTCAGAGTGCCATTATATGACCTAAATTTGAAATGGTGATTTCATCAGAAAAAACGACAGGAGGATAATGAATGTTTGGAACAGTAACACGATACTTTAATGACAAAGGATATGGATTTATCCGTGGAGAATTTGTAAGTGACAGAAGCGATTATAACGCAGCAGATGTATCTGTCATTGATGCACCAGAAAGGAACAGACAGCATGGCAAAGGTAATAAATAATATGGATGACTTGGCTATTGCATTACAACCGACATTAAAGAAAATGGTTGACGGCATGGCACAACGGGTATATGAAACTTTGAACTTCTTTCTGCAAAGATATTATGATTCATACGATCCAGTATTTTACCGCAGACAATATGACTTTCTAAGGTCAGGCTTTAAGGTTGACGCAAGAATTGTCAGAGGTAAAGCGGTAGCATCGGTTTATATTGATACAGATTATATGAGTAATTACTATGGTGTATCGGGTGAACAGGTTGCAACATGGGCGAATGAAGGTCTGCATGGTGGAAAGAATCTTGGAACTAATACGCCTCATGTATGGGATGAAACAATGGCAAACACAGTAGATAATGGAGCATTAGTAAGAGATGCAGTTGCTTATTTGAGAAGTCAAGGATATACAGTCAGAGTGTAGGGAAGGAGGGCAAATGATTCTATATAAAAAAGATGTAATAGACAAGCTATCTGAAAAGACAGGCTTATACAAAAAGGATATAAAAGCAATGCTTGTTGCATTGAATGAATTGGTATATGAGGAAATGGATAATGATAATGCCATTATTCTAAATAATCTTTTGAAGATTGAGCCAGTAACAATACCACCTAGAAATAGATATGATATTGTGCGTGATAAAGTGTATCAGCATGAGGCATATCAAGTTGTGAAGATTACACCGAGTAACAATCTTAGGGATAGATACAGAAAACAGAATACAGAAAATGAGGATGAATAATGGCGAAAGTATTACATATCAAGGATGCTTATTTTGAATTACCAGATAAGCACAATGATGATATAGGGTGCATGGTCACGTTATTTGGACTGCATTTACAACAGAATAAGGATGTATCAGAAGATGATACGTGTAACATTGACTATGAATTGATTGAAAATAAAGGATGTAAAGCATGAATGATATACCAGATTGTAGTAAATGTGAACGCTGTAAAAGTATGGAATATTTATTTGATGATATTTATTGTTGCAAAGAAAACGAACCATCACAAGTATATGGATTGCTTGGTGCATATTGTCCACCAGAAGTCAGTCTATGTGGTGTCCAAAGAGAGTAAAGGAGAATTTTTAAAATGAAGAAAAAAGTAAAAAAATTTGGTGACATGAAAATAAATTTTATTGGAACATTAGAAATTCCTAAAAAAGATAAAAAGAAAACAAAAAGTTTGGGAGATATGCTAGTTCCATTGTTCGGTATTCGGGGAATGAAAAAAGAAGATATAAAAGCTGAATTATCAAAAATATCAACAGAGAAGGAGAAATAAGATCATGACAAAATTAAATATCAAAATCAAGGTAAACGAGATTGAGGAGCTTGCACCAGTTATTGAAAAAGTGAAGAATTTAGAATTAGGTAAGGTTGCTGAATGTAATCCAGAAGTAACAATAGAACTTGAAGTATAGGATTGGAAGGAGAACAAAAATTATGTTGAAGGAATTAAGTATTGAAAACATTAAGAAGGAACTGATTGACAAAATTTCAAATAATGAGGAAGTGTTGGAGATTTTCAGAAAGCGTGAGTATTCAAAAGACGAGGGTAAATGTTTAAGGGAGTATGGCGATAGCTTTATAAAAGATAATTACATATTCAATCATCATGTACCAGATGATTTTGATAATTATATATTTGTTGAAGCTAATGAATTTGAATATCCTATTTATGGTAATAGTAAAAAGGAAATAAGAAAAAGTTATTCTGTTGACATAATGGTAGAAATTACGGACATAAGCGAATTGGACAAATTATCTATATTACTTGGGGATATTGCGACTGAATTATATCCAAACAGATATAACTATACGAATCAATCACTTTTTGTTACAAAAAAAGGAAGTTTTGGTGAGTATAGGTGTCCAAAAAGAATAATTAAGTTTACAATCGAATAATCAGCAGACATACACCGATTAAAAATAAATGTATGGATATTTCCTAACAGGTGGGAAGTAAAAGAAAGTCTGTATCAGAGATCAAGAATATCTATAGTACGATTCTGCACAGTTTCCAATAGTGAAAAAATAGTGAAAACACGACTGCTGCACATAGCAGTTTATTAAGGGGAACGAAATTTAGTTTGCCTTTATTTCTTGACCTCTGATTTATAGCAAAGGAGGATCATGTATAGTGAAAATAAGATTAAATGTATGTACTTCAATAACCGATTCAAGGAGAAACCACAAGGAAAACAATGTGGGTGGGTACAGAAAAGTCTAACAGAGACAGATATTACAATAGAAGAATTGGCAGATGCTTTATGTCATGGAGCATCATTTAAGCCGGGAGTATTACAAGGCGGTATGAAAGCTGATAACTGGGTACAGCAACAGTTATTTGGTCTGGATTTTGATAATGGAATGTGCATTGATGAAGCATATAACAAGGTTATTTCTCTTGGAATTGTACCATGCTTTATGTACACGACATTCTCACACAAAGAAGAACATCACAAATTCCGCATGATTTTCTGCAATGATACTGTTATTACAGATGGAAGTATCAGAGACAGACTACAAGCTACTCTTATGGGTGCTGTAGGTGGAATTGATGAAGTGTGTTTCAATAGAGACAGATTGTTTTTCGGTGGTAAAGGTGAAGAGGTATTATACCCAGCTTATAACAGTAGAATCAATGTAGATGCAGTTATTGAAAAATACTGGAAAGACGAATATGAGCAATATATATCAAATGCACAACCAAAATCCCAAAAGAAGCCTTCTGCCAATAAGAAATCAAAAGATAAAAGTGATACAGACAAAGAATATCACTCATACGAAAACTTAAATGTCAAAGCAATCAAGGAACGTGATGTTGAATATTTGCGTAAAGTATTAGCACATGAACCGATTGAGTTTGACACAAAAAATGAATTTTGGGATTATATCTATTCGGAACTGGATATCGCAGAACTGATAGATATTGACGATCCGAGGTCTTTTTGCTGTATTCTGCATGAAGATCATAACCCTTCTGCAAACATCTTTACTACGAAAAATGGAGTTCAAAAGTATAGATGTTGTTCTGAAAATCTTACTCTTAACATAAAACAGTTGATTGAAATGTTGGGAGATTTCAAATCTGAATATAAAGCTATTCAATTCATAATGGATATTTATAATCTGTCTATAAAGGAATCTCAATGGAGCATTGAACAGCGTGAAAACATAGACATGATGATAAGTAATATCACTCTGAATAAATTTCAAGAACTATGTCCACAGGCTGATAAAAATATCAAATATGCAAAGGACACATTTCTTATGATGCTGTCTATTGCACGAAACAATATTTATAGCGAGAAGTTTTCTAATGATGATGGAGAAATAATCTTTTACGTTACCAATAAAAAGTTGGCTGAATACATGGGAAAAGGTAATAGCCAGAAGAAGATTGACAAGATCAATAAGTATGTGAAAATGCTTATCTATCACGATTTAATACGGATATTAGATAATGACCAGATACCAAAGGAATTATTGAAAAACGCATTAAAATATACGAATGGCAATAAGAATCGTGTCAATTTCTATGCTATTCCATCATGGGTAGTACAACAGTTGAAAACAATAGAAGATAACGGAATCCGTTGGAAAGATAAAGGTTATAGAATTGGCGGTGTATCGTTTGATATGTTCTATCGTTCTGAAGGTTTTGAGGTAGCCGCCTCATTATATCCCCAGTATAAGAAAAAGAAAAATGAATATGGTGAGATTGTAAACAGAACTACCACAAAGGCTAGTGATGAATGTACATTGAAGATTTCAGAAGTGATTTTGCATTGTATTCAAAGAAAAGGATATTGTACCGAGAAAGAGGTTGTTTATATTCTTGGTAATGAGTATAGATACGAAGTCACAGAGACACAGATTAAGCGATGTTTAAATGAGATTATGGATTGTTATGGATTGAAGAAAGTCAAAGCTAATAAGGTATTAAAGGAACAATTTGATATAAAATCAGACGGCTATCCCTACATAATAATTGAAGATGAGATGTAAGGGTAGGTAAAAGGGTAGGGGTGTAACTAAGATATATATGTTACTACCCACCCCTTTTACCCCCTATTCGATATTGATTGACTGAAAGACAGTATGAATTTGATTCTGCTGTCTTATTTTTATGCGAAGAATAAGGAGAAATTTTATAAATGGATACAGCAAAAATATGTAAGAAATGTGGGAGAGAACTCCCAATAAATAAATTTGGAATAAACCATAATTATACAAGAAGTATGTGTAAAGAGTGTTTTAATGAAGGAATGCGAGAAAAGCGTTATCAACAAAGATTATCAGATGGCATAGAAATATATCATAAAGATAAGTCGATGAAGATACAGAGGAAATATAAGAAACCATACCATTTTCAAATCTTGTATAGGTCGGAATCTGGTATTGATACTATTGCAAAAGATGAAGTGTTTGTGCGTTTATTTGACTATAAATCTGTATGGACTTCTAATTATGGTAGGATAATTCAGAGATTGAATGATGGAACATACCAGCTTGTAAAAGGTGTATATTCAAGAGCCACAAAGGAATTGACCTATACACTTGACAGGAATATTTATTTCAAATCTAAGAACAGATGGGGATATAGGAAAGAGAAGGTAACTGCCAGTGATCTTGTAATTCAGATGTTCGTTGTCAATTATGACATGAAAAATAATACAATGGTTTGGCATAAGAAGAATGATACAAAGGATAATTACTATAAGCATTTATTCCCAGTCACAGATAAACAATACAATGAGATTTTAAGCATATATGAACAGGACGGAACAATCACAGATAAGCAGATTATGGAGATTGTGAATGCGGTAGAGTTTAAACCCGATGATTGGAAACCTTGGCATAATAAAAGAACTTATGAAGGTGTCGGTTATGTCGGTGCTGATACTTCAGATATTGATTATGAATCATACTCATTTGTAAAGTGGAAGAATATGATCCAGAGGTGCTATAGCGATGTTGTACATAAATTAAAACCTTATTACATGGATAAGGAAGTTTGTATTGAATGGCAGAACTACCAGAATTTCAAGATATGGTTTGACACACATTATATTCCTGGGACTAAGGTCGATTTAGACAAAGATTTACTCTATAAGGAAGGTAATATCTACAGTCCAGAAACGTGTGCGTTTATGACGCATTTCTTGAATACAGTATTTGAGGATAGAGGAATTGAGAGCAACATCAAACAGAATGATGATGGTACATATTCAGTATCAATGATAGTTCTTAATAAGAAGATGGATATAGGTGTATTCGATTCAGAGGAAGAAGCACATACTGGATTTATAGATGGCAAGATTGATTATATTTGTGACCTTGCAGAAAAGTGTAAGGACAAAGTGCCAGATTATGTGTATGAAGGTATGCTGAATTATAAGATTGAAATTGACTAATAATCGGAGGTGGCAGATTTAACCCTGCTGCCTCTTTGCAGTTTATAAAGGAGAAAAAGGAATTATGGCTTATATAAAGGTCAAAGATAGAAGAAGATTTGAACGAAAAGAGTTCAGAGATTACATAAAGCTATCAGATGATAAAGTGCTTGACACAAAAAAGAATAATATAGATTTACTTGGTGATGATGAAATATTTGTACAGTTGGAAGATACACAGCATTATTGGATTTCAAGTCATGGCAGACTTACAAACAATATGAGGAAAGATAAAACATTCTTCTTTCATAAAATGGATAGCGGTGATCCCAAAAGAAGTGTGCATTGGACGATTGTAACCTATGATATTGACGGAACTGCTTTACATGAAGAGACAAGTCCAGAAATTCTTGTAGCAAAGTATTTCTTAATCAAGCCGACAGGATGCAATAAGATATGGCATATAGACGAAAATATGAATAATAATTACTACAAGAATCTGATTTATGTATCTGCGGAAGAGTATGAGGTGTTGAGAAAGCACGTTAAAACAGTTGCAGAGATTGGCAGAGAGCAGGAATATTATGATTACAATACGATAAAGGGCAATCCAGCTTATAAAATTTATGAGGGGATTTATGCAAGATGTTATGGCGGTAGTTCGTTGTATGTGAATCAATGCTACGATGATGCTTATATGTGTGACGAGTGGAAGAATAGCAGAGATTCTTTTGCTGAATGGTACTCTGCTAACTATTATGAATGTGACGGAGAACGCATGGCAGTTGATAAGGATTTATTATGTCGTGGCAATAAAGAGTATGCACCAGACAAGTGTTGTATATTGCCTGAGACTATCAATTCTGCCTTGGCAAGTGCTACAAAGAGAAGAAGCCGTTACAAATCAGCAAAGGTTTATGCTATCGGTGTTGATTATGACAAAGCAAGGGATAAGTTCTTTGCAAGGATCACACCATTCGGGCATGACAAACAAGTTAAGCTGCATTACTGGAATACGGAAGAAGAAGCTTTTCAAGAATATAAACTATTTAAGGAATCGGAGATTAGGGTATTGGCATTGAGATATAGAGATAAGATACCAGACAGGCTATTTGATGCATTGATTAAATATGAGGTGCATCCTTATAGTCCGTATGAGAGTTGAAATTAGGGTATATTGGATATTGATTTATCTGATATGCCCTAATTTTTTACCTTTTTTGTGTGATGTATGGTATAATTACACAATAAGGGGAATTTGGTTTTGTGTGCGATTTTATACTTGGAATAATTGGATTGCTGTAGAGAAAAAGGAGTAGTTGCATATATGGCTAAGAATTGTTTGTGTTGTGGTAAAAATATTGGATTACTTACAGTACGCATTCCTTTATTAGAAAATGAAGAGTTGGTTATATGCTCTGATTGCTTTGAAAAAATGCCTTCAGTGCTTAACGATTTATACCAGAAGAGAATACATCCGACAAAATCAGAACTGCTCACAATAAAAGAAGAAATAATTGAGCAGCTTAATTTAGGATGTTATAACAAAGATGTAATCAATGTGGTTACAAAGTATTTAAGTAATAAAATTTCAAAAGCAAAAGATCCAGAGGTTAGTGAAGATTTGGCAATATTAAAGAAATGTCCAATCTGCCAAAGCGAAAATATTCAAAAAATTTCTGCTATGACAAAAGCAGGAAGTGTAGCATTATGGGGTATATTTTCGCAGAAGGTTAAGAAGCAATGGCATTGTAATTCTTGTGGGAGTGAATGGTAGAGGAGGTGTCAGAGAATGAAAAATAAAAAGGCAATCATTATATCATTTTTTGTGATGACCTTAATCTTATTTCTATGTATTTTGATTATGGTAATATCCAATAAAAATGCTAAGTTCCAGAGTAAAGATGAAATGTCAGAAGTGATAAATGGTATATGGAGAACGGGTGCTTCTGAATATGATTTTGTTTTCACCATTGATAACGACAGTGCATATTTGAGCAATGGAGATAAAGTCGATGATCCATCTAAAATAGTGTTAGTTCCTGAAAAGGGATATTTTTATTATGAATATAAAGGTGATACGAAGAAGTCCAGATATAATGTTGTTTACGAGGATGGAGAGTATTTGATTAAGGATAAATATTGGACGTTTAAGAAAACGGAAGAGTAATTTTATTGGTACGTCTGCTACTGTTAGGTACTTAATAGGACATGGTTTAAGAGTACCCCCTCTCCCTGTTATATGTTATTATCCTTTGCAAAAATAAGTGATTTTGAGGGCAAATTGGCTTTGTAATTGCGTAGCTGATTAAGTTTACCTATGATGTGTTTTGAAGCGGATTTGGGTTGATTTTTATTGATTTATTCAAAGGATATGGGGTGTTATCCGTGGGGGAAACTGGGGAAGAATGAATCGGAATTTCAGATTCCGAAAAAGCGGTAGTCCACAGTGGTACAGCGAAATTTTTCGCTCGTTATCTGAAACAGATAGTGTCGGTTTAGAGATGTTTCATATTTGCAATAGTTGAAGGGAACTAAATTTCGTTCCCCATGAGATACCGCCAGAAGTGGCGAAAACTTTAAACGCCTTGTGTCCAAATGGACACACCTTGAAGAATAAAAATCTTTCGCATACAAGTGTGCGAAAAATTTTATCTTCTAAGTGGAACAGTTTCACTTAGGGGAATTTTCCCTTTAGTCTTGAAAAATATCGTAGGGGTAAAATTTTCAAGTCACTGTATGGAAGAACCAACTACAGGGCGGTGGAGAAAAACAGATCCCTTTTTTAGTTTTTGCTACCCCCGATACACTATATCCTACTAAATCAGTAGGATATAATAACAATAAAAATATCAATAGAGCATATAAAAAATAGGGTGCAACTTTATCGGTTACACCCTTGTATTATAATTATATTATGTTATTGCTTTATTCTTCTAAATCTGTCAAGTGTGGCAAGTCTGAAATAATATCATTGTAACTTTTTCCGTTTGGATTGTCTAACTGTTTTCCTATGTCTCCTAGTTCAAAACAAATATAATCATATTTATCATAGTACCAACCGCACACATCATCAAGCGGTATACAATTATCAAGTGATATATAATTTTGTGGGATAACTTCAATCTCTTTTATAACTGTTTCTGTTTTGGCTTGTGTAGTTCCTACCATGTAAGAGCATACCGACATAGTAACCATAATTGCGATAATTCCGATTTTTTTTATTGATTTCTTCATATTGTTTTTATCTCCCTTTCTATGTATCGGGTGCAGGCTTGCAAGTCTTACACCCTTATTTTTTAGGCTTCTTTTATTCTTCTGATTGCTTCTGTCTGTACTTCTGTACTTCCGTAATAGTTCCGTATATCATCCATGGATAATTTTTTCTTGCTTCTCTTTCTGAATGCTTCTGTATGAAAATACCACTTCTTTTTCTCTCTTGCCCATTTAAACCCTAGAGCCTTTAAGCTGTCTTTGTGTTCGTATGTGTTACCATCAACCCATATCCAACAACCGACTATTTCAATATTGATATTTTCCATTGTAACAATATGCTGTAATACTTCCCTTAATTTTTCATCTTCTGAAAAATCATACTTCATATTATTATAATCTGTTTTGTTGTCGGTGGTGTCGCTTGCGTTGTGTTCGTGTCTGTCTTTTAATGTTTTGAATAATGTATCATATTCTACATTTATTTCTTTTGTGGCTTCCGTTGATCCGTTTGGGTTGTCTGGGTGGTACTTCTTTAATAGCTCTTTGTACTGTTTTCTTAATTCTTCTAATGTTTCTACATTCTTAAAATATTTCATATAGAAAACCTCCTTTAAAAATAAATAGTATTGATTGATTTGATACTATTATAGTACACTTATAAGTGTACGAATACAATATACAAATTCACTAAAAAGTGTACAAGTGCGTTGTGCAGATTGTACACTTAATAGTGAATATGAACAACAAACACGACACTAATAAGTGTACAAATTGTCTATTCTGCCAATAGACTTAATACACTAATAAGTGTACAATGCAGTTACAAGGTCAAACAAAACAGACCTAACAAAAATCAATCAAACATATTTAAGGAGGTAGTCATTATGTGTATGACAGCTAAAGAAATGAATGAAGCAATGGAGCAGATTCAGGAGTGGAAAAGAATCAAAGAAGAAGCAGAGGACAATATTACAGCTTTAAATTTAAAGGTTATGGAGTTTCTTAATGAAACAGAAGAATGTGAAGCAGTTGATGACAAGGGCAAGCCAATCCGTAGATTTATCGGTAACATTTTCAAAGCTACTCTTTCAAGTGTTGAGCGTGAAACAGTCAACAAAGATGAAGTAAAGAAATTACTTAGTAAAGATGATTATGCAAAGGTTAGTAAAGTTAGTAGGTATCAGTCTTTAAGAATCAACTAACAACAAGCAATCAGCAGTTGGCAAGGGTGGAGCAATCCACCCGACACCATCCAGGCAAGCGGTCAAGCTGTGGTATTCAATTACAACTTGCCTATCGCTTATAAGCTGAAACTATTAACCATCAATGAAAAGAAAGAAGAGGTAAACACTATGTATAAAGCACCATATACAGATCGTCCATTGACAGAACAGGAAAAGAGATTTGCAGAGAAACATCATGATTTAATGTATCGTTACATGAGAGTACACAAGCTGGATGTTGAAGAGTGGTATGATCGCTTAATCATTCCATATTTGCAGGCAGTGAAAAAGTACCATGAGTATGAGCGGTTGCACAAGTTGAAGTTTGAACAGGTATTTTTCAGAACGCTTGATAGTGCTAGGAGTAATTATTGGAGAGATTTAAACAGACCTAAAAATTGCCCTGAAGGTGGGTTATTCAGTTATGATTCATTACTTGATAATGGCTATGAAGAAAAAGATTTTGAGTTTTGTCTGATTGATCCATATACAAATGTCGAAAGACAGGTGATTTTAAAAGAACTGTACAAAGAATTTTATAGAAAATGTACAGAGCGTGAAGCGTGGGCATCCGATATTAGAAAGACTGAATTAGATATGTTACTTGAAGGCTATACATTGAAGCAGATTTTAAGAGCAACATTAAAAAAGTATGGCGGTTGTGATGATGATGGTTTATATAGTTGGGCTTTAGATAATGACATTGAAAAGTTCAGAAAAATCTTCAAAGAGTGTTTCGGTATTTAATCAATGACAAAGTTGGGCGGTGTGTCAGAAATGGCACACTTGCCACCAATAGAAAGAAGGTTATCGCATGGAAAATAAAAAGCAATTAAGACCATTGACAAGGGAAGAACGCAAGTTTTCAGAAGAGAATTACCATCTAATCATGGACTTTCTGAAGAAGTCAAAACTAGATGCAGAAGAATTTTTTGATATTGTTGTGTTTGATTTCCTGTTATCAGTAGAAAAGTATTTGAATGATCCGCAATTACAAGCGAAATGCAGTTTTGAAGCGGTTTCCTATATGTATATGAAACAGGCGGTATTTGTTCACTTTAGAAAACAGAAAGCACAAAAGAGAAGTACAGAAGCCGGATCAGATATTAGTTTAGATTCAATGGATATGAATATTTCTAATCATTCCACAATGGAAACAGTCTCTAATCTGGAATATAGGGCAATGGTAAAGCAGATTGAAAACGGATTGACAGAAGAACAAAAGAAAATATTTTCTGACAAGGTGGAAGGTTATTCACTAAAGGAAATAGCGGATAATCACGGAATCAAACAGAAACGAGTATATAAACAGTTTGACAAGGTAAAGCGAATTGTTACAGAGGTAATGGAAGCATAGAAAGGATGGAAAACAATATGTTTAATTTTAGAATCATCACAACAGCAGACGGAAACCAGATTATAGATAGAAGCTTAAAAACTCCATATGAGGCACTTACACCAACGCAAATGATGGAATATATGGAAATGGATAATAACCTTGCTTTTATGGATAGGATGGAACGCAAGGCAAGAGAGAAAGCGGAGCAGACGAGGAAACTTGCAAAGAACCAATTGTATAAAATGGCTTGCATGGTTGGCTTGATATAAGGATATGGGTGATAAGGAATGTATAAAAATTATGTCTATTTTAATAAAGAAAAGTCCATTGAAAAATATAAGCAGAAAATGTTTGACAATAGTATTTTTTCAAACATGAGAAAAGTCAATCAAGGAAAAAAGGAAGAGGTATATAAAAACCACGAGGCTTTAATTTGTATAGGCAAGAGAATTGTTAGCTTTTTAATCTATGATGAACACAATGCGAAAATGATAGAGGCAGTAAAGACATTGAACGATTAAGGAAAGGACTGAAAGCGAAATGATTACATCAAAATTTTTCAATATGGGACAGGTAGTAACCACAAGATCAATCTATGATCTTATGGTAGCGGAACAGAAATTTGCGGTTGAGGTAACAGTTGCATTACAGAGATTTGCAGTTAAAGACTGGGGAAATCTGGATGATGAAGATAAAAAGACAAATGAAGAAGCGTTGAATTACCCAGATGATTTGTACCTTTTAGCTGCTTATGATACTTCAAAAGGGAAAATCTGGATCATCACCAATAGAATCTCCGAAAAGACAGGAGATAATGCCACGACAGTATGTTTTACCGATGAACGATAAACGGAAACAATGCAGAAATAAAAGGGACAGTCTGAAAAATGGCTGTCCTCAATGGAAAGAAGGAATTATTATGGCTATTGTAATTACAAACGGAGAGTATTATATACAGAACACAAAGACAGGAAAGGTAAAAAAGACAAAAGATATAAACGAGGCTACACAGTTTTATCATGTAAATAAGGCAATGCGGAAAATATTAAGCAAGCCAGCACAATGTAAAGGATATTATTTATTTGATACAGAAGATACATATGTTAAGAAGAAAAACAATAGAAAACACTATTCACAGGATGTACGAAAACTTTTGTATGATAACGTAAAAGGAAAATGTGCAATATGTGGGAAACAGCTACTTTTTTCGGAGATTACATTAGATCATATAATTCCACTGAATCAAAATGGAGAGGATGAAGTTGAAAATTTACAGATTTGTTGCTATCAGTGCAATCAAATGAAAGGCTCAATATTACCAGTAGATTTGTTCCAAAAGGTAACAGAAATTTTTATGTATCAAACAGAAAAGAAAACAACACATTCGTTAAAATGGAAAATTGTACATAGATTGTTGCAATCGTGCATCAAGTGAATTTTGCTGACCTTGAAAAAATAGGGGAAATCAAGTATAATTGGAAGTAAACATAAAATGAAAGGTTTGATTGATATGTCAGCAACGACAGTAATTAAGGATATATTAGAAGCAAAGGGAAAATCGCAGATAGAACTTGCAGAGGAAATAAATGTCACTAGGCAGAATTTGAGCAATAAAATGAGCAGAGACAAATTTTCTTCTCTTGAATTAGTGGAAATTGCGGATGCTCTGGAAATGAATCTGATTTTGAGAGATAAAGACATAGATTCTATTATAAATGACTATAAAGAATATATGAAAGACAATGAAATATCAGATGAAGATATTGAAACTACTACATCATATGTAAAGCCATTTGTTCAATTTCTGTTAGAAAAACAGGAACATATTATTGATTATCCAGAAGATGAAAAAGGAAAATCAAAACGAAATATGACAGAAGAAGAGAAAAAGGCTGCACAGAAGAAGTCAGAAGCAACAAAGGCAAGGAACGCAAAGAAGCAAGCAGAATCACAGGATAATTAAAAAGGGGCACTTGATTTCTCAAATGCCCTAGTGTATAATTTACTTAGAAAGTGAATCGGATATGACTCCGATTTGCCCTCAGTGTTAAAATGTTTATAAGAATAGCATCCTAAACTTTGGACGGTGTGGGATGCTATTTCTTTTTATTATTATGATTGTCTATGTAAGACAGAGCCGCAAAAATTACTAGCACTAAAGTTAAAACTTCAAGCGTGTTCATAGGGCATCACCCTCCTTTGTAAACTAGAGGGCATCTAATAATCGGAAAATCACATCCTGCTTTCGTTTCAATTACACAATAACAGTATAGCATAAAGGGAACGGATGTTCAAACCAAAAAGAGGTAAATCTACTATATTATATATAGAAGAAAGACCTCTTATTTTTATGGTTGCTGCCTCTGGTGAATATTATCAACAGCCTTTTCAAGTTCGATTGTCTGCCAGCGTTTGCGGATCACATCACTTTTCAGTTGTGCAAGTCGTTTGTTGATGTATTTCTCAAACCAACGCATAAGGGATTTTGGAATGAATTTATCTGGTGTGTGTTGTAGAATGGAAAACAATATATCTTCCAGTTTAGACTGAATCTTATGTAGCATATCTTTGAAGCGGTTCGGCTTCTGAATCTCAATGTAAATGTAAACCAACTCCTTCCATATATAGTATAAGGTAAGAATGGAATATATACAAGGAATAAGGCAAAAATGACCTCAATTATTTTTTCAATATAAGGGGAATATTACTGAAAAAATGTGTATTAGTAAGTAGGAAGCAAAAAGAAATTTCAATAAAATTTCTGAAAATATGCAAAATAATAATTCAATAAAATTTCTGGGAGGTGTGTGTTTATGGATGAATTGATAAGGGATTTTAAAAACAAGATGCACTTAGAGGGAAAATCCGAAAAGACAATCAAGATATATGTTGCATCGGTAAAGGAATTTTTCAGATGGTTTAATGACAGCTTCGGGGATGTAGAATTTAAGAAGCTGTATAGGGAAAATATTCTGGAATATAAAAGCTATTTGAAGAATGTGAAAATCTGTAAGAGGACAGGACAGAATCTAAATGCAAAGTCCATCAATGCAAAGTTATCTGCACTTATTAAATATAATGAGCTGATGCAACCAGATAACATTGTAATAAGCAAAGCAGACTTGATAAAGGTACAAGCGGAAATAATCAGTCCTACCAATATCACAAAAAAGGAAGTTGAAGAGTTTAGACAAAGAGTGTTGCAATCTGAAGGATGTTCCGCAAAACGGAATTATGCAATAGTCACCATTATGGCTTATGCCGGTTTACGAATATCAGAAGTATTGCATTTGAAAAAGGTAGATGTAAACACTGCTGCGAGTCAGATTAGAGTAGCAGACGGAAAAGGCGAAAAACAAAGAACTGTTATTATCAATTCTAAGGTTATCTCGGCAATAAGGGAATACCAGAGATCAGATAATGTGGAATCAGATTATTTATTCCATAACAGCAAAGGGAAGATTTTGAATCCGTCCACCATAAATAAAGTATTTGATGAATTTAGTGTTGATTGCTACCATATCCATCCGCATATGCTTAGACACTTCTTTTGTTATAACGCATTGGAGAGTGGAGCATATAGCATCAATGAGGTATCAAATCAAGCTGGACATACAAGTATAAAAACCACATTGAAGTATTTGAACCCTAACTTAGAGCAAATCAAGAAAAAGAGCGAATTATTATAAATTTTTTGGTAAGGTGGGGAAAATCATTTTCAAAATGTGCATTGTATATATGTAGGACACAAAAGGAAGGAGAGGTTAGGTGAGAAAAGAACCGAAACCAATAACAAAGCAAACTATACTGCAAATTGTTATAGGAAGCATAATTGCGGTATTGCTGATAATTTACACATAACGGAGGTAAAAGAGAATGGATAAGACATTATTAGAGTTATTAAAGGAATCAAAGGGAATGGATAAGAACAGATCACAGGAGCAGAAAACAGACGATAGACAGCAGATTTTTAATGCAGGGTTTCAGATGGGTATGCAGTACATGATGGATAAGATTGAGCGACAGTACCAGTTAGGAAAACCGATTCTTGCAAACGATCATCTGTACTGGTTAAAAGGGGAAATTGAAAATCTGCATGACATTATGGATGATATCGAATCTGAATACAATGCAGAAATAAGGAAAGATGAATAAATGCGTTATCGTACACTATATCGAGTAAAACGAAAACACTTGATTTACTAAGCAAAAATGTTTAGTAATTGCGATAACACACCAAATTAGTAGGGATTAAATTATATCGAGAATCATTCCTATATAGTGAGTAATATTGAAAATGCGTACACTAATAAGTGAATCAACTTATGACATTGAAAAACCCTACTATATAGGGCATAAACAAGGAATTAAGCTAGAAAATTGTTTATCGTATATGGAAAATGATTTTTGTATGTAACAAGTATTATTACAACAAACTAACAAACCAATCAATACTCACCACAAGAAAGGAGCAACCCAACAATGCGGAAAAGGGTAGCGCAATGTAGTTCAAAAGTATCTGTTAAGAAGTTTATGAATAAATGGGAGAAGAAGGATTTAGAAACACTAGCGGATGATTTTGGTCTTTTGCAGAGGAATGATGTTCAAGAAATAATTCAGAACTGTAAAACCTACGCAGAAGGACAACGAAAGATTATGAGAGTATATACGAAAGTATATTTGTGATGAAAGGGCGGTATTGAAGATGGATTATAAGGAATTATTTACAAAATTATATTCAGACAAATGTTTTCACAATTTTTGTAATATGGTAGATCAACTAAAAAGGGAGGAAAATAAAATAGAGTTACCATGTGATACAGCACTTTTATTGATTACAGCAAATGTTGACTATATTAAAGGCAATGAAAATATAGATGCAATACATATGCTGGTAAAAAATTATTTAAATCCTAATGGCAGGTCAATATCAAAAAATACTCCTTTTTATGATTATTTTGTCATCGCAAATATAATACTGATTGCAATGGATAATAAGAAATATTTTGAAGATGACAAGTTTATACAACTTCCATTGGATTTTACAGTATCTGCAAATAGTATCTGCAAATTTGATACATGTTCTTGTGGATATAAACCAAAGATAATCTTTTCGAGTTTTATTAACTCTTTAACAGGAAAGGCAATGTGTAAAAAATGTGGTCTTTCTGTAAAAAAAATGTTTGTACATGAAACCTCATTCTTTGACAAAAGTGATAATGGCGAGATATATGAAAACCTTGAAGAAGGTATAAAAAAGTTAGCTGATTCCTGGAATAAGGAAGTTGCAAAGGGGGAAAGTATTTTACATAGGACAATGAGGGAATTGTTGTCTTATGATGCAGAAGTTTGTGTTGATCCAATATTATATGATTTACACCAGAAATTATATAGCTATATGGTTGATAATAATATTTATAAAAAACCTAATTATTGGAATGAACGGGGGTATTGGGAAACTGCTACAGATAAAATGATGGAATGTGGAGAAGCTGTAAAGTTAGTAGAATACTATTTATGGGAGAATATGCCTAATAGAATAGCCGATTAGTTTTAAAATTGAAGATAAGGAGGTCACAACTAATGGCAACAGATAGACAGACACCTTGTTTATACTATGTATGTGCAGGACTTTGTACCAAAGGTAGAAAAGCGGATCACGCTCATTACTGCCAGCATTGTAACAAATATAAACCAAGAGCAAAGGTAAGATATAAAAATCGGAAGAAGGAAAAGCTAGAGAAAATTAGGAAGAACGAGAGATATTAGAATGAAGAGAAAATTGAAATTTTTTACATATGGATTCTATATAGGAGCAGTCTTATGGGCGTGTGGTTTGGTCGCATCTATGATTGTGGAAAATGTAACAATGAAAATCCTTTTGATTCTCATACCATTAGCAATATATTGGTTTTTCATAATAGGTAAAAGTATCATTGAAGAAAAAATTAAAAAAATTCTCCACCACAGGGGAAAACGTAATCTAAAATGTGCATTATATAAGTGAAGAGGTAATGAAGCATGGCTATAACAATGCAAGATATTATTGAAAGTAACAGAATAAAGGCAGAAGCGTGGAAAGACTGTAAAGAGAGTTTAAAAGACGATCTCACATCGGAGTAGTTGGAAAAATTAGAAGAAGTGTTTTTCACTGCTGCACAAGGTTATATTTTTAGAAGAAAGGAACATTAAGCTATGGAAACAAACAGTTTTAAATACTTCTGAAATTTACATATGGAAAACGAGCTAGATTGATAGTATAATATATTGGTATTTAGGAAAACTTTCTAAATATGTTGATTGATTGAAACGGAAAAGGTCATAGTTCACGCTATGGCTTTTTCTAATGCACAAAAATAAGCATATCTCCGCAGATTCTACCTGTTTTTGATATGCTTATCAATAAATATACAATATATAGTGTATATAGAACTGATAAAACACTATATATTGTACTTTTTAATACCTAAAATGAAAGAACAATTTCATGTGGAATTTTACTGTTTTTTGTTTCGTATAGCTTGTTTTATTCCATAAGTAATAGTATTTAATTCCAAACATTTTTTAATCAATTCATCTACATCGGTATCCTGTGTCGGCATTGTATATTCAAAATGGTAATCTAATTTTACATTACTAATAAAATCATTTAAGGATTTAATAATGTGCTCAAATAACCTTATGAAGTTAATTTTGCATGGATGATGATTTATTAGTGCTTCATTTTTGGCAGCTAAAAGATATTCATGTAATTCATATATGAAACTTTCAAATCCGAAAAGAATATCATCTAACTTTTCAATGTCGGTTTTCTCATTTATGAACATTAAATCAACAAATAGATTATAGTTGCCTTCTTCAAAGTTTACGTCGCTACATATGTCTGCATACGAATATAGCAATTTTTGTTTTGCAGAAAAACTTTCAATATTACTATTGGTTTTCTGTAAATAATCTTCTCCAACAGTTTTTCCAAAACATGTTTCGGCATCACCGTGGAATAAAGGGAACTGGTATAATTTTTGAGTATATGCAAATTCTCCTTGAAAGTTTACTCGCATTGTTTTAACCAAATTGATCATATTTCTTCTATCGTCTGGTGTTTCACAGTAACTAAATTCATCAATGATCGTATCTGATAAATCCTTTAAATTCTTTTTTAGACGCATTAAATCAACTTCATATGGTTTATCTTGTATGTAGTATTCCATTCTTTTGATACGTTCTTCATCAGATATATGCAACATATCATGATCTGGGGAATAAATACCCATAGAATTTTGTAGGTAATGATTAGGTACTGAAACATTATCATTTAATTCTACTGTTGCGGTTGGAGATAAATATTTGATAACAAATTCCTCTGCATCCATATTTTTATCTTTTGCAAAATCCTTAAATAGCAATATAAGATCGTCTCGTGAAATATTTTTTGTCCGTCTATTTTCTATGTTTGGCAGCCATGATTTGTTTTTGCCGATTTTCTCTGATAATTGGTATGCTGTCAAATTATGTTCTTTTCTTGTATCTATAATTAACTGTATAAGTTCATCTGTTATTTTTATTTTTTCAGGAAACATTAGAATTACCTCCTTGAGCGATATGTACATATTATAATGCGAAATAGTAGATATGTAAAGAATAAGCCTATAAACACATATAAAAATGAAATATGTACATATTTATGTAAAAATGATTGACAATATGTACATACAGTGTTATAGTAAGACCATGCAAGAGAGATACAAAGGTTTTCGAGACACATTACAAAGTATTTCAAATGCAATTATAAAAGTGATTGGTACATAAAAAGAAAAAGCCAATAGCAACAATCTGGATGCTGGTAACATCCAATGCTAAAGGCTCATGGTAATTGTGTAAGCCTGGTAAACTTAACACATATATTGGTATCTAAAATATTATCATGGAACATTCTTTTAGTCAAGCGTTAGCGGTCTGCTAATTGCTTATTTCCAAAACACATTTATATAGAAGAAACACGGTACCTTGACAACTTAATAAAAAAATTCTGTATCACAGGGGAATTTCACTTGTAAAAGGTGTATTAGTAAGTAGAGACACATGATAGGAGGAATCAATTTGAGAATTATGTATTCTATATTGAACATCCTCTACACGAACAAGGCGCAGAGCAAATTATACGCTTTAACACAGAAAGACATTGAAGAAGCGTTGATTGCTGATGGTGAAAAGTGGTGTGAGAGGACAGTTTACAACAAGATTAGAGCATTGGTAACCCAAGGCTATGTAAAAGAAGGACTGAGAAAAAGTAACTCCAATACTTTCTATTTGACTTCTGAAGGTATTGAGTGGATGAAAGAAGTGGAAGGAGACACAGAGAATGAATAAAAACATCAACGAGAGATTGAAGATCACAGTTATCGGATGTGGACAGGCTGGCGGTTCGATCACGGCAAGGATTGAAGAAAGTGTGAATGATTTAGGCGGTAATAAAACCAATACATCATTTGTAGGCATCAACACCAGTACAGAGGATTTGGCATCCGTCAAGTTATCCCACAAGATTCATATGAATAATTCAAAGGGAGCAGCTTGTAACCGGGAGAACGGTGTACAGGACTTAGCAGAAAGCATTGATACGATTCTGGACGAACTTCACAGCTATATTATAGAAGATTCGATTGTATTCATTGCTACATCATTAGGTGGAGGCACTGGATCAGCTATTGCACCACAGCTTGCAGAAATTCTTCTTGATGAAGGTTACAAGGTGGGAATGATCGTGGTACTTCCGGCTGATAATGAATCTTTAAAGATAAGAGACAATGCAAGACAGACATTTTATGAGATCGAGGAACTGAAGCCACGAATGGGAAGTATCTACATCCTAGACAATAACGCAACCGAAAAGATGAAGATTAACAGCACATTTGCTTCATTATTTGCAAGCGTTCTTTGCATCAATAATAAATCGCAGGATGGAAACATGGATTTAGCTGAGATTGAAGCGTGTCTTTTAACTCCATCATTCTCCATTATCACAAGAGCCAATAAGAACAACGGAACGACAGCGAATATTATTGATGTACTGAATCGTGACAGTAATATCTTTGCAAAGAGGGAAGATAAGACCATTACAACAATTGGCATCTCCGAAGCGGTATCTGCAAAGGAAAGCAAAATTGATATGACTGATCTTAGAAAAGAGATCGGAATTGCACCAACCGAGTTTCACGGCTATCTGTCAGAATCAGAGGAAAACGTGATTATCCTTAGCGGTCTGACAATGCCGTACAGTAGAGTGGACGCAATGACAGAGAGCATTCAGAAAGAAGCGGACATTATCAAAAATTCCCGAAAGGCTACAACAGAGGTTAGAACTGGAAAGAATATTAATATTTTCGCTACACCGACAGTAGAGCAGACAGTATCTACAGCAAATAAGCCGAAGGGATTAACAGCATTAGAAAAGTTAAGAGCAAAGAGAATTAGTAAGTAAACATAAAAATCATGGTGGGTAGGTTCAAAATCCTACTCACCTACATTGAGAAAAGGAAGGTAAAAACTTATGAGAACAAGAATTGAAGCGGTATTAAACAACAAGGATGCAAAAGCACAGGATTATTTCGAACTGGTAAACATCTATGAGTATTCACAGGTGACATTACAGAGGGATGGAAAAGATGTTATTTCTATGGATATTAACGAGGTTGAAGCATATCCTGGTTTCTTTGAATTTAGAGAAAAATGCACCTCTACACACTATTCTGTAGAAGAAAGTAAAATTGCTTCTGTGACAGGAAGAATGCTTGACGGCATGGACACATTCTTAATTGAGGCAGATTTAAAAGATGGTAGCAAGCTGGCAGTTGTTATCTATCATGTAGATACTAATGAGAAAAGGGAAGTGTCCGAAGGTTATTATGAATCCGATGTCTTTTCACTCATGGATTATCTGAATGAGGAAGATCATAAAGTGATGATGGCAATTATCCATGATTCGTTTGGTCTTGAAATCAAAATGAATAGTGTTAGAAATTGTACTTTAACAGAGACAGAAGAAGCGTTTGAAATGCAGATCGACACAATGACATTTCCACTTATGGATGATAGCTGCAATGAAATCTACATCAAGGAAGATAGCGTTACAGATACAATTCTGATTCGTCCTTACGGTCAGCCATTCTTAGAAATTTCTATCCTTGTATCAAAGGAAAACAGCAAGTAAAAAGAGAGAACAATATAGTAGGTAGGTTGGATAATCCAGCCTATCTACACTAAAGAAAGGAAGCATTACCGATGGCAAAAGGAAAAACAATCTGTAATGTGTGTGGACAACCATTTACAGATTTAGACGAACAGGAACATATTGGACTTCATACAAAGATTGGCTATGGAAGTCGGCACGATGGAGATACCATTGATTTAGATATTTGTTGTAGTTGCTTTGATAGTCTGATTGATAAGTTAGCAAATAAATGTATGGTGAATCCAATTCAAGAAGGATATTAAACGGAGGAATTTTTATATGGGAAAGATTTATTTTATTGCAGAAGCGAAGTATGGAGAAGAAACAATTACAAGTGATGAACTGTATTATATAGGCGATCATGATGGAAGTATTCTGTTTGATAATATTTTCAAGATCACCGATTTAGATGAATATATGAAAGCACCAAACAGACAGGAATTTACACAGACCATTGTTCCTATGGTAGAGGATTATTTTTCAGAAGAGGGAAAATTTGACAGTGTAATGATTACTGCTGTAAATAAAAATACTCATATTTTCCAGTGGGGAATTGAGGTTGTAAGAGTAGATGATGAACATATTAAATGTGATTTTATTGATTGGAAGAAAGAGAATATGATTTTTTCATTCTACAAACAGTACAAGGTAACAAACAATGTCAAAGATGAAGCATATACCCAATGGATTGAAGGCTTTGTAAGAAGTGTTATCCATGAAGCAAACATAGTTTGTTCCGAAGTTGTTATTACAGATATTGAACCTAACAAGCGAATTTTCCTTTTGATTGATGGTAAGGAATATGACATTAGAACATGGAGTTATAAGCCGTTAGATGAAGATAAGGAAGGAAATTTATTTTCAGAAACAGTAGTGTACACGCTGTATAAAATCATTCCAGACAAAGACGGATCACACGGAGAAGATGTTGTTGATGGTCAGTGCAATATCTATTGGGATGTGAAGTAGAAGGGAGAATACTATATATGAGAAGTAGAAGAAGAACAAATGCAAACAGATTATTAAAAGCTATCACAGATAATCTTGTATCAGTCACAAGTGCAGTAGTGAACCATGATGAAGGTATGAAAGAACCAATATCAGTTGAAAAATTCACGGAAGATTTGGAGTTTTATGTAAATTCTGGCATATTTGCCGATACGATTGATTTTTCGTATGAAAAAATTGCAGAAGATAAACTGCATATTGCGATCGGAAAAGCAAGTTGTTACTGCTATGACGATATAGATGTGACATTGCAGCTTGGTGATGGTGTGGATATGGAAACTGCCACAAAACAGTTATATGAAGATTTTAGCGAAAGATTGTCAGCATAAAGAGAGAACAATATATTAGAGGTCATTCAGTCAGATTGATAAAGGAAATTACGAGATATTTTCTCATTCCTGCCTTATATAGAAGAAAGGAAACAGAAGATATGGCAAAAGGATTAACAAGATGTAACGTATGTGGAAAAACGGCAGAGCAAGTATTTGAAAATCAGATGCTTATTAGCATCCATGATCGTATCGGTTATGGCAGTAAACATGACGGAAGTATGCTTGATTTAGATATTTGTTCAGATTGTTTTGACAAGCTGATTGATGGCTTTGCAGAAAAGTGTGCTATCAATCCAATTAAAGAAAATTATTAGAATACGGAGGAATACAGTATATGAATGGAAGCGTTTTACTCTTTGACAATCAAAAGGGATGGGGATTTATAAGAGGTTCGGATAATAAGGACTATTTTGTGCATTACAGCAATATTGAAACTGATAGAAAAAGGAATTTATCAGAAGAAGATATTGTGTCTTTTGAGGTGGGAATTGGAACTAATGGCAAAAAACAGGCACTTCATGTACAGCCAATTCTTACATACAAGATGGTAAAGAGAGCATTGAAGGATGAAGGGTATCATATCAAGCCAATTAAAGACCAGTATAACATCAATAAGTATATTGTCATAAATTCAGATAATGTAGTACAGACAGATGAACACGGCATGACATTTGAAGAACTTGCTGCATATGCTGGATTTTCAGTTAATGAAGAATAAAACAGGAGGATTAAAAGATATGACAAATTTAAGTTTAGACAAATTAAGAAAAGGAACAGGCGCATTTATTTCAGAATCCGATTTTCAGGTTATTCAGTTAGAATATCTTGATTATTTGGAAGAGAATGGTTTGATAGACGCAGAAGCTAATGCTGAAAAATTTTGTGAGATTTGGGTAGAGGAGCAAGAAAATCTTGATACATTCAAACAAACTTCTGATGGCAAGATTGAATATTACAGCATGGATGCAGATGATACACCTATGACAACAGAAGAATATCTGAATGATTTGGATATGACATCGTATCATTGGGAAAATCTATGCCGTAGCTATTGGAAGATTTTTGAGGACATTCTTAACACGGGTAATGTGGATATGAAATTGCTTGCAAATATTTTAGCAGAAAGAACAATCTCACATGAGCAGATCTACGAATTGCAGAAGGCAATCAAATGTCGAGTCGCAGAGTTAGTGGCAAATGACAATAAAGATTTATTGGATGATAGCTTGAAATATCCATGCGGTTGTTAAAAATGCAAAAAGTATTTTCTTAACGGAGAATATTAATAATAGGTGGAAGTCCTGATAGGGTAAGTTCCTATCCCATCAAAACATTAACATAGAGGATCAGCGAAAGGCTGATTCTCACCTATAAAAATTTGGAGGACAAACATAATGAGTAAAGACGTACAGAAATTTTTAGGAACACAGGTAAAGAAATTATTATCAAAAGCAGTTGGTGGAATTTATATAGGAAGAGTTTGCCATACAATAACTGGCTATTATGACAAATTTAAGATTACAGATGATGGACTGGAAATTACAGTAAATGATTTGCTTACTGCAAAAATTCCAATTTCAGAAGAACAGGAATTTATCAATTATTCCATTGCAGGTGAAACAGAAGATGAGGAATGGGATGGCAGTACATTTTTTGAATACGAATTTGAAATCTGTAATTATACCATCGGATTCAATCTGACAAAAATTGAAGATACATTGACATGGGAGCAGTTTAAAGAATTAGTTGGCGATGGGAATATCCCTTATAAAGTTTGTAGCATTGATAGCTATTTATTGTATGTAGACATGAATAATTGCATGGTTCGCCTTGATGATACTTTTGATAACATTGAGGTAAGCTCATTATATGCAAGTATTGAGATTAGTAAGAACCTTGTAGACAAAATCTATAATGATTCGCCTGAATCTGGAAGCGTATGTTATCGTATTGAATTTAACAATGGTATGTCAGACATTACAATTGAGCCTGAGAGTGTATCTAAAGTATTTTAGAGAACAATATATTAACAGAGATATTTGTTACAGTGAGATGACGCAACCGACTATTGAAGCGAATAGTTACAGTTCAGAACGGATTTTCATATCCCCTTTTATTAAAACATATATCAGTGAAGATGCTGATTACATATCAAACGGATAGACAGGCATAGTGTCAGAAATGGCATTATGCCTACATTAAATTAGAATTGGAGGAATGAGTTATTATTACAGAAGAAAGAATAGACTATATGGATTATCTGAATCCATGTAACAAAAATCAGACTGCAAAGGTATTGGAAAGATTCTTTCATATCTCAAATGGGAGAGAGTATGTATCTGTAATACCAGATGAAGTAGAAAGAATAACAAAATTACCAACGCAGGAAGAAGTGAAATCAGATTCAGATAGAGCAATATCATATGCGAGAGATATTATCTTAAATGCTGGAAAATATAAAGATATGGATTTAGACGAGGATATATTGAAAAAATATACTTGTGATTTAGATCCATTGCTTGACAAGATACTTGCAATCAATATTGCAGATATTTTGAATAGACAGAGCCAATATAAAGATAATGAGCAATTAAAAAATGTTTGGATTACTTCAATAGAAGAATTAAAAACAGACTTCAAAAAAGGATTAGAAGATACACCATCTATACCACAGATTATTGATGGAATTGATACATCAAAACTTGTAATTGGAATGACTGTTAAAAATTATAAGATAATGTGCGAAATGTTAGAGCAACCAGAAAAGGGTGGAAAAGCTAGGAAATTACAGTTAGAAGATTGGAAAAGATATTTTGACTGGGAGAAGTCAGGACAGAAATTTATTATAACGGATGTTTATGATACACCTTTGACCAAAGAGGATAAAAGAAAATTAGGAAATAATTCAATCTATGTCAAATATATAGAAGTAATTCTGCTGCAATACCTATCAAAACAGCAAGGGTTTACAAAGACATTTACAAAACGTAACTGGTGGGAAATGTTGGGGATTGTAAATGAGCAATACGGAAAGAAGTCTGAGAAGGAATTAACCAATTTGGATTACAAGGTTACTCCGTGGGAAGTAAAACATTTTTATCAAAGGTGTAATAAGAAATTGGAAGAGATTTTATTTTCTGCATTGAACAGTTTAAGGAGCAGAAAACTCATAACATATGAGATTCAGACAATGATTGTAAAGTGGAATCCACAAAAGCGTTGTGATGAATATTTTGAAGCTACGGACAATCAGAAAAAACAGATATTGGAAGTTGAGCATTATGTACTCCATAATGTTATGAAATATGAAAAGATGGTACAGGTCTTTTTGAAATTCCAACAGCAAGAATATTATCAAAAAGTAAATGATTTACTATATGAATGCTATGGTTGGAATCACTGTTACAAGCAAATCAAAATTATCTATACTCCTGAAGGAGTTCGTGAAGTATACCCAGAACTTGAAGCAAAATTACAAAAAGAATTGTTGAATGAAAAAATATGTGAAGTGGTAGATGAAAATGCTAAAAACACATTTCAGAAATGGCAGACAGATTATCAACAGTGGAAAGATGAAATAGCATCAAGAACATGGGTTGAGAATGGAAAAATAATTCCAAGACCAAGAAAGCCATTTATGCCAGAGCATATAGATGAAGAAACTTATTTGGGAGCACAAAGCATATTAAAAAATGAACTTATACAAATAGGTCACAAGAATATGGTATTTTCGACAGAAGATTTTCTTGAAAGTAATAATGAGTTAGATAGCATATTTGATTTTACAAAGTGAAAAAAATGACACTTTAAAATCGTAACAATAAACATAACCCTATATTACGAAGATAAGGTGTCATTTTTTGAAAATACATAAAAATCATACGAGAATCAATGATTTTGTGTAGTGACGCAAGGAACGGAACAAATATCATTTGTGGCTGCCACGCAGACACCCATTAAGGAGATAAGACATGGATAGAAGTTATAGATTAAAGATGGAAGATAAATTGAATACAAATACTCTTACAAAAGAGTACATATTAAATTGCATAGCAAAACATGAGAAGAAAATCAATGACCTTGCTTATAAGGAAAAGCAGTACAGAGCATCCAATTATAACAATCATAAGTTGGAACTGGATAAGCTGATAGAATACAGACAACCTTTTGTTGATGTTCTTATGAAAGAATACAGAATGTCATTAGATGATATTAAAACTGCATTATCTAATGTAAAAGATAAAAATATTCCTACTAATGCTGTATGTGACCAGATAAGAAGGATTATTACTAATGGATGTTACTTTCTTGAATAAGTGGGTTTCTGTTCCAGAAACAAAAAGATTTGTTCCGCTATGGCTACACAAATCTTTCAACGAGCGAATATATCTAATAGAAACTTAATTTGAGCGTACCTTGAATGGCTCAAAATATGAATTAAACATTATAATTCATACGATAAAGAGAGAGTATGTCGGCTGCCTATCGGCATCCGAAATAAGCACTCACTATTTATCGGAATGATAAGTTTACAATTTTTCACTTATAGATGGAGAATAGATATTATGATAACAATAGAAAAAGCGTATGAAAAATTTTATAAATTATTGGAACAGATTGATAATTCAGATATTTCTCTGAGTAGCAAGTACGAATTGTATAAGGATATGGAATCTGAAATTGAACAGAAAAAGCAACAAGCGTATGCAGATATGCATGAATATTGATAAAGGAGATTTTAATAATGGCAAATAAAAATAATGAATTTTGTTGTATGTGTGGAAGCAAAAAAGATGAAGTAGACAAGCTGATTAGAGGTAAATATGGATATATCTGTGATAGCTGTATCAGTATAGCAAGCGATTTACTCAATGATGAAGAAGAGGAATCTATCACAAATAATATGCAGTTGGCTACTCCTTCACAGATTAAAGCACATTTGGATCAGTATGTGATTGGACAGGATGAAGCAAAGAGAACACTTGCAGTTGCGGTCTACAATCACTATAAGAGATTGAAACAGAATAAGAAATCTGATGTTGAAATACAGAAATCCAATATCCTTATGATTGGTTCAACCGGCAGTGGTAAGACACTGATTGCACAAAGTTTAGCAAAATTCTTAGGTGTTCCATTTGCTATTGCTGACGCTACAACACTTACTGAAGCTGGTTATGTTGGTGACGATGTAGAGGTCATGTTAAGAACACTCTTACAGAATGCAAATTATGACATTGAATCAGCACAAAGAGGAATTATCTATATTGATGAGATAGATAAGATTTCTCGTAAAGGCGAGAATGTTTCTATCACAAGAGATGTGTCAGGTGAGGGAGTACAGCAAGCATTACTTAAAATTATTGAGGGTACAGTATCAGAAGTGCCAGTGACAGGAAGTAGGAAACATCCACAAGCTGAAACAATAAAGATTGATACATCTAACATACTTTTCATTTGTGGTGGTGCATTTGATGGCATTGATAAGATTATCGGCAAGGAAGAGACACATAATTCTATTGGATTTGGTGCAAATGTTTCCGATAAAAAGGAATCGGTTGCCGATTTGTCAAAGGTTGAGCAGCACGATCTTGTGAAATATGGACTTATGCCAGAATTGATAGGTAGACTTCCTATTATAACCGCACTTAATCCGCTATCAGAGGATGATTTGGTGCATATTCTCACAGAGCCTAAGAACGCTATCACAAAGCAGTACCAGGAGTTATTATCTATGGATGGTGTTAAGCTGGAATTTGAGGACGAAGCATTGAGAAAGATTGCGGAGTTGGCTATTAAAAAGAAAACAGGTGCGAGAGGATTACGTTCTATAATCGAGGGTTCTATGCAGAAGATAATGTTTGAAATTCCCGATATGTCAATAGCAAAGAAAGTCGTTGTAACTGCTGATTGCGTGGAAGGAAAAGCGGATGCATTGGTGTTCGGTGCAAGGAATAAGAAGATAGCGTAACATTTTCTCCATTTGGAGAAGAAGTTCATTGCACTCCAATTGGAGTGTATTGGAATAAGGAAAGGAGCGTTACTGAAATAAGCTCTGCTGAAATCAGCGCAACTTTAATCGGTAACAAAATACATATGAGATATGAAACATATGAGCAAGAACAAGCTGGATTGAAAAAAGAATATGAAGAATTTTTACAAGGAGAATGGTACTATCAATATTCCTTTAAATTAAATTGTGAATACTGTGGTAGAGAGTTTTATTCAAGAAATCGCAGACGTAAATATTGTTGCTACAGATGTGTAAATGATAATTATATTCAGAAACGAAAAGAAAGAAAACAGTTAGAGAAAAATCGTGTATGTGTGATTTGCAATAAACCTTTTGTGGCTAAGAAAAAGGATGCTATGTATTGTTCAAATGCTTGTAAGCAGAAAGCATACAGATTAAAGAAAAAAGATGTTACTGATTGATGTTTCGTCCATTTGGACGGAAAGCGAGAAAATGTTACCGATATAGGTTCTCTCCAATTGGAGTGCAGTTTATAAGGTGTTACTAATCTAAGTTTTCTCCAAACGGAGAACAATTAAAATGTTATTGATATAGGTTGTGGCAAATTTGCCATAACTGAAAATGGTAACGGAAGGAGAATATACATTATGGGTGCGATTGTTAATTTTACAGATACTAAAAAGAAGAAACTTAATACATCAAAGATAAAAGAACTTACATTGAAAATGTCAGATATAATCGGTGATGCTGAACTTACTGAAATGGAAGATGGAGATATTTTAATGGATTCAGTTTCAGAAGCGAAAGTTAAAGAGATAGAAGGATTGATACATCTGGAATATTTGAAAGCTGGTTATAAAATAGAGGAGATTTGCTTATGAGTAATAAATTTACAGTTGAAACAGGAAACAAAGACACAGCCGAACTAAACAGGCTTACAAGGGTGATTGCTTTACATGATATGCGGAATAGACAGTATCACAATACTGTTAGTAGTATGTTCCAAAAGCACAAGAGCATAGATGATTGGTCGCAGGATGAATTGATGAAAGTTGCTCTATGCGGTGTGAAGTATATAAAATGCGTTGCAGATATTGAGAGAGAAAACCAGAGATTAGATTCAAGCTACAATACACCATTTGCAATAAAAGAAGCAGGATTTAATATGATAGATGTTCTGTTTGGTATTATAGGTCGTATCAAGCTGAAAAATCTGATTAAGATATTCCCGATAGATAAAACCTATGATGGCGATAAATGGGGATGTAAGGATTACTTTTTCACGATGGATGTTCTGAAGGAAAAAGGATTGGACAATGCGGTTGGTCGTGATGGTGTATTCGATTTAATGTGGGATTATGAGAACAGAGATTTGAGAGAGTTCACAGTATTCTATATGAGTTGCGTGAGTGCAATGTACAAACAGCAGACAGGTGTTGGTATGGCTGAAAAATTCTGTGAAGATAACGGAATTGGCACTTACACGATAGATAAAGAAAATGGTCTGCTTATTGATAATCAGAGTGGAGAAATTGCAAAATTGAGCAACAAGCATTCATTTATGCAGATTGTGAAGTAAAATTGCATTTTCCGAAAAAGTGACCTTCAATATCTTCCCTATGTAGGCAACATTTTATTTTGAAATATCCAATGAAACCAGTATTTCTTATCAAGAATTTTCAATAGTCGTTACATGAGTTTTCATAGCTTATGTAATGGCTTTTCAAGCGTTATTCACGCAGTATTCAAAAGTAATGATGATAACTGAATATGGAACACGAAAAAATCAAAAAAGTTTCTTCCTAAGTGGAGAATATTATAAATAGAAGGTGTATTTATTTGTAGAGAGTTCAAACATCTCCATTGATAAAAGCACGTTCTGTAACAGGCATAATAAAAATAATTAGTACGATTGGAGAAATTTATATGAAACAGAAAGAGGAAGGATTTGTACCAGTTCAATATAAAATATTGAAATTGAGTTCAAGAATGATAATCAATACACCTAACAGAGAGCATGAAAAGAAAGAAAAGGGTAGTGGAGAGATTGAATTTTATAGTATTCCAGAAATTCCGTTGATTGATTGGCTGACTAAATCATATGGAGATAGCGGACTTGTTACTATTGGTGATAACATTCTTTTTCAAAAAATCAGAGAGGTTGTAAGTCCTGAAACAACCATAGATGAAAATGGGGAAGATATTACACCGAATGAACAACAATATAGAGCATATCTGAAATTAAAAGAGATGCGAAAAGAGATTAAGAAGTTGAAACGAAAAGCAAATGAGCATCCGACAGAGGGTAGGATCAATGCTATCAATGACAAGATAATGGACATGGAGAAGTTTTTATTTTTCCCATATGTTATCAGCGTTGAAACAAATAAGACAGGCTATGACAAGTTTTCAAAAAAAGGATTTTATTACAATGGCAAAAAGTATGTCAGAAGAAGTGCTAGTAGTGGAAATCTGAAACAGAACACAGTTTTATTCATACAGGAAGATATTCTTGATAAGGTGTTGCCGAAAATCAGAGTAGGCTTCCAGCTTGATGTAAAAACATCTGAAATATTACCACCTTCTAAATTTGGAGCATATGAGGGACTTACTACAACAGGCTGTATATTTGTTAGAAAGCCTAGAGTTGTGGTTATTCCCGATTTTGAATATATAACCTTTAAGGATAAGAACAATAAAAATCATTTGGTCTACTTTGTGAAGAAAAATAAGGATGAAGATTCAGATAGTTTCACTTATGACATTGATACAAGACCATTCTTTGAAACAAAGTGGGAAGAAGATGAAAATGGAAATATTATTCATACAGCATATCTCAATTCCTTTGATGGTATGGGATTGATTACACCGACATTCGCGGAGAAATGGGCGAAAGATTTACACATTGACTATATCCCATCTGCCTTTAATGCTAGAAGTATTGGTGTAAAAGGCTTGCTTGTAACATTTCCTATTATGGAATATGCCAGGGCAAAAGGATTTGAAACGATTGTAGATGTCAGATACAAAGGTATGAGTGAGGACGAAATAGAGTATATCCCGATTGAGGATGTGGATGTTATTCTGACAGAATCACAATGGAAATATAAGAAATTGTATAAATCAGATGGTATGGGTTGCAATTTTGACCTTTATAATGGAAATCCAGAAGCATTGTGGGGAGTACAGAGAGTTGCGCCTAAACCAAAAGATGAAAAAGATTGTGTGCGTCAGAATTACCAGCTCACAACGACAAGTAATGTTCGTGAAGATGAAGATATTGACAAGCTGATTGCGCCTACAGAGAAGTATTTAAGATTACTTGCCGAAGGTAAGCCAGAATACATTTTATATGCACTTGCAAAAGATATAAAAGATTTGTCGGACACAGAAGATGAAGAAGATATGGACGATGAAGAATCAGACATTGATTGTGAGGAAGATAATGGGGCAGATAATGAGGATGTAGATGCAGAAGAGGAATTGAAAACTACCACATTGAATAATGCCCTACTGAAAAATCCTGATTTGATAAAAGATAAATATGTGGGCGGTCAAATTCAGAAAATCATCAAAAGTTATTTGAATCGTGCAAAGGCAGGAAAATTATATCCCGATGGGAACAGTAATTATCAGTTTATGATTAGTGATCCATATGCTTTATGTCAATGGGCTTTTAATTGGTACTATTGGATGGATGAAAAAGGGGGTATTTCCGATTCACATAAGCATAGAGCAACACAGGTCACAAGAGATATTGAAGCGAATGGAATTGGTCTTATTCCACCTAATGCAGTATATAGCAAGTATTGGATGAAAAAGAGAGTTGAAAAAATTGATGCTTGCCGTTCTCCAATGACCGATATTGCAGAACATAATATTTTGGATGTTTGCAACAAAGATAACGTGTATAGGCTTGGTATCACACCAGAAATCTATGATGAAATGGAACGATATTATAAGTATATCAATAGCGGAATTATCTACAGTTTACATGATTTATCTACAGTAAAACACAGTGATAGTGATTTTGACAGTGACATGGTTTGTACGTTCAATTCAGAGGTTTATATTAATAATGCGTGGGATGTTTACCCTACGACTTATGAAAAAGGTGTAGACAACATGACACCGAAAAAATATGACATTACAGAAGCCACGGAATCAGATAAACAGGGATTTGGTAATGAGGTCGGTGTATATTCTAATATGAGTACAAGCCTATTTGCAATGATGCCATTATTCCCGGTTGATGAAGAAAAAGCGGAAATCACAGTAGATGAAAATGGAAATAAGGTTGTAAAGCATCCAGAATATCTACACCATACTGATCTGAACTATCCAGAGTATGATTGCAGCGTTGGACAGCTTGAATTATTTAAGAGCATTAAGAAGGATAGATTCTTAATCGGAGAAGAGATTGATTCTACAAAGACAGGTGTGAAACCGAAACTATCACAGGAATTTAAGATTGCTAATTGGAAAGAGCAGAAAGATGAAATCAGAAGATCCACACAGAAAGAAAAAGAAAAGTATGCAGAGAAACTTCAAGAGAGTAACAAGTATATTCCGAACTATTTACCATACTTTTTCATCAATGTTAAGAGTAATTACAAGGATAAGTACACAAAGTATCAGTCCAGAATGAGGGATATTTGCAAGATGTACACCTTTGAATCCATTGATACATTTGTAAAGGATGTAATGCATGGTAAGAGAAAATTAGTAACAGAGGACGAAAAATACTTCTGGAATTATTACAAGGATAACTGCCCTTTACTTCTTACAGACTGCCTTATGAATAAGATTTGTTGGAAACTGGAAATCTTTGAGGAAGAACTTGATAAGACTATGAAGGAAAAATGGAAGAGTGCAGACAGCTATATCCTTATGAGTTATGCAAAGGAAGTAAAGGTCACACCATCCGAAAAGAAGTTTATCAAGTCCACCTATGAAAAGTTTGTGTCGGAACTGATGAAGATTTACAGCAAAAAGAATCACAAGAGTACAGAAGAAAAGACGCAAACTTTTACAGTTAGTAAATTAGATGCCTTGATATTCGACACAAGGAAGGAAGTACTCACAGAATTAAAGGTTGGATTTGCTGAAATCTTTAATATGCTGGTAACTGTATTAAAGGAATATCCAAAGAGCAAGTACACCAGTATCAATAATTTTATCTGGAAGGTTATGGGGGATGATATTTTAGATGTTATTCCTTATAGCAAGAAGAAAATTGATTTTGCTGTACCTTCAGAAGCAAAGAAATATACAGACAATGAGCCGATAACAATTCTTGGAAAAGACATTGTATTCTGGGAAGAAGATAGAAACATTGAGGAGGAAGAAGATGATTAGAAGTAATATACTATGTGCTGATTTTTCAGACGAATATAAATGTAGAAGCATAATGAAAACATTTGATTATGGCAAGGACAACCTTGCTGTAATCCATGATGTTATTGAGAATTACGACAGCTTATCAGAGGAAGAGCAGAAAAAGCAAATACTGCTGCATTTTGCACATATAAAGAGAGCCTTAAATATTACGGATAAACAACTATTGGATAAAATACTTAATGACAAAATCAATGCCAGAGAGTATGAATATATCCGCAAAATACCTACATATAAGCCTCGTACAATAGAGAAGATGATAAAATATGATATTGTCAAAATGACAGGCAAGAAAGATTGGACGATTGATGATATTGAAGAGGTTTTCAAGACCAGAAAAGATGAAATTATGGAGCGACTTTGCTTATACACCAATGAAGAGTATATTGCAGATGAAAAGAATAAGGATAGAAAGAGTAAAAAGATTTTCAAAAATCTATATGAAGTCGATTCTTATGATAAAGACGGAAATCCTAAGAAAAGTGAATCACTGGTAAACTTTATCAGAGAGTATTTGAACGACACAAAACAAGATCGTGATTGTGAGGTATTTTTTAATGACAAACCGATTGTGATATACAAGAGTGAGATTCAGAAGATAAAGGAAATCAGTAAGAAGTATCGCACCAATGATAAAGATGGTCGCAGGATAGTAAGATTAGCTTGTCTATTATTGGCATGGCAGAAAGCGGATCAGAACAGATATTATAATCATAGGGATTATGCGGTGTATATCATGGAACGATTGCTTGAATATAATCCGATTGTTGAAGTTGAGGGCAGAAGTGACAGCAAAGCTATGATTCAAGATTATAAGAAATTACAGGACGATGGATATTTTGAAAAGGTATTGCCGAAAGTGGCAGTTCCTAGAGAGATAGAAGTAAATATGTATTATCGTATGACCTTTTGTGTTGATAGGGATAATGCAGATAATGAAGAAGTGGCACTTGTAATAACTGATTTTGAAAATATATGGGAGCAGATATTTGTAGTGGCATTTGGTGAGTTTGATGTATTGGAACAGCCGAAAGAAAAGGACATAAAAAAAGGTATCATACAATCATATGATACAAGAAATAAGTCGGGAAAAGTTTTTATTGAAGATAAAGGGCGAGAGTACCCATTCACTTCTAATGGTAAATACAAGGAAGGACAGGAAGTAAACGTATTTATCATTGATAGTAAGAAGAATAAAGTGCAGATTCTGAAAAAGGATAATGAGCGTGTCTATATGAAATATAAGGCGGTTAAAAGATGTTCCTCATGCGGTAGGATGTTTTATGCAAAGCAGATGGGGAATGGTACTGGTAATTGCGATAAGTGTAACAGACGATAGTTCGTGTTAGTTTTCGTAAAATCGAACATATTTTCGCAAGTTAAAGTCCTGCAAATGGCTTAAAATAAGGGTTTTCTTGGAGTGATTATTTTCGCATATATATGGAAAGACATATAAATTGGGCTTGAAGGTGAGTTTGACACCGACAAGTTATGAGTGTACTTCTTCAAAGATACATAAGTCCTCAAACAGCTTGTGTATTTCATAAAAATAGTATCGTATTCAAAACAATAACAAATGATATTGGCACACGAAAAACAGTTTATATGACACCCCATAAAAGGGTAAAGTGGTTCGGTCGTACTAGCTGCTTTACCTTTTTATTATGCCAAAAATTTTTGTTGGCAGAAAGGAGTATTATGTGAGTTTACAACAAGAATTAAATGACTACATTAAAAAGAATGGATTGAAGAAATCCTTTGTTGCAGACGAAATCGATATGAGTGGTTCAAAACTAAGTAATTTTCTGCATGGGAAACTTCTTATGACGGATGAAGTGGAAAACAAGATCAGAAATTATTTAGACCAGAAAAAATAATCCTTCAGATATTTACGCTTCTATGCGTTTATATAATAAATATCAATTCTATTTTTCTATGATAATTCAATCAGAAATTCCAATTATGTGTGAGTGTTTATCTCACAACCTTTTATTTTTTATGCGACAAAATGAGTAAAATAAACCATTTTGATTATATCAGATGGGAAATGGAATTGTCAATAAGAAAAATTCAAAAAGGAGGAAAAAGATTTATGGCAGTAAATGACTTTATTGTAAATCTTGTTGCTGGTCTTAGCAAAACGAAAAGCAAGCAACAGATTAAGTCAGACGCAAAAAGTCTTGTCGATATGTACGTCAAGCTGATTGGAAACCTTGATATGCCAAAGACAAGGAAAGTAATCAAATCACAGTTGAAGGGATTAAATAATCTTACATTCAACATCACACCGAATGTAAATACAAAAGGTGTACAGTCGGCAACCAAACAGGCAATTAACAACGCACAGAGGGTTGCAAATAATAATAAGGTTCATCTGAACTTTGATACAAGCAAGCAACAGTTAGTGAACCAGATTAAGATTCTGGGAAGGAATAATAATAAACTTTTCAATAATCATGAAATGACCGCTAAATACAATCAGTTGCTTAATGCCGCTAATGTAGCAAAGAGTACAGGAGAACTAAAAACTCTTAGAGGTGAGTTGTCGGCATTTAAGACGGAGCTTGTAGCAACGAATAATGCAGGTATGACTTGGGGAAGTAAATTCAAAGAATCTGTTAAGAGTTATACGAAATTTTTTAGTGGTGCAAGTCTGGTTTATGCCATTTCTAATCAGGTCAGAAATGCAGCAACCGAAGCAAAGACATTAGATGATAGTCTTGTAAATCTTCAGAAAGTAACAGATGAAATTTCTGACAGAGACGCATTATATAAGTATTTTGATAAATCTCTTAGCAAGGCACAGGAACTTAATGTAAAAGTTGGTTCATTGATTGATGCTGTGACAGAGTTCAAAAAACTTGGTTGGGATTTAGACGATGCGGAACTTGGGGCGAAGTGGGCGAACATCTTATCAAACGTTGGAGATGTAGACATTGATACGGCAATCGGTTCAATTAAGACTTCTATTGCTTCATTTGATGAAATTGGTGGTTATGGAAACGACCAGATGGACAAGAAACTTGAAGCCTATACAGACCTCATCAATAATATGTCAAACAAGTACAGTATTGATGCGGAAGGGTTAGCCGAAAGCATTAGATTATCGGCTGGTACATTGACAGAAGCACATATGAGTATTGAACAAGCTGCTACAATGTTTGCTACAGCTAATAAATACTATAATGATCCGTCATACCTCGGTAACACAGCAAAGATCGGTTCATTAAGAATGAGAGCTTCATCTGGTGATACAGATGCTATTGAAGAGTTGCAGGAGATGGGCGAAGAAGTTGACGATTTAGCAACAGCCACAAGTAACTTGCGTGAAAAGCTCATGGCATTAACTGGTGTTGATATTATGGAAGATGAGCATACATTCAAATCTTATTATGACCAGTTATACGAGATTTCACAAGTTATGGATAAGTTGGATGATACCTCACGTGCAAATGTTCTTGAGACTATGTTCGGTAAATCGAGAAGTGCAGCAGGTGCAGCTATTTTATCTGGTATGAAGGAATCTGCATCAGCTTATGAAGATGCAATCAATAGTGCAGGAAGTGCTACAGAAGAGTATCAAACTTGGATGACCAGTGCTGACGCAGCGTGTCAGAGGTTTTCTAACACTCTTACAGAGACATATCAGAGTATTATCAATGGTAATACAGTACGTGACCTTGCCAATTTAGGTTCGGCAGTTTTGGAATTTGCTAATAATTGGGGAATTGTAGAAGGTACGCTAAAAGGTGTAATTGCACTCAATCTTGGTAAGTTTATTGCTACTGGTGGTATGGCACTCATTACAGCTACAAAACAAGTAGAGCAATATGGAAAAGCCTTACAGATGGCAAGTAATGTTCCGAATGGTAACTTATCTGCTAGATTCCAGGCATTAAAGAGTATTGCACAGGCAACAAGTACATTGACAACAGAACAGTTAAGAAATGTATTAGCCACAAACACACTTACTCAGGCTGACAGAGTGCGTATTTTACAGATGCAAGGTATGACAAAAGAGATGGCATTACAGAAACTTGCTGAGATGAATCTGACGCAAGCGACAAATGCACAGACCGCAGCTAATACAACTAGTACAGCAAGTACATTTTCGCTGAAAGCGGCTATGACTGGACTTGGTGCTACATTAAAGAGTGTATTTCTTAGCAATCCAGTAGGAATTGTACTTATGGGTATAAGTCTTGGAGTTAGTGCAGTAACATCCGCAGTATCTAAGCATAATCAAGCTGTAGAGGAAGCACGACAAAAAGCTAAAGAAGCAGCAGATGCAGCCAATACATTAGGTGACGAGATTGCTACATTAGCAAACAAATACATCCAGTTATCGGATGCAGTAAAAACAGACGCAAGTGAAAAAGAAGATTTAATGACTACTCAGACAGAGTTATTAAAGAAGCTTGGACTTGAAGGAGAAAGCATTGATGATTTGATTGCGAAATATGGTTCTTTATCAAATGCCATTAAACAAGCAAGCATTGATTCATTGAAAAATCAACAGATTGACTTGATTGCTGGTGTAAATGCAGCAAAAGAAGAGTTGATGGATGTTGCAAAAGATAACTTCTGGGGTACTAACAATATTATTAGTGCATCGGGAGAAGAAGCAGTAAAAGCATTTAAAGAGCTTGAAAAAGCTGGTGTAATTGATAGTGGTTCATATGGTACTGGTGGTGGTCAGTTAGTTTTAATTGGCGATGATACAGTTGAGGGAGCATTAGAAAATTACAAAAAACTCGAAGATGCAGTAAACGCATTAAGAGATTCAGAAGTATTCACGGCTGATGAATTATCAGACAATTCACTGTTTAATTCTATCTATAGTAGATATAGTGAGATGAAGGAATCAGTAGAGGCATACAATTCATCTATTGATAACTTAAATGAAAACTTGGCTCAACAGACAATGTTAACAGCGTTACAGGGTAATGAATTACCTAAGACAGAAGAAGATTTTAACAAATTTAAGCAAGAACTGATTGATACAGCAGTTATAAGCAAACAATTTATTGGAAACGAAAAGGAGATTACCGATGCGATTAACAATTATCTATCGACAGTTCCTGAGTTTGAAGGCTATTACAGCATTCCTCTGGAGAACGAACTTGATAAAGTAGATGAATTGTTGAATCAAGAGGACTTTTCAAAAACATTTACTGATACACTTGCACAAGTTCAGGCTTTATCGGATGGTTTAGACCAACTTGATAAAATCTATGCTGATGTATACGATAAAGAAGATTTTGATTGGTCTTCTATTCTTAATAATGAAGATTTCAAAAAACAATTTGGTGAATTAGGAAGCGTTTATGATGATTTTATTAAAACAATTGCAAATTCACCTTCCGACTTAGGTGCATGTCAATCTGCTTTTAATAAACTTACAACTGAATATATCAATAATTCAGATGTAATGAAAAATCTTACAGAAGATACAAAAGCTGGCACTGTTGCTATGCTTGAACAGATGGGTGTAGCTAATGCAGAAGAAATGGTCGAGGCTCGTTTAGCAGCACAGAAATATGCTACAGCTAATGGATGTATTGATCTTGCAAATGCAACATGGGAAGAGATTTCTGCATTAATTGCTGAAGGTAACGCTTCTCAGGAGACACAACAGTATCTTGCTAATTTAGCACTGTCAAAAATTGATGTTAATAATATTAAGCTGGACACAAAAGCCGATGTAGATAACATTATTGCTATCGCAAATGCGGCAGGTGCAAGTGCAGCTCAGATTGCAGCATTAAAAACTGCGTTAGCTTCTCTTAGTAATGCGAACATCACAAAATGGGATGACGCAAATAAAGGTGGTGGTATGGGAAGTACTAATCTTATGAACCCAGCCAAATTAAATACACCTTCTAGCGGGAATTCTAAGATTGACCAGTTTGCAAAACAGCAACAGGCACAGAAGGCGAAAGATGCTGTACAGGATGCTACGGATACACTTGCAAAGACATTAGACGATATAAAAAATGGCGCATATAATCTTGACGCATCCAATTTTTATGCTAATTACTCTGGTGGCTCTGCTACAAGTAAAGCGGTCAATGATGCTGCAAAAGCAGCCAAGGATGCTGCAAAAGATGTAAAAGAAGCTGTTGCAGAAACATTTGATTTTATTGAAAATGGTATCAATCGTTTTGATAAAGCACTTTCTAAACTCGAAGATAAAGTAGACAAAACTTCTTCTTCATTCACTTCTCGCTTAAATGCATATAAAGAGGCTTTAAATGCTACAACATTTGGCATCGAACTTCTTACAGATGATTACAACAAATATATGCAGAAAGCAAATGAAGTCG
>OGZV01000516.1_pt1 | contig 40780 bp, 32 predicted proteins | sample 1576861 | NCBI WGS metagenome assembly OGZV01 (sample SAMEA3541501, study PRJEB24748) | human gut metagenome | biome: human gut; feature: human-associated habitat; material: faeces | place: China | collected 2012
ATACTCACTTAATCAGAGGAACATCTTTGTTGCACTTGACTTGACAATTAGGGAAAAGAAATTTTTCATAAAAAATTCAATTAAATTTATACTTTAAGATAAAAAAAAATAAAAATAGTTCCGAAATAGATTTCTAATATATGACACTTCAATAATAAAAAGCGAATTTAAGATACTGTCAAAAATTATGTGTAAACACTCAAGTAGAGTTTTCAACAGGAGTGTTTATCAAGTGTTTCATCTTCTTGTATTTATTGAAAGACAAAAAAGATTGGACACATTATCCAACCTGATTCTTTATCTCATTAAGCAATATCAACTTAACGACGTGCACCTGAATGTGATAAGTAAGAAATCTAATAATGGCCATCTGCCTGAATAAGGCTATCATAATTTACTGTATTTCCAGCATCATAATATGCCATCTCAGGTGCAGAAATCTTTGGTTCTGCTTTGATACTTGCATGGCCTTTAAAAGTATAAACACCACTATTAGGAATTGATGGTTTAGAAGGATTAGATGTAATTGAAGCACTTTCTACAGTTGTCGTTGTTCCACCTACACCAAATTGTTTACCACTATCAGTAACATAATAGAGATGGATAAGATATTCTCCTCTGTCATTCTTATGATCACTAATTTTTACAGAAGTCCTATAGGTACCATCAGATTGTTTAACAGCTTTATACCATTTCAAATCATCTTGCCCATTTTTTTCTTACCAAATTGGAACTTGAACTTCTTTTAGTCCAACATTACTTGAAACATTTGAAATCATAACATCAAAGGTACCTGACTGGTCATTCTTATTTAAAACATTAATGGTTCCTTTAACCTCTGGTTTTACCTCAGTTGAAAGTTTTTGTACGGGAATATAGCGGCGGTTTCTTGCATATGATAGATAAGAAATCCAGACATAACCGTCTGCTTGGAGTGTTTTATCATAATTGACAGTATTTCCTGCTTCATAATAGGCAAGTTCTGGGGCAGACATTTTTGGTTCGGCTTTAATACTTACTCGCTCAGTAAATTGATAAGTTCCAGACGAGGCTATACTACTTCCTATATTATTTGTTGGTGTTGGAGTATCTGGAATTCTTGTATTTCCTCCTTTTAAGTCTTTAAAATGGATATATCCACTTGCAGAGTTTCTAGGAATAAACCTAAGGTTATATCGATTTGTATAACCATAGGTTTATTCTTCAATCTCAATATTTTCCCCATTTACACCTACAACCCATGCATCATGAAATCCCTTATTCCCAGTAAACCATGCAACCGAACCAGCTAACGGATTCATGTCAACACGATATCCTTCATTTTGAGCACGATAGCCCCATAGATTTGCATCACCGTACGCATAAGGAATTGTAAATCCATTAACTGTACTCAATCTGTAAGCTACAAAAGAGACACACTCACGTTTATACAATCCCCAAGGATCAACTTCAACATAAGGTATTGCAGCATTCGGCCATAGGTAGTTGTCTCCAATAACAGTACTTCTTGACATAGGTCGACTAATATTTCCAACACTAAATAACTTTGAATAACCAGTTCTTGGTGTTGATGGTTTATTATTTGTTATAATTTCAGAAACTTTGGGTTCAGACATTTTCTCTGTTACAGTAACTTTTTCAGTCTCCTTATCTTCACGTACCTCGGAACCAATTTTTTTATTTGCCTCATTTGAAATGTTTGGAGTAGTAATTTTTTTATCAGATACCTTATCAATATTTGTCGCTACGTTAACCTTTTCTTCTACTGTTGATATTGGTTCTGTAGTATTTTCAACTTTGTGAGTTTCATCCGCAGTATCTGTTTCAACATGCTGAGAACTTTCACTAGTCTTTTCTGGAGTCACAGCAGTTGAAGTAGCTTCAGAAGGTGCTAAACTTTCCTTTGGAATTGAAACAGTAGCTTCAGAAAGAACAATCTAAGCGTTTGAAGAAGTTACTTTATCTGATACAACTCCATTATCACTAGTAATACTTGTAGTTGATTCAGAAACAGCCACTTGCTCATCAGCATGAGCAGTCTGTACACCAGAAAGTAGGAAAAAACCTAAAAGCACAGAAGCAGCACCAAAAGAATACATACGAATTGAGAAACGTTAAGCAACTTGATAAAAACTATATTTAATAATAATATCTCCTAGTCTTTTCATAACTCTTCCCTATGCAGAAGAGTTTAACACGACTATATCTATCAAATTGTTATAAATCATAAATAGTTAAAAAATTGTCATTACTAGCAATTTGTCATGTTTTATTCACATATAACACACATAATATTATCATCTGGATTAGAAATTCGTTTTTCCGAAATTTTCTATTATTCTAAACATATATGTTTTTTTACAAAACCAATATCGGGGTAGATATTGGTTACAAAGTACAACAAAAAGATATGGTTCAATCAAACCACATCTCCTATTTTTAGTATCTATTTAAAACAATAATATTTAGATTATATGGATAATGAAGAATTAAGGTACTTCCCTTACTTTAGTGACCAAATTTCAAAATATGAACAAAAAAGAGGCAATAGCCCCTTCCTCTTAGTGTTCAAACGCTTACGCTGATTCTTATTTTAGCATAAAACATTCTATAGTCAATGTCAGTAATTACTCGTGGCTGTACCGTCTAAGTAGTTAATATTAGCATTCTTTGAAACATTCTGAAGTGTGACCGAACTCACATTTCCATCACTCGTTGCTAATCCTGCTTCTGATAGTTCAACTCCATATTGTGTCCCATTTTCATCAAAGGATGTCCAGTAAAGCGTTACAGTCAAAGGTACTAACTCATTGTCAGTATAGTTTGCAACAACACAATAATCTAAGTACATATTTTGGTTTTTCTTCAACCATTTGGCTAGTGCATTTTCGTAGTATAGCATACCGTTTGGATTATTAGCATCCGTTTTACTATCAGACATCGTTCCTGCATTCAAATAGCGTGTCATAGGTACTAGATTTTTGATTTCAGAATTCAATCCAGAAAACTGATAACCAATAAGATGGCCACGATTCATCAGATATGCTTTTTTAACTTTTCCAGACTCATCTTCGTACTTGAAACGATAGTTATGCCAACCAACTGGATCAACATTAATTTTACTTTCCCTATCATCTTGTGGTTTATCCGAATACTTTAGTCTGATGTGCCCATATGTTGCTCTACCAAGACTATCCAAATCTCCATTGACCATTAGCTTATGGTTTTCAAAAGGCAATGGACTATAGCTGAAAGCATCAGACTTTACACCACTTGTTTTAGAAGAACTGTTTCCTGTTTCCGAAGATTCTGTCTTGGGAATAAATTTCCCAAATAATTTTCCGACATCACTTGAATTGGCATGCTCCCTTTTACTAATAACATTAAAGCCACTAGATAAAATACCAGGTACATTAATTCCTTGGGACATACCATATCCAGCTATACAAAACATAACAACAATAGCTATCGGTATCCAAATCAGACTGCCAAGACAACCTCTTTTTTCATTGTTTTTTCTAAGCATAAGACCTCCATAATTCTCTATAAATTCATTATAGACTTAGGAGTCACTATTCGTAACCCAGTGACATAAAAAAGGCCTTAAGTGGCCTTTTGACTAATATGGAGATAAGTTCACACGTTCAATCAATAAATCTTATAAGGTGATTCTTGTCTAAACTATATCCTTGAATTTCAGCAACTTTCTTAATATCACCTGTCTCTTTATAAACAATAGAGGCGTGGCTGTCTTTTAAAATGCTAGGAGTGATTACCTTACCATAAGCATGTCCAATGTTCTTTGCCAAATGACCTATTGTATTTCTCCCCATAGGCTTTTTCAGCATGGTTAAAAATAATGATGGTATAGAAGGGTCTAAGTCCCAGCGTCCACGTCGTTCTTTAACAAATGGAGCTATATAAGGAATGGTGAAAGGAAGAAAACGGATAAACTGTTTCTCATTGTTTCTAACAACCCAAATACCTTTTTTACGCATATCAATATCTCTGACTGTCAGGTTAACTATTTCTTGAGTACTTGCTCCAGTACCAATTATGATTGCAAATATAGCAATATTTCGCTCTTTCTCCTTTTCCCAATTATCAGCCTTTTTCTGAGTTGGTAGAGTTGTAACGTAACTGTTTGCCATGAAATCAAGTAAGCTTTCTAGCTCTTCCTGCGTATACAAAATAGTCTTCTTCTTTGATTCGGAATATATTATGTTGTGGTAACTCTCTTTATAAACAATCTTCCATTCATTAAACACGTTACGATAAAATAACGGCATTCCTCTCTCAATTGTAAAGGAGGTATTCGTAAGATAATTCCAAAATGCTGCTAAAGTATAGAGAATAAATCTTTTTCCTGCTGGTTTCAGACGTAAATTTGCCAAATAATTTTGAACAAATTCTCGTGGTAATTTTTCTAAGTCTGTCAATGATAGGGAGATACCCTCTTTATCAATCGTAATTGCATAGCTATTTAAAAATTTCTGGATTACTGACAAACGTTCAACCATTTTGGGAGAAGGCTCTTCGACATCTACTTGAAGGTAAGATATATACTCATCTATAATATCTGGTAATTGCCTTCTGAGTGCTAGATATTTATCTTTCTGTTTTGACATAATTCTCCTCCTCTCAATAATGAGAGCAATTAACTACAGGTTTACCACTTATATTTTTAAACCTATTATATCATACAAGATTGCATGTTGATTTTAGATTTATCTAGTAAAAAAATTTCTAAATCATAACCACCCGTCTAACGGGTGGTTTGATCAAGGGCTATAAGCCCATATTACCAGCCAGCGCCTAAAGACGCTGGCTTTCACTTTGTTCAAGCCTTATTGCTTTTGACTCGTCACAAGCCTCTCAAAGAGGCATTCGCATTACTTACCATTATCCCTAAAGGGATTTTCATATTCTTTAACGCTTAATTTGTCCAAAGCGATATCATGCTTCTCTTGTTCCTGGATATATTTCTTAATTGTGGCTTCATTTAGTCCTACCGTACTTACATAATATCCTTCTGCCCAAAAATGTCTGTTCCCAAATTTATATTTTAAATTGGCGTGTTTATCAAACATCATTAAGGCACTTTTACCTTTTAAATATCCCATAAAACTAGCTACACTCATTCGTGGTGGTATACTTACTAGCATGTGAACATGATCTGGCATTAAGTGGCCTTCTATTATTTCAACGCCTTTATATTGGCATAGTCTATGAAAAATCTCTCCCAGACTACTCCTATATTGATTATAGATTATTTTTCGTCTATACTTAGGTGTAAATACAATGTGGTACTTACACATCCATTTTGTATGTGATAAACTGTGAGCTTTTTGCGCCATAGTCTTAACTCCTTTCGTTTTACAATTGGCTTGAACACCCATATTGTAACTCGTTTGGAGTGTTTTTGTTATGACGGTATAACCTTCGATGCGCACCCGCATAGCGGGTGGTTTATTTGTTTCGCACCTTCGGAGCGAAACGGACTTAAAGTCACAAAAACAAAATAGCGATACATCGTGTATCGCTATTATATATATAATCTATCTACAAAAATACATCTGAAGTTATACTTTAAAATAATCAAGTATCTCAGTCAAGAGTTGTTCTCTTGTCTCTTCAAAACGGCTATCAGACAGTGACTCTAAACCTTTATCTTTAAGTTCCCACAGCTTCTCTTGCAACAGTTTCTCTGCTAAATGTTTAATATCCGCCTTATTATCTTCGTCAGGCGTCTTTGAGAGTTCTATTTTAATTGCTGATTTAACTGCTACTACTACTAGTCCTAAACGGTCTTTGTCATCCGTTCCATTTTCATAGTTTGGCTCAGACCAGTCTGGAACATTTGAAGGACGATTATCCTTATTAGTTGGATGACTATCTCTCAAATCTGAAAGTTTTGTGTACCCTGCTACTTCCCATTTATTGAGCAACGTTCTTGTCCAACCGAAAGTACGGTTTGCATCACTTCCTGTTCTTTCCAACGCCTCAATAACTAGTTCATGGTCCATTGTTTCAAGCCAACGTTTGAGTTGATTTTTATTATTGTAGTTGTCAGCCTTGCTCCCTTTAGGAAAAACAGTGTAGAATTTCTCCATCACGATAGCCATCTTACGTTTGAAGTCTAACTCCTTCTTCTTCTCAAAGGTAATGACTTTATCGTTTGTGGCAACAATACGTCTCAAATCGTCATCGAACGGTTTAAACCTAAATATATAGTGGGTAATTGATTTTCCTTTTTTGATTCGCTCTACTGTTAAATCCTGTATGACAGGAAGCCCATGCTCATCAACTAATAGCGTATTGATTTCATCCAATGCTTGCTGCAGCTTAGTACCTTTCGAACGAAGTAAACTTGGACTATCCAAGATCAAAACTTCTTGCTCTAGTTCTTCAGCTGTATCTTTTACAAAACCTGTTTTACGCCAGTCTGCTAGATGTCTAAATAATCGTTTAGAATACTTACTCTTCAAGAGGTTATGGTAGTCACGTCCATACTGAATGTACTTAGCTTTTTTACCCCACTCTGGATTGTTAAAAAGGTCTTTAACTGTACGCCTGACCGCTACTTTTACTTTTGTTCCATCTTCTGTAGTAACTTCATCATATTCAGTATATTCCGCATCAGACAAGTGGATTTTAATCAGTTTATTTTCGTGGTCTACTCTAAAGGTCTTGAACAGTGGGATGGAGGTATAAGAGACTACCTTACCATCGACAACCTTTTCGGGATGTCGATATACAATTTTAGTCATTCTTTCCTCTAGTTCCTCAACTGTAGTTTCAAATCGCTTACCAGTCCTAGGAACAATTTTTTGTTCCCTAGAACTGTAAAATGTATTTCCTGCTAGCATTGCCAGACTCGAATAAGAAAAGATTGCTGCTTCGTTTTCGTCATAAACATCTCGCAACTCACCAAATATAGAATAAATCATGTTTTCTTGAAGAGGTGAAAGGTCTCCCAGCTGAAACATTTGGGTGAACTTATTATCATATTTGATGATTTCTCTGAACTCTCTATTCTCTACCAAATGCTTCTACCTTTCTTAGTTCATTCATCATACATTTTGGTTGTATTTTAAATAAAAGTAATTATTTTACTACAAGCTAATTACTTACTGCAATATGTGACAGGGTATAAAAATATTAATTTACAACCCTTTTGTATGACATTATATCACTAATATTCTGATTTTCATAGTATTTTTTTAAATTTACGACCATTTTGTAGGATATACATACAAATTTATATGACATACATGCATTTTTGTAGACTTAACATACAACTTTATAGGACATACCTACCAATTTGTAGGATACACCTGCAATCTTATATGACATACATACATTTTTGTAGACTTAACATGCAACTTTGTGTGTCTTTCATGCAAAATTATATGATATACCTACCAATTTGTAGGATATACATACAATTTTATATGATAAAGGTAGGCTTAGCTCAATAATAGCAAGGGTTTCAGGAGTTCTACTACTTAAACTATAATTAACTACTTAGTTACTATTATTAACCACTTAATACTACTTAATACTATTTAAACTATTATTACTAAAACAAAATTAATAATACTAAGCTTTAAGACATCACTATGTTCTCTCTAAACAATATTTAAAATCACAACAAAACAAAAAGTGTAGTAATTACCTACACTTTTGTATGCAAAAAATGATTTCAATACGAGTTACCTACATTTTTGTATGATAACTACATGTTAAACTAGATTACTTAAAACTCATCTCAGTTTCTACCAATGTACTAAACAACTCCTTTTGTTCTTCATCTAGAAGTTGGTACATCTGATCTAACATTTCAGTGAATAGCTTGTCAGACCCTCCACGTTTAGGATAATTGCCATTTTCTCCTTTGAGGTCTTTTTTATTTAAAACAGCTCTTAATGCACTAAAACGAGACATCGATAATTGTGTCATGTTTAGATTTGAACGCACTTTTTCTTCCGGGGTTTTTGCTGGTTCAAGTTTAGTAGGAATTTTGTTTTTTTCTTTTTTCTGAGTAACAATGTTTACTTTTTTAGGAGAAACAGCAGCTTTTTTGGGTTCTACACTTGCTTCAGTTAGATAGGCAATATCATGCTTCTCCTTAAGTTTATCAATTACTACTTCTTCAATCTCTTTCCCTTTAAAAAAACGGTCAAATACTTCTTTAGCTGTTGTGCGATCATTTGATTCAACAGCTGTTAAAAGGTTATTATAATTTCTTTGTTGGATAGTATTAAGCTTTTTCGCCATTGTGTTCTCCAATCGTCTTAATTAGTTCATTCATAACATTTGTGATTTGTTTTTGAGGGATGCTATAGCCACTATTTGTAAAAACATTTGCTTGATTAGCAATCATATCTTTGTATTGTTTATTATTAAATAAGTATTGCTCAAAAACTTTAGTATTATGTTCTTCCGCAATTTTCTCAAGAGTTGATACTGCTTCTCTTGCTTTGACTTGTTTAATTGATTTTTTACTAAAGCCTGGCCCTTTATCAACCTGAGTTATAACGATCCCAGCTATAACAATATCAATTCCAAAGAAAGAGAATCCTTCTTGAACTGCTTCAATATCTTCGATTGTATCCTTTACACCTTCGATACCAAACTTATCAGGTGTTGTAGGGATAAGTACAAAAACTTTAGAATTAGTAAAAAGCGTACTAGTTGTTGAAACGCCAAAGAAAGGAGGGGTATCAAAGAGAACAAAATCATAGTAGTCATTGATATCTTGAACAACGTTTCTTAAACGAAAATCTCTATCTTTTAAACCAGATGCTTCACTCTCCCAGTTCTTCATCAGCTTACTACCTGGAAGCAGATCATATCCGTCAACCGGGACAATAGCATCAGCTACTTCTACTTCTTTTTTTAGTACAGAATAAATACCTTCTTGTTCGTCTTCGTTCACTCCTGCTGCTGTAGTTAGATTGCACTGTCCATCTAAGTCACCTGCACACGTTTTATAGCCAGCATTTCCTAGAGCTTGAGCCAATAATAAACTTAATGTTGTTTTGGCTGCTCCTCCTTTTTCATCCATTACTACGATTGTATTTGCAACCATATCTACTCCTCTCAATACAATATATACGATACACTATGTATAACAAAACGATACATGTAATTAACTACTTAAAGTATACCATATAGAAATCGAATATCAAGTAGTATGTAGATATATCGTAAATAATACAAGATACACTATGTATAGTATATATTATTTTCTAACCAGATTGTTACGCATTAAGTTATACATAGTGTATCGTTCACTATATGCTGTTTTGAAAGGAAGCATATATCATAGTATCAAAACTCAACAAGAATGATACACGATACATTATATACTATATACAATATAAAATATAAGAATGTACGGTAGACGATGTATTCTTTCCATATATAAAATACATAATGTAACGATATATAGTGTATATCACTATATTCGAGTTTCTACTTAAATATTATACACTACACTATACATTACCTGACTATATATAGTGTAGTACAAAGAAAGATAAATCTTTATAGTGTACTATAGACGATGTAAAATATATTGCTAAATAATGTATTGCTAGGGATTATATCGTATATCTTACATCTATTCCTTATGCTATTCAAAAACAAAAAATATTACAGAGTATCAAACCATAACTAGAGTATACCCGATACACTATATGCTATATAAAATAAGTTAATGTATAATAGACGATGTATATTACCACAATATATTATACATACTGTATTGATATATAGTGTATAGCATCATATTCGAGTTCTAACTCAAACATAATACAATTTACACACTACACTATACATAGCATTACTATATATATGAGTAATAAAACAAAATGTAAATCTTTTATCGTATATTATAGACAATGTAGAGTATATAGATAAATAATGTATTGCAAAGCATTATATCGTATATCTTTTATTAAATACTTCTGGAAATAAAAAATTAACGCGCATCACCATACACGATACATTATGTTTTGTAAATAATATATTGTTTATTACTTATCGTATATTGTAGATAGTCCACGATGTATAGTGAACGATACATTTTAAAACTATATATATCAGTACATTATATTGATTAATGAGTTACATTTAAAAATAGTATAAAGAGCGTAATAGGTGGTTTACGATACAAGATACATAGTTTACCAATGTATCTTGTATCGTTTGTATTTCATGACGTTTAGTTCGATGTTTGTTACTAATGGTGAGCTATACATAACGTGTAGTAAACTATAGACTATGTATAGTATATAATACAATGAAGAGTAGTGTATATAGTTATAATTCGAATAACGATAAACTTGTAATGTTAGTTTCTCTTTGCTATACTAAAGTCATAAATAATTATATTTATATCTTTTTTCACTACCTCTGACGGTGAATTCATAGTCAAGTGACTATTTTAAAAGTAAACATGGAAGAGGAGATGCGACCACTGGTTCTGTCCCAGCGATAAGCATACCATGTTTGATTGGGTTAAAAGGGAGCGTACTCGCTTTTAGCTATCAGTTAAGCCATCAGACAGAAGAAGGGGCTTGACGCTTACAACAGGTACGAGATAATTTGCCTTTAATTTTTTGAAAGGCTACAACAAACGTTATTAGCAGATAAAAGCATAACGAGAAGTTTCCTATGGTTTTCCATAGGTATGTGCATCCTTGTTTTTTGAGACAAGGCTTGCCGGCTTCTTTGTTATGCTTTTTTTGTTTTGAGTTTGGGTAGATGGACAAAAAAGGAAGGCGACATCTCGATGATTAGTGGTGAGGAACAGGTGTTCCCAACTCTAACTTGTCGGCAAACGGAGGAAAGGCTACGAACAGGTGTTTGAGACTTTCCAAGGTCACTTTACAACAACAATGTTATATTTTATAAGGAGAAAAAAATGACAAAAATTATTACGATTGGACAAACCGAAATGATTAGGGTAGGACGTGATTACCCTTGTCCTATTTGTGGGAAACCAGATTGGTGTCTGGTTTTTGCAGATCAGACTAAGGCTGTCTGTGCTAGAAAGATTGACCTAGACAAACCACAATTTGGTAGTGCTGGGACTATTTATGATTTGGACCCTAAAAAAGCGAAAGAGGTGACTTTTGAACCTAGTTGGAAAAGTCAACCTTTGGCAAGTATCTCAACACTTCACAAGGTAAATTCTCTTGTGATTGATGTGTTGGGATTGACTAAGGAACATGTCGAGCACTTAACAAGTGCGGAACGAGGTCTTTCTGTTGAGACCATTGCACTGCGTGGCTACGCTTCATCAACAAAGCAAACACGCCAGAAGCAGGTTGATACAACAGTATCTCATCCAGCAACTATTTGGGAAAAGCTCTTTGTTGCAAATGGACTTCCTAAAGACGCTTGGCGTGGAGTTCTTGGTTTCTATTGGAACGAAAACGCAAAATGTCCTATTTTTGAATCAAAAGATGGAATCCTAATTCCATGTCGCAATTCTTGGGGACAAATTGTAGGTTTTCAAGTACGTCTTGATAACGTTAGTTATCAAGCCAAAGTAAACGAAGCCTTTCAAGAGGGACGAAATGCACGTACTGCTAAAGTCTTCCAAAATGAAGATGGAAGTTTCGATTGGTATGTGTTTGCTAAAGGTTCATCACACGAACTAGCAAGTGGGACAACTAAGGAAACTAGTGTTAAACTTCGTTCTGGACTTGAGTTGACATTTAAAAAAGGGCAAAAATATGTCTTTGTTTCGTCAGCATATAAGCCAGAGGGAACAAGTGCTAAGTCTTTTCCCCATTTTGCTTATTCCGATGCTATTTTAGAACAAGCACGTTTTTCGGATGAAGGAAAGGCTAAAGTCAACCTTATGAGTAAAGTTGATAACCTTCTAGTTACGGAAGGTTTGCTTAAAGGAGATATCACTGCATCAGTTGCGAAAAACACTCGTCTTTCTCAATTGGGGAATATCTGTGTTATCTCTATGGCAGGAGTAGCAGCATGGCGTCCCATCTCGGACTTTATCGGAAAGACTGAGCTCAAAAAGGTCAAACCTATTTATCTAGCATTTGACCAAGACTTTGAGGATAATGACTCGGTATTTGAACGTATGTATGACATGGTTCAAGATCTAGTTACTAAGCAGTCCTGTACGGTTCGTGCTCTAACCTGGCCTCACGAAAAGGGAATTGATGATTTCCTTTTGAAAGCTTCCCCAGAAGAAAAGATTAAGTTCAAAACGTATAATAAACAGGATATGGTATAATGAAGAAAAATTATTTGGAGACGTATAAGGGTTGAATATCAAGAAAGTAGAGCGACTGATCTTTGAAATCAACACCATTCATATAAAGTATTCAGAAGAGTATTTTGAAAGTGGTAAACTTGCTAGAGTCAATCTTAATCACACTTTTGCGAATGTGCCAGTTGATGAGATTCTAAAATATCGTTTGAATCTGCACGAATCTATCAACGATTATTTGATGGTAGCAGATGTCAGCGATATTAGTTACTTCTATCGAGTGAAGACATCTGAATCTATTGTAGATAAGATTGAGCGTTTTACTAAAAGACCAGAAGGGTATCCAGTAAATTCGGTTTTAAATGATATTTTTGGAGCACGTGTCATTTTGCCAACATCTGTCATTACTGAAGTGATGGATCATTTAGATGATTGGAAGGAAGAATACGGTCTTAAAAATTGGTATTTAAAAGATACTGAAGACTATACTGGCATCCATCTCTACTTTAAAAACAAGAGTCATTTCTATTATCCTTGGGAATTACAAATCTGGGATATGGATGATATTTCTCGAAATATAGAGAGTCACAAACGAGCTTTTGCAAGGAAACTTGATAACAATAATTAGGTTTCCTTTTTTTACGCAATAAATTGCATGTCATACTATGTATAGTACATAATGTATCGTACATAGTACATATAAGAGAAAGAGGAAGGTAGTAGCTTTAAGCTTTACCTTCCTTTTTGCTATTAAGGAGAAAAACAATGACTAATTTACTAACACTAGTAGCAAAAAAAACGACTAAAAAAGTCACTTTTCCTAAGATAAAAGAGACTGATAAAGCTGCTGATATCGTGAGAAAGTTTTGTACTTACTATGCGAATATTCGCAGATATCAAGGTCATGAACTTTTATCTCAAGAAGTCGGAGCAGTAGCAGTAGAGGTATTCGGACAAGATAATGTTTATACAGCCTATAAAGTCAAAGACATCATGGCTGATATTGAAACCATTGGTTATGATCAAGCACATTTTTCGAATAAACTAAAAAGACTGTTCGAGGGCATGAGTTTGAGGGATGAAGAAAATCACGAACACCTTTTCGGTGAACAGATTCTTCTCACACTTCATGGGAGTAGATTACCTGCTACTAAAAGTGCAGAAGATACCAAACGCACTTTGTATCTTCTCATTGTCGACGATTCAAAGGTTAGAGTGCCTTTGAAGAAAAACCTAAGTTTTTGGAGAGAGAGTAGTTCTCAAACGAGGTATGGACTAGTATCTTTTAGCTTTCTTGAATTGATGTCTATCCATAGTGAAGGTATCTATAAGGAATGTAGTTATTATGGAAATATCCAAAAGATAGCTAACGTTCTAAAAAGAGAGTATGAAGATGCTCTTGCAGCTAACCTTAATGCACAATATGTTAATCAGTCAACTAAGACGATAGCCAGTGTACGTGAGTATAAAATCTTTCAAGATCATGAAATGAACAGTAATACGTCATTTCTTGATTTAGGGTTTTCGAAAGTTGAAGTAGATACCGAGCGTTATCGAGGTAGTGATTTTGATAAGGAGAAATTCAGGGTTCTAGAGAACGAATGGGAGAAGTTGTGTAATCACTTACCTCATTCTACTGTAGAACCTGAACTCAAATTCCGAAAGCTAGGAAAACATAAAGCAAGCGGACTTTATGTGCCAGGGTTAAATATCATGGCAGTTGATGTAAGAGATTCCTCATCATTCATACATGAGTATGGTCATTATCTAGACTATACGTATGATCAATCAGGTATCATTAGCTCTACATCACATAGCTTTAAAGATATTCGTAATATCTACAAGGCTAGCTTGCTGAAGTTAATTCAAATAGCTGAGGAAACCAGAACGGACTTAGCTCAAGCTGTTCACATTAAGAAGAAGTTGGACTATTATTTGACACCAACCGAGGTGTTTGCACGTGGCTTTGAATGGTGGGTTTTTGAAACTTATACCAAGGATTCAGAATTGCTATCTGATGAAGCAACTTACTATACTCGATTAGAGTATAGGGCTTTAAGGCAATGTCGACACCTTTTGTTTGCATTTTTTGATACGTTCTTTGAGAACTATCGTGCTATGCAACCTATTTACAAGGTCGAGAAGGTGCCAAAAGCATTAGTAGCTTGTCGAAAGCCACTTGAAGATAAACCAACGACTGAAGGAGAGCAGTTAAGCTTGTTTGAGTTCTGAGAGGAGAAAAACAATGACTGAAATGACGGTCAAAAAGTATTTGGAACCTTATTACACATTAGATAGAGTGACATTAGGTTCAATACTAGAAACAGCTAGAAAAGAATTAGATAGACCTCTATCTCTTCAAGACGTTGCAAATAGAATTGGGGTTTTTAAAGGGACTGTCAACAATTATGAAAAAGGACGGTCTATTCCTAAAGAACCACAATTTTCGATGCTCTGTAAACTGTATAAAATTGATAAGGATGACCTTATCAAGAAAACTACCATTCTTGATAGAGATAAGGTTCTTTCAAAACGTTACGAGTTGTTGAGTACGATTCGTGAATTGCAGAAAGAAGCTGCAGAGTTAAAGCTGTTACTAGAAGGAGAAAAAACAAATGATTGAAAAAATAAACAATATTTTAAAAGAAGCTATCGACAATAATATCCAAGATATTACTTTCTTCCCACATGGTGAAGAATACGAGGTAGCATTTAGAAAAGCTGATGTTAAACAGATTTATGACCACATTTCATCAGAAGATGCGGATGTTCTTTTTAAACATTTAAAAGTCCTGGCTGGTATGATTGAAATCTCAAAACGTCGTAGCCAACTAGGTACTTGTGACTATCCGTTGGATGATGGTAGAGTTATCACCATCAGGATATCCACGGTAGGCGATTTTCGAGGACTAGAAACGATGGCTATACGACTATTAGATTGTATCAATAGGGATGAGCATCGAGTTTGTTTGCGTGACTTTGATTTTGATAGTAGCTTGGAAAACGTACTTGAACAAGTACGCATTCCAGGCTTGCACGTCATTACTGGTCGTGCAGGTGTTGGCAAAACGACTTTGGCCTACTTGTTACTTGCTGAAGCTTTTAAAGAAGGGCAAGTGATGACAATTGAAAGACATGTCGAAATTAAAGATGTATCTTTTTGTCAGCTACAAGTCAATGAGGTTAACCGTATGGACTATGATGCTCTGGTCACTTTTGTTCCACGCTTTAACCCTAATGTCTTGTTTATTGGTGAAGCAAATACACAAGAAGAAGTAGAAGCAGTACTTAAGGCGGTTTCTGAAGGATTAAGTGTTGTAACAACAGCCTATAAGGATAAGTTTTCAATCCCACATGATGTTTTAGAAATGAAACAAGGACAAGATGGGAAACGAAACGTAGCTTTAGTTAAATAAAAGAGGAGAAAAACAATGACAGAAAATAAGATTGATGCTTTTGACCGCTTCATGGCAGTAAGCCATTTTGATGAAGAAATGGCCAAAGACCATACACCGACTGAGGATGCCATTCATAATTGGATAGTTGTTCATCAAGAGGATGATGAGCTGATTTCTGGAATCCTAACACACCTTGATCGTACGATTAAAGATGCTATGGGTTACTGCATCAGAAAAGCCAGTAAATCTGACTATAAAAATGGTCAAGGGGCCATGGTTGATGATGATACGGTCTTTTCTTGGGTTAAGGAGTACTTTACTGCTGAAAAAGTTGAGACTAAATCAGTTGTAGGTAAAATGACTACCGGAAGCAAGAAATCAGCTAAGAATACTCAAAAGAAACAGACTAAAAAGAAAACCCCAGCAAAGAAGAAACCCCCTAAAAAGAAAATGCCTAAAGAGGTTGGAGAACAGTTAGATCTTTTTTCAGATTTATCTGTTGAAGAAGGGGAATTTTAACAACAATGAATGAAAGAAAAAAATGGTCCTAGGGCCATTTTTTATTGATTAAGGAGAAAAACAATGACAAAAGAAATGACTATTCAAGAAATCGTTGACAATCGTCTAAAAGTTCCTAACGGATTCTTCAAGTGGGCGAAGAATGATTTTCCTATCTATGAATGGACTAATAAGTCCAGGACAATTATCTCTTCAGACCGAAAAAATTTTTCGGAAAAGGTTACAAAACGCTTATCACTTAATAGCCGTTTAACCTTTGTAGGAGATACTTTCTACTATGTCTGGATGGGAGTTACAAAGAAACGCATTGAAATGCAGATGTATTCTGTGACTCAATCCTTCGAAAAAGGAAAAGAAAAGTTCAAAGTCAGACTTTACAACTTTTATCAGCTTGCCAACAATAAGATTGTTAAAGCCCACCGGGATCCATATCTTTCAGCCCAAAAAGGTAAAGATATCTATAGAAGTGGATTCCAAAATCAGAGGAATGCTCTCTTTTTTGGTTCTGGTGCATTTAGTGTCTATACGCTTTATGGGGATATGGAAAGTCTTATTCAGAAATTACAAACAAAGTCTGAGTTGAGATATTTAGATTTTGGACAAGTGATTAAAGATAATTTTGAGATAAGCTTAGTACTACCTCATCTCTATAAATATAGAGAACGTATTGAATTCGCTCAAAAAATCAAGGCGCGTGGAATTGTCAAAGACTTGGTAGGGTCTACTTTCTATAGGTCTTATTACTCATCTAGTCTAGGACATGGTCATGCAAATATGGGTAAGGTTACCATGAACTTTCTTAAAAGGAATAAACCGTTTCTAAAAAATACGGATATGAATGTTGAAAAGGCATTTTTTGAGGAAGATTTGCGTAGACGATATGGTCGAACTTTCAAGGGGTTATACGAGTTGATTACAGACGCTATGATTTCTGACAAGAAGCCACTAATTAAGCGTTTGGAAAGTATCATACCATCCACTGTGAAACCAATTCGTTTTATTAACTGGATGATGAAAAACAATATCTCCCTTCGTGATTATGAGGACTATCAAGAAATGGTAGAAGCTCTGGGAATTCCATTTGATGGAGATTATGTAGTTATCCCAAAAAATTGGGAAAACAAACATACAGAGATCGTAGAAAATTATTCAGCTCTTCTCGAGAATCAACAAGCACGTGGTACATATTTACGTGTAACTAATGCTGTCAGAGATTTGAGAGAAGAGAAACAACGCCTTGAGGACGAAAAGAAAGAGGCGAAGTTGAAGATTGAAACAGCTAAACGTTTGACAAACATGATGAAGGCTCAGACCGCATTTGACAAGTATGCTTTTATCTTTCCTAAAGACGAAAGTGAAATTGTCAAAGAAGGCAAAACCCTACATCATTGTGTTGGAAGTTATGCAAAAAAACACTTTGTCTACGGAACTTCTATTATTGTCTTTGTTCGTGATAAAACTGACAGAGAAACCCCTCTCTATACTCTTGAATTGAAAAACAATAGGATCATTCAACTGAAAGGAGAAAGGAACAAATCCGCAGATGAAGAGGCAAAGAAAGAAGCAGAACTTTTTTTAGCTCATTGTGGAAAGCTTAAAATTGAGTTTTAGATAAAAGGAGAAAAAATGAAACTTAGAACTCATTGTGAGTCAACTGCGTTTTCATGTTATACTAGAGATAACACTATACGTGATTTCATGTATAATTCAGGGAGAAACGTCATGAAGTTGACTATTGTTCTTTATAACAATCAAAAGATGATTGGGAAATACCTGGTTGATACAATCAGTAAGACCTTAGATACGTTTGAAAGGGAAGATGATTTTTTGTTGAACACAGAATTCACCTATGAACGTATGGTTGATTTTCTAAAAGGGCGTCAAATTGATTTTGGACGAAAAAACCGAAAGGAACTTTTAGGTTATACCTATACAGCTCCAGATGTCTGGCACGAAATTGCTATGACACACGGTTTTGATACCGATGATTTTTATTGGGTATCAATACCAGAACTCAACGATGAAAAGTTTGTTTTAGAAGACCATCATCCTAATTTAAGTAGAAAATAGGAGAGGTACTATGCATGTATTCACTTCTAGTAAAGGAACTCAAGAGAAATGGTTGAAAGATAACTATTTCTATAAGAGAGACTATTTTGGTGGAGAAGCTGAAGCTGAGTTTCTAGTATCTGAGTTTTTGAAAAGTTGTGGGATTAAAGATTATGTACCTTACGAAAAAGTAGGTAGTGATCTTTGTCGTTCACAAAATTTCATACCAGAAGGTGGAAGCTTCATTACGATGTTTCGTTTGTTGCAACAAAGGGGATATACGGAATCAGATATTGAACAAATGGCTAAGAAACAACCTCAAGAGCAGTATAACTTTTTGAAAAAAGAGTTGGTTGAGATTGGTTTTTCAGAAGCTGAGCTTGATTCGATATTTGCCAGACTCTTTGAGATTGACCGATTAACGTTAAATGTTGATAGACACTGGAATAACTTTGGGATTATCTTTCCGAAAGATGAACCGCCATATCTATTAACTTTGTTTGATTTTGGTTACTCTCTAGGTGTCACCTTTCCCAAAACAATGCCCACACATGTTGCTATTCGTAAGAGTAAAGCTATGACAGTCAGCAAAAGCTTTGATAAGCAATGTGAATTGGCTGGAGCATTCTCTTTTGACATTCAAGATAGTTTTATTGAGTTTCTAAAAAACAGGAAAACACGAGAGGCTCGCTTATTCTTGAGCCGTATTAACAAATACTATAACTAAAAAGAAAGACTTGGTATTATACCAGGTCTTTTTTAGTTTTAAGGAGAAAGACAATGACAAAAACAATGACAAAAGCAGAAAAGGTTCAAGCTAACCTTTCTGCCATTAAACTTGTGAAAGCACTCGAAGCAGATAACCGTCTAGCCGATAGTGCCGAACAAGAAATTCTCTCTAACTATGTTGGTTGGGGAGGACTTGCTAACGATTTCTTTGATAGTAAGATTAATCGTTTTGCAAAAGAACGTGATGAGCTAAAAAGTCTTGTCACTAAAGAAGAATATCGTGCGATGGAAATGAGCTCCCTTACGGCTTACTACACAAGTCCAGAGATTGCTACTGCAATGTGGGATAAGATTGTAGAAAGTGGTTTTAAAGGAGGTAATATTCTTGATCCATCAATGGGTACTGGTATCTTCTTTGAAACAATGCCAGAGGATATCAAGAAGCATTCAACTCTTTATGGAATTGAACTTGATGCCATTACTGGTGCTATTGCTAAACACCTTCATCAAGATGCTACTGTTTTAGTCCAAGGATTTGAAACAGTAAACTTTGAAGGGACACCATTTGACTTGGTCATTACGAATGTTCCATTTGCGGATGTTCGCATTGTCGATAAGGCTTATGATAATAAACCTTATCGTATTCATGATTATTTCTTTAAGAAAGCTATCGATTTGGTACCCTATCATGGGATGGTTGCTGCTATCACTTCAACTGGTACTGCAGATAAGAGTGCTGGTTCAATTCTGCCAGAACTCCGTCGTAGCGGAACTCAGTTTTTAGGTGGTGTCCGCTTACCAAATACTGCTTTTAAAGATGCTGGAACACGAGTGGTAACAGATATCCTATTTTTCCAAAAAGGAGCTTTTATCCCTGTTCCCGATAATAATATCGATTTCTGGTCTTCAGATAGAAAGAAACTCCCCTTTGATAAGCGTGTCTCACTCAATCCTTATTTCTTCCAGGATGCTATTTGTAAAAATCCTTGCGTCCTAGGTGATTATCAGGTACGTCATTTCAATGGTGGAACACTGGATCTTGTGGTAGATAGCTCTTTTGACTTAGCTTCAGAGCTTCAAAAAGCACTATCAAAAGTAACAGTGCCTTTCGAAGTAGAGAGACTAGAGCCACGTGAGATTATCCTCAAAGAAGAAGTGAATCATCTTGACCAAGACTTACTTGCTTCACTTGATATTCGATTAAATGAGTATGCTTGTGATAAAAATGGTCGTGTCTATTATCGTGATAACACGTCTATCCGTCCCAGCTCACGCGCAGCGGAAATGATTTTTTATCAAGACGAACAAGGACAGTTCGTAAAATATGATGATAAATACAAAGAAGAAGCCATTTTAGACTTTGAAGCAGCAGTAGAAGCAGACCCTAATATTGTTACGAATACATGGGTAAGTCAAACACCTTCTAAAGCAGCTAAAAGTAAAGGGCTTTACAAAGGTATTTATTTCTATGAAACACCCCTTACGGATACAGAAAACAAGCGTATTCGTGGCATGGTTGCTATCAAAAATGCGTATCAAGCCATTATTGATATTCAAATGACGACAGACTATGATGAAGGGAAATTCAAACAACTGCTTGCAACACTTAATCAAGCCTACGATACTTTCAAGAAGAAGTATGGTTATCTCAATCAAGCGGTGAATGCTCGCCTATTTGACCGAGATGACCGTTACCCTCTTATTGCTAGTCTTGAGTTAGAGGAGTTGGACGAGAATGACAGTTCAAAGGTAGTCTTTGTGAAGTCAGATGCTTTTAAAAAGCCAACTATTCGTCCTAAAAAACACCTCCATCAAGTGATGTCAGCAGTAGAAGCTTTGAATGTGTCGCTTTCAGAAGGTCGTGGCGTTGATTTGAACCTTATGAGTTCTGTCTATCCAGATGTCTCAGAAGATATGATGATTTCAGAACTAGGTGAGACTGTGATGATTGATGTGGAACGCTATAGTGATGATAAGACTGTACACTATGTTACTAAGGATAAATTCCTTTCAGGTGATGTTCTTGCCAAACGTGATTGTATTAACTCTCTCATTGAAGACGGAGATACACAAGCGGATTGGGAACGTTATTTGGAGCTGATTTTATCTGTTGTACCAGAACCAGTTGTCTTATCTGATATTGATTTCAGCATTGGATCTAGTTGGATTCCTGGTAATGTTATTTCTCAATGGGTGTTTAGTGAATTGTTGGATGAAAAGGTTGGTCTCCATTCTGAAGAAGCTAAATCACTATTAGTGACATCCAGAATCGGACGAGGTTTCAACGAACGCTTGCTAAACTGCTATATGAGTCGTCAATCTAACCTTCGTTTAGGTCTACGTGATGAGTACAATAAAAGCTACTCACACGCAACAGATATTGTGGCTCACTTGCTTACAAGTAATCAACCAACAATCATGCGTAACTTTGGTACGACTGAAAACCCGATACGTAAGGTTGATGAAGTGGCTACAGCAAACCTACGTGAGTGTGAACGTGTTCTACAAGAAAGCTTCAAGAACTTTATTCATGAAAACCCAACAGTCCAACAAGTGATTGAAGATACCTACAATGAAGTCTTTAATCGCTATGTGACACGTCAATATGATGGAAGTCTTTTGGAATTTGATGGTTTGGCTAAAGGTGTAGAGCTTCGCCCTCACCAAAAAAATGCCGTACAACGTATTCTTGAAGAGAGACGTGCACTGCTTGCTCACGAAGTGGGTACTGGTAAGACACTAACCATGATTTCAGCAGCTTTCAAGATGAAAGAACTTGGGCTTATTCATAAACCATTATTTGTGGTTCCATCTAGTCTAACAGCACAATTTGGTCAAGAAATTATGCGTTTCTACCCTACCAAGAAAGTGTTTGTTACGACTGAGCAGGACTTTGAAAAGTCACGTCGTCGCTTGTTCGTTTCTCGTATTCTAACGAGTGACTATGATGGTATTGTGATTGGCCATTCTCAATTTGAGAAAGTTCGTGTCTCACAAGAACGTGAACAAGCCTTTATTTCTGAAAAGATTGATGAGCTTGATGAGATCATTAGTTACGCAAAAGCTAATGACGATAGAATCACATTCAAGCAAGCACAATCGATGCGTAAAAGTCTTGAGGCAAACTTAGAAACGTTGCTTGAGACTAAGACAGGTATTGATGAGTTTATCAACTTTGAAAGCCTTGGTATTGATATGCTCTTTGTTGATGAAGCCCACGGGTACAAGAATGTCCGTCCTATGACACGTTTGGGGAACGTTGCTGGTATTACCAACCGTACCTCAAAAAAGAATATGGATATGGAAATGAAGGTGCGCGTGCTTCAGGAAGAGCATGATACACGTCATGTTGTTTTTGCGACTGGTACGCCTGTTTCCAACTCTATTAGTGAAATGTATACGATGATGAATTACCTTCAACCAGATGTTATGGAACATTTCGGTGTCAGTTTCTTTGATGCTTGGGTTGGTGCATTTGGGATTGTTGAGAATAGTCTCGAGCTTAATCCTACTGGAGATAAGTACATCTCACGTAAACGCTTTGCTAAATTTATGAATCTCCCTGAGCTGATGGTGATTTACCGTCAGACTGCAGATATCCAAATGACTGAAGACCTTAATCTTCCAGTTCCTATGGTAGAAAAGGTAGCGGTTGAAAGTCAGTTGACTGATAACCAAAAGGTTTATTTGGACGAGCTTGTAGAACGCTCAGACCGAGTTAAAAATGGGAGTGTGGATCCTAGTGAAGATAACATGCTCAAAATCACTAGTGAAGCCAGAAAGTTGGCTTTAGATATGCGTTTGCTTGATGCAAAGCTCTATGTAAGAGCTGATGCAGATAAACTCATGCAAGTGGTTGAGCGCGTGGATAAGATTTATCACAAGGAAGCTAAGCATAAAGGGACACAGATGATTTTCTCTGACCTAGGAACTCCTAATGGCAAGGGTTTCTCTGTTTACCAAGAGTTGAAAGATTTGCTTGTTGAACGTGGGATTCCAGAAGAAGAGATTGCTTTTATTCACGATGCTGCTAACAAAAAGGCTAAGCTCCAACTTCAACGTCAAATGAATGCTGGTGAGATTCGTATTCTCATGGCTTCAACGGAAAAAGGGGGAACCGGTCTTAACGTCCAACGTCGTATGAAAGCTGTTCATCATCTCGATGTGCCTTGGAAACCGTCTGATATTATCCAACGTAATGGACGCTTGGTTCGTCAAGGAAATATCTATCGTAAGGTAAATATTTTCCACTATATCACTAAAGGAAGCTTTGATAACTACCTTTGGCAGATTCAAGAAACAAAGCTCCGTTATATTACGCAAATCATGACCAGTCGTACACCGATGCGTGCTTCAGAGGATATTGACGAGCAAACCCTCTCAGCCTCTGAATTTAAAGCCATTGCGACAGGCAATCCATATCTTAAACTTAAGATGGAACTTGATAACGAATTTGAGTTGTTGTCTAATCGTCGTAAGGCTTGGAAACGTGATATTGCTTTGTCTCAAAAACGTATTAAGCAAGCCCTTAAAGATAAGGAAAATTACGAGAAGAAACTTTCTCTATTAGTCCAGGATAAAGAGCTTGCAGAAAAGACAAGACCTTGGAAAGAAGTGGTTGAAAAAGAAGATGGTAAGAAATATGAGGTTGAACATAACCCATTTGTTATGACATTTGAACCAGATGGATACGAAGCAACTAAGAAAGATGTTGCAGGTAATCAACTGAACTATGCTATGCAGATGAATGTTGCCTCTGATCCACTCCATATGAAAATGACAACCCTTGCTCATTATCGTGGTTTTGTCCTTCGTGCGTTGGAGCAAAAATCACCTTGGCAACCAGAACGTATGCTTGACCTGCATATTATTGGTCAAAATAGCTATGCTGTTCGTCTTGATTTTGCGAGTGGTATTGGGACTATCCAGCGTATCAACAATGTTATTGATGGTATGGATAAACAAGCCAAACTCTTGCAGGAAAACATTGACCGTTGTGCAGATACTATTAAGCGAGGAGAAGCTGCAGATGTTTTTGCGGACCAAGCTCGTCTTGACTATGTATCAGCAAAACGGGCCATTGTTAATCCTCTTATCGAAGTCGAAGACGAGTCTAAGAAGCCTACTGTAGAACAAATTGAAGAGGCTATCAATGCTTTTGAATTGCAGTACAAGGCAGACCATCCAGAAATGGATAAGGACTCTGATGTAAAAGTTAGCTCAATCACCGAGGAATATACTGCTAGCTATGATCCTGATGAAGAAAGCGAACTTGTTGAAGTTATTGAAGAGTTAGTAGATGAATCAGAAACTGGCTTTGAGGAAGAAGTAGTAGTTGTTCAAGAAATCGTTGAAGAAACGACTCATGTCGTTGTTTCACAAGAAGTTCTTGATATGGCTGATGACTTCCTAGAAAGTATTTCTGAACTCTTTGGCATGACTGAAGAACATAATGACAATGTATCTACAGAATTAGTTTATGAAACCTCATCTGTTAATGAGGTAGTAGAAGCAGAAGTAGAAGTCTACGAAGAAATTTCACTATTTGACTTCGTTTAATCACAAAAAAGGATAATATCTTCTTGAGGAGATGTTATCCTTTTCTATTATTGATTGTCATAAATTGAAATGTTTCAGATATTTGGAATAGCCGTCTGTTCAATATTTGGTTAGAAATTTTCTTTATGTTCAAAAGGGGTCAGAATGCCTCCTTTTGAATAAAGTTTATAAAAAAGGTAGTGATGAAAATATTATAATAATTACCTCAAAAAGAAGTATGTATAAGTTAAATTGTTTTTTCATACTCAAACCTCTCGGCAAGAAACAAGAATAAGAGCTAGAAAATTTAGACAGTAGACAAACACTATTTTGAGTGTTTCTCTTTTTTAAGTCACCTAGTCTGAATTTAAGGGATTAATTTTATAATAAGAAGGTATTGGATTGTAAAATAGCTACAAAAAATGAGATTTGAGAGATTGCTTTTTATAAAGCGATATTTTATTTAACATTTTAAAAATACTAATAAAAAAGAAATATAAAAAAACAATATTTGCACTTTTTACTCACTAAAAATAAAGATATATTGTTTACAATAAGAGCGTAGAAAATATTTACTACATACTAACAGAAGGGAGAATGATTGCCATGAAAAACTGAAAAGATATTTTGAACAATGCTATCGAAGAAGTTTCTGAAAAAGAACTTATGGAAGTAGCTGGTGGTAAAAGAGGTACAGGTTGGTTTGCAACTATTACTGATGACTGTCCAAACTCAGTATTCGTTTGTTGTTAATCAAAACAATCTTGATAAGTGGACTAAAAATTTCCTGTTTAGACTTAGTCTAGGCAGGATTTTTGAGTAATGGTAGGATAAATATGATAAAAAGAGATGAATTAAAGTCAGAATACCAACAACATCAGTTTTACGAATACTTTAACTCAATTTTTAATTACGACATACTAGATACTTCTATTAGTGAAAATATTTATTTATTGAGGAAAACGACACATAAGTTATTTTATAGTGAGTTTGAAAATCAGTTATTTGAAACCGTAATGTTCCTTTCAATGAAAACGCTAGTTTTAGATATAAATAATTTTTCCAAGGAAATTGGAAATAAGTCAGAGGCGTATGAGCAATATATACAGCAAATAAAGGAAGAAAATGGAATAAATAATTTTTTTGATAGGTATCCGTATTTGTTAAAACAAATCAATAGAGAAGTCAGATTAATAGAAGAATCATATTCTTTACTATTTGATAGATTTTTAAAAGACTTGTCTGAGTTAAGATCGTGTTTTAATATTACTGAACCCCTAAGTAATGTTGAGTTTTCACTTGGAGATAGTCATTCCCAAAAACAAACAGTTGTTAAGATTGAATTTAAAGAGAAATCCATTTACTACAAGCCTAAAAGTTATGATTCATACAACATTTTGTTAGAACTTATTAGTTTATTGAAATCTAATAATATACCCTCTTTCAGTCTTCCTGAAAGCTTAATTAAAGCGGATTATTGTTGGCAACTCGGTGTGGATTATATAAATTCTAATAATGATGAAGTAAAGAGAATATACCTTAAGTATGGTGTTTTAGCAGCATTTTCTGAAATTTTTTCCATTACGGACTTACATATGGAAAATGTGATTGTTTCAGGCGGAGATTTATATTTAATTGATGTTGAAACATTTTTTCAAAGAAAGTTGAATGTACAAACTAATAATTTTGAAGGGATTACTGTTGATACTTATCAGAGAATTTATGAGACATCACTTTCAAATGGTTTATTTCCTGTACAATTTGAGAAAAACAGCGCTCCTAACATTTCTGGAATAAGTGGAAAAGGTGGAAAAAGAAAAAAGGGGAAGTATGAACTGATAAATAAAAATCGTGGGGATATGAAGTTAGTGAAAACTGACTATTTTCAGGAAGATAGCTATAATATTCCAACATTAAATGAGAAAATGGTGGAACCTCTCGACTATGCTAATGAGGTAATTGCAGGATTTAGAGAATGCTATGCATTTCTCATGTCGCAACGTGCAAAGGTTAAAAAAATTTTAGAAGGTTTCCCGAAATTGAAAACTAGAGCCATATTCAGAAATACTTCCGACTATGGAAAATTTTTGCAAGCCTCTACGAATCCAAAATATCTTTTCTCAGAAAAAAAGAGGGAGAATTTATTTTCGATACTATATGAGTCAAAACATATTGAACAATTTATTGTTGATAATGAAATTAAAGATTTAATGAATGGTGATATTCCTTACTTTTCAGTGGATACCAGTGGAAATGTATATAATTCTTTAGGAACAGTAATTGGAAATCTAGGAGAGACAACCTCGTTATTTGATAATATAGCTACCCTGAATGATGAAAGAATGAAGTTCACTTGTGAATTGATTGGAATAGTCTTGAAAAAACCGATTAAGCATTGGGAGAGGAAAGAAGGGAAATCTTATTATTTTCCATTAATATCCTCAAAACAAAGTTTTAATGAGAAAATCTTAGACAGCGTTAGACAGATATTTATTGATGCAAATAAGAATAGTTTTTCTTCGGAGGAGGAGATGACATGGCTCAATATTGATATTACAGAGACTGAACAATGGGTAATATCTCCTCAGAACATTACCTTATATAATGGATTGATTGGGAATGCCTTATGTTATTTATATGCTTATCAAATTCTTGGTGAAGAGCAATATCTAGTATCATTAAATAAGATATTGAAAACACTGGAAACCACGAAGAATCTTATAGAAACTAGTGATATGTCAGTTTTTTTAGGAAAAGGAGGTTTGATTTATCTATACTTTAGTTTGTGGAGAAGACTTAAATTACCTCGATACCAAAAATTATATTTAGACATAATCAAAGAATTTTCCAGCCAGTCACTGGAGGAGCAAAATATAGATTATATTTCTGGAGTGTCTGGTTTATTAGTTGTTCTATGCAACATATATAATGTAGAGCAAAATAAAACAGTATATCATTTAATTAATAGGATATCTGAATTTATTATTGATAATGTAAAAAAAGAAGATGGTAGGGTTTATTGGGTATCGGATTTTTCAGATTCAGAAATTCTAAATGGACTATCTCACGGACAATCTGGAATTGCATATGCATTACTTTTATCATGGAAAATCAATAAAAATTATAATTATTTTAAAATAGCGAAGTCAGCTATTGATTTTGAAAATACCCGTATTTCTGATGGAAATTGGATTGATTTTAGAAATAAAGGAAAACGTTCAGAGTTAGGAATGCCAGAACCTATTTATTGGTGTCACGGTGCAACAGGTATCGGATTAACGAGATATAGAGAATCAAAATGGTTAAACGATAAAAAGTTGAAAAATAATTATGAAATGGCTAAACAAACGGTATTAAATAATGGTTATTTGAATTCGGATTGCCTTTGTCACGGGAAAATGGGCAACATGGAATTATTTATGAATTTAGATGACTCCTTGAAAAGTGAAGTAGATATAGAAGGTATCATGCTTAATATTGTTCGTAATTCTCAAAAATTTGGTTGGGAATCTGGCTTGCCACAACACACAAGAGTGTTTAATATGATGGTTGGTGAAATAGGGATAGCATATCAGTTGCTTAGATATATATCCAATTATGAAGTACCATCATTATTGTTATTAGATGTTCCAAATGGGAGTATTGAAAATGAAAAAGATTACACCGATTGAACAAACAACTTCTACTGAATGTGGATTATGTTGTTTATATATGATGTTAGATTATTTTGATATTCCAGAAACATATTTTAATTTGAAACAACAAGTCGATTTAGGGAGAAATGGACTGAGTATAAAGAATATCTCAGATATTGCTTCTATCTACGGAGTTACTTGTAAGACTTATCGTTTTTCCAAATATCCTGAAAACTTACCTGTCATGGTATTTGTTTTAGATTCGCATTTTGTAATTTTAGAGGATATTCGTGATGATGTCTTTACTATTGTTGACCCTGCTGTTGGGAAATATGTCTTAGCAAAGAATGAATTCTTTGAATTATCTCCTAAATTTTATACCGAATTTTTTTATGATCAGACGACTAATTCTTCAAAAAAAATAGTCAAACGAGGATTGGTTGGCAGAAACGTAAAGGAAATGATATTTGTAAATAGGAAGGATATTTTTTTAACCATTCTATATACTCTGGTTTTTCAGATTATGACAGTGTCAATTCCATTTTTCATAAGGGGAATTATTGACGGAAATTGGTTTTTCCTTAAAAAGTTTGGCTATTTAGAAAGTGCAGTCCTACTTTCTATCATAATTTTTTTTCAAGGAGGATTTTATTTTCTAAAGAATATCTCTTTAGTGAAATTGCAAAATAAATTTCACAGCACTATTTCAGAAAAGTTTGTGACTAAGTTATTGAAACTTCCCATAGAATATATTGGAAAAATAGATAAAACAGACATCATTCATAGATATAATGGTTTGATGATTGTGAGGGAGTTACTATCAGAAAGAATTATTTCTATCTGGTTGGATATTATCTTAATGTTTGCGAGTATTAGTTATGTCACATATGTTTCCACACCTTTGGGAATTATATTGGGTATAGTTTTTATTGTAGAAATGATGATTTTTTTCCTGTCACTAAGCATTAAACAAGAAAAGTTAGGTAAAGAAGTTTTAAGACAAAAGAACTCTTTACAAACATTCTTTTCACTGATGGACGGGCTATTTCTTTTTAAAGCTAAAAATTCTGAAAAAGAACTTTTGTCAAAATGGGATAAAAGTTTTAAGGACTATATCAATTCAACATATGATAGAAATAGATTTTTCAATCTTTTAGGAGCAGTAAATTATGTGATAACTTTTTCCATACCTATTTTGTTAATTCTGTTGTTTCTATATTATTCACCAAATAGTGGCAGTGGTGAGCTTATTCTTCTTTATATGATGGTTTTAAATTTTATTAATCCCATTAATAATATTTTGAATTCGATTGATGAGATTCTATATGGTGTTAAGCATTACGAAAGGGTATTAGAGATATCAACTCTTGATAATGAGACGAATGGTACTCATAAGTTATCAGAGGATACAGATATAGAGATAAATTTTAAAAATATAAACTATCAATATGAGTTAAATGGGGCAAAGGTGTTAAATGGAATAAACCTAAAAGTCCATTCAGGAGAATTTGTTGCAATTATAGGGAAAAGTGGAAGTGGAAAGACAACTCTAGCTAAGATGTTGTTAGGCTATGTAAGCCCTAGTAGTGGAGACATGACATACAACAATATATCCTACTCTAAAATTGATAAAAAAGATTTTAGGAATATATCGGCTTTTGTATCTCAAGATTCTCCCATGTTTGATGGGGATGTGATGTATAATATTTCGCTAGGGAGAGAATCTGTTTCAGGAGAACAGGTTATTGAAACTTGTAAAAGAGTATCAATATATGATGATATCATGAGTATGCCAATGAAGTTTCATACTCTACTTTTTCGAGATAAACCATCAATATCTGGGGGGCAAAAACAACGGATTTCTTTAGCAAGAGAACTTGTAACCACCCCTAGAATCTTAGTTCTTGACGAACCTACATCAGCTTTAGATGTAAAAACTGAAAGAATAATCCAAAAAAATGTTGAGGCTTTACATTGTACGAGGGTTTTGGTTACCCACAGACTTAATACAGTTGAAAAAGCTGATAAGATTTTAATAATGGATAATGGCAAAATTATTGACTATGGAAACCATTATTATTTGTACAAAAATAATAAGTATTATTGTGACTTATATGACTCGTATATGAATAAATATCAGGAGGAAGAGGTAAAATGAAACAATTAGTATTAAAAGATGTTTGCAAAAAATATCCCAATCAACTGAATTATGCTCTAGACCATATCAATTTGATTGTGGAAAAAGGAGAATTTGTAGCTGTCATGGGGCGTAGCGGTAGTGGGAAAACGACGCTTTTAAATGTTACTTCAATTATTGATAAAATTGATAGTGGGAATATTTATTGTGCGGATAAAGAGATTAGCACATTCTCTGATAAGGAGGCAACTAATTTTAGAAAAAATGATATTGGTTTTGTTTTTCAAGATTATATGCTGTTAGACAGTCTAACCATTAGGGAGAATATTTCTGTTGCTTTGTCTTTAAAAAATGTTGATTCTTCAAAGATTGATGATTTGATAAATAGCTATGCAAAAAGATTTAATTTACATGAACAGTTGAAAAAATACCCTTATCAACTTTCTGGAGGTCAAAGACAGAGGGCCAGTATTATCAGAGCAATCATTAAAGACCCAGAAATTATTTTTGCTGACGAACCAACAGGAGCACTTGACTTGAAATCTTCTGAGGAAACAATGATGATTTTGAGTGAAATCAATAAAACGGAAAAGGTAACTATTCTAATGGTTACTCATGATGTTTTATCAGCTTCTTATGCCGACAGAGTTATACTCCTCAAAGATGGAAAACTTCACATGGAGATTGATAAAAAAGATTGTGGAGAGTCGTTTTACGATGTAATTAGTCAAGCTTTATCCGATAGAGGAGAGTAATATGATTTGGGCAATTACAAAATCTAACATTAAAAAGAATTTTCCGTTATATCGTATCTATTTTCTAGCTACGATCGGTTTATTAAGTATTTTTATAGCTTTTTTAAATTTTATTTCAGATAAAATCATCGCAGAAAAAATTGGGGATAGTGGTCAAGCTCTAGTTATCGCCAATGGTTCATTGTTATTTTTGATTGTATTTTTGGTGGTATTCTTAATCTACTTCAATAATTTCTTTGTAAAAAAACGCAGTCAAGACCTTGGAGTCTTAGCAATACTAGGGTTTTCAAAAAGAGAATTAACAAAATTACTAACTTTAGAAAATCTTGTTATTCTAGTTCTGAGTTACTTGGTAAGTTTATTGCTAGGACCTACTTTATATTTTTTAGCTGTACTTGTAATTACTCATCTATTGGATTTAACAATGGAAGTTCAGTGGTTTATTACAGTTAAAGAGATTATAGAGTCTTTAGGAATATTAGTCGTAGTTTTTCTGATTAATTTCATCACAAATGGAGTTATTATTGCTAAACAGTCATTGATTGAATTTGTTAATTTCTCAAAAAAGGCTGAGAAAAAAATCAGGATAAGAAAAGTCAGAGCTATTATTGCTATTACCGCATTGCTATTGTCATATGTTTTATGTTTGACGACAGTGTTTTCATCCACACGAAAGATGCTATTAAGCGTAGGGATGGTACCAATTTCTCTTTTGATAATTATCTTAGTTATTTTAGGCTCAATTTTTACAATCAGATATGGATTGACTTTTGTAATTTCTTTCTTAAAAGAAAAGAAAAAAAGGTTATATCGTCCTCTCTCTAATATTATCTATCCTAAATTTAACTATCGTATTGCGACAAAAAATAAATTATTAACAGTCTTGGGGGGGCTTTTAACACTAACCGTTTCAGTTACTGGAATTATGGTAATGCTTTATGCTTATTCTCTTAATGGAATAGAAAGATTGACTCCATCTGCCATAGAATATAATGTTGAATCAGAAAATGGTCAAGTCAATGTTACAAATATTTTAGAGAATGGGCAAGTGAGTTTAGTTGATATTAACCTATTGAGATTGAACACTAACCCAGAAGTGACTATCACAGAATCTGGGCAAACAATTCCTTATTTTGATATAATTAATTACAGTAATTATAAAGAGTTAATGAAAGCTCAAGGAAGAAAAAATTCTATTGAAGGTAGTGAGTCACTACCATTGTTAATAAATTATTTTCCAACAGAAATTAGCCTAGGGAAAACCTTTAATTTGGAAAATGCATACGATGTTACTGTAAAACAAGTATCAACGAATAATGTTTTTAGTTTTTCTACAAGTGTCACGACTCTGGTGGTTTCTGATAAATTATATGCTGAGCTTAGTTCTCGTTTTCCAGAGAAAAAAATGACAATTAGGACTTTTAATGGAGATTCAATTAGGTCAAGCGAAACATTTTACAATCAGTTTAGTACGGTTCCTGATGTTATCAGTAGTTATAGTAGGGAACACACAGTAAAGACTGCTAATATTGCGACTTATATCTTTATAACCTTCCTATCCATACTCTTTATTATTTGTACAGGTAGTATTCTATACTTTACAAGCCTTATAGAAATCATGGAAAATAAAGAAGAATATAGCTATCTGAGTAAGTTAGGTTATAGTAAAAAAATGATTAATCGGATTGTCGGATATGAAATAGGTATACTTTTCCTTATTCCTGTATTAATTGGGATAATAAATGGTAGTATGTTGCTTATTTTCTATAAATATTTATTTATGGATACATTGGTTGCAGGCAATATTATAATGCTATCTTTGTTGCTTTTTCTGTTTTTCTTTTTGATAATATATGGCACATTTTATTTATTGACATTGCGGTCAGTGAAATCAATAATAAACAATTAATTCTAAAAACTTTTTAACTTTAACGATTTAGTAAATAATATGATGAGAATAGAAAAAATAGCAAAGAGTAAATTTTTGGGGATCACAATAATCTTGTTACAACAATTAATAGCCTTTTTGATTTTGGTCTATAATCGAGAAAACTTGTCTCTTCTTTTCTCTGAAAAAGTAGCTCTTGTAATGACTCTTATTGATACAGGTTTTATTTGGCTGGCAGCAATATTACGCCAAAAACAAGATGGGATTTTTAAAAAAATTATTTCTATCGTTTTCTTAACAATTTGGCAATACTTGGTATCTGTGCTATCAAGGGAAACTCCTCTCTTTTTTAGTAGTGGTCTGCAAATTATATTGCTCTATTGTTATACCGTTGAGATTACTGATTTAATATTATATGGGCAGAAACAGTTTAAAGATAAGCTAGATAAGAGCTTATTAATGATCATTTTTGTTTCTATAATTAGCCTTTTAGTTAATAGAACTTTATTTAATTTCTTATTCTTAGTTGTTTTTACTATTTTACACCTTTATCCATTATTGGTTATAGTGCTATATTATAGGTATTTTAGGCAACAAATATCAGTTGTAAGACGTTCATTGATATTATTTTCTTTGCTTTTGCTAGCAATACTTGGTAGTGAATTTTATGGAGAGATGCTAGATGTTAATCAAGCCTTTAATAATTTGGGGTGGTATCTGTTTCCCCTTATAATGAGTACAATATACTATTTTAAGGTCATACATGATAAATTTAGTCTAGTTACTCGAAGATGGTTAGGTAATTACAAAACTCGTATAGAACTTTTATTTCTACTTCTTATCATTTGTTGGGTAATACTTATAAAGGTACTAGTTAAAGATTTTTTACTATTTTTTATAGTTGTTGATGCAAGCACGTTTTTTTGTCTAGTGGTAATTTCTTGTATCTTTTGTTATTTAGAAAACTTTAAGCAAAATTTTGACTATGAAAATAGAAGATTGAACTATTTTATGAAATCGGAGGAAAACATGAGAGTGGAGTTCTCAAATTATTTGCATGATGATGTCTTGCAAAATGTCATAGCGATAAAAAACTTACTCTCTTTAGAAAATAGTGATATAACACATGGTTTTATTGTTAATGGGTTGAATGATCTAGTTTCTGGTATCAGGGATGAAATTGATACTTATCACCCAATAGTTCCTTCTAATCGAACAATGAAAGAAAACATACAGTCTCTTTTTGATGATATTGTTAAAAGGAGGAAAAGTAATAAGTTGTTGTATTTCAACTGTTCGAGTAGTACAATAATCCCACCTCCATATGGAGATATTGTTTACAGGTTTATAAAAGAATTAATTAATAATGCTATAAAATATGGAGTCAGTAAAGATATTCATTTATCTTTAAAGGTTCAATCTGATATTATTATCATAGAGGAGAGCAATCAGGTGGTGGAAAAAGTTCAATCTATAAATTATGGCAGAGGTTTGAAATCATTTCAAGAAACACTAGTAGCTTTTGATGGAGATATGGAGCTACAAATAGATAATAAACAATACAATATCAGAATATTACTTCCCATTGATTGGAAATTGTGCTATGAAGATTTTATTAATTGATGACCATAAACTATTTGCAAAGAGTATCCAACTGTTATGCCAACAGTATGATGAGGTAGATGTTATAGATACAGTTACTTCTAATTTTAACGATGTGACGATTGATTTATCTAAATACGATATTATATTACTTGATATTAATCTAACAAATATTTCTAAAGAGAATGGATTGGAGATAGCGGAGGAACTCATACAGTCTACTCCTAACTTGAAAGTTGTTATGCTGACAGGATATGTTAAGTCAATCTATGAAGAGAGAGCAAAAACAATAGGGGCATACGGTTTTGTAGATAAAAATATAGACCCTAAACAACTCATCTCTATCTTAAAGAAAGTGGATTCTGGGAAAAAGTATTTTGAACAAATTGAATCTCAGGATTATGTTGAAGCTTTAACTGACCGAGAAATAGTAATCTTAAATTTGAGTAAGAAAGGTCTCTCTGTTAAAGATATAGAGGAAATGTTACAAATTAGTAGGAGAACAGTATTTAATCATTTGAACCATATCTATTCAAAACTTCTAGTAAATAATAAGCAAGAGGCTATCTACAAAGCTGAGCAATTAGGGTATTTTATGGACTTCTGAGTTGTAGGCAAACAACTTAATTAAGCTTTATCTTTGTATTTGTTAGGGATTATGTGAAATAGAACATACTAAGATTAGTAGTGAAGAAATCTCCGACGGGAGAGAGTACTCACTACTTTTTCTTTATGTTAAAGTAGTGGTGTCTTGTAAAGTCGTAGGGCTCAATGGCGTTAGATGTCGCTTGACAAACTGGCAAGATACCTGTTTTAGATGGAATATTATCAAAGTATGTTGGATGCTAGACGTCGAGTATTGAAAAGGACATCACTAAAATAAGGAACCATTCAAGACAAAAGAGGTAATGTCATGCGTGCAGTATTTGGAATTGATGTAAGTAAAACAAGTTCTGAGGTGGCAATTTTAGTCAACGGTGAAAAGGTTCATGGCTACACCATACTCAATGATGCCATTGGATTCAATCGCCTGTTGGGCGACGACTTGAAAACTGTTCATAGCCCTGATATTATATTTGAGGCTACAGGCGTCTATTCTCGACGTCTTCAAGCCTTCCTTGAGGAATATAGTTACGCTTACACACAGCTAAATCCACTGGAAGCTAAGAAGCAATTGAACAGTTTGTGAGTTCGTAAAACAGATAAAATTGACGCTGAAAAGTTGGCTAATTCTTAGCTTGTGCACAATCGTAAACCAACTTACGTGCAGCAAGAAGTTTATCAACATCTACGTGATTTAAGCCGTTTCTATCAAAATATGAATGAAGGTCTTGTTCGAGCTAAAAATCGTCTGCACAAGGTTCTACAAGTCACTTTTCCTGAATTGGAGAAGCTAATATCCACACCTACTGGAGAGCAATATTGGAACTTAGTGATGGCTTTTCCATGCAAAGAGTTTGTATTAAGCCTATTTAAAGTGACTTGTGTGAGATTATCCGTCAATCTACCTCCAAACTCATCTCTGAAAAGCGTATTGCTTACCTAACTGATAAACTCGTCGAACTGGCTAATAGGTCTTATTGTGCGGTCAAGAAAACCTCTCCCATGATGGAAGAGGTCCGTTACTATGCTCAAGAATTGCTTCGTCTTTCTGAACGCAGACAAGTTGTCTTAAACAACATGGTAGCTCTAGTTCAGCCTTTACCAGAGTATGACATCTTACGGTCAATTCCTGGCATCGCAGAAACCACAGTGACATCTATCATTGGCGAATTGGGAGATATGCGTTGTTTTCAGTCTATCAATCCCTGCCATATCGCTGACTTTTATGAGAAACGAAAAAGACAGTACCTTCAACAGATCCTCATGCAGTTCCTTCAATACATCGTCTCATTCAGACAATGTTTTACCTCTAGTACTGACCTTTATCATCCCTGCTAAAAAAACGATCAAGTTTGACTATCCATTTAATTGTATCTCCTTATAAATAAGGTCTCGTTTTTTTGAGTGATTAATTTCTAAGTTACTATGAAGAATATAGCATTAGCTTTAAACACCCCTTCACATAATATTTTGTGTCTAAAAAGTATTGATTTGTCTTAGGCCTGAAAAGTACTTAAAATTATATCCTTTCCCCTTTATTCATTCTAAATACTATTTAAATACAACACTTTCTGAGTTGAACAATAGTTTACCGCTAGAGAAACGAAGTTGAGAACTCCTTAAAAATCTTTTTTCAATCACTTCATCTACTGCAGCATCGTCAAAATGGATAACTTCTCCGACTTTTTTCAAACATCCCGCTTCACTGGAATCAAGCAAACTGAAGATCATCGCTAAATCTGGAACTTCTCCGACACCAGCATATTTAAATAATTCGGCTAAAGGAATGTAATTGGTTAGTGTCTTCAATGGTAAATTCTGAATGTATTCCCTGCAACCTTTCATGAAGGCTAATTTTTTTACTTCATTTTGTTGTCGTTTATTTGTCAAACTAGAGATCCTGACTTGGACTTCTTTAGAAGCTAGCTTATTTTGTCCCGCAAGCAACATATCAAATAACATATATTGATAGTACGTTGATATCACATCTTTAGCTATGGATTTAGCTTCAGTCTCTGGTTTTCCCTCTTCGATTAGCTTTCTCCAGAGTTTATCAGAAATATCTCTAGTTGCTTGATAAAACCATGGTGATCCAAACTTCTTATATCGAGTAATTGCAAATGGTCCTTCTGAATCAATCATATACTCAATAATGGTTCGGCATAGGTCATCATTAAATTCATAAATAAATGATTCTAACTTTTCTTCTAGGTCTTCTAAAGTAATTATCTTTGGATTATTGGCTGCTGTTGTCATTGTCCTACTCTTATTGTCAATCAAAAAAATTGGTATTTACTTCGTTACACTTGATTCGTAATTAATATTATCTTGTTCCTAAAATATCGTCAGTAGATACACCAAAATACTCGGCTATAGCTATAACGTTTTCCATACGTATATTAGCTCCATTCTCCCACTTGTCAATAGTCCCTGCATCGACATCTAGGTCATGAGCTAATGTTTTCTTTGACAATTTCCGTCGTTGTCTCAAGTCCGAAATAATATTTCCCATGTATATATAACCTGCCTAATCAATATAGTCCTGAAATGATTTTACTATTTTTATGGCAAACAATCAAGAAAATTTCATAATAAAATTACACCTAACTCATATTTTTTTAATTAAAAAGCTATGATTTTCTACTAAAACATGGATTTGTTTTAATTATAACTTAGCGTTAAATTAGTAATTATTTCATTTTCATTCAGTTTGCCACCGTCTTATATAGCTATTTTATACAGTCTATAAAGTCTTTTGAATACTGTTATTTCTACATTTGTTTATTGTTTCTAAAACTGCTATAATAATTTTGATTATAAAAAATTATAATTTTTTTAGGAAGATGTTATAGGGATAATACATGAAAGAGTGTAAGGATAGTAATAATTTAATGGGGGAAATGTTTACTGACCGATTAATTAAACTCCGACAAGCTAGAGGTTGGACTAAAAAGGAATTTAGTGCCAAAATAGGGAAAACACAACAAACTGTTGGAAAGTGGGAAAATGGAAGTAATGCCCCTACATTTAAAGATCTTGTGAAGTTAGTTGGATTATTTGGGGTGACGTCAGACTACTTACTAGGATTATCGGACTCACCAAGCAAGTATGCTTACCCACCAATTAACGACAATAAGCAAGAGCAAGTAGAGGAAATGTTTAAGGAGCTTGATGAAGGAAACCAAGACGCGACTGTTGATTTCATAGAAAATCGATTAGATAATCAGCACATCTCTAAAGAAATCAAAGAAAACGACATTAAAAAACAAATAGGCATTAACGAGGAACGACCAACAAAAAGGGTCAGTATTTATGCTAGAGTCGATGCACAAGGCTTTGAATTATCGGAAGTCCCAGTTGACTGTCTTGACTACCCTGTGCCTATTCCAGTACATGATATAGCACTTAAGGTTGTCGGTAATTCCATGGAACCTATTTTTTTCGATGATGAAGTGATATTTGTTATGAAGAACTCTATCCTCCGAACAGGTGATATCGCTATTGTACGGTTAGATAGTCGGTACTACGTAATGAAGGTATGTAAAAATAGTGAAAATGGTGACATTGTTCTTAACTCGCTAAATACTGATGAGACAGCTATCACTCTTATCAAGAAGAAAAGCTGCACTATCTTTGGTAAAGTTGTCCTAATGTAAGTTTGGTCTTTAAATAGTAAAGAAGTATAAGTAAAACTTTATGATCCATATAATAGCGAATACAAGAGAAAACGGCAACCCCTATGGAGTTGCCGTTTTCTGCAGTACATAACTTACAGAAATAAAAGAAAGTAACTTCATTATACTTTCTTTCTGCTAAAATCTCAATAGTTGCAAAATATATCTTAACTAAACCTTCAACTATTTTTTTAACAATATGAATCTCAAAATAATAAGGAGAAACGTAAATTGACTTAGATCAGTGATTTTGATAAAATTGTGTTAGTAAAAAGAAGTTGAGGAGTCACTCAACTTCCATGTAGAGCCGTTTAAAAGACGGTGGCTAGTTTAAACGAAAATAATCCATCCGTCTTACTTCGCCAAAAGTGGGGACGGATTATTTTTTGTCATCGTCTTTAAAGAGTTTGTAGCATAAACCTTTTAGAGCGATGGTAAAACTACCAAAGCCTAGAATGGTTTACACAACCTCAAACGCTGCCAAAACTACTTTCCTTTCTACCGGATTTTGAATGCTTGCCCATAGCAATCACTTGTAGTATTGACTTCCTTTATTTGAGTGTAAAATGAGCTCTTCTTTGTTTGAAGATTATAATTTCAAGCAAAGTCAACGAATCCATAAAGGGGTTGGCCTATTTTCTGACACACTTGAAAGCTTGTTTGATTAACACTCCGTAACTCTACTTGAGTTTTTACACAAAATTATTGACAGTATCTTGCAGAGTTATAGTAAACGTGAATTAAATATATTTATCAAACTTTAGGATAATTAAGGATGCATTATATCAGTCTGTCCCAAAATCAACATTTGACAAAATAGTGGGAACCAACACTATTCAAAAATTTGAACAGTTAGAGAAAATTTTATAAAATCAAAGCCTTGATTTGCTTTTATGTTTTTGTTATGATTTACACTATCGAATAGGGGTGTAGTACTGCGGTCTATGCTCAAAAGGGGGGATGCTTCCACCCTTTTATTTGGCTCTTTTTACCATATACCAAGCTTATCAAGTCTTTAAGAATAAATGAGACAAGACAGTGCTATTCTGAGGTTACAGCTTTATTTTCAAAACTTATTGAGCCATAAAAGAGTATACGAAAATAACACCTCATCTGGTATGTTTTAAACTAAAATATATCAAAGCCATATAATAGAATCCATCAATAAATGCCTGACCCCTTCCATTGCGAATAAGAGATGTTTTTCATAATGTTTTTAGTGAACATACCACGAGTATCAATAACCATAAAAGATTTTTTATAGTCATTATAAAACATAAAAACAGACTCTATTTAGGGGAACATAAATCCTCGAAAAATATTGCAAATTTTTAATCATCTTGATATAATCACAATTGTAGGCTTACACACCATACAATAATAATTCAATCTTCCCTTAGTCTCTAATTAACTTCTATACATAGAGGCTTTATACTTACATTATTCGTCACATAAAAATTTTATGTGAGTGCCTACTACTAACTAGGGTATCTCCCTAGTTTTTTTGCGCTTTCCTTTGAAATATTTTATTTGACTCTTTTCTACCATTTATCAAGTCTATCAAGGCTTTAAGTAAAAAAAGAGAGAAGACAGTAGCTATTCTGAGGTTACTGTCTTATTTTTAACACTTTTTGATCCATAAAAGGGCATGCTAAAAAACACCTCATCTGGTATTTTTTGAAACAAGGTGTTACCCTAATACGGCATAGACAGCCTTATCGATTTTGGGTCAAAGAGTAATCGTAAAGTTTGTTATGCGTAATGAGGTAAAACATTGTCTGAATGAGACGATGTATAGAGGCAATCGTATGTGGCTTAGTTGAAGCTATTATCAATTGTCTTTTTCGTTTCTCATAAAAGTTAGCGATATGGCAGGGATTAGTATGACTAGCTGAAGCAATGTTTTGAATGCACTTGTACAGAATTTTTCTTGCATAAGGATTCCCATGCTTAGTGATATGCTCTTGACCTAGGAAATCTCCCGATTCATAGTGTTTGAGAAC